>Ga0207692_10000319_pt1 | contig 16677 bp, 15 predicted proteins | sample LARL52metaG_FD_184345 | JGI IMG/M metagenome (GOLD analysis project Ga0207692, IMG submission 184345) | Corn, switchgrass and miscanthus rhizosphere microbial communities from Kellogg Biological Station, Michigan, USA - LAR L5-2 metaG... | ecosystem: Host-associated > Plants > Roots >...
CGACGAACGGGCAAAGCTCGCCCGCGAGATGCACGACGTGGTGTCACACCAGGTGAGCCTCATCGCGATGCAGGCGGGCGCGCTGCGCATGGCCGTGGCCGACGCCGAGCACAAACAGGTCGCGGGCACCATCCGCACGTTGTCCACCCGCACTCTCGACGAACTCCGTCAGCTCGTGTCCGTCCTGCGCACCACCGACGACAGCCAGCCGGGCGTCGACGAGCTGCCCGAGCTCGCCGCCGACGCGGGCTTCGAGGTGTCCATGCAGGTCAAGGGCCCCGTCCACGACCTGGCCGCACCGGTGGCCGGCGCCGTCTACCGGACGGTCCAGGAAGCGCTGACCAACATCCGCAAGCACGCCGCCGGGGCGAGCGCGACCGTTCTCGTCGACGCCGACACCGACGACGTGCTGGTCGAGGTGCGCAACACCGCGGGCTCGTCGTCGTCCCAGCCGTCGCTGCCCAGCGGCGGTCACGGACTGGTGGGCCTGCGCGAGCGCGCCGCGCTGCTCGGGGGCGAGTTCTCCGCGGGACCGACCGAGGAAGGCGGCTTCGTCGTGTTGGCGTCGTTCCCGAGGCAACGCGGCGGTTCGAGCTAACGAGGCCTGGACGCGAGCGAGGCGCTGATCGCCGCCGCCGCCCCGAGCACACCGCACGTCACAGCGACGGCCATGGTCGGCTCGTGCTTCAGCAACACGGAGATGAGCAGCCACACGGCCAGGCCGAGCCCGAACCCGAGCGGCACCGACGCGATCACCGCGGCCACGCCGGTCTGCCGGCGCCGCAACGCCCGCAGGTTCGACTCCAGGTACGCGAGCGTGAAGAGCAGCAGCAACGCCGAGCCGGTGCCCATGATGCTGAGCCACGGCGTCCGGTTGGACCCGAGCAGGAACACCCCGTCCGGCCCGTCGACCTTCGCCGTCACCACGCCGCCGACGATCCACCGCGTGGCGCCGGGCAGCACGAAGCCCGTCGGCCCGCGCCCGGTCACGTCCGCGAGCGGAATCCCCGCCAGCGTCACGGAAAGCCGCGTGCCCTCGACGTTCACCGGGTCGGCGAGGTCCTGCGTGATGACCTTGCCGAGCTGACCGCCCGTCACGAACGGCACGACCGCGAGCGCCAGCAACGCGATCGCGGCCACCAGCCACAGCGCCCACTGCGTGGACGGCGGTTTGAGCACCGACGCGGCCGGCACCAGCGTGCTGCTCCCGCTCAGCCGCGCGGCCGGGACCGGGTCGACCAGCGTGGCCCGGATCGGCTGCTGCGTGAACGACACGGTGTCGCGCTCGACCGGCCGCAGCGACGGACGCGTGGACGACGCCGACACCTGCGGCGCGAGGTGCATAGGCACGCCGAGCCGGGGCAGCCAGTCCGGCCCGAAGAGGTGGCCGGCCGCGCCCGCCAGGTCGATCGCGAACGTCTCGGCGTTGCGGTAGCGGGCGTTCGGGTCCCGCGCGATGCTGCGCATCACCACGCCCGCAAGGGGTTCCGGCACGTTCCGCAACGGCCGCGGGTCCTGGTACACCCGCTTCTGGATCATCGCGATCGGCCCGCCGCCGCGTTCGAACGGCAGGTCGCCGGACAGCAGCTCGTACAGCACCGTGCCGGTCGCGTAGACGTCCGCGGCGGGTGTGAGCGCGTTGCCCATCGCCTGCTCCGGCGCGATGTAGGCGGGCGTGCCGAGCACCGCGCCGCCGTGCGTCACGAGCGTCGCGCCCTCCGACACGACCTGCGAGATGCCGAAGTCCGCCACCTTCACCAGTCCGCTGGAGGTGAAGAGCAGGTTCTTCGGCTTGACGTCGAGGTGCAGCACGCCGGCCTCGTGCGCGGCGTGCAGCCCGGACAGCGTCGCCAGCACGATCGCGCACGACTGCTGCGCGGTGAGGCCGTCGGTCGAGAACCGCGACCAGACCGTGCCGCCGTCGAGCCGTTCCATCACCAGCAGGTGCTCGCCCTGCTGCCGCACGTAGTCGTAGACCGGGACGATGTGCGGGTGGTCGAGCCGGGCCAGCAGCCGCGCCTCGTGCTCGAAGCGCTCGCTCATCCGCGGGTCCTCGGCCACCGCGTGCGGCAGCCGCTTGATCGCCACGGGACGCCCGAGCTGACGGTGCACGCCGCCGTAGACGACACCCATGCCGCCCTCGCCGATCTGCTCGCCGATCGCGTACTGCGGCAGGGCGGCGACCACACTCGACAAAGTCACCGTTGAATCCTCACGGTATCCACTTCGGACGGTTGCTGCTCACCCGGATGCGGTGTCACGTAGCCAAGAAGCAACGCGGCCGCGGCCGCGCCGACGAGGAACGGGATCTCGGCCGTGGGCGACGGCGCCACCAACCGCAGCACCGACAACGAGATCACCGCGACCAGTCCGGTCCCGATCCCGGCCGGCAGGAACCGCATCGCCCGCTGCCAGCGGTTCGGGGGCAGTCGGCGGCGCGCCAGGGCGATCAGGGCACCCGCCCAGGACAACCCCGTCAGCACCAGCACTCCCAGCCCGAACGCCCCGTACACCGACCAGAGCGAGCCTCGCACGTCCCCGGTCGTCTCCACGGACGCGACCGTTTCCCGTTGCTGATCGATGACCTCAACCGTGACCGGAAGGAGACCGAGCGCCTGCGTGCCCAGGTCCGACGGCTCCAGCGGGAACGACCGGCTCTGCTCCGACTTCGGCGCCACGTCGAACGGAACCGTTGTGTCGTAGGAGAAGAAGGTCAACGCGAGCGCCGTTCCGCTGATCCGCACGGTCTTCACGTGCTGCGGCGTGTTCGTGTTGTTGCGGACCGTGACGGCGACCTTGGCGGTCTTCGCCGGGTCGAGCACGAGGGTCCCTACGCCAACCGGCCTACCGTCCACATCGGCCTCCAGCTGAACGGACCCGTCCTGCGCGAAAGCCGTTGACGGCAGCAGCATAATTCCGCAGCACAGCAGTAAACCTGCACCGGCGAAGCGACGTCTCACTAGCGCACCTTAGGTTCTGATCCGGGGAGAGGGAATGCGGTCTTCAGACTTACTCGTGGCTGTTGCGGCCGGTGTTACGGTGCTGAGCGCCACACCGGCGGCGGCCCAGACGACCACTCCGGCACCTCCGCCCGTGGTGACCGCGGCGCCGCAGCCTGCCACAGCCGGTGGCCCCGTGACCATTTCGTGGAGCGGATTCACGACCTGCCGCGCCGAGACCATCGCCTTCGCCCTCGACGGCACCCAGATCGCCACCGCCGCCTCCAGCGCGAGCGGATCGGTGGGCGCCACCGTGCCCGCGGGCACCACGGCGGGTAGCCACAAGCTCACCGCCCAGTCGTCGAACCTGAAGTGCGGCAGCGCGGGCACCGCGTTGCGCGTTGTCGCGCCACCGACGACCACGACGACCCCGCCGCCCGTCACGCAGCCGCCGGTGACGAACCCGCCGGTGACCAAGCCGCCCGTGACCCGCCCGCCGGTCACGACCACGACCACTCCCCCGGCCACCACCACGACCACGGACACGCCGTCGTCGTCCTCGCCGACCCCGTCCTCCACCACCACGTCGTCCGGCCCCGGTGACGGCGTGCTGGTGCTGGACAAGGACAACATCCAGCCCGGCGAGGACCTGACCGCGACCGGAACGGGCTGCCCGAACGGTGCCGACGTGACCCTGCGCTCGCTCGGCGAGGAGGTCGGCAAGACCGTCGCGAACGACAGGGGCGAGTTCACCTCGCCGGTGAAGTTCGCGAACATCGAGCCCGGACGGCACGTCGTGCGCGCGGAGTGCGGCATCGTGCTCGTCGGCAACGTGGACGTGACGCTGTCCAGCTCGTCCGGCGGCACGACCAGCACCCTGGTGATTCTGCTGTTCTTCCTGCTGATCGGCGCCGCGATGCTGCGCCGCCAGTTCACCGGCCTGCGCCGCTAGTGCGGTGACCACAATCGTCACCGGGTTGTTTTGGCGCTCAGTAGGGCACCTCGCGGCCCCACCCCCGCGCCCCCATATGCCCGATATGAGGACGCGGGGTGGGACCACGATGCACCCGCCTGACCACCAAAACAACGCGGCAACGGTTAGTGGTCACCGCACTAGCCGCACGCGGGGCCCTTGCGTGCGCCAGGAGCGCACGAAAGCTCCCCGCGTGCGCTTCGACAACGCGAAAAAGGCACGCGAAAGGCCCCCTCATCGCGGCGAGGGGGCCTTTCGCGTTGAAGCTGTTGATCTGTGACCGAGCCAGGTCTACGGCTCTTCGCGCTGACGGCGCAGCTTGGCGAGAGCCTCTTCGAGGATCGCCTCGCCGTCCGCGTCGGAGCGCCGCTCCTTCACGTACGCAAGGTGCGTCTTGTACGGCTCGTTGCGCGGAGGCGCGGGTGGCGTCTGCTCGTCCCGCCCTGCCGGCAGGCCGCAACGCGGGCAGTCCCAGTTCTCCGGAATCTCCGCGTCGACCGCGAAAGATGGCCGGGACTCGTGACCGTTCGCGCACCAGTACGACACCCGACGGCGGGGCGCGGACTCGCCGCGCTCCGACTCACCCATCGGGCCTGCGCCGACGCGGGTACCGCGAATCGCGTTACCACCGGACATCGACCGTTACACCCCCACCAAGTGGTTACCCCAAGCCCCGAAGGGCTTCTGCCGCTGAACGGAGATCAGCTGCCCGCACCGGGCAGCTTGATCAGCAGTCCGATGCCCACGATCGCGATCACCCAGACCGCGCCGACGAACAGCGTCAGACGGTCGAGGTTCTTCTCCACGACGGAGGAACCGGACAGACTCGACTGCATGCCGCCGCCGAACAGCGAAGAAAGGCCGCCGCCACGACCGCGGTGCAGCAGCACGAGCAGCACCAGCAGCACGCTGGAGACGATCAACAGGATCTGCAGGAACAGGACCATTTCTTCCTCACTGACAGGCAGCCGACGCCATAGAGTACCTGTTCGACTGCCGAACGTGTGCAACCACTTGGGGTGTGCGTTTGATTCAGATCAACTTAGGGTAGAGGGCCGCCCGCGGCCAGGGCGCACAGCTTGGTGAATTCGTCAGCCTGAAGGCTCGCACCGCCGACGAGAGCGCCGTCGATGTCCTTCTGCTGAATCAGTTCACCGATGTTCGACGACTTCACCGAACCGCCGTAAAGCACCCGGACCACGGCCGCGGTCTCCTCGCCGTACTTCTCCGCCACGAACGAGCGGACCAGCGAGCACACCTCCTGCGCGTCGGCCGAGGACGCCGTGCGGCCCGTGCCGATCGCCCAGACCGGCTCGTAGGCGAACACGATCTTGGCGACCTGCTCGGCCGTGAAGCCCTTGAGGCCGTCCTCGAGCTGCTGGCGCACCAGCTCCAGGTGGCCCTTGGCCTCGCGGGTCTCCAGCTTCTCGCCGAAGCAGAAGATCGGGGTGACCTCGACCTTCAGCGCTGCCTTGATCTTGGCGTTGACCAGCGCGTCCGTCTCGCCGTGGTACTCGCGGCGCTCGGAGTGCCCGACCACCACGTAGTGGCAGCCGAGCTTGGCCAGCATCGGGCCGGACACCTCACCGGTGTAGGCACCGGAGTCGTGCCGCGAGATGTCCTGCGCGCCGTACTTGATCAGCAGCTTGTCGCCGTCGACCAGCGTCTGCACGCTGCGGATGTCGACGAACGGCGGGAGAACGGCCACCTCCACCTTGGCGAAGTACTTCTCCGGCAGGGAGAAGGCGATCTTCTGCACGAGGCCGATCGCTTCGAGGTGGTTGAGGTTCATCTTCCAGTTGCCCGCGATCAGCGGGAGCCGGGCTGCCATCAGGACTCCAAAACGCTGATGCCGGGGAGTTCCTTGCCTTCGAGGAACTCCAGGGAGGCACCGCCGCCCGTGGAAATGTGCGAGAAACCGTCCTCGGGCAGACCCAGCGCGCGCACCGCGGCCGCCGAGTCGCCACCGCCGACGACGGTGAACGCGTCGGACTTCACGAGCGCCTCGGCCACGGCACGGGTGCCGCCGGCGTAGGTCTCGATCTCGAAGACGCCCATCGGGCCGTTCCAGAACACGGTCCTGGCGTCGGCGAGCTTCGACGTGAACAGCTCACGCGACTTGGGCCCGATGTCGAGGCCCATCTTGTCCGCGGGGATCGCGTCGGTGCCGACGACCTCGTGCTCCGGCTTGCCGAACTCGGCCGTGACCAGCACGTCGACCGGCAGCACGAGCTCGACGCCGCGCTTGCGGGCCTCCGCAAGGAAGCCGCGCACCTGGTCGAGCTGGTCGGACTGCAGCAGCGACGTGCCGACCTCGTGGCCCTGGGCCTTGAGGAACGTGTACGCCATGCCGCCGCCGATCAGCAGCTTGTCGACCTTGGTCAGCAGGTTCGCGATGACGCCGAGCTTGTCGGACACCTTCGCGCCGCCGAGCACCACGACGTACGGGCGCTCCAGGTCGTCGGTGAGCTTGCGCAGCACGCCCAGCTCGGTCTCGACGAGACCGCCGACGTACGCGGGCAGCTTCTTCGCCACGTCGTAGACCGAGGCCTGCTTGCGGTGCACGACACCGAAGCCGTCGGACACGAACGCGTCCGCGAAGGCCGCCAGTTCCTCGGCCAGTGCGGCGCGCTCGGCGTCGTCCTTCGAGGTCTCGCGGGCGTCGAAGCGGACGTTCTCCAGCATCACGACGCCACCGTCGGTGAGCGCGGCGACGACGGCCTTGGCGGACTCGCCGACCAGGTCGTTCGCGAGCGCCACCTCGGCGCCGAGCAGCTCACCGAGGCGAGCGGCGGCCGGGGCGAGGGAGAACTTGGGGTCCGGCTCGCCCTTGGGGCGGCCGAGGTGAGCGGTGACGATCACGCGGGCGCCCGCGTCGGCGAGGGCCTTGATCGTCGGCACCGACGCGCGCACGCGGCCGTCGTCGGTGATCTTGTCTCCGTCGAGGGGGACGTTCAGGTCGGCGCGCACCAGGACGCGCCGACCCGCGACACCCTCCGCGAGCAGGTCGCTGAGAGTCTTCAACGCACTTACTCCGAACTCAGATCTTGGCGGCGACGAGCTTGACCAGGTCCGCGAGGCGGTTGGAGTAGCCCCACTCGTTGTCGTACCAGCCGACGACCTTGACCTGGTTGCCGATCACCTTGGTCAGCGGCGCGTCGTAGATGCACGAGTGCGGGTCGGTGACGATGTCCGCCGACACGATCGGGTCGGTCGAGTACTTCAGGATGCCGGCCAGCGGACCCTCGGCGGCGGCCTTGTACGCGGCGTTGACCTCGTCCACGGTGACCTCGCGCTTGAGCGTGACCGTCAGGTCGGTGGCCGAGCCGGTGGGGATCGGCACGCGCAGCGCGTAGCCGTCGAGCTTGCCGTTGAGCTCCGGCAGCACCAGGCCGATGGCCTTCGCGGCACCGGTCGAGGTCGGCACGATGTTCAGGGCGGCGGCGCGGGCGCGGCGCAGGTCCTTGTGCGGCGCGTCCTGCAGGTTCTGGTCCTGCGTGTACGCGTGGATCGTGGTCATGAGGCCCTGCTCGATGCCGAAGCTGTCGTGCAGCACCTTGGCCAGCGGCGCGAGGCAGTTCGTGGTGCAGGACGCGTTCGAGATGACGGTCTGCGAGCCGTCGTACTTGTCCTCGTTCGCGCCGATGACGATGGTCAGGTCCTCGCCCTTGGCCGGCGCGGAGATGATGACCTTCTTGGCGCCGCCCTCGTCGACGTGCTTGCGCGCGGCGGGGGCGTCGGTGAAGAAGCCGGTCGACTCGACGACGACGTCGACGCCGAGGTCCTTCCACGGCAGAGCGCCGGGGTCGCGCTCGGCCAGGGCCTTGATGACCTTGCCGTCGACGGAGATGCCCTCGTCGGTGACCTGCACGTCGGCGTCCAGACGACCGAGAATGCTGTCGTACTTCAGCAGGTGAGCCATGGTGGCGACGTCACCGAGGTCGTTGAACGCGACGATCTCGATGTCGTGGCCGCCAGCCCTCACGGCGCGGAAGAAATTGCGCCCGATGCGACCGAAACCGTTGACACCTACACGAACCGTCACGACGGACTCCTTGCGTTCGACTGGCAGGAACAAGCCCACCCTATCTGTCGAACTGCGCCGCTGGTCACACGGATAGTGCGTATCTCTTGATCGAGCCAGAAAAATGGCCCCTGATTAGGCCGTTCGGCGGCGCAGGGCGCGGAGCATCCAGAGGTAGGCGCTCAGTTCCTCCGCGGCCTCCGCGGCGGTGCGGCACGCCTCCGGGCTGTGCTCCCGCGCGTCCCTGCCGACGACGGTGACGATGCGCGTGATCCACTCGTCCACCACCTCCCGGTCCTGCGGTGGCACGAGCGAGGCGTTCGGCTGTCGGATCGGTGCAGTCATGACCGGACCTCCTGGTTGGTGGCGGCGGCACCAGGCCCGGATCATGTCCGCCCTTCGCCGGAGCGTTCAATACCCCGAAACAGCGGGTGTTACGGACCGTTACGCACCGGTACGGTCATTCCCCATGACGGCCAATGCCGCCTGCCTGACATGTGGAAACCCGCTCAACGACGTGGTCTCCGGACGGCGTTACTGCTCCAACGCGTGCCGTCAGCGCGCGTATCGCGAGCGCAGTTCGGCACGCGGCGACGCACCACATGACTCGGCTCTGCCCTCGCCGCTCGACACCTTCGTGGGCCGCCGCGAGGAGCTCGCGGCGCTGGCGCGGCTGTGCGCGGAGCACCGGCTGGTGTCGCTGGTCGGTCCGGCGGGGTCGGGCAAGACCAGGCTCGCGGTCCAGCACGTGACCAAACGCGCAGATCAGGTGTGGTGGACGGCCCTGGCGTCCGCGTCGGACGTGGTGCAGGAGATCTACCACGCGGTCGGTGCGCACCCGCTGCCGAACCGCTCGGTGCGCGACGCCGTGATCGCCGAGATCGACCAGCACCGGCGTCCGCTGCTCGTGCTGGACAACTGCGAGCACGTGCTGGCCGAGGCCGCGGACGAGGTGTCCGAGCTGCTGGCCCGCTGCCCCCGGTTGCGCGTTCTGGTGACGTCCCGCGAGGCGCTGCGGCTGGCCGGTGAGCAGGTTTTCGCGCTGGGAGAGCTGGAGCTGCCGCCCGCCGGAGCGGCCTTCGCCGAAGCGCTGCGTTACGACGCGGTGCAGCTGTTCAGCGATCGTGCCGTCTCAGTGGACCGCTCGTTCGAGGTAGACCCGTCGAACGTCGCGGACGTCGTCGCGGTGTGCCGGTCGCTCGACGGCATGCCGCTCGCCATCGAGCTGGCCGCGCGCCGCATCACCGTCCTGTCCCCCGCCGACGTGCTGGCGAGGCTCGGTGACCGGCTGGCGTTGCTGACCGCGGGGCCGCGCGCGTCCGACGACCGGCATCGCACGCTGCGGGCGGCGATCGGCTGGAGCTACGACCTGCTGCCGGAGGCCGAGCAGGCGGCCTGCCGTCGTCTCGCGGTGCTGGGCGTGCCGTTCGACCTCGGCGTCGCGAGTGCCGTGTGCGACGTGCCGGACGCTCTTGAGCTGCTGACCAGCCTTGAGCAGAAGTCCCTGCTGGTGGTCGAACGGTCCTCCGGCCACACCACGTTCCGCCAGCTGGAGTCGATCCGCCTCTACTGCCGCGAACGCGCCGTGGAGCACGGTGACGTCCCGGTCGTCGCCGACCGGGTGGTGGACTGGGTGTGCTCGGTCGTCGAGCCCGAGATCTCGTCGTTCTTCCCGGCACCGCGGGTCGTGCTGCGACTGGACCGCAACGTCGGCCTGGTCGAGCTGGCCGCGGCGCGCACGGCGGAGACCGGGGACTGGCACCGGCACGCGCTCACGATCGTCGCCACGGCCTGGACGTCGACCCCGCGCGGACCGCGTGGCGCCCCCACCGAGCTGCTGCACCGCGCGCTGTCCCAGCCGACGCCGCCCGCGTACCGCAGCGTGCTGACCGTGCTGGCCGCCGTGCACCACCGGGTGCGCGGCGGCTGGCACGTGACGCGACGCTTCGCCCAGGAGTCCGTGGCGATCGAACGCGCCGGCGCGTCACGTCCCGGCACGCTCGCCCGCGCGCTGGAGGTCCTGGCGTCGGCCGAGGCCCACACCGGCAACCCGGAGCTGGCCTGGCAGCTCTTCGACGAGGCCGTCGAGCTCCTGCGCGGCTCCGACGACAAACTCGCGCGTGGCGTGCTGTTGAACTCCTACGGCTGGACGTTGCTGCAGCACGGCGAACCGGAGCTGGCGGCGCCGCTGGTGCGCGAGGCGCTGACGCTCGTGCGGCTGGAGGGCGCGCCGCACCTGCTCAACCCGACCCTGCACACCGCGGGCGCGATCGCGTTGGCGCGGCAGAGCCCTCCCGAGGCGGTCGACCTGTTCCGGGAGAGCCTGGAGATCGGCTCGGAACACCCGATGGACCAGTTCTACGAGCTGGAAGGCCTGGCGCTCGGGCTGGTGGGCGTCGGTTCCGACGACGAGCGCGCCCTGTCGCTGCTGACGGCGGCTTCCGTGGTGCGGACCCGGTTCGACTTCCGCGCCGAACCGTACTGGCAGGCGTTGCTGGACGAGGCGCGGTCGGTCTGCCGGACCCGGATCACGGCCGGGCGGTTGCGCGCCGCGGAGTCGACCGGCGAGCGGATGTCGTTGGCGCAGGCCGTTTCCTACGCCCTGACCGCCCGTCCCCCCGTCTCCGACGACGACGACGGCGTGATCTCCGCGCGCGAGCGGCACGTCGCCACGCTGGTGGCGGAAGGCCTGACGAACCGGCAGATCGGGCAACGGCTCGGGATCTCGCCCCACACCGTTGCCCGGCACGTCACGCACGCCCGCACGAAGCTGGGCCTGCGGTCACGGGCCCAGCTCGCGGTGTGGGCGGGCCGCCACACGCCGTGAAGGCCCGCACCTGATCGCCAGGTGCGGGCCCGCACACTCAGTTCACTCAGCCGAGGTCGGGGAACTCCACGCGCTCGGGCTCGACGGTGCCGACACCACCGATGTTCGAAGGCGCGTACCAGGAACCGGCCAGGGCGTTGGCGTTGCCCCACGCGGTCAGCCCGCCGTCGGTGCCGACCCTGATCACTTCTGCCTTGCCGTCGGCGTTGAGGTCCGCGAACTTGACTCCGGACACCGGACCGGCACCGACACCACCGATGTTGCTCGGCGCGAACCACGAACCGGCGAAGGCGTCGTTGTTCTGCCACGCGACCAGCGAGCCGTCGGCCCCGACCTTGATCAGGTCGGCCTTGCGGTCGGCGTTGAGGTCGGCGAAGCGCAGCTGAGCCGGGTCGACCGGACCGACGCCGCCGATGTTCACCGGCGCGGACCAGGAACCCGCCAGCGCGTTGTTGTTCATCCACGCGGTCAGCGACCCGTCCGAACCGATCTTGATCAGGTCGGCCTTCTTGTCACCGTTGAGGTCGGCCAGCCGGAGCTGGGCCGGGTCGACCGGACCGACGCCACCGATGTTCACCGGCGCGGACCAGGAACCGGTGAGGGCGTTGCCGTTCTGCCAGCCGGTCAGCGTGCCGTCGGCGTTGACGCGGACCACGTCCTCCTTGCCGTCACCGTCGAGGTCGCCGTACTTGACCTGCGCCGCCGACACGTCGCCCACACCGCCGATGGCTTCCGGTGCGAACCACGAACCGGACATGGCGTCGAAGTTCTGCCAGCCGGTCATCGTGCCGCCGTCGTTGAGCCGCACGACGTCGGCCTTGCCGAACTGCGGAGGCGGCGGGGCGTCGCTCACGCCCACCGGCCGGATGTACTTGACCAGGTAGTAGCCCTCGCTCGCCGAGTAGGTGCCGACCGTGCCGTTGATCGTCGCCGGCACCACGCGGGATCTGCCGGAGGTGGTCGGCTGGTCGCCGTCTCCGCCGTCCCAGTTGCCGTTCTGCACTCTCACCGTGCCGTTGGAGTTGACCGCGACGACGACGGCGACGTGGTTGATGTCGTTGGCCGAGTTCGTGCCGCTGAAGACCGCGGCGTCACCGACGTGCGGGGTGTTCGTGAGCGAGCCGTTGTTGCTGCCGTACCGGTAGAAGCTGCGGGCGCCGGGGTCGAGGCCGGTGACGCTGATGCCGCCCACGTTCGCCCAGACCCACTTGGCGAAGTCCGCGCACCAGTACTCGGGGCGCCCGCTGTAGCCGGTGCAGCTGGTGTAGTAGTACCTGCCTCCTGAGCTGTTGGTGCTGCAGGCCATCTTTCCCTCGTTGGCGTTGGCCAGGTTGGCGATGTCGACTCCGGTGGCTGCCTGGGCCTGGCCGGCGAGGAGCAGCGGGCTGAGCACGGCGGCGGTGAGCAGAGTCGTGGCGGCGCGGGTGAGGGCACGGCTGAGCCTCATGGTGATTCTCCTGTTCTGGTGGGGGTTTCCGGTCGGACTGCTGCTCAGCCGAGCTCGGTGAATTCGACGCGGGAGGGCTCGTTGATGCCGACGCCACCGATGTTCTTGGGCGCGAACCACGAGCCGGCCAGGGCGTCGTTGTTCTGCCACGCGGTCAGCGAACCGTCCGTGCCGATCTTGATCACGTCCGCCTTGCCGTCGGCGTTGAGGTCGGCGAACCGGACCCCGGCGGCACCGTCAGCCCCGACACCGCCGATGTTGCTCGGCGCGGACCAGGAGCCGGCGAGAGCGTTGTCGTTCTGCCACGCGGTCAGCGTGCCGTCGGCGTTGACCCTGATCAGGTCTGCCTTGCCGTCCGCGTTCAGGTCCGCGAACCGGATGTCGGCCGGGTCGACCGGGCCGACGCCGCCGATGTTCACCGGCGCGAACCACGAACCGGCGAGCCCGTCGTTGTTCTGCCACGCGGTCAGCGAACCGTCCGTGCCGATCTTGATCAGGTCGGCCTTGTGGTCGCCGTTGAGGTCGGCCAGCCGCAGCTGCTTCGGGTCGACCGGGCCGACACCGCCGATGTTGCTCGGCGCGAACCACGAACCGGTCAGGGCGCTGTAGTTCTGCCAGCCCGTCAACGTGCCGTCGTCGTTGACGCGGACGAGGTCGTCCTTGCCGTCGGCGTTGAGGTCACCGAACTTCAGCCGCGCCGGGTCGACCTGACCTGCTCCGCCGATGGCCTGCGGCGCGTACCAGGAGCCGTTGAGAGCGTCGTTGTTCTGCCAGCCGGTCAGCGTGCCGTCGGTGTTGATCCGCACGACGTCCGCCTTGCCGAACGGGGTCGTGCCGCTGCCGCCGCCCCACAGGCGGTTCGCGATCTTGACGGCGTCCGAGGCCTGGACGCCGTAGCGGAAGCGGTACTTCTCGTCCGGCCGCTGCACGTCCGCAGCGACGGCGCCGATGGCGGCGTTGTTCCAGGAACCGTTGGGGTAGAAGCGGACCATCGTGTCGAGGAACTTGTCCGTCGCGATCGCCGGGTTCGTCCGCTCCGCGAAGCTGCCCCAGCTGTCGCGCTGCTGGAACAGACCGACCGAGTCCCGGTCACCGCCGTCCAGATTGGCGTTGCTGGACTCGACGATAGTGGTGGCCAGCGCGATGGCAGCCGCTCTTTCGTTGAAACCCCGTGCTTTCACACGCTGCACCACGGCGCGGGCGCAGGACGTGTTGTAGGAGTTCATGTTGCCGCGCATCTTGTCCGTCAGCTGCGGGTTGAGAGCCGCGGCGTCGGACGCGTCGGCCGGCGAGGGTCCGCTGGACGTGCACGGCAGCGCGTTGGCGGCCTGCGCGGCGCCGGTCCCGAGTAAACCGAAGGACAGTGACGTGACGGTGACAGCGGCGAGAATCCCGCTCAAGCGATTCATCGGACATCCCCCAGGCAGTTGGTGTGTTTCCTGCTTGCTGGGGAAACGATCACGCGCCGGCCTGCAAGGCGTCTGCAGGCCGGCTGTACGGGATCCTGTAGGTCGTCTGCAAAGCGAGGGGCCCGCAGCCGATCGGCTGCGGGCCCCTGGTTTCGCTCGGTCAGACCTCGGCTTCGAGCATCTCCGCGGTCACCGCGGACTCCGTGTCCGGCAGGCCCAGGTCCTTGGCGCGCTTGTCCGCCATGGCGAGCAGCCGCCTGATCCGGCCGGCGACCGCGTCCTTGGTCATCTGCGGGTCGGACAGCTGGCCGAGCTCCTCCAGCGACGCCTGGCGGTGCGCGAGCCGGAGCTGACCGGCGGCGGCCAGGTGGTCGGGTGCCTCCGGGCCGAGGATCTCCAGGGCGCGGGCCACCCTGGCCGCGGCGGCGACGGCCGCGCGGGCCGAACGACGGAGGTTCGCGTCGTCGAAGTTGGCCAGGCGGTTGGCCGTGGCGCGGACCTCACGCCGCATCCGGCGCTCTTCCCACGCCAGCACGCTGTCGTGCGCGCCGAGCTTGGTCAGCATCGCGCCGATGGCGTCGCCGTCCCTTATCACCACGCGCTCGGCACCGCGGACCTCGCGCGACTTCGACGAGATGCCCATCCGGCGCGCCGCGCCGACCAGGGCGAGAGCGGCCTCCGGGCCGGGGCAGGTGATCTCCATCGACGAGCTGCGACCCGGTTCGGTCAGCGAGCCGTGCGCGAGGAACGCACCGCGCCACGCCGCCTCGGCGTCGCACACGCCACCCGACACCACGGGCGCGGGCAGGCCGCGGACCGGTCGTCCGCGCGGGTCGAGCAGACCGGTCTGGCGGGCGAGCCCCTCGCCGTCCTTGACCACGCGGACGACGTACCGGGTGCCCTTGCGCAGGCCGTTCGACTGGATGGTGAAGACCTCTGCGTGGTGACCGTAGAGAGCCTGGATCTCCTTGAGCAGCCTGCGGGCGGCACTTCCGAGGTCCAGCTCCGCCTCGACGACCACGCGGCCGGACACGATGTGCAGGCCACCGGCGAACCGCAGCAGAGAGGACACCTCCGCGCGGCGGCAACAGGTCTTGGATACCGCGAGCCTGCTCAGCTCGTCCTTGACCGCCGACGTCATCGCCACGGGCCTGTCCCTCCCACTCCGGTCTCATCGACCACCTGCCTCAGGCAACCGGCCAGTGCCTCCGGATCATGCCGCTCGGCGGCGTCCGGTGCGGCGATCTTGGCCAGATGCGTCCGCGCGCCCAGTGCCGAGGCGGCTCGCGTCAGCCGGTCCGGGGTGGGGACCGAGTCGACGTCGGCGATCACCGCGTCCACCTTCAGCTCGGGTGCGTGTTCGCAGACTACGTCCAAATGGCGCTCCGGAGAGAAACCGGCGGTTTCGCCCGGTTGGGGGACAAGATTGAGCACGAGGACCTTCTTCGCCCGCGTGTGCACGAGCGCGTCGTGCAGTTCGGGCACCAGCAGGTGCGGCAACACGCTGGTGAACCACGATCCGGGGCCGAGTACCACGAGATCCGCGTCAAGTACAGCCTGTACTGCTTCCGGGCAGCCGACAGGTCGCCCGTTCGGGGCAGTCAACCGGATGCGCTGCACGAGCCCCGGCGTGGTCGCGATGGCGACCTGCCCCCGGATGCGCCGCACGTCCTTCTCGTCCTCGTCCAGCCCGGTGACGTCGGCCTCGATGTCGAGCGGCTCGTTCGACATCGGCAGCACCCGGCCGCGCACGCCCAGCAGCCTCGACGCCGTGTCGAGCACCGCCACCGGGTCGCCGAGCTGCTCCAGCAGCCCGGCGATCACCAGGTTGCCGACCGCGTGCCCCGCCAGCGCACCCGTGCCGCCGAACCGGTGCTTGAACAACGACGTCCACAGCCGGCTCTGCTCGTCCTCCCCCGCCAGCGCCGCCATGGCCTTGCGCAGGTCACCCGGCGGCAGCAGATCGGAGAGCTCACGCCGCAGCCGCCCCGACGAGCCACCGTCGTCCGCGACGGTCACCACGGCCGTCACGTCGCCGGTGACGCGTTTGAGCGCACTCAGCGTCGCGTGCAGCCCGTGTCCGCCGCCCAGTGCAACAGCCTTCAACTTCGTCACTCGCGTCCCAGATCCCTGTGCACGACCTTGACGGCCATGCCGTCCTCGCTCGCCAGCCGCGCGGCCAGCTCCTCGCTCAGGGCCACGCTGCGGTGCTTGCCGCCGGTGCACCCGATGGCGAGCGTCAGGTACCGCTTGCCCTCGCGGCGGTAACCGGCGCCGATGAGCCGGAGCAGCTCGTGGTAGCGGTCGAGGAACTCGTCGGCCCCTTCCTGGCTGAGGACGTAGTTGCGCACCTCGCCGTCGAGCCCCGTCTGCTCGCGCAGCTCCGGGATCCAGAACGGGTTGGGCAGGAACCGCACGTCCATGACCAGGTCGGCGTCCATCGGCAGCCCGTACTTGTAGCCGAAGCTCAGCACCGTGACCCTGGTGCGCGTGGCGGCCTCGGTGCCGAACGTGTCCTCGATCTTCGCCCGCAGCTGGTGCACGCTCAGCGCGGAGGTGTCCAGCACCAGGTCGGCTTCCTGCTTGAGCGGCGTGAGCAGGATCCGCTCGGCCTCGATGCCGTCCTGCAACCGCCCGTCCGCCTGCATGGGATGGCCGCGCCGCACCGCCTCGAACCGGCGGATCAGCACGGCGTCCGTGGCCTCCAGGAACAGCACCCGCGGCTTGTACCCGCGAGCGTCGAGGTCCTTGATGATGGCCGCCAGGTCCTCGGTGAACGCGCGGCTGCGCACGTCCATGACGACCGCGACCCTGGTGATGGCCCCGCGCGCCTGCGCGCCGAGCTCGACCATGGTGGCGATGAGCTCCGGCGGCAGGTTGTCCACGACGAACCAGCCGAGGTCCTCCAGGCACTTGGCCGCGGTGCTGCGGCCCGCACCGGACAGCCCGGTCACCACGGCGACTTCGATGCCGGACTTCTCCGCGTTCACGACTACGACTCCGTTACCTGTTCATGAGCTGACGCTCGCGGTCTGTGTTGAGGGCCGGGCCACGACCG
>Ga0207692_10000320_pt1 | contig 16622 bp, 10 predicted proteins | sample LARL52metaG_FD_184345 | JGI IMG/M metagenome (GOLD analysis project Ga0207692, IMG submission 184345) | Corn, switchgrass and miscanthus rhizosphere microbial communities from Kellogg Biological Station, Michigan, USA - LAR L5-2 metaG... | ecosystem: Host-associated > Plants > Roots >...
CTCCGCGGGCAGCGACGCGCAGGCCGCCGCTTACGTCGAGTGCGAGATCGGCGGCCGGGCCTGGTGGGGCGTGGGCGTCGACGCCAACACGGTCACCGCGTCGCTGCGGGCGGTGCTGTCCGCGCTGAACCGGGCCCACCGCTAGCCACCCGGTCCGGCCGCCAGCCGGTCCCGCCCGGCCCGGGCCACACCGTGGCGCTGCGCCCGGGCGGGACCTGGGTGCGCGAGAATGGACCGGTGAGCCTGTACCGGGATGACGGGATCGTGCTGCGCACCCACAAGCTGGGTGAGGCAGACCGCATCATCACCATCCTGACCAGGCGGACCGGCCGCGTCCGGGCGGTAGCCAAGGGGGTGCGCCGGACCAGGTCCCGGTTCGGCGCCCGGCTGGAGCCGTTCACCCATGTGGACCTGCTGCTGTACACCGGCCGCTCGCTGGACGTGATCACCCAGGCCGAGACGGTGCGGCCGTACGGGGAGCCGCTGGCCGCGGACTACCCGCGGTACACCAGTGGCACGGCCATGCTGGAGGCGGCCGAGCGGTTCACCCCGGTGGAGAAGGAGCCGTCGATCCGGCAGTTCCTGCTGCTGGTCGGCGGGCTGCGGGCGCTCGGGGAGCAGGCCCATGACCCGCGGCTGGTGCTGGATGCCTACCTGCTGCGCACGCTGGCCGTCGCCGGGTACGCACCCGCCCTGGATGAATGCGCCGTCTGCGGCACCCCGGACCCGGTCGCGGACCCGGATGCGGGATCGGTGGCCAGCACTGGGTCCCGGGTGTTCTCGGTGCCAGCAGGCGGGCTGACCTGCCGGACCTGCCGGCCGCCGGGCGCGGCCACCCCGTCGGTGGTCACGATCGCGCTGATGCGTGCGCTGCTGCGCGGGGACTGGGCGCATGCGGACGCCAGCCTGCCCCGGCCCCGGGAGGAATGCAGCGGCCTGGTCGCCGCGTACGTCCAGTGGCACCTGGAACACTCGATCCGGTCACTGCGCCACGTGGAGCATGTCTGACGGTGCGCGCGGCCCGAGCCGTCCGGTGCGCTGGCCGGCCTGGCTAGTCTTCCTGGGTGACAGGCCCGACTAGCCCCGTGGAGCGTGCGTGAGCACATCCGTCCGTCCCCCGTACCCGCATCCCGATGGCGTGCGGCCGCCGGCCATCCCGCCGGACCTGCTGCCCCGGCACGTCGCCCTGGTCATGGACGGCAACGGGCGGTGGGCCAGGCAGCGCGGGCTGCCGCGGACCGAGGGCCACAAGATGGGGGAGGCCGCGCTGTTCGACGTGATCATGGGCGCGATCGAGCTGGGCATCCCTTACCTGTCGGCCTACGCGTTCTCCACCGAGAACTGGCGGCGGTCCCCGGACGAGGTCCGCTTCCTCATGGGGTTCAACCGGGACGTGATCCGCCGCCGCCGGGATCAGCTGAACGAGGTGGGCGTCCGGGTCCGCTGGGCCGGGCGGCACCGCCGGCTGTGGCGCAGCGTGATCAAGGAACTGGAGGATGCCGAGCGGATGACCGAGCACAACTCGGTCCTGACCCTGCAATTCTGTGTCAATTACGGCGGCCGGGCCGAAATCGCCGACGCGGCCGCGGCCATAGCCGCCGAGGTGGCGGCCGGTAAGGTGCGGGCCGACCGGGTCGACGAGAAGCTGGTGGCCCGGTATCTGGATGAGCCGGATATTCCCGAGGTCGATCTCTTTGTCCGGTCGTCCGGTGAGCAGAGAATCTCCAATTTCCTGCTCTGGCAATCGGCTTATGCCGAGCTGGTCTTCCTGGATACGCTTTTTCCCGATTTCGACCGGCGGCATCTGTGGCGGGCCTGCGAGATCTACGCGAGCCGGGACCGCCGCTACGGCGGCGCCGAGCCGAACCTGCTGCCCGGCTAGCCCCCGGGGCGTGTCCCATGACACGCCCTAACGGAGCCCCTGCCACAGGGCCAGGGCGACCAGGGCGGCGGGCACGGCCAGCCGCAGCAGGCGGCTGGGGGGCGACAGCGCCGGCCAGGACAGGATGCCGAGCCAGGCCACGAACGCGGCTACCACCAGCAGCAGCGCCGCGCCCGCCCAGCCCGGGACGGCGAGCCCGGCGATGAACAGGGCGGCGATGGCCACCGGGGGCAGCCACCGGGGGAGTTGCTGCAGGTAGGCGGCGGGCTTGAGGCTAAGCCGCTCGACTGACTGGCGGACCCCCGCGGGTTGCTGACGCACAGTCACAACGTACCGCACGGCGCTATGCCCGGGATTCTCGTGCGGTGGCGCCGGGCCGGCCCGCGGCGCGTGCGCCGCCAGGCTGGCCCGGGCCCACCCTGGACATCGACTCCGACTGGGTTTATCCACCCGGTTACCAGTGGGTGTGGGAACCTGAGCCAGGCCCGCGACGTCTAACAGCAGTCCGGCGCAGGGGAGGGCACATGATCGACCTGCTGCGCAGGCGCGGCATGATCCCGGCGATCGTGCTGGCGTGCGCCGCCGTCACCGTGATCACCTGGGCGGGGCTGGCCACGCTGGGCCGGGAGTCCCCCCGGGCCACCCCGTCCAGCGCCCCCACGATCCATGCCCGCTTGCTGCCGGCGATCGTGGGGCAACCGGCCGCGGGCCTCCCGTCGGTGGCCTATAAGCGGCCCACCTCGATCAAGGACCGGCCACGAGTCTTCCGGTAATAAGCTTGGCGGACGCGTCCAGCCGGGGAGCCGGGCGCAGCTAACCCGCCGACCGCCAGCCGGATGGAGTCCCGATGGCCCGCCGTAACGACCGCATCGACACGATCGTCAGCCTCAGCAAGCGCCGGGGCTTCGTCTACCCGTCCAGCGAGATCTACGGGGGGCTGCGCGCCTCCTGGGACTACGGGCCGCTGGGCGTGGAGATGAAGAACAACATCAAGCGCCAGTGGTGGAAGTCGATGGTCACCGAGCGGGACGACATCGTCGGCATCGATTCCTCGGTCATCCTGGCCCGCGAGGTGTGGGAGGCCAGCGGGCACGTCACCGAGTTCGTCGAGCCGCTGACCGAGTGCCAGGTCTGCCATCACCGCTACCGTGCTGACCACCTGATCGAGGCGTACGAGGAGCGGCACGGCCGGCCCCCCGAGAACGGGCTGAACGACCTCGCCTGCCCGCACTGCGGCACCCGGGGGGCGTTCGCCGAGCCGCGCATGTTCAACGGGCTGCTGCGCACCTATCTGGGTGCGACCGAGGACGAGTCCGGGCTGGCCTACCTGCGGCCGGAGACTGCGCAGGGCATCTTCATCAACTTCCGCAACGTGCTGCAGACCTCGCGGAAGAAGATCCCGTTCGGGATAGGGCAGATCGGCAAGTCGTTCCGCAACGAGATCACCCCGGGTAACTTCATCTTCCGCACCCGGGAGTTCGAGCAGATGGAGATGGAGTTCTTCGTCAAGCCGGGCGCCGACGAGGAATGGCACGAGCACTGGATCGCCACCCGGCTCGGCTGGTACACCGGCCTCGGCGTGCGCAGCGACAACCTGCGGCTGTACGAGCACCCGGACGAGAAGCGGTCGCACTACTCCAAGCGGACCGTGGACATCGAGTACCGGTACGCCTTCCCCGGCGGGGAGTGGGGCGAACTGGAGGGCATCGCCAACCGCACCGACTACGACCTCAGCACGCACGCCAAGGCGTCCGGGGTGGACATGTCCTACCTGGACCAGGAGTCCGGGGAACGGTTCGTGCCCTACGTCATCGAGCCGGCCGCCGGGGTCGACCGGTCCATGCTCGTGTTCCTGCTCGACGGGTACGCCGAGGATGAGGCGCCCGACTCCGGCGGCAAGCTGGAGAAGCGGATCGTGCTGCGGCTCGACCCGCGGATCGCGCCGGTCAAGGTGGCGGTGCTGCCGCTGTCCCGCAACGCCGACCTGTCGCCGAAAGCCCGCGACGTGGCCGCCCAGCTGCGCCAGCGGTGGAACACCGAGTTCGACGACGCCAGCGCGATCGGCCGCCGCTACCGCCGCCAGGACGAGATCGGCACCCCGTTCTGCGTGACGGTGGACTTCGACTCGCTCACCGACCAGGCTGTCACGGTCCGCGAGCGCGACTCGATGAAGCAGGAGCGGATTGGCATAGACGCGCTGGAGATCTACCTGGCCGAACGGCTGGGCGGCTGCTGACCGGTCACCATCGGCCCGGCGGCTACCAGGCGATGTTGTTGGTCTCCGGCGGGGCCCCCGGCAGCAGCGTGACATGCTGCCCGGTCAGGATGCCCAGCACCAAACGGGCCGGCTGAGCCCCGGCCGAGCCGATGACGATCAGCGTGCGGCCGGAGGGACTGGTCCACAGCACGTCCCAGGGGAGCACGGGGCCGGTGGCCACGATGCGTTCCACCCGGCTGGTGCGCACCGAGAACTCGGTGACGCGCGCTCCCGGCGCCGAGCTGGGTTGCCGCGCAGCCAGCTGGGTCACCGTGACGATCTTGGTGCCGTCCGGTGTGATCAGCGTGTTGCCCACGGGGCCGGTCTTGACGCCGCCGGGCCGCACCGGGGCGAACGTCACGACGGGCCGGCTTGCCTTCAGCAGGCTGCCCCCTCCTGACCTGGTGTCGAGCAGCCGCACCTGGGTGATGCCGCCGGACTTGGTCCACATCTGGAAGGCGAGCGTCTGGCCGTCGGACGTCCAGGACAGGGGCGCGCCGTCCGGCTTGGCGTTCCCCGCCCACTCCTTGCTGGAGTGCGCGGCACCTGGCCAGGCCCACTCCCGTGCCACCCCGGTGGCCAGGTTGATCAGCCGGATCTCGGCTACATGCAGGGACAGCGCGAGCGCCCGGCCGTCCGGGGACAGCGCGATGCCGGACAGGCGGCCCGAGGCCAGCCGCCCCGGCAGGTGCAATGCCGTCAGCCGCGGCGGGCCTATGCCCGGGCGCAGCCGGAGCAGGAAGAAAGCGACCGGGGTGGTGCCGTCCCGCGTCTCGGCACTGATCCCGCGAGTGCCCGACGCGATCCGCCACCACCGCTGGGCGGCGAGCACGAACGTGCGCCCGTCGGCCGCACCGCTCAGGAACGTGAACGCGCGATACGGCCGGGGCGGGGTGACCGTGGCCAGCACCCGCCCGGTGGCCGTGGCCCGGACCACCGCGCTGCGCGGCCCGTCGGCCCGGCCGCTGAGGGCGACGTAGTAGCGCGGGACCCCGCCGAGTTCCGCCGCCGTCAGGGCCCGGTCCCGCGGCGCGGCCCGGTGCCCGGTGAAGCTGCCGGTCAGGGCCAGCGAAGCAGCCAGCACAGCGATGACACCGACGGCCGCCATGAGCGGCGTCAGCGACTGGAGCCGGCTGCCCGGCCCGGGCCGCCAGGGGCGGCGCCGGGGCGGCGCGGGCAGCCGGAGCGGCGGGGCGCTGTCTGGCGGTACCGTGGCCGCGGCTGCCCGGGCCGCCGCGCGGACCCGGTCCCCGTTCGTGATCATTGGGCCGCCTCCTCCAGGAGCCTGCCCAGCGCGGCCAGCGCGCGGGACGTGGTGGACTTCACCGTGCCGTGGCTGATGCCCATGGCCACCGCGATCTCCGGCTCGGTCAGGTCCAGGTAGAACCGGAGCACCAGGGCTTCCCGCTGCCGGTCGGGCAGCCGCCGCAGTGCACTGAGCACCTGGTCGTGTTCCTCGCCGATGAGTGCTGCGTGCTCGGCGGAGGCGGTCCCGGCGCGCGAGGCTGGCGGGCTGCCCCGCCGCTCATTCCTGATCCGGTGCCGCAATTCCGAGCGGCAGCCGTTCAGCGTGGCAGACCGCACGTAGCTAAGCGCCTTGCCCTTGTCGCCCAGCTGGTCCCAGCGCCGGTACAGGCCGCAGAACGCCTCCTGGACCACGTCCTCCGCGGCGGGGCGGTCGCCGAGCATGACGACAGCGAGACGGATGAGGCCCACCGCGTGCGCCTCATACAGGGCGGAGACGGCCTGCCGGGCCCCGGCTGGGCTGGCATCGGCCGTTCCGCGCACCGCGCTGCCGGCCCCGGAGCTGCCCGGCGCCACCGGCCCGCCGTGGGCGGGATACCGCGACGAGAAGTCGATGTCCACACTCCAGAGACGCCCGGGCGGCTGTCCAGTTGCCTGCCGGCCCGCATCCGCTGGCCGTCCGTGCTCCGGGCCGGTGTTCATCGCGGCCGGCCACGCAGGTGGCGGGCCGATGGTGGCGGTCACCCGCTGGCGCCGGGTAAAGCTAGGCGAGAAACCGGTCAGGATCGCGGAACACGTCCGCCGCGGCCTGATGGAAGCCACTGGGCAGGCCGTCGGCCAGCATGCTCGCGCTGATCTCAGCCATCTCCCCGGTCCAGCGCCAGCCTTTGCCAGCCGCTGACCGGGCCGCGCTCACGGACCGCTCGGCCAGGCCCGGCTGGGACAGCGCCCACTCGGCCAGCAGAGTGTCCTCCACCCCCTCGGCCCGGGCCAGTGCGCGCACCGCGAGGATCAGCGCGGCGGTGCCCTTGGTCCAGCCGGCGTAGGCCATCTTCACTGCGGACGCCGCGGTCAGCCCGCGCTCCCCGATCACCCGGGGTTCCAGCGCGGTGCCCGCGAACAGGGCCGCGACCGGCCCGGCGTGCGGTCCGGACAGGTACAGCCGGGTGCTGCCGGCCGGGCCCGGCGGTGACCCGATGATCCCGCCGTCCACATAGCTGGCCCCGGCTGACTCGATGGCCGCCGCCACCTCGCGGGCGGTGCCGGGGGAGACCGCGTTGGCGTCCACATAGATCCCGGTGAAGGCGGCGGCCGCCACCGCGCGGGCGACCGGCAGCGCGGCGTGCGGCGGGCAGATGGACACGATGATGGCCGCCCGGCGGGCCAGGTCGGCGGCCTGGCCCGCGGCGTCCGGCCCGGCCGCCGCGGTCAGCCCGGCCGCAGCCGCGCGGGCCGCCGTGGCCGGGCTGCGCCCGGCCGGCACCCAGAGCACCTGGTACCCGCGGCCGGTCAGGCAGCCGGCCACCGCCGCGCCCATCTCACCGGGATGCAGCAGCCCGATCAGCGTCTCGCTCATCCGCCCAGTGTCGCGTGGCGCGGGCCCGGGCCGCCGTCCTGGGCCTGCACTGCGGCCGCTACCAGGCCGGGAATGTGCTCAGCTGGCCAAGGTGGTGCTGGCCGGGCAGCGGCGCGAAGGCGTTACCGCGCAGCACGCCGAACTGCACGGGGAAGAAGGCTCCCGGGCCAGGGGAGGTCGGGCTGAGGGTCACGCCGGGCCGGTGGGCCAGCACGAGCAGCGTGCTGCCGTCCGCGTTCGTCCACAGCACGGCCTGATCCTGCTCTGGCCACCGCCGGGTGAACCACCACCGGCCGAGCACCGCGACCACCTTCCCGGTCCGCGCGGAGAATTCGGTGAAGGCGAATTCCGAGGTCAGCGGGTGGAAGGACTGGGTGACCGTGGCGACGACGATCTTGCTGCCGTCCGGCGTGAGCAGCGCGCCGAACGCGTCGGTATTGTTGACCGCCCGGCTGTGGCTGAACCGGCGTCTGTTGTCGCGGCCCGACCAGTTCACGCTCAGCGCTGGTCGGCTGGCCGCCAGGCTGTGACCCGGCGCGGCGGTGTCCAGCAGCCGGACCTTGTACCGGCCGTCGATCAGCCGCCCAAAGGCCAGCGTCCTGTCGTCCGCCGCCCAGGACAGCGCCGAGCCGGTGCCCCCCAGGCTCACCTCGACCGGCTGGGCGCCCGGCCAGGTCCAGACGCGCTGGGCCCCCGTGGCCAGCGTGTCCACCTGGATCTCCGGGCCGCCCTGGGGCCCTCCGGACCGGGTGGCCACCGCGAGCTGGCGGCCATCCGGGGTGAGCGCGAGGCCCTCGAGGGCCGCATCGGCCGGCAGCGCCGGGGGGCAGCTGCCGGAGCGCTCGCAGGACCGAACGGCGCTGCTCCGCGGACAGCACGGCGGATTCCGCGGAAACCACGGGGAGCGCCGCGTCCGCCAGCCCGGCGGCGGCCAGCCCGGCCGGGGCCCGGCGGTGCCGGCGCAGCTGCGAGCGGCAGCCGTTCAGCACCGACGACCGCACATAGGGCAGCGCCTTGCCGGGATCGGACAGCTGTGGCGGGCCGGGCTGACCGGTCCCGGCCAGCTCGCTGGCAGCGGCGCTGACAAGTGGCGGCCAGCCCGCCCGGCGGCGGGCGCTGACGAGAGGCTGGCCAGTCCGGTCGCTGGCCTGGCGCGGTCCGTGACAAAGGACAGCAGGCTGGGGCACTCTGGGGCTCTTTACCTTTACATTAGAAATGGTTGACTCCTTTATAGGCGTGTGAGACTGTGAGTGGATCGGGATTCGTGCGTCCGGGGGGACTGCGGGGATGACTGGGTTACGGCCTTTGGGTCAGCGCGGATTTGGTTTGCGCCACATTGGCTCCGGGTTCTGGGTCAGGCTGGCAGTCGCAGCGGTCAGCGCTGCTCTATTCGCCGTCACGCTGGCCTGGCCTGACTGGATCGAGATTGTCTTGCGGGTTGATCCTGATCAGGGCAGTGGCTGGCTGGAGTGGGCGATCGTTGTTGTGGCGTTTGCCCTCATGCTGACGTTCTCGGTAGGGACCCGCCGCGAGTGGCGACGGTCCGCCACGACGGCTGCTGTCAGCGATGGCGCTTCTTGAGCGGGCCTGGGTCGTGCCGATCCAGGGGAGCGGTGCGCTGGTACGTGACAATGGTCAGGGCGGCGGTCAGCGCAAACGCTGCATTCTCAACAGCTTCACCTGGCTTCTTGGCGGATTTCGCTTTCCGGGGCCGGGAATCATGCCGGGCCGGGCGCGTGGTCAGGTTCATCGGCGGTGCCCGGTATTCCTGCGCGCCGGTGATTCGGGGGCCAGTGCGCGGTATGGGCTGGGGCGATGGAGGCTCGCATGGCCGCTGCATCGAGCAAGACCGTCATCGGGGTGGCAGTTCGGGACCCGAGCTGGTTCTCGGTCGTGCCTCGCCCGGTCAAGACCGGGGCCCTGGCCAGCGCGCCGTTGCGCATCCCGCAGGGCGACGCGCAGCGGCTGCTGCGCGGGATCATCCGGTTCGTCGCCGATATCCCGGCCGGTGCCTCACTTGACCTGGTCTGGCAGCAGGGTGGCTCCGAGCTGTTCGTCGACGCCGGCAGCATCACCCTGACCTGCACGACGGGGCTGGTGTCCATCGGGGTGGCGGTGCACTGCGACGAGCTCCCGGCCCCGGCCGTGGCCACGGCCGCGCTCGGCGTCGGCCGCGTCGACAGCCCGTCCGGCCTGGTCATGTCTACGTTCGAGCGGGTCGGCGCCCCAGACCTCATCGCTGACCTGTGGTCGGAGGCGATCACCGCCTTCGCCTGGGAGGCGCTGCTCGAGCTTGCCTCCCGACTGTGTGCCGGGGTCGGCAAGGACTCCCAGGGCCGGCCTCTCATCCCGGGCAGCGTCGCCGCCGCCCCTGAACTGCTCGTCATCACCCCCATGGCCCGCAACGACCTGTCCCGGATCGGCGGGTGACGCATGCAGCTCACCGAGTCCGGTCTCGACTCGTTCGGCCAGCTGTCCCGGGCGATCGGCCTCACGACGGCGTCCGGCACGAACACCGCGTGGTTCTCCGACCCTGTGGGCGGCCCCGGCAACGCGCATGGCCTGCGCGACGTCCTGTCCGACGACTCCCAGCGGGAGGCGCTGGAGAGCTTCGTAGACGAGATTCTCGGACCGCCGGACGGTCGCACCGAGGGCACCCAGCGGTGGGTGCCGCTGTTCCACGAGACCTCCCCCAACGTGACGATCTATGCGGTCATCGAAGCCCTCCCAGGAGTCGTGCGGGCCGGTGTCGGTCTCGAGCACTCGACCGGCACGACTGCGCCGTGCGCGAAGACCACGGTCCACGTACCGATCGTCCACGTTCCCGCTGGCGGCTCCGACAGCCGCCCAACCGGCGGAACGGCCCCACGGTGGCTCCTCCTCGGCCGGCCCGGTGGCCGCGTCGACATCAGCGTCGAAGCGGTCTTCGAGGACGGCGCCCCGGCACCCGGTCAGGCGTTCCTGCGCGGCGCCAACGCGACGATCGGCATACCTACGAGCGCCGACGACGATCTGGCCTTCCGGCTCGACCTCGTCGACCTCCAACTGCCCGGCTCGACCGCTCCGACGACGCGCAGCCTCGTCGCCGACGGCACCAGCGACCTCGGCGCGGACGTCTTCGAGTTCGTCACTGGCCTGCTCCGGGCCCAGCTCGACACCCTCGACCTGTCCGACCCCGCGCTCGGGGTCACCGTCGCGCTGGCCGGCCTGTTCGGGCTGCGCGACGTGCCGAACCTGCCCGCCCTGCCCCTGGCCGACCTGCCGGCCCAAGGCGTCTCCGCACTCGTCGGGTGGATCGAGCAGGTGCTCGCGAGCGACCCCGCACGGGACGCCTGGCTCGGAGAGCTTGCCAAGCTCGTCAACGGCACGCCACTGCCGGCCCGCGATGCCGTCCAGAAGAGCATCGGCGGTGCCCACATCACCGGCGGCCTGCGGGTCACGCCCGGCACCACGGGCCACTCGGTGCTCGTGCCGTGGGTCGAGGTGTCCTATGGCACCCGCCCCGGCGTCGAGGCCGCCCTGGCCGTCGACCTGATGCGCATCGACACCGGCACCGGCTCGGTTCAGGCTGTGCCCGCGGCGTCGGTCGAGGCGGTCTTCGGCGCCGACGCGGGCGGCACCGACCTGCTCACCGGCACCCCGCACGTCGGCTCGGTGCACACCGGCGTCGCCCTCGACCCGCACGGCAAGCCCGCGTTTACCCTCACCCTGCACGACGTCGACGTCGTCGGCGGCGCCCACCACGACGTGCTGGACCTGTCCACCCCGCAGGCCGCCCTCGACGCGGCCGAGTCGGTCATCGACGACGCTCTTGCGCAAGCCCTCTCGCGCCTCGGCCAGGCCGGCGACCTCCTCGCGGCACTGCTCGGCGTCACCCCGCCGGCCGGGGTCACCGCCATCAGCGCGGCCACCCTGGTCGCCGACCCCCTCGGCGCGGTCCGGGGTTACTGGAACGACCTCGCCGCCGACGCCGGCGCCACGGCGTCGGTTCTCGGCTCGCTGCGCGCGTTGCTCACGTCGGCTGCCGCGGTGCCCGTGGACGGGGATGGCACCGCGGCCGCCCCCTGGGCGGTGGATCTCGTCACGGGTGTCGATCTGCTCGTATGGCGAGCCGACACGCACCTGCTCGTCGCCCTCTCCGCCGCGGTGTCCACGCCGGTCCTCACCGACCTCACCGCGAGACTCTCGGGCCGGCTGGTCCTACTCGACGTCGATCTCGCCGCCGGTCACGTGTCGCTGACCAGCAGCGTCATCGGCCGCCTCGCGCTCGCCCCGAGCGGAACGGACCCAGCCCGGCTCGACCTGGGCGAGGCATACCTCGAGGTCACCGCGCTGGCCGTCGAGCTTGTCTGGGCCCCGCGGCGAGGGCTCACCGTGGCGTTCGACGCCTCCGGCGCGCACCTCGTGGTGCCGGACCCGGCCGGGGACCTGCGCATCGGCATACCGCTGCCGGCCATCACAGCCGACGGGTCGGTGACCTTCGCGCCCGACTGGGCCGACGTCGAGACGCTCCTGGCGACCCTCCTCGCCCGGATCGGCAGCCCGGTCATCGACCTCGTGCTCGACGTCCTCGGCTGGCGCGGCACTGGCGCCCGGCTGGAGCTTGCGGCCCTCGTCGCCGACCCCGCGGCGGCCCTCACGACGTGGGCCGCCGCGCTCGCCCTGGACTGCTGGCACCTGCGAGCCGCGCTCGGGCCGGTCGCCATGCTGCTCAGCGGGGGCAACCTCACCGGACCGCTCGGCCAAGGCCAGCCGGAGCTGCCCTATCGCTGCCCGGTCGCCGGAAACCCGCAGGCACCGGGGCTCACCGCATGGACCGTCCCCGGCTGCCAGGTGATCGACCTGTCGGTCATCGGCGGAGTCGGCCAGTATCTCGACCGGCTCGAGTCGGGCGAACCGCCCGACATGACCGACGTCGTCACGTCCCTCCAGTACGCTGCGACCTCGGTGCCCGGGCTCGCCGACAAGCTCGTCGCGCGCACCCATCTCGCCGGCGGTCTCGAGGCCCTCGTCAGCCGGTGGGCCGGCACCGACGGCGTCACCGGCCCGGCGCTGACCCTGCCCAACGGAGTCACCGCCAGCGTCTTCGACGGGTTCTCCTATGCCGAGCTCGTCGCCGCCGGGCGGAGCGGCAACGGGGTGCTCGATGGGCTCGCCGCAGCGCCCGGCGCGGTGGTCCACGTCGGCGTCGAGGCGACGTGGGATCGCGGGGTCCCTGGCGGGTCGTACCTCGACGCCTCTGCGGGGCCGGCCGCCAGCACGGTTCCCGCCACCGCCGACGGCACATGGTTCCTGCGCGTGCCCGGCGCCCCGGCCGGGGTCCAGCTCCAGGCCGACCGCATCGTCGCCGCCCTGGCCGGCCGGACCGCCGACATCGTCGTCGTGGGGTACGGACCAGCCGGCGCCGCCGCTCTGCGGGCCGCGGCGGCGTCCCCGCAGGTGACCGCCGTCGTCACGGTCGGCATGCCGTGGAGCACGGTGTCGCTGGCCGGCACCCAGACCGGGCTCGGGAGCGATGCTGCGCGGCTGCTTGCCTCGCTCGTGCCCGCCGACCTGCAGACCTGGCCGGACGACGTCATGGCCCTTCAGTGCTCACCGCTGCAGCGCGGTGCGGCGCTGGCCACCCGGGCCGCCACCCTGCTCGACCCGGCGGACCTGCCGTCGGCGGGTGCCGAGACCCTCCGCCCGGGCCTGGAGCTTCTGGCGGTGAGCGGTGCCGTTGCCGACGACGACGTGCGCGCCGCGATCGCCGCCCTGGTAGCTCAGGGCGTCCGCTCGATGATCCCCGCGGAGGCGGCGCCCCCCCAGCCGGTCCAGGAGCTGCACCTTGGGGTCGACGTGCCGGTACTCGATGCCGACCTCGGCGGGATCATCGTCGGCCTGGGCGGCGCGCTCGACCTGCTCCGGCTCGCCCGGCACTCGCCGGTGCCCACCCTCGAGACAGTCCGGTCGGTCGTCGCCACCCTGCGGCTCGGCGTTGCCGACGGGTGGCTCGTCGGCGGTCCGGGCGCTGCTCAGCATGACCTGGAAACCCGGTGGATGGAGGTGCGGGTCACCATCCCGCTCGACGGCACCGCGGGCGACGCCGAAGTCGTCCTCCACGACGCGACGGCGTTCACGGCGGCCAGGGAACGGTGGGTGGTCCGCGCCGACGGCGCCGGCGGGTCCACCACCGCGCTCCCCGAGATCAAGGTTTTGCTCGGCGAGGTCATCGCCCGGCTCGGCACGGCCGCACCCGAAGTCGTCGCGCTGCTCCAGTCGCTTGGGCTGATCCGCGCCGGCGGGCTTGACCCCGACAGCCTCGACCGGCTGCTCTTTGACCCGGCGGCGACACTCCGCGGTGCAGTAGCGGCGGCACCGGGGGACGTCGCGGCCGCCATCCGCACCCTGCTGGGCGAGGCGCCGCCGGCCCCCGGATCACCGCCGCGTACCGCCGTCACCGTCACCGTCGGCGACGCGCACGTGACCATCGACCTCGCGGCCGCGACCCTCTCCGCGGACGCCACGGTCAGCGCCGACGGCATGCCGCCGGTGGACGTGGCGATCACCGCCTCGCCTGCTGGCGTGGCCGGCACCGTGTCCTTTGGCGCCGTCGACCCCATGGCTGGCGGGCTCGCCCTCGCCACGGCGTTCGGCACCGGTGGCGCCCGCGTCGACCTGCGCACCCGGGCGCCGGGCGCGGGGGCCGACCAGACCATCGCGCTTTACCCCACCGCCGACCTCGCCGGCGTGAGCGAGCTGCTCATCCGCGTCGTGCCCGCCGCCCTCGCGCAGGCCCTGGGGACGGTATGCCGGGACCGCGCAACCGGCGCCGGCCGCACCGCGCTCGACGCGGGCCTGGACGCCCTCGGGCTGCTCACCGCACCCGCGCCCGGACAGCTGCGGCGGGTCATCTTGCCGGTCGGGCTGTTCGCTGACCCGGGGGCCTGGTTGCGGGTGCGCTCCGACCCGGCCGGTGCCACCGTGGCGCTGCTCGACGCGCTCGCCCAGGTCGCCGCGCCCGCCCGGGGCGCCGACCCCGGCTGGCCGCTCGCCGATATCCTCACCGTGAACTACTCGGCCGCAGGCGGGCGGCTCGAACTCGTCGCCGACCTCCACCTCACCGCGACGGTCGACGGCCGGGACGTCGCCGTCGACCTCAGCGGCGGCCTGTCCGTCGGGCTCAGCGCGGCAGGCGCCAGCCCGCCCCAGGCGGTCTTCGACGCCTCGGCGACCGTCGACGGCCGGGGCCTGCGGCTGCGGGTCGCCCCGGCGCTCACCCTCGAGCTGCTCCTGCCGCCTCCGGCGTCGCCAATCCAGCTCTACCCCGGCGGGTCCGGCGTCGGCGACGCTCTCATCAGCGCCGCGGAGTCGATCCTCCCGACCGTCCTCGACGCGCTCGCCGGGCATCGTTCCGATGCCGGGTCGTCACTGGTCAAGGACGTCGGCGCGGCGCTCTTCGAGCTCGGCACCGCCCTTGGCCTGCTCGACGCCGGCCACTTCACGACGCCGAAGATCACGACGTTCGCGGCCGACCCGGGAGCGGCGCTCGTGGCCCGGCTGCCCGCCCTGGCCACCGCCGGGCTCGGCGCCCTCGCCGACGCCCTCGACCCAGCGGCGAGCGTCGTCGTGGTCAGCACACCCGGGCTGAACCAGGCCCGGCTCGCGTTCGGCGACGGGGGCCGGGTGCACGTGACCTTCGACGGCAGCACCGGCACCCCGGCGGTCGTCATCGGTGGCGCCATCCCATTGGGCAACCCGGTCATCGCCCAGCTCGTCGTCGACGGCATCCGGCTCACCCCCGCCGGCATCCACGTCGACGCCCGGCTCGGCCCGGCCCTCATCCCGATCGGCGCGGCCACCCTGCGCCCGCTCGTCTCGATCAGCGCCGGCTTCGGCCAGTCGGCCAGCGCCCGCCTCCTCTGCCTCGGCGTCGCGCTCGACGACCTCGCGGCCGAGTCGGTCGAGCTGCGCTGGACCCTGGACGCCCAGCCACCGGTGATGTATGCCGTCACCCGGTCCGGAGCCACCGAAACCCCGGTGCCCGACCCTGCCACCGTTGCCCTCCGGCTGGTCGGCGTGGCCCTGCAGCTCGCCTCGGGGCTGCTCGCCGGGAACCTCAAGACGCTCCTGCCCGGCCGGGCCGTCCAGATGCTCCAGGAGGTCGTCTTCACCGGCGGGGACGTGACGATCGACCCGGCCTTCGTCACCGACCTGCTCGACCCCGAAGCCCTGCTCCACCGGCTCGAGCGGCTCGCGTGGAACGCCGCCACGGCGGCGCCACCCCTTGGGATCACCCTTGACTCCACCGTGACCATCGCCCTGGCCGCCGAGGACGCCGGCGGCGGCCAGAAGCACCTCGGCCTGTCGGTGTCCCTCGTGCCGGGCAAGAGCTTCGTCCTCGCCCAGGGCGAGACCGAGGTGAGCCTCGAGGTCGACGCGTCGTGGATCGACCCGGCGGTTCCGGCCGGGCTGACCGTCCTCGTCCTCAAGGGCACGGTGGCCTCCCTTGACCTCGTGCCGGGGGTCTCGATCGCCGGGATCGGCATGCGCTTCCGCAAGCCCGCCGGCCCGCTGCTCGATCTCGGGGCGGTGAGCATCGACGCCATCGCGTTCCATCTGTACGGCGAGGCGACCGCGGCCGGCGCCGGCGGCGGCGCCCGGATCCGCCTCGACGGACTCGCGGTCGCGCCGGGTGGCGGTGGCAACAACGCCGTCGCCAACGCCCTGATGAACGACGCCGGCAAGTCCGCGAGCCCGGCGAGCCGGCCGTCGTTCAGCCCGTCCCTCGCCGTGCAGAAACACCCTGCGACCGGCGTCACGGTCTCGCTGCGGGCCGGCGACCCTCCCGGCCCGTGGTGGGTCGTCGTCCAGCGCCAGCTCGGGCCGCTCTACGTCGACCGGATCGGCCTGGACACCGTCGAGTCCGGCGGCCAGGTGACCCAGATCACCCTGCTGTTCACCGGGTCGGTATCGTTGTTCGGCCTCAACGCGAGCGTCGACCAGCTCGGCATCCAGTGGACCGGCGGCGACGTCCTGTCGGTCACCAGCTGGTCGGTCGACCTCATGGGGCTGGCGATCACCGCCGACCTGGCCGGATTGTCCCTGTCCGGCGGCCTGCTCAAGTTCGAGGACCCGCCGGATTCCGGCGTCATCTCGTATGTCGGCATGCTCAGCGCTCACTTTGCGACCTACGGGCTGTCCGTGTTCGGCGGGTACACCAACGACCACGGCAGCGCCTCATTCTTCGTCTTCGGTGCGATCAACGGGCCGATCGGCGGGCCGCCGGCGTTCTTCGTCACCGGACTCGGCGGCGGGTTCGGCATCGACCGGGCGATGATCGTCCCGGATAGCATCGCGAAGTTCGCCGACTACCCATTCATCAAGGCGCTCGACCCGGCAGCGAAGCCGTCGGCGAACCCCATGGACGACCTGCGCGCCCTCGCGGCCTACTTCCCGCCGCAGATCGGGAACTTCTGGTTCGCCGGCGGCATCTCGTTCACCTGCTTCGCCCTCGTCGACGGCATTGCCGTCCTCGCGGTCTCGGTCGGCGACGGGCTGGAGGTCGACCTGCTCGGCCTGGCCCGGATGGCCCTGCCGCGCCCCCAGGCGGCGCTGGTGTCCATCGAGCTCGCGCTGCTCGCCCGGTTCTCGACCAAGGACGGGCTGTTCCTCGTCAAGGC
>Ga0207692_10000321_pt1 | contig 16558 bp, 11 predicted proteins | sample LARL52metaG_FD_184345 | JGI IMG/M metagenome (GOLD analysis project Ga0207692, IMG submission 184345) | Corn, switchgrass and miscanthus rhizosphere microbial communities from Kellogg Biological Station, Michigan, USA - LAR L5-2 metaG... | ecosystem: Host-associated > Plants > Roots >...
TTGCCTTCTGTTCCTACTTCGCGGGCCACGCGGGTTACTTCTCCGGCGAAGGCGTTGAGCTGGTCCACCATGGTGTTGATGGTGTCTTTCAGTTCGAGAATTTCACCTTTCACGTCGACCGTGATTTTGCGGGACAAATCCCCGCGGGCCACGGCTGTGGTGACTTCCGCAATGTTACGAACCTGGGCCGTGAGGTTACCGGCCATGGCGTTCACGGAGTCCGTAAGATCCTTCCACGTACCAGCCACGCCCACCACGACTGCCTGGCCGCCGAGCTTTCCGTCTGTACCTACCTCACGAGCGACGCGGGTGACTTCGGAGGCGAAGGAGCGGAGCTGGTCCACCATGCTGTTGATGGCTTCTTTAAGCTGGAGAATTTCGCCGCGCACGTCCACCGTGATTTTGCGGGAAAGATCGCCGCTGGCGACAGCCGTCGCGACTTCGGCGATGTTGCGGACCTGGCCGGTAAGATTGCTGGCCATCGAGTTGACGGAGTCAGTTAAATCCTTCCACGTACCGGCAACGCCGGGGACTTGCGCCTGGCCACCGAGTTTTCCGTCCGTTCCTACTTCACGGGCCACGCGCGTTACTTCGGCGGTGAAGACGCCGAGCTGCTGAATCATGGTATTGACGATGTCGGCGGAGCGAAGGAACTCGCCTTCGAGGGGGCGTCCGTCTACGTCGAGTCGCACGGTCTGGGTAAGATTTCCCTGAGCTACAGCTGCGATGGCGCGGGTTACACCTTCTGTTGGCCGAAGCAGGTCCTCGACCAGGGTGTTGATTGAGACTTCCATTTCGCCCCAGGCGCCTCGGGATTCATGAAAGCGCGTGCGCTCGCGGGTTCTGCCTTCCTTGCCTACGACTTGTCCAACGCGTTTCAATTCCTGCGCCATTTGCTGATTCGCAGCGACGATGGAATTAAAAGTATCTGCGATCTTTCCCGAGAGTCCAGTCCAGGAGCCGGGGAGACGTACGGAAAAATCACCATTGCGCATGGTCTGCAGGCTGGCCAAAATGCGGCTCAAGTCGGCGGTGGCTGGCTCGCCACCCTTTTCCTCAACGGCAACGGAATTTCCGTTTCGCCCGTTCTTGGGGTTTTCCTCGGGCGCGCCGTTGGCAACGGCTGCGGGCGCTTCCCGGTTGCTTTTCTTCATAGAGATCTCCTGGACTGAGGGAGGGTCCGGCAGTTGGATAAGATCATCGCATTGCTTTCAGAATGCAACTTTGCGCTGCCGGCAAACGGCTTGGTTCTTTGACGCGGTTGGGTGTCCACGCTCCGGCACAAAACGCTACGGGAGGACACACTACCGAAATCAAGATCAACCCGACGCATTGGCAGTAAATGTGAAAATGTAAAGTAGAGAAAATTCACGGATCGAACACTAAATTGTTAACACGGCTTGCCTTAGGATGACTCTAGGGTCTTTACTGTAGGTAACGGGAAACAAAGCGGCCTTAGAGCAGTTTGGGACATTTTGGCGCACCGAAAACCAAGCACTTCCTATTTGCCAGCAGGGTCTTGATAAGGGGTAAGTGGTGTGGCATAAATAAAGGGAGTTGCGTCTGGTCCATGCGTGTTACCAACGTTCGATTCGCCCTGGCTATCTAGAATGAGCCCTCCCAACCAGATGCCAGAGCTTGAGAGCGCTCATAGTGGGGTGCGGCGGTACGGTTTGGCCATCCTCGCCGCAATCGTTGCTTTGGCCCTTCGCGGATTACTCTCACCCTTGCTGGGGGAACACAATCCGTACCACACGGTTTGGGCGGCAATCGTTTTCTCGGCATGGTATTGCGGACTTGGGCCTACTATCATCGCGACGTTGATTGCTCTGGTTGGCACGTGGTATTGGTTCCTGCCCCCCGCCGCTTCCTTCTTGCTCAAAGATCCCAAGACGGCGATTTCTGGGATGATCGGGTTTTTGTTTTTCTCCGGATTGATCATTGCGCTGGGGGAATCGAACCGGCGCGCGCTGGCCAAGAGCCGGTGGGCGGAAGAGCAATTGCGCAAAGCACACGATGAACTCGAACGGAAAGTGTCGGAGCGGACAGCGGACCTGAACGCGGCCAATGAAAACCTGGGCCAGCTTACCGGCCAGTTGCAGCAGTTGCGCGATGAGGAACGGCGGCAGATCGCACGGGAACTACACGACAGCGTTGGCCAGTTGCTGGCCGCGCTCAGCATGAACATGGGAGCGGTACAGCTCCAGGCCAACAAACTCGACGCAACAGCCGCCCGTGCCGTTTCTGAAAATGCGGCGTTGATTGAACAGATCAGCTCAGAGATTCGCACCATTTCGCATCTGCTGCATCCTCCACTACTCGAAGTGGCGGGCCTGGCGTCGGCATTGCGCTGGTACGTGGATGGATTCTCGGAGCGCAGCAAGGTCAAAGTTGAGCTGGATCTTCCAGTCGATCTGCGCCGCCTGCCGGACGAGATGGAAATTGCAATTTTCCGCATGGTGCAGGAGTGCCTTACGAATATTCACCGGCATTCCGGCGGGAGTTCGGCGGCCATAAGCCTGCATGAGGAAGATCACGCCATTCTGGTTGAAGTGCAAGACGGAGGTAAAGGAATCTCCTTGGAGAAGCAGTTGGAACTCAGTTCCGCGGGCCGAACCGGAGTAGGATTTCGGGGTATGCGCGAACGAATGAGGCAGCTGGGCGGGTCTTTGGAAATTCAATCCGACGACTCGGGAACAACCGTCAGGGCGACGTTGCCTGTGGAATTGTCGACCTCCGAGGGAGCCAAGCCCATAGCCAGCTGAAGCCGCCGGCATTCTTTGCCGGCAAAGTGATTCAACGTTTCGAGTCTATTTTTCACAGTCTCTTTTTTTCTTGTTTGCCTCCTCTTCGCGCTTCCGTGCGCTCTGAACAATCACGGGTCTTTTTTAACACAGTAGGGTGAACCCCGTATGTTCCAGCTATCTTCACTGTCACTATGATGAGGGATTCCATCAATTGGAAGACCAGATGAGGACTCACGAAACCCGACAGACACTCGCGAGTCGTGCAGGGCTGGCACTGCCACAACCAAAAGCGATAAACTGCAAGACACGCGAGAATAATTCCTGGTCCGGCGAGCTTCCGGCTCCGCCACGGGAGGTCCCATGCGCTTGTTAAGCGTGCGCCTGATTATTTCGCTGATTGTCGGCATCACATTGGTCTCGCTTGGCTTTTCCTACTATCAAGTGGTGGGCGAGAAGCGCGTCTTGCGCAGCGACCTGGAGCGCCGCGCCGAGGTGCTGGGCGAAAGCGTGGCGGGCAATGTTGAAAAAGCGTGGGAGTCGGGATCGGAACGTGGATTGCAGCGGCTGGTGCAGAAGTTTGCCAACCGCGAACACCTTCTGGGCGTGGCCGTCTACGACAAGCAGGGCAAAGTGGTGGCGATTACTACAGAACTAGGCCAGGTGCTGAAGGCCATGCCGCCCGACGTTGCCAAGGCGATGACGGATCGCCATGGACAGAGTTCATTTGTCCGGCTGGGGAAGGATCCAGTACACATTTTTGCTTTGCCCTTGCGCCGCCAGGACGATGTGGCGGGAGGATTGGCCGTCGTGCATGACGCCCGGTATATCCGGGAACAAAGCCTGCGCACCTGGCGCGAAGCCTTCGTAAGAATGTTGGTGATGGTAGTACTGATCGTTTTTATTACCCTTCTGATCGTCCGCTGGAGCATTGCCGGGCCGATTGCGCGAGCGGCGCAGTGGATGCGCGCACTTCGCATGGGCAGAGTTTCCTCACGCCAGCAGATGCCGGACCTGGATTTGTTCCGACCGTTGGCCTGGGAAGTTGTGACGCTGGCCGAAAGCCTGAGCCAGGCGCGAACGGCTGCGGAAAATGAAGCCCGTTTGCGAGAGGCCTCGCAATCGAGGTGGACGGCGGACCGACTGGCGGTCCAACTGCAAAGCCGGTTGGACGGCGGCCGCCTGTTTGTGGTCTCGAACCGCGAGCCCTACATGCACCAGCGCAATGGGAAGGCGGTGGAAGTAATTGTGCCGCCCAGCGGGCTGGTGACGGCGCTCGAGCCAGTCCTCACTGCCTGCGACGGAACCTGGATCGCGCATGGCAGTGGGGCCGCCGATGCGGAAGTTGTGGATGCGCAGGACCGGCTGCGGGTGCCTCCGGATAATCCTCGTTACACGTTGCGCCGCGTGTGGTTGAACAAAGAAGAAGAGGAAGGTTACTACTACGGATTTGCCAACGAAGGGCTTTGGCCGCTTTGCCACATCGCTCATACTCGGCCCATCTTTCGCGCGCAGGATTGGGAGCACTATCAAGAGGTAAACCGCAAATTCACCGCGGCGGTGCTGGAGGAGATCAAGGACACGCCCAAACCCGTGGTGCTGGTGCAGGACTACCATTTTGCCCTGCTGCCGCAGATGATCAAGGAGAAACGGCCGGACGCGCGCGTGGCAATTTTCTGGCATATTCCTTGGCCCAACCCGGAAGCATTCGGAATCTGTCCCTGGCAGCGGCAACTGGTGGAAGGGCTTTTGGGAGCGGATCTCATCGGATTTCATATTCAGTCGCACTGCAACAACTTCCTGCAGACGGTGGACCGGACGGTGGAATCACGAGTGGACTGGGAACACTTCTCGGTGTCGCGGCAGAATCACCGTACGATTGTCCACCCCTTCCCCATCAGCGTGGATCTTACCGATGATGAATCCCCCGACGGCGACGGATATCGGGCGAATTATGATGACCGCTCGGCGCTGATGCACGACATTGGAGTGGACGCGGCTTTCATCGGGGTCGGCGTCGACCGGGTGGATTACACCAAGGGAATCCACGAGCGCTTCCGCGCGGTGGAACGATTTCTGGAAAAATATCCCAAATACCGGCAGCAGTTCACCTTCGTACAGATCGGAGCGCCCAGCCGCACCCACATCAAGCGATACCACGATCTGATGGGAGAGTTGGAAGTCGAAGCCGAACGCATCAATTGGCGATTTCAGACGGGCAAGTGGAAGCCCATCGTGTTTCTGAACCGGCAGCACAATCATGAAGAGATCGAACGCTATTATCGGGCGGCCGATCTGTGCATGGTGACGTCGCTGCACGACGGCATGAATCTGGTGGCGAAGGAATTTCTGGCGGCGCGGCGCGATGAGCGCGGCGTGCTGATCCTGAGCCAGTTCACCGGGGCGGCGCGAGAACTGCGGGATGCGTTGCTGGTGAATCCGTATGACATTGACCAGACGGCGGAGGCAATCCGGGTGGCCATTGAGATGGAGCCCGAGGAAAAGCAGATGCGGGTGCGCCGCATGCGCCGAGTCATCAAAGAACAGAACATTTATCACTGGGCCGGGAGCCTGATCACGGAACTCTGTGAGTTGAGGCTGGATGCGGTTGACTCCGAGCAGGAGAAACTTCGTGGCAGCGTGGCCGCCGCTTGAGGAATGGCCCGTCCCCGGATAAGGAGAAAGGATTGAAGTTGGACGCGAAGTCCCTGGTTGAATCTCTTTTGGAGAAAGTGAGCGGAGCGCCTCGATCGCTGTTGATGTTGGATTACGACGGGACCATCGCCCCATTTCGTAAAAATCGCGCCCAGGCGTTTCCCTATCCCGGGTTTTCACTGCTGCTACAGGAAATCGTTTGCACGGGCAAGACGCGCGTGGTCGTGATCTCAGGCCGGGATGCGAGTGAAATTGTTCCGCTGTTGGATATTGAACCGAGACCCGAAATTTGGGGGTTGCATGGCTTGCAGCGCCTGAAGCCGGATGGCAGCGTCGAGCTTTTGCTGCTGGATGGGCCCACCCTCGAGGCATTGGAGGCGGCGGAGAATTGGTTGCGCTATCAGGATTTGCAACAAACGGCCGAATTCAAGACCGGCAGTATCGCCGTGCACTGGCGCGGCCTGGGGGAATGTGAGACCGAAGCGCTTCGCGGACGAGTGCTGCTTGGCTGGAAGCCCATTGCGCGGCGAACCCACCTGCATCTGATGGAGTTCGATGGCGGCATTGAGATTCGCGCCCGAGAAGCCGACAAGGGAGACGCGGTACGCACCATCATGGATGAAATGGATCCGGATACCCCCGCGGTTTTTTTGGGGGACGACATTACAGACGAGCACGCGTTCGAGGCGATGAACGGACGAGGATTGAGTGTGCTGGTGCGGCCGCGATACCGAACGACGACGGCGGCGAAGGTTTGGCTGAAGCCGCCGTTCGAGATATTTGATCTGCTGGCGCAATGGCTGCACGCTTGCCAGGGACATGGCGACTGGAGCAGTCCGAACCCGATGGAGGTGAATGCATGACGACAACGGCAGCAGTTCCTAATCTGATTCATACTCCGGTGAAGCCGTTTTACTTCAACACATCTGCCCACCTTTTGCGGATTACGCGGCAAAAGGCGAATACGCTCTCGGAGTTTCTGGATGCGTTGCGCGAGTGCCCCGAAGGGTCGATTTTCCAGCACACCTTCCGCACGTTGCAGGAACATCACTTCATTCGCGAGGGCTTCTCCAACGACTTCGCGCACTGGGCGGTGTCGGCCTGCAACGAGCCCAGTCTGGCGGAAGGTTTGGCGAGCGTGGACGTGCGCGAGTTCACGTCAGTGGCACAGTTGCGCGAGCGATTTGTGGAAATCGTGGAAAGCTTTCTGCGGCGCAATCCGGCTGCCGCCGCCCGTGCCGCCCGGGAGACTTTTTATTTCTGCGCGTCGGAGTCAGTGGTAATTCCGACCAACTTCGTTGCCGGTTCACTGCAGGAATTCGCCGAGGGCTTGCGGCGAGTTACAGTGCACTGCATTCATCATCACTTCATTGAAGCACGCCTGCGGTTGAAGTTGATGTCGAACGATTTCTCGCAATGGCTGCATGAAGACCTGGGCCTGACGGACGCAGCCCGCCAGTTGAACCGGATCGATATTTACACGGTGACCCTGGAAGACGTGCGCAATCAAATCATACGAATCGTGGAGCGAGCGCTGATTTAAAAGCGCCAACATTTATGGAACCAGTGGAACAACAAATTCAGCCTGAGTCTGCCCTGACGGAGAGTTCACCGGAACATTCCACCAGCGCTGCGCCCGCCGCGCCCGCACGGCCCGAGCGGAGGCGAAAGCCGCGCACCTGGGAGACGCCTCCCGCGCCTGTCCCGCCCACACACCTGGATGATTACAAGAGCATTGTGGGCGAGGCCGAGATCGACGAGCTGAAATATCTGGCGAAGGAACTCAAGGGGAAGACGGTAAAGATGGTCAACTCCACCGCAGTGGGCGGAGGAGTGGCCGAGATGCTCAACCAGTTGGTGCCGCTGCTCAACGAAATGGAAGTGAACACGCACTGGGACGTGATTACCGGCGGAAACGATTTCTTCGAGGTGACGAAAGCGTTCCACAACGCGTTGCAGGGCAGCGAATACAGCCTGACGCAGCATGCTCGCGACATCTTCATGATGCACAACGAGCGCAACCGTGAGCGCATTCAATTTAGCGAAGACTTTATTGTGATTCACGATCCCCAGCCGGCAGCTCTGGTCGAAGCGCGGCAGGAGTCGAGGCCCGATCAGCGCTGGATTTGGCGCTGCCACATCGACCTCTCCAGTCCCAACCGGGAAGTGTGGGAGTTCCTGCGGCCATTCGTGGAAAAATACGATGCGGCGATTTTCTCTTCGCAATCATTCGCCCGGCAGTTGCCCATTCCGCAGTATTTGTTTTATCCCTGCATCGACCCGCTTTCTGAGAAGAACAAGGATGTCGAAGACAGTTTTGTGCAGCAGGTTTGCGACGAATTCGGCATCGATCGTTCCCGGCCTATCGTGACGCAGGTCTCACGCTTCGATCGGGCGAAGGATCCTGTGGGAGTGGTCCAAGCCTTCAAACAAGCGCGCAAGTATGTGGATTGCCAGCTTGTTCTTGCCGGCGGCGGGGCGAGCGACGATCCTGAGGGCGCGGCGGTTCTGAAAGAAGTAAAGGAAGCAGTCGGCAACGATCCTGACATTATTATTCTCGACCTGCCACCGTGGTGCGCGCTGCAGATCAACGCGCTGCAGCGGGCTTCGACCATCATCGTGCAAAAATCCATTCGAGAGGGTTTTGGCCTTACAGTGACCGAGGCCTTGTGGAAAGGAAAGCCGACGATTGCGGGAGCGGTGGGAGGCATTCCGAATCAGATCATCCACAAGCTAACCGGAGCGTTGGTGCATTCGGTGGATGGTTGCGCCTATCAGATCCGCTATCTGCTAACGCACCCTGATTTCGCCAAGCAGCTTGGCCAGAACGGACACGAACACGTGAAGGAAAACTTTCTGATGAGCACGAATGTTCGGCGCTGGTTGCTGCTGCTGCGGATATTGCAGGCGGGCGGGGCGAAGTAAACCCGCCGAAGCGGCATCGTCACGGCTAGAGCGGCAAGTCAGCCGTCACCAGAGTGCCGCTGCGGTTGGAGTGGACACGGAGAACGCCGCCAAGCTGCCGCAGTCTTTCGCGCATTCCGTTGATCCCCACCCCGATGGAATCCGGCGATGGTTCCGCCGACATTCCCTTGCCCAGATCGCTCACTTGAACCGACACGTGACCTGAGGCTTTGCTGAGGCGGATCGAGGCGGTGGCGCTGCCCGAGTGCTCCTGCACGTTGGCGAGAGATTCTTGCACGACGCGAAACATTGCGATCTCTTTCTCGCGGGAAAGCCGTCCGAAATCGTGGGGAATCTGCAGGGTGACACTGATATTGGTGCGCCTGGCAAATTGCTCGGAATACCACTGAATGGCCGAGGGAAGCCCCATTTCATCGAGCGTGGGGGGATGCAAGAGATGCGAGAGCTGACGGACCTCGCCGAGCAGGCCATCGACCAAACCTGCGCTCTCGGTGATCAACTTCGACTCACTGGCATTGACGGTGCGTTCCACTTCTCCGAGCACGCTTAAGTTCATCGACAACGTGGCCAACACTTGGGCGGTGCTCTCGTGCAATTCGTGCGCGACGCGGCGGCGCTCTTCATCGCGGATGAGCATGAGCTGGCTGGTGAGGGTGCGCAGGCTGGTTTCGGCGTCCTCACGCCGTTTGATCTCCTCAATCAGTTGAGCGTTCTTGCCCTGGAGTTCGGAGGTGCGGGCTTGCACATGCAGCTCAAGTTCCCGGCGCAAGCGTTTGTGTTCCGCGACTTCGGTTTCGAGAGCTTTTGCCTTCTGCTGAAGTTGCGTGATATTGCGGAGCTTCTCGCCTTCGCTGCCCAGGCCTATGTAGCCTTCGGTGGGGATCACGGCGGAATGCTCGTTGCAGACCTTCAGCAGCAGCTCGGCGTCTTCTGCCCGCTTGAAGTTGCTCATGGGATAGGCGCAGAACAGCGAGAAGGACTGCTTTTTGGCCAGGCCATTCCACAATTGTTCCAGGCGGATTGCAGCCTGGGCTTTGCCGTCGGCCCACAAGAGCGCGACCATTTCGCCGAAGATTGCAACTCGTGGACGCTCGCCACGCACCGCAGCGGCGGCTCTCGCAATAATATTGCCCACCACATCATTGAAGCGGACTTCGTTCGGCCATCCTTCCACCATGAAGGTTGCCAGGGTCTGGCGCGCATCGAGAGAGACGAGCCGACCTTGTTCGAGCAGGGGGGCCACATCTAATACTTGCGCGGTAAGCCATTGCAGAAGACCGTCCCGGTGCTGTTCGGTAGCTACGACGATGGCAGCATCGCCGGCGCGCAGAGCGCCGCCGACGTATCCGCTCAACTCCTCGAGCAGAAATTTATCTTGAGAATAAAATTGGACGCCGTGCTGATGATCGCCGTGGTGTGACCAGCGGCTCTGGTTTACCGGGGTCTGCGAGTGCCCCGCGCCTGTCGTGGTTTGCATTCTCCCCCACCCGTGAGTCAAGCAAGTCGAAAGGATCCGTCTGGTTTTAAGAATGCGCTTTTCAGGGAACCGGCACTATACAGTGCTCCCTGTAGTCAAAGCCGTGGCGGTGGGTTGAAAGAAAGTTCGACTGTCACGCTTGGGGGGTTGTCGCCTTCTGCTCGGCTTCGATGGTGACTTCGACGTCGGCGCCTTGTTTGAGGCGCACTTTTTGGCCATTTTCATCGAGGAGGGTGTTCTCGATGCGAAGCTCGCGATAGAGATGATCGGCCCCTTCGACGGAGATCTGCGCTTTTTCAGGTTCGCCGGGAGATGCGGGCTTGATAATCTTTTCGACGGTTGCAGGCAGAGTGGTACTGGGTTTGTCACTCATGGCAGTTTCCTATCTCAGCGGTCCAATCTCAGCGGTCCAGCGGGAATTAACAGCGCCCCATGCGCGTTGGTTGGGATCATAACGTTTCCATCACACCCTTGGCAAACAAACGGGGGCGCCGGCTCTTCAATGTTGGCTTCCTCAACGCTGCGAAAGCGTGTCCGTCTTCTTTCCGCTGTCGTCATGCTCCGGTTTGTGATGAAAGTCCAAACCAAAATGCGGTTCCGATTGCGTGCCGGTGACTTTAACCGGAACCTCGGTACCGGCTCCGTCTTTGCTGAAGAATGGATCGACCGGTTTCAGCAGGATGGACTTCCAGCCGCTGGTCATCTGCGAAAGCTTGGCATCCATCCGGGCTTTGCCGTGAAAGTCGAATTCGCGGCCGTCGAGGCTGTAGTCCCCGGTCATATCGACGTGGGTTCCCGGAATTAGAAAATGCAGGAATGAAAAAGACAGCAGCCCATCGCGCAGGCGAAAGTCGCCCTGCAAATCCACCGGCACATCATTGTCGCTGTTCGGCTCTCGCGCGGGCTTGCGCCCCAGGCTGCGCAGGCTTAACGAGTCAATTTTTTCCTGCACTTTCTCGTTGGCAAAGTGGGCGCGAAGTACGTGAAAATCACCAACCAGCTTCAACCTGTCGGCTACAGTCCGGTCACCCGGATAAAGGCTCAATCGAGTCTTCATCTCCACCGGGCCGCTCATGATGGGAGGATCGGTGCGCACGCCGAGCTGGAGCAGGTCTTCGATGCGGGCGTGGTTTAAAGAGACATTGAGTTCGATGTCGTGGCCTTTCCCTTGCGCTGCGTTCAGCCGCACCACGGAGCCGCTTGCGGTAAAGGAAGAATGAAGAAAAGACGCTTTCACCGGTTGGAGATAAGTATCTCCGGACGTGCCGTCAACCACGGCATGGAACTCGGTATGCAGAGCGACCGAGTGTCCACTGCTGGCAATTCGAAAGTCCGGCGTATCGGTGGTTCCGTGGACGGCGATGTTGTTGAGCGTTCCCGAATATTGGCCGGTGGAGGAGAGCATCCCGCCAATGCCTTTGATTGTGCTGAGATCAGCGTTGCTGAAGGAGTAGTTCCCCTGCACCGGCGTGTCGCGAGGGCTGTCCGGCTGCCAGGGGCCGAATAGACCGGTGGATTGAATGTCGCCGACTGGCTTGGGGTTTACGAGGGTGGCATCAAACTGGAGGGGCTGGCCGGGGCCAATGTCCTTCATCTTGAGTGCGCTGATGGCAAATTCCAAAGGAGGCTTTTCGGGATTGATGGTGTTGATCAGAAGCATTGTGTCTTCGCACACGAACTTGTCGACGAAGATGGTCATGCGGCCGGCCTTCGAACTCATGCGCGTCATTTCCTGACGATTTTGTTTCGGCGGAAGATTGATGACCATGCCTTTTACATAGACCGTGTCGACGTGCATGGGGGAGCGGAACAGGCTGCGCAAAGAAGTGTTGAAGCGAAATTCGCCGATGTTGATGAGAGCCTGAACGCCGGGCTGGTAGGCGTTTGGATCTTTGTCGCCGTAAACCTGCAGCCCCGTGCCCGAGACTTCGATTCCGTGCATGACGGAGACTTGAAATCCGGAGAGCTCGACTTTGCTCTTGAAGCGGGTGGAGAGAGTTTGAATAACGCGGGCGCGCAAGATGGGCTCAGCGTGCGCGATCACATACCGAACGGCGACAACTGTGGCAGCAATAAGAATGACAGCTACGGTGGCGAACAACTTCCAGAAGCGGGGGTGACGATTCTTCGAAGCAGGGTGGGCGGAGAGTGGCATAATCGGCACCCGGCTTAGATGAAGCCTTGGGCCGAGGCTGGCATACAGTCTTTCCTGCAGAGAGCGGGGGATTGGGTGCTTACCTTTACATGCCGTGGGAAGGAAAATTTTTAAACACAGGGGGCAGGGGGAACACAGGGTAAGGCTGGTACAGCGTCGCGAATAAGCGACATGTCGCTAGAGTTTCGCGTGCTGGGCAAATGGTTCGGCCGCGGGCGCGGAATGGCCGATGCCTCGAATTTGCCCGAGCGCGTCGGCGAGAGTGGTCGTCACAACCGCCGGACAGCTCGCGCCCAGCCGTTCGCGCGCTTTTTCCGGGCCGCCGTCGAAGTCCCACAGGCCCACAATGACTTGCAGTTGCGGGTTGCCAGCCTGCAACCTGCGGCAAAGCGAGCGCGTCTGGACCAGGGCGTACGGAAGCAGAGACGAGACGCATATGATGGTGTAGTCGCGGCGCGAGGCCGCAGCCAGCATCTCACCCACTTCGCTTTCGTTCACTTGTCCGGCTTCGAATCCCGCGTGCTGAAGCAATTGAGTCAGCATCGTCGCGATCAGGTCATCGGCGCCCCTTCGGGCGGGGATACAAAGGATTCTTTTGCTTCCTTCCCGGCGTTGCGACCGGCGCTCCGGAAAGATTTCAACCTTGTCGCCCTCGGCGAACACAACTTCGCCGACCTGGTCGCCGAGTTCTTCAATCAATTCCTGCGTGCTTCTCAGCACAAACCTTCTGGTGTCGCGGTCCAGGCCATTCAGATGGTGATCCTGTTCGGCCAAGCGCAGAGCTGGAACGAAGATGGTTTCGTAGACATTTTCCAGGGAGTGTTCCTTGAGATGAGCTAAGGCAATGTCTCTGGCTTCTTCCTGATCGGCGGCCAGAAGACGCTGATAAAAGCGTTGGCCGGGCGTGAGGACTGGTTCATCCCCGAGGACCACTTCCAGAAAACTTAACTGTGGAACATAACGTCCCAGGACTACGAGGCATACGGTGAGCGGGGTAGAAAGGATCAATCCCACTGGACCCCAGAGGGTGGTCCAGAAGATAGCAGCGACTAATATGGCCAGGGATGAAATGCCGGTATGCACACCATACAGCATGGGCTCGACGAAGTTCGAAATCAGCAGTTCCAGAATCACAAACAAGCCGAATGCCAGACCGGCATGGCGCCAGCCGGGAAAGACAGCGAGCGACATCAGGATGGGGAAGGCCACTGCCGCCAAGGTGCCGATGTAGGGCACAAAGCGCAGCAGGGCGGCCAAGAACGCCCATAGAAATGCGTGCGGCACACCAATGAAATAGAGGCCCGTACCAAATAGCAGACCGTATCCGGCATTGACTAAGAATTGCAGAAGGAGATAACGGCTGAGGCGTCGGCCAGCGTCATCGAGGGCCTGCGTCATGAGGCTGAGCTGGCCGCGACCGGCCAGGCGTATGGCGCGATTTCGCAGGTCTTCGCGCTTGAGCAGCATGAAGAGCGTGAAGATGATTACGATCACAGTTGTTTCAAGAATGCCGGCGAGCGGCCCCAGCAGGGCACGGAGATCCTGAATAATGTTGGACGGCGGCGCGGCCACCGAAACCGGAATGGGGCGAACCGGACGCGAAGGCCCAGGCTCTTTGTTTTGAGCCTGGTTGGCGGAAATCTGGACCGGAACCTCGCCCAATTCTCTATTTAGTTCTTTAACGGTGGCAGTAGCCCGGCTGAGATTTCCGTCTTTGTGCACGTGGAGCGACTGGATCTTGGTGTCCAGGTTCGACTTGTAATCGGAGAGATGCGCCATCACCTCTACTAATTGGCCGGCCACGCCCCAACTCAAGGTACAGACGATCGCAAGGGAACAGACCATCACGACGATTGCTGCCGGAACACGACCCAGGCGCAGTTTTTCCAACTGAGTGACGAATGGGGTGAGCAAAAAACTAAATATCAAACCCAAGGCCAAAGGTATGAGGACTTGTCGGCCAAAATACAAGGCAGCGACGGCCAGCACGAAGGCGATCAGCGTCACCGCTTTTGAAGAAGCCGCAAAATCCTCGGAGCGCACTACCGCAGCGGGCGCCGACTCAACCTGCGGCGTCAGGTCTGCGTGATCCAACGATTTGACGAAGGGCTTCATTAGATGACCAAGAAAATTAAAGATACCGCCTTAAGATGCAACTAATGCCGCAAGCTGCTATGCAGTGGTTCCACCTGACAGAGAAACTGTTTTCGGGCAAGCGCCAAGAGAGCAGCGGTATCCAAGCAACGCAAACAATAGGGTGTATGCCTTAGACCCAAAAGCCGAACCGGGTTGAGAACTTTCGAGTAAAAAATGTCACTTTTTGCTTTTTTGGAATACAGGGTTTCTGGTAGTCTCACTACACTGTTTGACTGATTGATTCCAGAGGTAAGGCCCACTGGTCCCAGCGGTAAGCGGGCCTGAAGAATCTGAAATCAACCAATGTACCCAGCGCCACACAAGCCACTTCTTCTGAACCCGAGCGCGTCCGCTCACGTGCAGGGAGCTTCACACGCAGTTCTGCTGTTGGGAAGCTAATAAACCACATTTGGAGAACTGATACATGCCAAAATCTTTATTGCTGAACGTCTGTTTGCTGGCTTTTTGTGCGTCCGCTGCATTTGCCGGTGTAACCGTAACCTCCCCTGCGAACAACTCAACTGTTTCAGGTTCTGTAAGTTACAAGGCCTCCGCTACCGCGTCTTCGTGCTCGAAAGGCGTTGCTTCGATGGGGATCTATAGCGCCCCAGGAGTCCTGGCCTATGTGGTAAATGGGTCTAGTCTTAATACAACTTTGACACTGGGAACCGGCACTCACAACACAACCGTAGAAGAGTGGGATTACTGCGGCGGCGCGGCCACAACCCCCATCACCGTAACGGTCACCAGCGGTGGGGGGAGCGGCGTCACCGTCAGCGCCCCGGCCAATAACAGCAGCGTCGGTTCTCCGGTGAACTTCTCCGCTTCGGCCACCTCTTCTTGCTCCAAAGGTGTGGCCTCGATGGGGATTTACACCGCTCCCAGTGTTCTGGCGTACGTGGTAAACGGTTCAAGCCTGAATACCAGCCTCTCCCTCAGTGCAGGAACTTACAACACCGTGGTGCAAGAGTGGGACTACTGCGGCGGCTCCGCCACGACCCCGGTCACGATCACCGTGACGGGGGGCAGCAGCGGCAAGTCCTTCACCAACGTGCAGCACGCCGGAGGGTGGTCTGGATTTGCCCAGAGAGCCCCGAACTGGACCGACTGTTCGCCTTCGCCTTGCGATAACGTCACTTATTCTATGACCCAGAATGTTAAGTCTCCGTCGATGAGTGGAGAAGCCACTTCGTACTATATTGGTGGCAGCCAAGGCTGGGGCGACGCGCTTTGGAACAATCACCTGATCGGTGACTTTTCCTCCCAAGGCTTGCCCGACTCCGGTCACACCCTAGTTCCCACTCTTCACGACTTCACCTACGACGTGTATTTCTGGGTGGCCAATCCATCCGTTTCCCAAGCTCTGGAGTTCGATATCAACCAGTTCTTCAACAGCATGGGCTTTATTTTTGGCCACGAATGCCGACTTGCAGGGGGCAACGAGTGGGATGTCTGGGACAACGTGAACGCCCGCTGGGTTGCTACGGGCGTGGCGTGCAATCCCAATGCGAATGCCTGGAACCATCTGGTCATTCAAGTCCAGCGAACATCCAACAATCAGCTGCTCTACCAGTCGATCACGCTGAATGGGGTGACCCATACGCTGAACCAGTCTTACAATCATGGTTCTGCGCCCAGCGGCTGGTGGGGGCTTACGATCAACTTCCAGGCGGATGGAAATAGTTCGCAAACGCCCTATACCACGTACCTGGATGAGCTGACCTTCGACTATCAGTGATGGTCCGCAAAGAGACTGTAAGCGAAAAAGGGCGCACCTTAAAGGTGCGCCCTTTTTGTACTTTTCGCCTGACGAAGAATTTGTCCAAGGATGCCGTAGGCCTTCGGAAGTAATCTGTTAGCCTCGCAAACCCGGCGTGTGACGCCAAATCCGCTTCTGTTCGGTATCGAACACGTTGGTAACCTCGGTAACTTTGAGGCTTTCCCCTCGCGGATAACAATACCGATAGACGTGTGTGCCCTAACCCTCCCTGCTCGGGGGGATCCTGAAGCCATGTCCTCACACTTCAGGTGCGGGCCGAACCATAACTAGCTTTTATGGATGAGTGCAAGACGGAACGCTTCGGGCGGTACGAGATCCTGACCGAGTTGGGACGGGGCGCCATGGGCATTGTGTATAAAGCCCGTGATCCGAGGATTAACCGGGAGGTCGCGGTGAAGACCTTCTCGCTGGCCAATCAGCCGCCGGAAGAAGAAAAGGAATATCGCGAACGCTTCTTCCGTGAAGCCGAAGCTGCCGGCCGCTTATCACACGCCGGAATCGTCACCGTATTCGATGTGGGCGAGGAGCCGGAGACGCGCGCTCCCTACATCGTGATGGAATACGTCGCGGGCCAGTCGCTCGACAAGCTGTTGCTGTCGCGCGAGGATCGCAAGTTGCCTCCGGATGCGGCGCTGCAGATTACGTTGGAAATCGCTGAGGCTCTCGATTGCGCGCACGATCAAGGC
>Ga0207692_10000322_pt1 | contig 16540 bp, 26 predicted proteins | sample LARL52metaG_FD_184345 | JGI IMG/M metagenome (GOLD analysis project Ga0207692, IMG submission 184345) | Corn, switchgrass and miscanthus rhizosphere microbial communities from Kellogg Biological Station, Michigan, USA - LAR L5-2 metaG... | ecosystem: Host-associated > Plants > Roots >...
CGGGGGCGCTGCTCAGCGGGTGCGGGGACGACGTGCAGCCGGCGGCGGCCGCGACGCCGACCACGATGCCGGTTCCGGCTGAGATCCCGCCGCCGCGGCCCGACGTCCACGGCGACGCGACCCCGGTGGACTCGGCGCTGTGGACGCCGTACCACTACGTCGTCTACGACTTCGTGGTCGGGCAGGTGACCAACGACGCCAACCGGGACGGACCCTACATCTGCGCCAACACGGTCAATTACCGGATGTACGCGACGATCTCGCAGAGCTACGACGGCACCCCCGCCCCGGGGACGATGCCTGCGGTCTGGCACACGACGCTCATCGGGGCGTTCGCGTACCTCTACGACAACCCGGAGCGCGCGCTGTCCACGATCAACTGCCCCACGGCGACGATGGCTTACTCGTCGCAGTACCCGGTGCTCTACAACACCCAGGCCATCAACTGCTACGTCTGGGGCCACACCGCCTACGGACCGGTCAAGGGCTGGCCGGTGACGATCCCGCAGTACTCCCTGCAGCAGGTCGGCGGGACGAACGCGGTCCTGCCCTACTGGGTGGTCGGGTACTCCGGCGCGACCCCGTACCCGGACGGCAACGGCTACTGCGGGCCGGTGACCCGCACGTTCGGGTCCTGAGGAACACGCGTGGCGGCTGATCGAGAATCCATGACCGTCGGTTCTCTGTTCACCGGCATCGGAGGCCTCGATCTGGCGCTGGAGCACTTCGGCCACCGTGTGATCTGGCAGGCAGAGTCCGACGGCCACGCGCGCGCCGTGCTCGCGAAGCACTGGCCCGGCGTCAGGTGCTTCGAGGACGTGAGGGAGATCGATGCGACAAGCCCCCCCCCTGACATCATCTGCGGCGGCTTCCCCTGCCAGGACATCTCCAACGCCGGGAAGCGAGTCGGGATCGACGGAGAACGCTCCGGTCTCTGGTCCGAGTTCGCTCGCATCATTCGCGAGCTTCGACCCCGTCTCGTCTTCGTGGAGAACGTCGCAGCACTCACTGTTCGAGGGCTCGATCGTGTTCTCGGGGACCTGGCCGCGCTCGGGTTCGATGCGGAATGGGACGTGCTTCGAGCGGCCGACGTCGGGGCGCCCCATCTCAGAGCTCGGATCTTCATCCTTGCCCACGCCAACGGCGTCGACGGCTGGGTACAACCGGGGCGGTGGGCAGGGCCGTGTCGGTCCGATCCGACCGTCTCTGCGGATGATGGCGCGCCAAGGCATGTGGCCGACGCCAGCTGCGGCGGACAGCGGCAGGGCGAGTGGGACGTATGCCCGCGGCAACCTGACGCTGACCGGCGCGGCACGCCTCTGGCCGACGCCGACGAGCATGGACTCGCGATCGAGCGGCGGTCGCAACGCGAGCGCGGCGAAGCCAGGATCGATCCACCCCGGGACGTCGCTGACGGACGCGATAGTGAGATTCGCGACTCCGACGGCGCGGGACGCGAAGGGACCTGGACACAGCCCAAAGCGGGATGGCTCTCCTCCTTTGGCGAGCACGCAGGGTGGGCAGTTGAACCCCCGGTGGGTCGAGTGGCTCATGGGGTTCCCCGACGAGTGGACCGTCTGCGATGCCTCGGCAACGCCGTCGTCTGGCAGCAAGCGGCGTTCGCGTTCGAAACCTTGAGCGCGCGGGCAGGAATAAATTGCGAGGACATGTGAGCGCGCTGCGGCGCGAAAACCGGTCCCTGCGCGCACAACTGGAGCGCGTGGTACCCTCCGGGGGGTGAGCGTCGACCGCAGCAAGCTGGGCTCGTGGGCCGCCCGCGGCAAGCGCTCCTCGTCCTCCGCCCAGTCGCCAGCCGCACCCGCCCAGCCGTCCCTTCCGGCGCCGCCCCCCGGCTACGGGTACGTGTTCCAGAACGGGGTCCCGGTCCTGGTCCCGGTCTACGCCCCCCCCCAGGCGCCGCCGTTCGCGCCAGGCGGGGCGTTCGCCCCCCAGCCCATGCCGCCCATGCCACACGGCGGCCACGCGGCCCCAGGGCGCACGGTGACGCGCAACACGCGCCTGGTGCGGCCCCTGACCAAGGACGGGGTGGTGATCCAGGACCCGTGGGACGCCGCCCTGGCCAAGCTCCCGGACCTGGCGCCGAACGAGCGGACCCAGGTCCTGTTCGAGGGCCTCGCCACGGACGACGGCGAGGCGGTCCCCAGCCAGGGGGTCCGGGCCCCGGACGACCCGTTCGGGCGCGGCCGCGCCCACCTGCGCCTGGTGGCCGACGACCTGAAGCCGGCCGGCTGACCGGTGGCCGAGACCTACCGGACGCGCCAGGAGGCCGTCGAAGCCGTGAAGTCCGACCTCGGGCGCCTGATCTCGCGGACCCAGGTCTCGCTGGTCGTGCGGACCTGCGAGAGCTGCGCCGGCCCCGGCGCGCGGCCGCACCCGCACACGCTCGAGGTCTACGAGGACCTGTCCGGCGCCCCCGGCGACGTCATCCGGCTGTGGGTCCACGGGGAACTGGTGTAGGGTCGGCCGCAGGAGGCCCGCTATGGAAACGAGCACGAACGAGCTGCCCATCAAGTCACCGAAGCCGAGCGTCGGCCGGATCGTCCACTACCAGTCGTACGGCACCCCCGGCGGCGAGTACACGCCGCAGCCGCGCGCCGCCGTCGTCGCCGCGGTCGTGGACGGCGACCCGGACGAGACCGTCGACCTGGTCGTGCTCAACCCCGGCGGCCTGTTCTTCAACCGGTGCAAGCACGCCCCCGGCGACAAGCCGACCCCAGGCTGCTGGAACTGGCCCCCGCGCGTCTGAACAGGTCGGCGGCCAACATCCCGGTCATGGAGCTGAAGAAGACCGACGTCGGTAGGATCGTCCACTACACGACCAAGGAAGGCACGGCCGGGATATCTCGGCCGCGCGTCCTCGCCGCCATGATCGTCGAGGTGCCGGAAGGGGACGAGCCGTACGCGCACCTGCGCGTGTTCGCGCGCCCGTGGAACCACGGATTCAGCGTGGACTACGTCCTGCCCGCTGAGGACGGCGTCGAAGCTGGGACCGAGGCCGCGCGCGGGTACTGGCAGTGGCCGAAGAGGGAGGAGTGACCGCGATGGAACACCTGACTCACGACGAGAAGCTGTTGATAGAGTACATGTCCGTCGCCGGCGAGGTGACGCAGGAGGAGGAAGAGCGCGTTGTGGACCAGGCGGTCCGCCACGAGGTCGCCTTCAAGAAGTGGCTGGCGGCGCGCCCGCCCGGGCTCGAGTACAACGACGCTGTCGCGCTGCTCACGGAGAAGGTCGGCGCCATCAACCTGCGCAACGCCACGCGCCCGAGGAACCACCAGCAGCAGGTGATGTCGCTCCAGCGCGCGCGCGAGTGGGTCGGCAAGGTGTGGTGCGAGCCGAAGAACGCTGGCAAGGAGATGGACGGAGACCTCGCCGAGGCGATGGCGAGGCTGTTGTCCGAGCGCGTGAACGAGGCGGTCTCGTCGTCGAAGTTCATGGCGGCGCGCGCGGTGATGGCGGAGGCGTTCGCGAGCGACGAGGGACTGCGCATCGCGTACGTCGCGAACGTCGCCATGCTGCTCGCCGACCGGTTCAACGGCGTCGACTTCCGCGACTTCGAGCCGCGCAACCAGGCGGCGGTCGCGATCCTGGACCTGATCTTCGCCGGGTGACGCGCGTGTTCGGCTGCGCCGACTGCTGGGATAACCCGTGCACCTGCTCGCCCGAGCGGAAGATCGGGCGGGCGTGGGGTGAGGCGTTGCGCGAGCGCCGGTTTCGCGACTGGTACGACAAGCTGTCGCCGGCTGAGCAGCGCGCGCACTGGAACCGGACCATCGAGATCGAGCTCCCGGTCGAGGACCTTGAGGCGATGCGCCTCATGGGGCGCGCGGCGGCGCGGTCGCTGGACGATGTCGTGCGGCGCGCGCTGAAGGGGTAGCATCGGCCCGTGGCCGTCTCCGACATCCGCCGCGTCATCGACCTGCACCGGCGCCAGCTGTTCGGCCTGACGGAGATCCGCGGCGTCCAGCGCCTGCGCCCGTCCTACGAACGCGCCCGGGTGGAGCTCGAGCGGAAGCTGAAGGCCATGGTGCGGGCCGGCCGGGGCGAGACGTTCGGCGCGCACCACCTGCGGATGGTCCTGGTCCAGGTGGCCCAGGCGGTTCAGGAGGTGCGCACCGGGATCGTCGACCGCCTGGCCGACACCGGCCAGGTGGCCGCCGAGCTGGCCCCCCGCCACCTGGTCCAGGCGGTCGAGACGCTGCAGGACCACTTCCGCGGCGTCACCCCGGTCCTCCAGCCGCGCCAGGCGGCCGTGTTCCAGGCCGCCTACCCGGACGTCGCCCCGTCCCTCCTGGACCGCCACCGCTCGTCCTCCGAGCTGTACGGGCCCCCCGTCATCCAGGCCGTCCGGGACGAGATGACGCAGTCCCTGCTCCAGAACGAGGGCGTGGACGAGGCGGTCGACCGGGTGGCCGGCACGTCGGGGATCTTCGACGGGCAGCGCTGGCGGGCCGAGCGCATCGTCAGAACGGAGGCAGCGTTCTCTTACGGATATTCAAAACAAGTTGGCATGCAGGAGCTCCGGAAGGAAATCCCCAGGCTCATGAAGCGCCTGGTGGCTACGCTGGACGACCGCACGGGCGACGACAGCATCGAGCTCAACGGCCAGACGGTCGACGTCGACAAGCCGTTCGTGTGGGTCGTTAAGAACAGCCACGGCGTCCCCACCGGCAAGGTCGTCCACTACCTCCACCCGCCGAACAGACCCCATGATCGCGAATTGGCTATACCGTGGGAGGCCGGTTGGCCCGACTCACCTGTGCTCGACAACATGGGCCCAGTCGAGCCGACGACGCGCGGGCTGTGAGCGGCCGGTACCGTCCGCATTGACGGTCGCGCCAGCGCGCGCACGATCGCCGCGTGTGGCTGACCGGGGTGCTGAGGGCCGTCGCGCTGGCGGCGGTGTTCGCGGCGGTGATGCTCGGCCGGATTCCTTGACACCGCGCCGCCGCGCGCCCCATCCTCGGCCCATGGCCAGAGAGTTCGACGCGAACGAGGTCAGCAACTGGGCGAAGAACCGCGCGCCCGCGAAGAAGGGCGCCGGCAGCGTCGGCGGGGAAGCCGCGGTCGGCGACGACGCCGCGGCCGCCGGCGATGGCGGCGGGGCGAAGCCGGAGACGCTCGGCGAGTGCCTGCGCGCCCTGGAGGAGGCGGCCACGGCGCACCTCGAGGTGCTGAGCGAGATCAAGCTCCCGGCCGCGGACGCCAAGGCGTTCCGCAAGCGCTTGGACGCCCTCAACGAGGACATGAAGACGTTCCTCGAGGACGTCACCGAGCTCGCCGACGACTACGACGAGGAGCACGCCGACGACGAGGGGTCCGGCGAGGACGACGAGGCGGCCGAGGGCGAGGACGACTAGGGGGCGCCATGTCGCTCCCCTTCAAGACGCCGATGACGTCGCCTGGCCTGGACCAGGTCCATGGCGGCACCGTCCCGCGGCTCGACGAGGCCCACCCGGGGCTCGGCCGGTCTGACCGCTACCAGCAGTTCGAGCGCGAGTCATCCGGCGGCCTGCCCGACGACCCCGGCGCCGCCCTCCCGGTGACCAACCCGGTCCCATACAAGCGCCTGAGGAACTCCTGACCCGTGCCGACGCCCGCTGAGATCTCCGTGCGCGACGGCCTGCCGCTCGTTGACCCGGAGGCCGGCTTCCCGCGCGCCCGCGGCGACCTCCGGATCCCGGAGGACGAGGCCTGGGGCACGCTCCTCAACCCCGTCCGCAACCCCAGCCCGATCGGGAGCTCGTACCCGGTCGGCGACCTGCCGGTGGGTTTCTGATGGGACAGCCGGCCCTGGTCCAGATCACTGGCGCGGTGGTGGTGTCGCCGGTCACCGGTAGCTGCTACCCGGGCTCGCCGTCCATGACGGACACCCTCCAGATCTCCGCGTCGGCCGCCTACGGCAGTTGGAAGAACGGCCGGCCCAACGTCCAGAACCCGAACCTCGGGTCGCCGTTCGTGGTCCCGCTCGAGGGGATCGCGAAGGTCCGCTTCTTGGCGTTCCGGACCCAGCTGCCCATGCGGCTCCTGCTCACCACGCCGAACGGCGGCGCCGACCAGGTCGTCCCCGTGTCGGACGAGCTCGTCCTGCACGCGCCCGGCGCTGGCGACGAGATGACCGCCATCAAGATCGTCGGGACCGGTGACGTCACGTACGTCATCGCCGGCGACGTCGGCTGACCGGCGCGGGCGCCCTGGCCGCGGCGCCGGTACCGGCTGAAACCTTGACGCCGCCGAGGTGCGGGTCGCAGCATGGGCTCTAGATGGGAAACCCGATCAAGCCCCTCAAGCCCATAAAGGTCATCGACTCCAACGGGGTGAACAACATGACCGGGACGAGCACCGTCGTCTCGGGCATCATCGACACCTGGGGGCTGAACGCGCTCTCCCTGGAGATCCAGGCCGCAGGCACGGCGCAGGGCGCCCTGACGCTGGCGGGGTCCAACCAGTACGACCCCGCCACCAACCCGAACGCCGCGTTCGTCCCCCTCCCGTCGTCGGCCATGGTCCCGGCGCTTCCGAGCGTCAACGGCAGCGCCGTCTCGTACCTCGGAAGCGTCGCGACGGGCGCCAGGTACGTGCAGTTGAAGTACGTGAACGCGACGGGCGCCGGGCAGCTGAACGTGTGGATGAACGGGACGGGGGCCTGACGTGAGCATCCGCAGCGTATCGGCGCCGGCGGCGATGGACTACCGCGCGTTCGCCCTCGCGCGCGCGCAGGCGCTCGGCATCTTCACCACGCCGCCGACCATCTTCGAGGACAACTTCCAGAACGTCCCAGGCGATGCCGGGTCGCAGTTCCAGATCCTCACTCAGATCGGCGCCGCCGGAGCGGTCACTGGGACGGGGGCCCCAGGCGGGGTGATCCGATTGGACTCTACGGCCGCCGCGAGCAAGGGGATCTTGGCCCAGGTCGGCAAGGCGACCGGGACCAAGCCGACGGTAGTTCCGGACCCGTCGGCGGCGGGTTCGTACTGGTACCTGCTGTGGGTGTTCGCGATCGCTTCGACTCCCGACGCGAAGACGGTCACGACGCTCAACCTGCAGAAGCCGTCGGTATCGGGGAACGAGCTGTTCTTCGGATTCGACGCGCAGTTCGCCTCGACCACGAAGTTCATGGTGGAGGACAACGGCACTTCGATCGTCCTGTCGACGGTGGCCCCGGGAGCTGCAGGCACCTGGCACTACCTGGAGGCGTGGCAGCTTGGCACGGCGAACCAGGTATTCTTCCGCTTCGACAACGAGCCGACGCTCACGTTCCCCGTCAGTTCCCCGGCGTTCGGCGCCCCCCTCTGCCTGCAACTGGAGTCGGCGAACGGGTCGACGGCGACGCAGGTGCTGCTGGACGTCGACCACGTCGTGGTGCTGATGCCCAGCCGCGTCGCGCTCCCGGCCCTGTGACGACCTCCGAGGACTCAGGTCGGTCCAGCCATGGCCGCTAACCAGGTCGACCTCCGGCTCAACGCGATCGTCGGCGGGAGCGCGTCGGTCGAGCACGAGCGCCGCCTCCTGTGCGCGACCGCGTTCCACGGCCGCCTGCAGGTGCGCCGGCGGCGCGCTGACCCGTACCAGGTCGAGCTGCCGCGCGCGGCGACGTTCCTGGCCGCCACGCTGCGGGGCGGGCGCGACGTGGCCCTGCACCTGGCGTCCCCGGACGGCACGGCGGTGGTACCGGTGTCCGGATCGCTGTGGATCTCGGCCACGCGCCTGACCGCCGTCGGGGTCTCCGGGATCGGCGACGTCGAGCTCGCCGTGCTGTGCGACGCCTCCGTTCCTTGACATGCGAGTCGCCGAACGCGCAGTCTGGACGGCGAACCGCGCACGTCAACCGCACACACGGGAGAGAGAAAAATGACAGCCGAGTCCACGATCCGCGACAGCCTCAACAGCGGGAACCCGAACCGCGTGGCGGACGCCCTCCGCTCGATCAGCTTCGGCGACCTCCTCAACCTGCTGGCGTCGGCGCTGACTGCGACGGAGACCGGCGTCACCGTCACGGCGAACGTGGCGACGCTGGCCAACCAGCCGACGGCGTTCGTGCTGGCGAACGCCACCACGGCCACCTCGACCGGCATCAAGGCGCTGAAGGTCGGCCAGATCACCGGCCCGAACGCGGTCATCCCGAACCCCGGCGAGGCCGTGTGGGACGGCAACAAGAAGGTCCTCTTCAACGTCGCCGACGCCGTGACCGCGGCCGCCTTCACGTACGCGACCGCCGCCAACGTGACCCGCTCCGGCCTCAGCCAGCCGATCGAGCGGTGACCCGCGCGGGCGGCGCGCCGAGCACCCGGGGTACCCCCGGGCGCGCCGCCCGGTTCGCAGCGGGGGTCCCCGGGTAGGGGCCGCAGTCCCTCCCCCACGCCAGGCCGGGCGGTCATTCCGGCCACGCTACCGACCCGAGGGACCGACCGAGAGAGCGCAGATGGCAGACCAAGTCACGATCCCAGGAACCACCCCGCCCGCGCCGGCCTCACCGCCGGCGACCACCCCAGCGCCGGGGGACGGCGCGCCGCCGCCCGCCGCCGCGACCCCGCCGGCAGCCGCCGCGCCGCCGGCACCTCCCGCGGCAGCCGCCCCTCCCGCCGCCCCGCCGGCCGCCACCCCGCCGCGCGTCCACCGGATCCCCGAGGCCGACCTGAAGAAGCGCGCGCAGCGGCGCGCGGAGCAGTTGGTCCAGGACCAACTCGGGTGCTCGCTCGAGGAGGCCAAGAAGATCCTCGAGAAGGCGAAGGCGAGCGCGCCGGCAGCCGCAGCGCCCGCCCCCGGGACCGCGCCCGAGCCCGGCAGCGCCGAGGAGGACCGCGCGCGCCGCGAGCGCGAGCGCGGGGACCAGTGGAAGAAGAAGTACAAGCGCCTGAAGTCCACGCACGAGGCCGAGGTGTTCGAGATGGGCCTGCGCCAGTCGGCGCTGGCCGCCAGCATCCTCGAGGAGCACGTCGACTTCGCGCTCGACCAGTACCAGAAGCACGTCCAGGCCGAGGGGCCGGAGAAGGCGCAGGAGCCGAAGGCGTTCTTCACCGGCATGCGGGCGTCGCGCCCGTACTTGTTCGGCGCGCCCGCGGCGCCCCCGCAGGTCGTACCGGTGACCCCGGCGACGGCCCCGCCCGAGAGCACCGCGCCCGGCGGCGGAGCGCCCACGTCGGCGAGCCCGCCGGCCCCGCCGCCGCCGAAGGACGTCGACGACATGTCGCCCGAGGAGTTCAACCGCCACCTCAGGTCGAGACACAACTACGGCTGATTTCTTGACGGCGGAAGCGTCGTCCTGGCAGCGTGATTAACCAAGGAGAGCACAGACCATGGCCGACAACATTTCCGTCGCGTTCAACCCGAGCGTCGTCGCCACCATCCAGGACCGCACGCTCCAGCGCATGTTCCGCGACGCCCTGTTCCCCCGCCTGCTGTTCCGCATGGAGGCGAACGCGGAGTTGTGGGCCCAGAACCTGGGCGGCTCGCAGACCTTCACCCGCCGCGGCCTGATGAAGGTCCGCACGCGCCCGAACACGCCGGGCACGGACCCGACCCCGAAGACCCTGCAGACCGAGCAGTGGGACGCCACCGCGGCCCAGTGGTCGGACACGGTCGACACCCACATGCCGACGAGCTACATCACGCTCGCCAGCCAGTACCTGTCGAACATGCAGGCGCTGGGCATGCAGGCCGGCCAGTCCATCAACCGGGTCGTGCGCGACAAGATGTACAACGCGTACGTCTCCGGGAACGGCATCATCGACGTCGCCGCGTCGTCGAGCGCGACGACCGTCCACGTCGCCAACCTGGTGGGCTTCACGCGGCAGCTGTACCAGGGCCGCCCGCAGCTGGTCTCCTCGACCAACCCGATCAACATCACGATCCCGGCGATCGCCTACGTCGGCCAGGTGACCGGCTTCACGTCGGACACCTCCGGCGACGAGGTGCACGGCGGCACCCTGACCATCTCCCCGGCGATCGCCGCGAACGTGGCGGCGCGCTCCTCGATCCTCGCCGCGAACAAGAGCGAGCTCATCTACTCGGGCGGCGGGACCTCGGTGGACGACATCTCGTCGTCCGACACGTTCACGCTCGGCGACGTGCGGTCGGCGATCGCGAAGCTGCGCTTCAACAACATCCCGACCCACGAGGACGGGCTGTATCACTTCCACGTGGACCCGGCGTCGGTGAACCAGGTGTTCGGCGACAACGAGTTCCAGCGGCTCAACCAGTCGCTGCCCGAGGGCATCCACTACCGCGAGTTCGTCATCAAGGTGATGCTGAACGCCGCGTTCTACGAGAACAACGAGGTCCCGTACCTCACGAACTGCGACACCGACCCGACGTCGGGCGCGACGCACGGCTTCGAGGTGACGAACGCGGCTGGCGTCTCGGTGCACCGCCCGATCGTCACCGGCCAGGGCGGGGTCGAGGAGAAGTACCTCGACGAGTCCCGCTACATCAGCGAGGCGGGCGTGATGGGCAAGATCGGGGAGTTCGCCGTGACGAACGGCGGCATCCAGGTCATGACCGAGCGGATCCGTCTGATCATGCGGGCGCCGCTGGACCGGCTGCAGCAGGTGACGGCGTCGTCCTGGTCCATCTCGGGCGACTGGGCGATCCCCTCGGACCAGCTGGCGACCACGTCGCTGGCGACGTTCAAGAGAGCGGTCGTCTGCGTCCACGGCGAGTGATGCCGGGCGCCCCGGGGGCGCATTTGACTAACGGGGTCCACCCTTCGCGGGGCGGGCCCCGTTCCATTTTGGGCCGCGAGCGGCCAACATCTTGTCGGTGAAGAACGAGTGGCGCGTCGCCGGCGACCTGCTCGCCGTCAGCCAGGAGGGCGGCGGATGGGTGTGGCGGTCGGCCCCCGCGGCGGGCGGCGGCTTCTACGCCGGCGGCGCGTTCTCCACGCGGCGGGAGGCGGTCCTGGCGCTGGCGCTGTGCAACGTCCCGCGGCCGCCCGTGCTTGACAGGACCGGGCCTGCTTCAAAAACGACGCCGTGCTTGACGGACGAGCCGGTTTCGCGAGAACCGGCAGAATATGCCGAGCGCCAGCCGCGCACCGAGGAGCAATTCGAGGAGGAGCTCGGACGCCTGCTGGGGCGCCAGCGCCGGGTCGCCGAGCAGATCTGGGAGGCAGAGCGCGAGCTGGGCGCGATCCGGCGGGCAAAGCGCCAGGGGCGCCGGCGACCGTCCAGGCCGCGCGTCGCCCAGCGGGCGGACGGGTGGTGGTGGGAGATCCCACGCGACGGTATGCCGCCCATGGACGGGGGCCCGTTCAGGGACGAGCAGTCCGCCAACATGGCCATGTCCCTGGTCCTCGTCGCCCGCCAGCAGAGCGGTGAGGCGCGCTGGTTCGCGACAGGCGCGCCGTCGTCGGCACCCGCGCCCGTTGGCCAGGTCGAACAGGAACGCCCGGCCCAGGGCGAACCGGAGCGCCAGGCGAAGCGCGGCGGGCGCCCCCGCGGGTCCAGGCTCACGGACGAGCAGCGGGAGCGCATCTCCGCCGGCCAGCGCGCGAGCTGGGCACGTCGGCGAGGAGGACGCGACGTCCCCGTGTCCGTGCCCGTGCCGGCGGAGCCGGGGCTCGTGCCGGTGGAGCCGGGGCTCGCTGGCCAGCCGCCGTCCGGCGAGGGTCCGCTCATCGGCGGCCGGCGCGAGCAGGTGTGCAAGGTCTGCGGGAGGACTGGGCACAACAAGGGCTGGCACGACAAGATCGAGCGCGCCGCGGCCACCGCCAGCGCCGCCGAGGTGGTCGTCGAGGACGTCGAGATCGTAGTCGTCGGCGACGTCTCCGACGACGCCGGGTGGAGCGAACCTGGTCCGGACGGCGCGCGCCGCTGCCTGGTGTGCGTCGAGGGGATCGACCGGCGGCCGGGCGAGGGCAGCGGCAGGTGCTGCCTGAACTGCCTCGGCGACGTGGTCGAACGCCCCGCAGTAGCTGCCGCAGGGTGACTCGGAGGCCCGGTCGGGTGTACGCTGCGCGCATGCTATTCGAGCGGATCGACCGCGTCCTCCACCGCGTCCATCACGCCCTGCGCCTCGTGGAGGAGACCGCAACGAACGTGAGGAAAATCATGGGAAGCATCACCGACCTGAACCAGCGCATCTCCGACCTCGCAGACCAAGTCGCCAAGAGCGTCGAGGTCGAGAAGTCGGCCCTCACTCTGATCCAGGGGATCAACGCGGAGCTGGCCGCTGCCGGCACCGACGCCATCAAGCTGGCGGACCTGCGGTCCTCGCTCATGAACAGCGCCGAGGCGCTCTCCATGGCCGTCGCCGCGAACACCGGCAGCACCCCGGCTCCCACCCCGGCTCCCACTCCGGCCACGGACGCCCCCCCGGCGTCCCCCGCCCCGACCGAGCCGGGCGCCGCGCCGTCCACCTGAGAAGCGGGCCCGCGTTGACGGCCCGCCCACGCCGGTACAGTCTGGCGGAGGCGGGCCGCTCCACAACCAACCAGGCCCGGGAAGGAACTGACACATGGGCAAGCCCCTCGGTGGCGGAAGAGCGCAGAAGCAGCAGGACTCCTCAGGGCAGCAGGAGGCGGAGGGCGATGAGCTGGCGGGGGCCAGCGAGGAGGTGACGCCGGCCAGCCCCGCGAGGACCGCCGCTGGCGCCCCCCCGAAGGCCGCCCCGAAGAGCGGCCCGAGCCCCGGCAGGGAGGTCGAGGTGAAGTGGTACCGAGTGAAGGCCGACGCCGAGGTGTCGAACCGGCAGGGCCGCACGCGCATGCCGGCCGGCAAGGTCCTGCGGTCCACCTCCTACGACATCCCCGGCCTGATCTCGGCCGGCGTCCAACTCGAGGAGGTCGAGGAGCCAGCCTGGTCGTCGTCCCTGCGCGAGGCCGCCGAGGACTAGGATTTCCACGCGCACCCGCGCGCCTGCTAGTGTGGTCCGGTGGCAGAAGCAACAGCCGTCCTGTCGCAGGAGGAGAAGACCGCCGTCCTGATCCACATGGGCTACCAGGCCCAGCAGCTGGCGGCGGCCTCCATCACGCTCGGCATCCCGTCGGCCACCCAGCCGCAGTTCCTGGTGGCCATGGCGCTCGAGCGGGTGCCGGAGTCGGCGGTGGGCCGGCTCCGCATGTGCCTGGCGAACCTCGCCAGGATCGAGCAGCGCCTGATGGAGATCGTCGAGCAGGTCGACGCCGACAAGATCGACAACATCAGCCTCCGCGAGGACGCCACCGGCGCGCTGGAGGCCGAGTACAACCGCTGGGTCCAGCGGCTCTCGAATTTGCTCGGCGCGCCCCCGAACCCGTACTCTGAGCGCTACGCGACGACGGCGGGTGTCGGGCGGTCGCGGCAAGTCATCCATTCCTGAGGCGAGGAGCAGCCAGCATGAACACGCGAAGAGTCATCGACCAGGGCGGCGGCAAGGTCCGAGTCGAGAAGTGCAACGAGCCGGCCCTCGAGACGGCGAACTCTCGGATCGTGCAGATCGGCCAGTTCCGCGTCGACTCGCTCGCCGCGAGCCAGACCGGCGTCGCCGAGAAGTACCAGGGCATCGACGCGAACGCCCAGACGTCCTTCATCGCCGGGCGCGCCGGGCACATCATGGGCGTCGCCTGGACGCTCAGCACCCCCGTCACCGCCGGCACGCTCACCGTGCAGGCCACGGTCGGCGGCACCGGGTCGGGCGACGCCATCAGCCTGGCGGCCGCCGCCACGGGCGTGACGATGGAGACCACCCCGATCCCATTCGCCGCCGGCGCCGCGCTCGGCGTGAAGCACACCACGAACAGCGGCTTCACGCCGACGCCCCACGTCGCCGTCGACCTGCTGGTCCGGTGGTCACCGATCGAGCCCGCCACGCCCGAAGTCCTGTAACCAGGGGCGCCCGTGGCTGCCGACCGCGTCCCCACCGGGGTCCCGGGTGCCGACCTGCCCGAGGTCACCGGCCAGCTCCAGGGGCCCCGGCCCGACCAGGCGCCCGCGGCGCTCGCGTGGCGCCTGCAGGGCGTCGTGGACCGCGTCCGGCGGCTGCCATCCAAGCTCGGCGTCCGCCGGCACCGCGTCTACCTGGTCCACCTGCAGTGGACCGGGGCGGAGCGCGGGGAGGGGCAGCAGGTCGAGGTCTCGCGCCGCGAGATCGTCCCGCCCCCCCGCGTCCGCGGCATCGACTCGGTCCGGCGCGTGGTCGAGCCGACCGGGACGATCGAGCAGGGCGACCTGGTCATCGACCAGATCTCCGCCGCCTCGTTCAGCGAGGACGACCTCATGGGCCGGACCCCCGACCTGCAGGACCCGGTCCTCCAGCGCACCTCCAAGCGCAACGTGGACTTCTTCTACGAGGTCGTCGAGCTGACGCCCCAGCGGCCGCCGCCGGCGCCGCGCCGGTTCTCCCCGCCGGTAGCCGTGCCAGAGCTCCAGCGCGACGGGTTCGGCTGGCGCGTGACCCTCACGCGCCAGGACTACGACCGCGGCCGGCGCGGCGGGTACCAGCGGGGCGACTTCTGATGGCCGGCAACGTCTACAGCTTCGACGACATGGCCCGCTACTACCGCGAGCACGAGCGGCCGGTGTCGGAGGCCGTCGCGACCATCCGCCGCACCGTGAAGCTGTGGGGCCCGCGGCGCGTCCAGGAGGTCACCTCCGCCCTGGCGCCGCGCGCGCCGGTCGACCGCGGTACCTACCGGCGCAGCTGGCACGTCGACGACATCCCGACCGGGGCGGCGCTCTACAACAGCGCCGCGTGGGCGTCGGTCATCGAGCTCGGCCGCCGGGCTGGCGCCAAGGCGCCGCCGCTCCGGGTGATCATCGAGTGGGTCGCGCGCAAGAAGCTGGCCGGCGACCGGGGCGCGTCCCACGCCGTCCGGTCCCAGGACGCCGAGGTCCGCCGGGTGGCGTTCCTGATCATGATGGCCATCAAGCGCCGCGGCATAAAGGGGCGCCACGTCCTGCAGATCGCCTCGCGCCTGCTCTACGGAGACGTGCGCCGGGCGCTGGTCGCCGGCGCCGAGGAGGGGCCCTGATGCCGATCACACGAGAAGAATTCAGCCGCCGGCGCACCACCGACCTCGAGACCGCCATGGCCCGCGGCCTGAAGGCCGTCCTCCAGGACGCCGTCTTCCCGGCCCCCGGCGGCACCGTCCGCCTGCTGGCCGTCTTCGACGAGTGGCCCGGCCTGAACGACGGGAACGTGGCGCCGGCGGCCTGCGTGCTGCCGAACAACGACATCACCTACGCCTCCCCCCAAAACACCCCGGCCCTCCTGGAGGACACCTGGGAGCGCCGCGGAGAGCCAGGGTTCGGGCTCTACAAGCTCTCCGAGGGGACGAAGGACTTCGTGGTCCAGGTGCGCGCGTCCACCGGAGCCGAGCGCGCCGCCATCAAAGGGGGCGTCGAGGAGATGTTCGTCGACCCGCAGGTCCTCATGACCGACGCCGGCGTCCGCTACGGGATCATCCGCGAGCTCGCCGACTATTACCGGGTCCCCGCCCGCTACACGCTCATCTCCTCCCGCAAGCCGGACGACGCCGAGAGCGCCGCCCGCAACGTCGAGGAGGCCGAGTTCGTGATCCGGTGCGACGCGCCCCACGTGGTGGTGGGCCCGGTGCAGCCGTTCAAGCTGAAGGTGGTGGTGGACGTCGTGGAGGGGCCAATTCCTTGACCCGCGCGCGCCGCGCGCGACAGGATGGTCCGCGGAGGCCAGATGGCATTCGTCCTGCGACGCGACACCACCCCGACCCTGGCTGAGATCACGGCCGTCCCGCAGATCGTCATCATCGACGAGACCGGGCCCGTCATCTCGATCGGCACGGCCCCCGGCATCGCCTGCGTCATCGGCGAGTTCGTGAAGGGCCCCTTCGTCCCCACCGAGGTCACTGACGGCGGCGAGCAGGCTGCCCTGTTCGGCGGCACGGTCTACAAATACTTCAGCCAGAGCGCAGCCGGCATCCAGGACGGCTCGGCCGACGTCACCAGCACGGCGATCGGCTATGCCCCCTGGAACGGCAACGGCTCCCTGAGCCTGTACAAGAAGACGTTCCGGCGCCTCGCCATCCTGCGCGTCGACCACGAGGCCGTCACGGCGGACGCCGGCACCACCAAGGCGACGCTCTCGGTGACGGTCACCGTGGCCACCACCGACCAGGACGGGTCCTCGAACACGAACAAGGACATCGTCATCCCGGCCGGCACCAGGTTCGGGTCGGCCGCCACCTTCGCCGGCTCGACGCGCGTGTTCGCGGCGTCAGGCGACTTCGTGATCCCGAAGGGGACGGCGCTGACCACGAACGCGGTCACGGTCCAGGTGCCCTGCTTCCCGGTCCGCGTGGTCGAGCCGGTGGTGGCCACGGCCATCGCGGCGATCGTCTTCGTCCTGGACGCGGCCCTGCCGAACGTCGCCGCGACGACCACCGTCACGGCGGTCACGAACGCGACCGTCCTGTGGCCGCCGGGCGCTGGCACGACGCTGGCCGCCCGCCTCGAGTCGCAGTACATCGCGGCGATCGACAAGACCATCCCGGGCGACGGCGACGTCACCCCGAACATCGTGGTCCTGTGGTCGGCGCGCCGGACCTCGGCGATCCGGGTGGCCCTGG
>Ga0207692_10000327_pt1 | contig 16473 bp, 14 predicted proteins | sample LARL52metaG_FD_184345 | JGI IMG/M metagenome (GOLD analysis project Ga0207692, IMG submission 184345) | Corn, switchgrass and miscanthus rhizosphere microbial communities from Kellogg Biological Station, Michigan, USA - LAR L5-2 metaG... | ecosystem: Host-associated > Plants > Roots >...
GACGTGCATGAGGGTGTTCAGCAGCGCGGCTTGCAGAACGATCTGCTCGCGTCGCAGGTCGGACCTGCTGGGCAAGGTCGCGATCTGCGCCAGCGCCTGGGCCAATTGTTCTGCGGCTTCGACCAGCGCGGAACGCTCCTGCGACCGCTGTCCCGCCTTGCCCCACAGCCGTGCCGACTTCTCGACGACGTCGGCCTTCGCATAGTGACGCGCCAGAAGCTCGGGCTGGCTCTCGGCGATGTCAGGGAATTGACCTTCCAGGATCTCGGCAATGCGCGCGTGCAGCACGCGCCTCGGCTCGCGGAGCAGCGTGCTGTAGGCCGCATCCTGCACCAGCGCATGCTTGAACAGGTAGCTCGCATGCGGCGGGGTGCCCTGTCGAAACAGCAGGCCCGCCGCCATGAGCCGGTCGAGATCGGACTCCAGGTCCTGCTCCGGCTTGCGCACCAGCGCGGCCAGCAGCATGTGGGGAAATTCCCGGCCGATCGCCGCACCGACCTGCGCCACGTCCTTTGCCGGCCCGAGACGGTCGAGCCGCGACATCAACGACGCCTGCAAGCTTGCCGGTACCGCCCCGACAGGCGTCGGCGCCCCTGCGACGGCCCGCCGGGCTTCGCTCTCACCCTCCGCATCGAGCACTGCCTTGGTCATCTCCTCGATGAAGAGCGGAACGCCGTCGGTGCGCTCGATGATGTCGTGGCGGATGCCTGCCGGCAGGGAGCGATCGCCGGCCACGCCTTCGATGAGCGAATCGATGTCACGCTGCGCTAGCCGGTTGAGGGTCAGCGCAGTCACGTGCGACTGTCCGATCCAGGGCGGGCTGAATTCCGGCCTGAACGTGACCAGTACCAGGAGCCGGTGGCTTGTGGCCAGATCGACGATCCGGGTGAACAGTTCGAGGCTGGTCGGGTCGGTCCAATGCGCATCTTCGAGGACGAGCAGCACGGGACTGATCCGCGCCAGCGCCTCGAGCTGTGAACAAAGCGCATCCAGCGTCTTCTGACGACGGAGCTGCGGCTCGACTTCGACCGGAGGATAGCGCCCGTCATTGGACAGCGACAGCAACTCGGCAATGAGGGATGCTTCCTCGGCCGACGTCGAACTTTGCGCCAGCAGCGCATCCAGCTTGTCCAGCCTGGCATGCTGGCTGTCATCGTCTTCGAATGCAGCGGCACGGATCAACTGGCTGATGATCGGATAGAGGGCGCTGTCGGTATGCTGCGGCGAACACACGTAACGCAGGCGGATGTGCGGTTCGCGCGCAAGCTCCTGCAACAGCGCGAAAGCGAGGCGTGATTTGCCTATCCCCGCTTCACCTGAGATCAGCACCGCCTGACCTTCGCCGCCTCGCGCCCGCGACCACCGCCGCAGCAGCAACGCGAGTTCTTCGCCGCGCCCCACCAGGGGCGTCAGGGCGCCCGCGTGCAGCGCCTCGAAGCGGCTCGCGATCGAACTCCGTCGCAGGGCCGCCCACACGCGCACCTCGCCCTGGATGCCCTTCAGGTCCCTTGTTCCGAGGTCCTGCAGCTCGAACAGATTTCCCAGCAGCCTTCGCGTGCTGTCGGCAATGACCACCATGTTGGGCGGTGCGAGGGCCTGCAACCGCGCCGCCAGATTTGGAGTTTCCCCGACGATGCTGCGTTCCTGGGCGTCGCCCGATCCGATCAGATCTCCGACAATCACCACTCCGGTCGCCATGCCGACACGGATCCGCAGGACAACCGGAGTCTTGACGGCAGAGACCGCGGCGATCAGCTCCAGTCCGGCTCGCACGGCGCGCTCGGGATCGTCCTCGTGAGCTTCCGGATAGCCGAAATAGATGAGGATGCCGTCGCCCATATATCTTGCCACGAAGCCGTCGAAGCGCTGCACCACCTCCGTGACGCATTTCTGGTAGGTCGAGATGATGTCTCGTAAATCCTCGGGGTCCATGCGCGCAGAGAGTTCCGTCGAGCCGACCAGGTCGGCGAACATCACGGTAACCTGACGGCGCTCCGCGGAATCCGCCGTCTTCGGTGCCCTCGCCGCGGCGGCGGCTCGTGCAGCCTGCGCGTCGGCATTCGGCCCGGCGATGGCTGCAAGGATTTTCCGGCGGTGCCCGAGCAGAACACCCATCTCCTTGAGATCTTGGTCTGTCAGATGGGGGAGTACGGAGACATCAATCTCATTGTCGGCAAAACGCTGCGCGTAGTGCCCGAGACCAAGTCGCGCAAGCCAGTCGGCAATCTCCTGCACATCGCCTCCGGGTTACAGACTCCCAATCAGCAGCGGCAGCACCGCAGCCTATACGCTTTGCGAGGTAAGCGCAGCCGGGACGGGCGCCTTGTCGCAGGTCTGTGAAGAGGCGCGTTCAATCGCTTTGGCCCACCGCGTCATGTTTGCTCTGCGTTGCCATCAAGCCGAGGCGCAAGAATGGCGCCAATTGAGGCGGCGCCACGGCATTGTGATGTAGCAGCCGGTGGAGATCGCGGAGGAGGGCGTTACTTCGGCGCCGTTTCCTGAAACTCACGGGCTCTGATTTCGCGGAACGACACCAGGCGACACTGCGCCTCGTCCCAGAGCACGAGCCGTACGCACCGAAAGCTTTGCAGGAGCGTTATCTGACCGACCCCGCGCAGCTCGGGGTGGTCCCGCAGCACGAGCGGCAGCCGGTAATAAGGAATACGACTGCAGAGATGGTGCACGTGGTGGATGCCGATATTGGCTGTGAACCAGCGCAGCAACAGCGGCAGATCATAGTGTGAGCTGCCGTAAAGAGCGGCCTGATGCAGGTTCCAACGCTCGTCGCGTTCCCACGCCGTCTGTTCAAATTGATGCTGCACATAGAACAGCCATACGCCGGTCGTGGCGGCGAGCAGCGTGATCGGAAGATGCACGAGCAGGAACGCCTTGATGCCGATGAACCATGTGAGCGCACCGACCAGGAGAGCAATCGCGAGATTGGTCGCCATTGTGCTGGCCCAGGGTTGCCACCCGCTGCGCATGAGGCCGACCGGGAGACGGTGCTGCAGGAGAAACAGATAGGCTGGCCCGAGCCCGAATATGATCAGCGGATGGCGGTAAAGACGGTATTTCAAGCGGCCCCACCAGGGACGCGCCTGGTATTCGCGCACTGTCAGCGTATCGACGTCGCCGATGCCGCGGCGGTCGAGGTTACCGGTGGTGGCGTGATGGATCGCATGCGTGCGACGCCACCAGTCGTAAGGCGTCAGCGTGAGCACGCCGATGACGCGGCCGACCCAGTCGTTCGCGAGACGGTCGGCGAAAAAGGTGCCATGGCCACAGTCGTGCTGGATCATGAACAGGCGCAAGAGAAAGCCGGCCGCCGGAATCGCGATAAGGAACGAAGCCCAGCAATGGCCCAGGGAAAACGTGAACCAGGCCGCGGTCCACAACGTCACGAGCGGCAAAGCCGTAACCGTCAATTCAGCAACGCTGCGCACGTGATTTGGCGCACGGTAGCTGTTCAGGATGCGCGTCCAACGCCCGGCGTCGGGCGCCACACCCGAATTATCTCCAGTGCTCAAGATGAGATCCGAGGCTTGCCGATCGCGCGCTGGATGATCTGGGCTCTCGGGCTCGCAGCCCAGACGGCCTGCGCCTTTTCACGTTCCCGTTCCGCTTTCAGCGCCGTCGCAATCATTGGTGGCTCGTGACCTGCAATGTCGTCAGCGCTTTTCTAGTGCGATTGCCGTCAAATAGAAAGTCCCGCGTGCCGACGGATCGGCCGCGGGACTCCGAAAAACCACAAGCTCTGCCGGTTCATCCGCGGTCAGGGCAAAATGGCCGTTCGCGCGTCGTTCAGGCGGCGCGCAGATTTTCGGCGGTAGACTTGCCGGTTCGGCGGTCTGCGACGATGTCGAAGCCGACAGTTTGCCCCTCATTGAGGGTGTTCATGCCGGCGCGTTCGACCGCGCTGATATGAACGAAGACATCAGCTCCGCCATCGGTCGGCTGAATGAAGCCGAAGCCCTTTTGGCTGTTGAACCACTTCACAGTTCCCTTATTCATAGGGATATCCTTTCGCGTACACGCAAGACCTGGGCGCCGACGGGTCGGCGCCGTTTGTCGGTTGATCGATTTTTTGGGGAAGGGGTCTGAAACGTGCGCGCCTGGCATTAGCGAGGCGAAGCGGCCCAGTTCGTTCGGCCAAGTGTCGATTGCCACCATATGGACGCGAATTGCAGCGACGTCAAGGTCTGCGGGACCCGCCTTGCCCGAACCGCCGTCGCCGCTGTGGTGACGAGTGCGGCACAAACCGATCGGAACTTCAAATTCGCCGCGCTAGGCTTCGAAGTCGATACTGCGCAAGATAATGCCGGGAGGAGTGCCTTCGAACTCCCTTGCCAGGAATTTGCGAGCCGCACGGTCTTCAATCCGATCGCGCAGTCTCATGAACTGTGCCTCACGCTCGTTCGGCCTGGATCGCGCCAGGCTTTCCAGATTGTCCATGGCGGATGTCGAGATCGCGCAAGCTATCTCGTTTTGGCCGTCGATCATGGAAAACGTCATGACCATCCGGTCGAATTCGTAACCGATAAGCCGACCGCGTGTGAGTGTCATTCGACCGCACTCCCTCTAAGGTTGGAGTTGCCTTCCATATGCGTCAGAACGCGACACGCGCGTCCGGTCAGCGCTCGTGGGCGAGCCGTGCAAAATCCTCGAATATCGCTGCGATGAGATCCCGATGATGGGCGTCGTCCGGCGACAGTTCCGCGGCGTACAGATTCAACACGTAACTGGCCTTGGCGGCGGCCTCCGGCCAGGAAGTGGCGGGGATCGACACCAACTCGTTTTCCAGGACGGCCTGCTGCTTGCGCAGCGCCCTTGCGTTGTTCTCGACCTCGGCGAGGGCACGACGCAGGTCCGTCGCCTTCTGGGCGGCCATGCCGCGGTGCTTGTCGAGATCGAGCGGTTCGTCACTCATCGGCTGCGCTTGCGTCGATGCGCTGTGCATCCGACAAATCGACCGAGCCGATCGATATCATCTCCATCGCCAATCCGCGCGAGCCCGCCGCCGGCACCACGATCATGGTGGCGACGCGGCGGAACGAGGCGAATGAAAGTCCCTCGATCATCTCTTCGTCCGTGATCACCTCGTACGCTCCCGCGGGCAACAGGCGATCGATGCCTCTGATCTGGAACGGATGTTTGAAGGTGACGACTTCCCGCCGCGAGCGCATGGTCATCGATTGCTGCTTTCCGCCATCAGCCCTGCGCCCAAGCTGATTTCACGCATGCGCGAACCATGCGCTCTTTCTGCTCCATTGGCTATCGGATTCTCAAGGCGCGATGTCGCGGCTTGAATTGGCCGCGCGCCTTGCGTTTAACGCTGGCTATTCCTGGAACCTGAGCGTAGTGTCGATCATCACCGTGCTTCCTGCGGCATCTGTCGGTGACTGAGGGTAACCTACGCTCCCGCCGTAAATTCCGTAACAGGAGGAGCGTGACGTGCCTCGATCTCGCTTGTTCGATTGGGTCGTACCACCCGTCGTCGTCCCGTTGTTTTTTCTGCTTTTGATCGTGGTTGTGGCCGTGCTGCATGGATAGCGCTGCAAAACTGCAATATCTGATCAGCGGGAACAATCAGTTCGGTCGAGTCAATCTTGGCCGTGCGACTGCGATGGCCGCGCTCAAGAAGGCAAAGGAGCTCTTGCAAGAAGGCTACATGGACGTGAAGATATGCACGCCCCGCGGCCAGGTGCTGCGGTCCGATGAGTTCGATCACCTCGATGGGTGGCGAGACGACAAGAACTCACTGCAACAAAGTCCCTGTTAGCAAGAAATCCCTGTAGCAAGAAATCCCCGGTGGCAAGAGTGACGCCGGCAAGTCATGCGGCGCTGAGGTCCAAATGTAATTGGGACGTCCGTTGCCTCCGCCGGCCCGATTGGTGATGCGACGGCGCCGCTCTGCTTTCGTGCTCGTGTCACCGTCAAACTCGAGGAGATCGACATGGCCAAAGGCCAGCAAAGAGGCAATCGGGAGGCCAAGAAGCCCAAGAAAGAGAAGATCAAGGTCATTGCCGCCGCGCCAAGCCAGAAAAACGCAGCATGGCAGCCGACTTCCGCTTCCGGCAAAAAGAAATAGCTGGCGTTACCCGGCGCGCAATTGGTCGATCTGATCTGGTCCGTGCCAGCGGCTGCGTCTCGCGGACTGCCGCGCGATAGCTGGTCTCAACCGTCTGGCCGCGCTGCTTTCGGGTGCCCGCGGGAAGTATTCGCGACGCATTAGATCAACCTTGAGAACATCGATCTTCAGAAGTCCAGTCTTCAGAAGTCCAGTCTTCAAGACGCGCTCTGCAAAGGTCGGTCACCCCCTTGCTCTCGCGAGGCCGCACCGGAACGGCAACAGGGTGTATTGCATCACGGCATGGTCTGCGCTAGCGGATGTCCCGGCGAATTGGGATCCGGTTCCCAGGACATCCGCCAACACGAGAACCCATGCGCCTGCGGACATATTGGAACCGAGTGGGCCAATATCGCCGGGAAGCGCTGCAATGCACCGATCGATCTTGGAGGTAGACATGTCACATGCCTATAAGCTGAATGAGGACGTTCGCCACCAGGCCCAAGGTCCACAAGGTCGTGCCGCAGCCGATCCGCCAGTCGTCTACACGGTCGTTCAACGAATGCCCATCGAGGCGGATGGGCGTCTGAGATACCGTATCAAAAGCAAGTCGGAGAATATCGAGCGGATCGTTACGGAAGATCAGCTTTCGTATGCTCAGTGATTCGGCCCATATTGGGCTGCTGAGTGATCCAATATGATCTGGTAGCGGCGTAGCGTCGATCGGAAGGCTGGCTGCGGCGCTTGGCAACAGGTCTTGGACCAGCCTGCGAGTCGATGTGGAATCCCGGGCCTCGTGCAGATCACGCCCGCAGCGTGACCTCGCAAACCAGGCCCTCCCGGCGCCAGTCGAAGCGTGTGGTGCCGCCGAGCTGGCCGATGGTGCGTTCGATCAGGCGGCTGCCAAAGCCCTGGCGTTCCGGTTCTTGTACGCGCGGGCCGCCCGTCTCGGACCAGCGCAGCAGCAGTTTTCCGTCCTCATCGCGCGACCATGTGAGCGCGATCACCCCTGACGTGTCGGACAGCGCGCCGTATTTGGTGGCGTTGGTCGCGAGCTCATGCAACACCACGGCCAGGGCCTGTGCGGCACCGGGCTCCAGCAGCGTCTCCTCCCCGGCGATGCGGACGCGGCCGTCATCGTCGCCAAGATAGGGCGCAAGCTCCTGCCGTGCGATGGCCAAAAGCTCGGCGCCGCTCCAGCGCGTTTCGACAAACAGCGAGTGCACGTTCGACAGTGCACGGATGCGCCCGTTGATCGCCTCCTTCAGGCCCTCCGGGGTGTCGGACCGGGACAGGTTCACGATCGCCGCGACGTTCGCCAGCAGGTTCTTGCTGCGATGCTCGGCTTCCCGGGCCAGAACGCGGATATGCTCCTGGTTCCGCTTCTGCTCGCTGATGTCGCGCGCGATCTTCGAGGCGCCGACGATCGCCCCGTCCGCATCCTTGACCGGAGACACGGTCAAGGCGACGTTGACGAGCCCGCCATGCTTGCGCCGGCGGACCGTCTCGAGATGATCGATCCGCTCGCCGCCCCTGATGCGGGCCAGGATCTCGCGTTCTTCGTCGAGGCGTTCCTGCGGAATGATTAGCGTGATGGGCTGGCCGACCGCCTCGTCAGCCGTGTATTCGAACAGCCGCTCGGCGCCCGCGTTCCAGCTCCTGATGATGCCATCAAGGTTCTTGCTGACGATCGCATCCTCGTTGGACTCGACGATCGCGGCATTCCAGCGCCAGTGCTGTTCGCTGTCCCGGAGCGCCGCTTCGGCCGTCTTGCGCTCGGTGATGTCGAGCCCGGTGGGATGCAGGAACATGACCGTGCCGCTGGCGTCGCGGATCGGATGCATCGCAAAGTCGACGATGCGCTCGCGCCCGTCGGCCAGCCAGTAGCGTAGCTCCTCGCGAAACGCCGATCCGGCGGCCGCCTGCGCGGTGGCGACGCGGATCCTGGCCTTGATCTGCTCGGAGCCCCGCCACCACGGCGTCTCCCAGAAAGGCCGGCCCAGAACCTGCTTGCGCGTATAGCCGCAGCCTTCGAGCGAGAGATCGTTCGCCTCCTGCAGATAACCTTGCAGGTCCAGAATTCCGGCGAAAATGCCGGACTGGTTGAACAGCGCCTCGAACTTGGCGGCCACGGTCGAAAGCTCGCGCATCAGGTCGGACTGCGCCGCCGCATACGCCCTGATTTCGGTGACGTCCCGGTTGACCTCCAGCACGGTGCCGTCGCTCAAAAGCTGCATCCGGCTGTCCACGATGAGGTCGCGTCCATCCTTGCAGGTGTGGCGTAGTTCGCCGGACCAGACACGGCCATTCAAAAGCTCGGACGTCAGCTCCGCGAGTTCGACCGGAAAGCTGGTTTTCAGGAGCGTGTGGCTGACGCGGCCGACCGCCTCGTCAGCCGAAAACCCGTAGAGCCGTTCGGCGCCGGCATTCCAGCTCTCGATCGCCCCATCGAGCCGCCATATGAACATCGGCTCATAGGAGAGGGAGAGCAGATCAGCCGCGCGCGCGGCCCCTGCCGATGGCGCGTTCGACCGCGCGGATTGCCTCGTCATTCCTCGTTTCCGCTTTACTTGCAAGCACACGGCGCAAGCCGTCGGCATCCAATCGCTGGGTCTCAGGACCGGGAGCCGAGGCCTTCCCGTATGCAGTCCCCGTAGCGGACGATCTAGCGTATCGCTTTGGGCGTCCGGTGTCGAGAACCGGGGTTCCCGACGCAGCCATTCTGGCAATGTCCCAGGTGAATGCGCGGGGAGGGGAAGCAGCAGGATGGGCGTCATGGCCCATCTCGATTCGCTCATTGTCCGTCGCCAACTCGCCATGACCGAGAGCCGTCTGCTTCGGTTGGAACTCAGGCGGCTCCGTGCCGAGCGGCGGCGTGCGCGCGAACGTTGCGTGTGCTGATTTTCGAATGCGCGTTACTCCGCACTGAAACATGCGCCGTACGGAACGAGATGCGCTGCCGGCGATCCGTCCGACCGCCTCCCGCAACCGGGAACCAGGAAGGTCACGATCAGGCGTACGCCACCCAGCCGCGGAACGCGAAGCCGACGTAGAACAGGCTGACCCCGCTGAAGCCCGCATCACGCAAGAGCTGCTCGTCGTCCTCGGGGGCGAGAATCGGCAGGCGGGCTGCGATGGCTGACCGCGCATTTTCCGCCTGCGCCGGCGCGACGCCGGAGGCGACCGCAAAGGCGGCATAGCGCGCGAGCCACAGGTCGCGATCGCCAGCCCGTTGCGGGAAGCTGAAATGGGCGACCGCGAACGGCGCGCCGGGCTTGAGGCGGCGCCGGACCTCGGCGAGCGTCCGCAGCCGTTCCTCGCGCGCGACGAAGTGCAAGGTCAGAATGCAGCTTGCCGCATCGAATGGACCGTCCGGCGCGATGTCGATGAGACCGTGATGCAGGCGTGTCCGTGCAGCGTGCGGTCCGAGCGTCAGCTCTGCGAGGTTCAACATCTCTGCGGATGGGTCGACCCCATCGAACGACCAGGTGGGCCTGCCTTCCGCAAAAGCCTTGATTTCGAGGCCGCCGCCCGCACCCAGAACGAGCACGCGCGCATCGTCCGGCGCACGCTCGGCGAGGAGCAGCATGACCATCCGTTGCAGGTCGGTGAAGCCGGGAACCAGACGTGGCGGGCCTTCGGCATAGCGCGCGACGGCCTGTGGATCAGAGAATGCGTCCATTGGGCAGATGGTAGCGCAACGCTGGGGCAACGTCGACCGAAAGCGGGCTCCCTCGCGCAGCCCGTCACCCTCGCGGGGTGCGTTTGCGTTTCCGGCACAGCCCGGCGCGGTGACATCAGGGAGCGGATCATTAGAATGGCTCCATGTTTGCGGTCGGGCCCGGCCGCTGCTGCGAAGGACGCCGCCAGAATGAGCGATACGATTGGTTACCCTGATGCCGGCCTCGATTTGTCGGACGGTTTCAAGCCGCACACCTCGCATTGGGGCGTCTTCTCGGCGCGCCTTGGCGAAGCCGGTCTCGAAGTCCGGCCCTATGCTGATGATCCCGATCCGAACGGCATCATCGACAACTTCCCCGCCGCCTTGCGGCACAGCGCGCGCATTGCAGAGCCGAAAATCCGGCGCGGCTGGCTGGAGCGCGGACCCGGTCCCGATGACCGCCGCGGCCGCGATGAATTCGTCTCCGTGAGCTGGGACAAGGCGCTCGATCTTTTGGCCGGCGAGCTCTCGCGCATCCGCGACACGCGTGGTCCCGGCGCTGTGTTCGGCGGCTCCTATGGCTGGTCGAGCGCGGGGCGTTTCCATCACGCCCAGAGCCAGGTTCATCGATTCCTCAACATCGCGATGGGCGGCTATGTGCGTTCCGTGAACACCTATTCGTCGGGTGCGTCCTCGGTGCTGCTGCCACAGATTTTTGCGGGGTACGAAGACATCACCAAGCGCAACGTCACCTGGGAGCAGATCGCGGCCGAGACCGAGATCGTGCTGGCGTTCGGCGGGATGGCGCTGAAGAATTCCATGGTGGCCGGTGGCTCGATCAGCAAGCATGTCGAGCGCGGCGCCATGGACGCGGCGCGGGCGCGCGGCTGCGCGTTCATCCTGGTCAGTCCGCTGCGCGAGGATCTGCCCGCGGAGGCTGCCGCCGAGTGGATCACGGCACGTCCCGGCACCGACACTGCGCTGATGATCGGCATCGTCCACACGCTGGTGAGCGAGGACCTGCACGATCAGGCCTTCCTCGACCGCTACACCGAAGGCTGGCCGGTATTCCTGCGCTATCTGACCGGCGAGGCGGATGGTCAGGCCAAGAACGCGGAGTGGGCCGCATCGATCTGCGGCATCGACGCCGACGCCATCCGAACGCTGGCGCGTCGTCTCGCCGGGCGGCGGGCGCTTATCACGGTCTCGCATTCGCTGCAGCGCGCCGAGCATGGCGAGCAGCCGGTGTGGATGGGCCTGGTGCTGGCGGCAGCGCTCGGTCAGGTCGGCCTGCGTGGGGGCGGCTACGCCTATTCGCTCGGCGCGATCGGCTATTACGGCCGCCGCGTCAACGCGGCAGCGGGCCCGACGCTCGGGCAGGGCCGCAACGGCGTCGCCGACTTCATTCCGGTGGCGCGCATCGCCGACATGCTGCTCCGTCCCGGAACGACCTATCGCTACAATGGCGAGACGCGCACCTATCCGGACGTCCGTCTGGTCTACTGGGCCGGCGGCAATCCCTTCCATCACCATCAGGATCTGGGCCGCCTGCGCCAGGCTTTTGGCCGGCTCGACACGCTGGTCGTTCACGAGCTCGCCTGGACCGCCACGGCCCGGCATGCCGACATCGTGCTGCCCTGCACGATGACGCTCGAGCGCGAGGACATCGGCTATTCCACCAACGACCCGCTGATGGTCGCCATGCACAGGATCGCCGAGCCGTTCGGCCTCGCGCGCGACGACTACGAGATCTTTGCCGATCTCGCCGATCGTCTCGGCGCCCGCGAGCCCTTCACCGAAGGCCGCACGGCACGGCAATGGCTGGCCCGTCTCTACGAGCCGACCCGCGCCTCGCTCGCTGCAAGCGGCCTCGCTGCACCGAGCTTCGAGGAGTTCTGGGCGGCCGGCAGCCTGACCGTGCCGCAGCACCCCGACGATGGCGGGACCGTGCGCCGTTTCCGCGAGGATCCGGTCGCGTATCCGCTTCCGACGCCGAGCGGGCGCATCGAGATCTTTTCGGCGAAGATCGCAGGCCATGGCGATGCCGACTGCCCCGGCCATCCGCTCTGGCTGGAGAAAACCGATGTCCCGAGCGACGCCGCGCCGCTCTACCTCGTCGCCAATCAGCCGGCGACGCGCCTGCACAGCCAGCTCGATTTCGGCGGACATTCGGCTGAGGCCAAACATCGCGGCCGCGAGGTTGCGCGCATGAACCCCGCTGACGCCAAGGCCCGCGGCATCGCCGACGGCGACATCATCCGCCCGTTCAACGCGCGCGGCGCCTGTCTCGCCGCGGTGCGTGTCACCGAGGCCATCGCTCCCGGAATCGTGCAGCTACCCACCGGGGCCTGGTACGACCCTGTCGATCCGGAGGAGGAGACTCCGCTCTGCGTTCACGGCAATCCGAATGTGCTGACGCGCGACGTCGGCACCTCGTCCTTCGCGCAGGGATGCACCGGTCAGCTCACGACTGTCGAGGTGGAGCGTTTCAATGGCAACCTGCCGCCGATCCGCGCGTTCGATCCCATGTAGCGGGGCGACTGCGGGCGCCACAAGTCACTACTTCGATAGATGGGCAGCGCCTGCGGTCCCGCTTGCAGCCGACATCGAAAGCGCGCCGGGTCCTATGGTCCAGTTGGTCTGGTCCAGAATCAAGGTCGAGAATACCATGGTCACGGCATTGCTGGACACGGTCGAGGTCGAATTGATCGTGACGTCCCGGCTCGGCAGATAGATCAATCCCGTGAAGCTCGACCCGTTCGTCCCGTCGAACACGAGATTGCTGGTGCTCAAGCCCGTTGGCTCGAAAAAAAGGATGTTTGCATAGGTGCCGGACGTCGGCGCAGACAGATTTGCAGTGACATTGCTGTTGAACTGGATGTACGAGCCCTGGTCGGCGAAGTAGAACGTCACGCCGCTGCCGCTGACGGTCCAGCCCGAATTGATGTTCCAGGCGCCATTCTTGATCACATAAAGCCCGGGATTGAGGGTCAGTGTTCCAGAGCCGTTGAAATTGACGCCGCCGCAATAGGTCCCGGGGTCCAGCGTCACGTTGCCGCTCAACGGGCTCTGGTAGATGCACGAGCCGGCGCTCACCGTCGGAAGATTTCCTGCGAAAGGATCTCCGATCGTAGCGCAGCTCGTGACTGCAGGTGGATTGGCGCCGCCGTTCTTGATGATGGTCGAGCCCTTGATGCAGATCCGCTTCACGTTCGGTGAGTCGTTGAAGATCGCGGCCGGGCTCTGTGTGGAGAGGACGTGGATCTCGCAGGTCGGAGCATTGAGTTTGCCTCCGGAATTGACCAGCAGCGCCTGCGCGGCCAGCGTGTTGACGAGCAGGATGCAGACCGGGCTCGTTGGCTGAGCGCCAGCTTTGGCCGTCGCCGCCGCATTGACTGCCATCGAGGACACGCCGAGCACCGACATGAACGACATCGATACGTTCGAATTGGCTGTGCCGGAGAGCGAGCCATCGGCGTTCTGGGTAAACGAGACGGTTGCGCTATTGCCGAACCTTGCGACGAAATCGCCGTTGAACAGTGCCGTCGCGGTCGAGATTTGATTGGATGTGGACTGCGTCACGCCAGCCAGGACTGCGGCATCCAACGAGTTTTGGAGGGTTGTCTTGACGTCGTTGGCCTTTGACAGGTCAACCGCAGCTCCGATCGCTCCGATGACAGGGATCGCGGCAAGCGCAAAGATCACAGCCATATTGCCGTGGCGCGCGCGGCGAAAATCCCAAAGCAGACGACGAAAGCGTTCGAAACGACAATGGCTTGCCACGGCGGGTTCTTCCATGAGGGCCCTGCTGCCGCATTTGGGAGCCAAGTCACTAGCTTTTTCTAAAGAATGTGCGTTGCCCGTAGTTTTCCGGCCTGCGTCATGCGCGATCCGGACGTGTGCCTGTTGCGGATAGAGGCTTTCACGGCGGAATTGTGGGACGGACCGGCGAGCGCTGATGGTCGCTCATCCTGCTCGGCATCCGGTGACTTCGCGGTGCGGCGACACCGCAGCCTGGTTAATTCTACTGCATCGGAAACGACTGTATCCCCTCGTCCTGAGGCGCTTGCTTTAGCAAGCGTCTCGAACGATGAGGCGCGGAAATCCGCATCGGGGCCTCATGGTTCGCCGAGCGATGCGAAGCATCGTCCGCAGACGCGCGCAAGAGCGCGCTCCTCACGATGAGGTCTTATGACGCAGTCGTGTTGACCGACGCCGCACCTGCATACTGCTCGGAAGCCCTCGAGCCCGATTGAAGAAGTCGAATTTTGCGGGCATCTTACCCTGATGATTTTGACTTTGGCGATTGTGGGGGCCATCGGCGTTGTCGTGCTGTCGGAACGCAGCGCCGAACGCCTTCTGTTCGCAGTCGCCGCGCTGTTCTTCAACGCCGCCTTGTTGCTGATTTTCGTTGCGGATTTCGAGAGAGCGATTCTGCTGTCCGGCATGCTGTCCGTCGCAATTACCGGCGTATCGATCGTCAAATTTGATCATAGCGCCCTCAAACTGACGGTTTCCGATTTGCCGCTCGTGTTCGCAGGCACGGTTCGTTTTTTCGTGTTGCAATACCCACGCATGATGTTGGGTGTCCTGGTGGGAAGCCTCTTGCTTGTTTTTGCTTCGGCTACGGTTCTGCTCTACGCCGGTGGATCTCCGGTTTCCATCGAGTCTCGATTTCTCTTGTTCAGCCTTGCACTGATTGGCTTCGCAACCTCCTTCGCAGTGAAGGGCGCAGGGTCATCGCGGCTGATGCTGACCCATCCGCGATGCTTTTACTCGACCTTCATGGCCTCGCTCATTGACCCCGCGTCCTGGCAGCAGTTCGGCCGCCTGACCCTGAGTGATATCGCAGCCGAGCCGCTGCCGCTGAAGGAGGCGATGCCCGCTCGTTCCAGCTATTCGCCGGACATCATCGTCATCCAGCACGAATCGGTCTTCGACCCGCGCATTTTTGGATTGCCCGTTGAGCCGATCGTTGAGGCATTCCTGTCACCCGCAGACGGTCAATACGGCTGCCTTAACGTGGACATCTTCGGTGGCGGTTCGTGGCAGTCTGAATTCAGCCTGCTCACCGGTCTTTCAAGTGCAAGCTTCGGTTCAGCTGCCTACCATCTCTTCAAGAAGGGCGCAGGCCGATTTCACAGCAGCCTGACCCGTTCGTTGACGTCGCTCGGCTACAGGACGATGCTTGCGTCGAGCTGCCGTCGCAATTTTCTCAACTATGATGAGTTTTACAGTTCGATCGGCATGGATGAACGCATTTTCATCGACGACTTTCCGCCGCCTTTCGACATCAGGCGTTTCGAAGCGACGAACTCGGACGCAGTGCTTCTGGAAGCGGTCATCGATCTCTACAAAAACAGCATTCGTGATGACCCAGCACCTCGATTTCTGTATGTGCTGACCAACTTCAATCACGGCCCGCATGATCGGCGGCTTGTCTCGCCTGGACAGTTCGAGAGCGAGCGTGCGTTTGCTGCAGCCAGTCTCCCCGATCCCGGATACGCCGAATACTACACGCGACTCGTCGAGACGGCCTCGACCTGGCAAAAGCTCAGGTCGAAGCTGGAGCGGGAGTTTTCCGGGCGACCCATTCTCGTTCTGCACTACGGGGATCACCAACCCGTATTGACGAGACGAATCGATCGACAGCTCAAACTCGCGCATGATGCGCGGCGTGCGTTCCGAACGTTTTATGCGATGGAGGCGTTGAATGTCTCTCCCGAGCATTTCAGCTCCGGACGAGGTGCGGATCTCGACATCGCCTTTCTCGGAACCGTGGCGTTGCAACGCGCAGGCCTCCCGCTCGACCCGATATTTGCGACCCGCGCCAGCCTGCTCGACGATTGCGGGGAAACCTACTTTGCGTCGGCTTCGGAGCGCAAACGCAGATTCCACCGCACACTGGTGGATCTTGGCCTGATCGACCTGATGCCAGGCGCTCAAATACGCGCGCCAATCTAGTCCGGTCCAGCCTGGCGAGCAGCAGATGCCGAGGGCAAGCGCCAGGGCGCGCCGTTATGAATGAAACCGCAACCCGCGGTCGGGGCTGTTATTGGGCGCAAGCGGCCACTCCTTGATCACGTCGGATCTGTTTTGCTCTCATTGGCTCTCGTTGGCTCATCATGGACAGAGCGAAAATTTCAGGTTCGGAGCCCCCCAACTCAAGCAGATGCAATCGAGCGGGCTACTTCGTGCTTTGCAAAGGCGTAACGGGGTTGTTAGTCGACCATTTTGGCCCGTATTTCCACGGATGTCGATGATCGTCCGATCCAGCTACCTTTTTTAGTCCGCTTCTGTTTTCGGGTTTCGAGCGTCGACCAGCTGATGTTAGGGTGATGATCCTCTTTCATTGCAGGCCATTCGAGCAATTATTGTCCAGGCAAGGCGGCACGTTAGCCAAGTTGCGGCGCGCACGTGGTTCGCCGCAGCGATTCGCCCCGGCGGCTCACATGGATGCGTCGCTTTGATTGGAAAAGGACCTTCCCAAGTCCGGCAGTGGCGTTTGCCATGTCTTTCGCGCACGCTGCAGCTGCAATCTCGCTCCACGACCCCGAGCGAGCAGTGGTGGTCTCGTGAGAGTCAACGGCAAGGATAGCGTCAGGATACTGCATCGGGATTGCGATCTCATGCTCTGCCGTGAGCGCCCCAATGAAGGCGCCTGCTTCGTCCTGACCCTCGCGCCAGTCTCCGAAAATCCGGCTCCCGGTGTCCTGCGGCGACTTGAACACGAATATGAACTGCG
>Ga0207692_10000328_pt1 | contig 16429 bp, 15 predicted proteins | sample LARL52metaG_FD_184345 | JGI IMG/M metagenome (GOLD analysis project Ga0207692, IMG submission 184345) | Corn, switchgrass and miscanthus rhizosphere microbial communities from Kellogg Biological Station, Michigan, USA - LAR L5-2 metaG... | ecosystem: Host-associated > Plants > Roots >...
TCAATCCAGGCGTCTCAGGGGACAAGTCGTGAACAAGGCTCTCACAGGCGCCTTCCCCAGGCGGAGATCGACAGCGCCGTCACGTCCCAGGACCCGGGGTGGCCGAGCGAACCGACGAAGGAGTTCAGCTGCCCGGCATCGACCAGGCCCCGTTCGACCAGCACGTGTCCCTCCTGCCGCATGCGCAGCCCGATCAGCTCGTCGTCGGCGGCGGTCTGCCCAGGCCCTGCCGGCACCACTTTGGCGCGCACTTCGGCCAAGCCCCGCCTGGCGAGCGTCGCGGGCATACCGCGGGCCCAGCGCATGTTCGCGCTCTGCTCCTCCAGCCTGCGCACGTAACCCTCGACCAGCGCCCGGCTGACCTCGTTCGGCGAATCGGCAGGGGGCAGGTAGTAGAAGTCCTCCACCACGAGCCACCCGCCGGGCGCCAGCCACCCGATCATCCGGTCGAACAGCAGGTCCCGTTCGGGCAGGTGTTCCAGCAGCGCCCTGGCGTGGATCAGGTCGAACGAACCGGGCGCGAACTCCTCGGTCATCACGTCGGCCTTGAGTACGGCCAGATTCCCGCTCGCCGTCAGGTGGCGGGTGTCGAGGTCGACCGCGACGACCGAGCCGTGCGGGACCCGTGCAGCCAGCCACCGCGCGATCGACCCGGCCCCCGCGCCCAGCTCCAGGCAACGCCAGTCGGTGTGAGGGGCCAAGGCTTCGATGACCTCGACAGTCGTCGGGTCGTACTTCCGCTCGAACAGCCGCAACTGGTCGAGCTCGGACAACTCGTTCCGGATCAGCGACCCGGTTCCGTAGGACATGGGTGGTTGCCTCCCGGCTCAATGGTGCCGGCACGACCGGACCGGCGAACTCGACCGCCATTCGGCTGGGCAGGTGTCGAACGTCGCCGTGTCGGTCCACTGTGGATAGTTGACACGGCTCCGGGTCCGACCCCGCTCACCGGAACAGCCCGACCCGATCGCCCGCCCACTCGCGGAACGTGCGTGGCGCCTGGCCGGTGACCTGCTCGACGTGGTTGGAGATCATCTCGGGCTGGTCGACCAGCATGGCGAAGTAGTCCATCGCGCCCTCCGCGTAGGCTGCCGGCCACCCCGCCGCCACCATGTGACCCAGCGCGACCGAGGCGGGGACCTCTTCCCAGCGCAGGTCGAGCCCGAGCGCTTCGCCGAGGATTCGGAGCTGCTCGACCTGAGTCAACGCCTCCGGGCCGGTCACGACGTATCGTGCGCCCGCGTGACCGTCCTCGGTGAGCGCGCGCACCGCGACCGCGGCGAGGTCGGCCTCGTGGATCGGCGAGCGCGCGGCCTGCCCGTACGGGGCGCGGACCACGCCGTCACCGAGGATCTGCGCCCGCCAGGACAACACCGCGTTGACCGCGAAACCGGTGGTGCGCAGGAAGGTCCACTCGAGATCGGTCTCCTCGATGAGCGACTCCAGGTAGGAGTGGCAGCGGTTGTCCTTGGGCTCCAGGCCGATCTCGACACCGATCGAGGACACGAACACCACCCTGCGGGCCTGTCCGGCGATCCGTCGCAGCACCTCGGGAGCGGTCGTGACGTCGAGGGTGAAGAACGGCCACATCAGCATGACGGCGTCCACCCCGTCCAGCGCGGGGCCCAGCGACGCGGGGTCGGCCAGGTCACCGGCGAAGATCTCCACCTCGTCGGACAGCCGGGAGGCGTTCGGATCGCCGGGCAGCACCAGGGCCCGGACGGCAACCCCGGTTTCCAGCAGCTGCGCGGCGATGTGCGGGCCGATGTTGCCGGTGGCCCCGGTGATCAGGACGGTCGTCTGGTCGGGCATGGTTTTCCTCTCCGGATCCGGTTCTCCACAGCGGCTTCGACGGTTCAGACCGGGTACGGCTTGCCGTCCCTGGCCGTCTTCAGCACGTCGGCCCACCACAGCAGCTGGACCAGCATCTTCGACAGCGCTGTGGCCGCCGCGCTGTCGGGGTAGTCCGCGTTCGGGTCCTGGGCCGGTCCCCACGGGTTGTGCAGGCTGACCGACTCGCGAACCGTCACGGCGTGCAGTTCGGCGAAGACCAGCCGAAGAGCCTCGACCGCGCGCAGCCCGCCGGACATCCCGCCGTAGGACACGAACGCCACGGGCTTGGCCTGCCACTCGGTGCGCACGGTGTCGATCGCGGTCTTCAACGGGCCGGGATAGCTGTGGTTGTACTCCGGTGTGATCACCACCACGGCGTCGGCCCTGCCGATGCTTTCCGCGAAGGTCAGCGCGTCCGGGTGGGCGGCCATGGTGTGTGGGATGGACAGGTCGGCCAGGTCGACGACCTCGGTGTCGACACCTTCGTCGGCCAGGCTCTTCCGCACCCAGGCACCGACTTGTGGTCCGAACCGTCCTTCCCGGACGCTGCCGATGATCACGGCGACACGCAGGCCCGTGTCCAGCAGGGGCGAACTCATCAGGTATTCCTCGCTTCTTCGTCATGGCCGAGGTTTTCTCCCGGCGGAGCCGACCAGTACGCCGGCCAGACCGACGCAGGCGACGACGATCGCCGCCGGACGCACGGCCGGTCGGTACACGGTCAACAGGGCGGCGACCAGCACGAGGACCAACGCGGCCCCCACTTGGACGGCGGTCTGGTAGGTCGCGCTCGCCACCGTCCGGCTCTCGGCGGGAACGGTCCCGGTCGCCTGTGCGTTCAGCGCGGCGAAGGAGACGACGAAGGCGAACCCGACCAGCACCAGCGTGGGCAGCAGGTCCACCGCGTAGGACAGCGGCGCGGAGGCCCGCAGAAACCACAGGTAACCCAGGAACGCGGCGAGTGCGCCCAGCGGAATCAGCCGGGGTGCGCCCCACCTGGCCACCAATCGTCCCGATCGCAGTGCCGTCACCGCCGGTGGCAGACAGGCGGGCAGGAACGCCAGGGCCGTCCGCGTCGGTGTCCACTTCTCCTGCGCCTGCAGTTCGTTGCTGAGGATGAACAACAGTCCCAGGTACGAACCGTTGAGCGAGGCGGCACCGAGTGCCGCCAGGAGCAACGGCCGATGCCGGAGCACGCCCGCGTCCAACAGCGGTGCGCGTGCCCCGCGTTCGATCAGCCAGCAGGCCACGGCCAGGACGACCGCGGTCACCAGGCCGACGAGCACTCTCGCGCTGGTCCACCCCGTCGACGGCACCGCGGACACGGTGTACACCAGAGCGAACAGCGCGCCCACGAACGTCCACGCGCCGGCCAGGTCCAGCGGTGCAGGCCCTGGCGCCGGTGGATCACGTGGGATGAGCACCAGGCCCGCGGCGAACAGCACCAGCACCACCGGCGCGGGAAAGGCCAGCGTCCACCGCCAGTCCACCTCGGTGAGCAGACCCGACGCCAGCAGCCCCGCGGTGAAACCGCTGGTCCCGAACAGGGTGTACACCGAGATGGCGCGGGCGCGATCAGTCCCCTCCGCGAACCGGGTGGTGATGATCGCCAGCCCGGTGGGCGCGGTGAGCGCCGCGCAGAAGCCCTTCACCAATCGGGTCGCGATCAGCGGTTCCACTGAATCGGACGTCCCCGCGATCATCGACGCCGCGGCGAACACGAGCAGAGCGATCAGGTAGCACCGGCGGCGGCCGAGCAGCGCGACCAGCCGCCCGCCGAACAGCATCAGTCCGCCGAAGCCGAGCGCGAACGCGGTCAGGGTCCACTGGCCGGCGGCGGGTGACAGGCCGAGTTCCGCGCTGATCGCCGGGGTGGCGACCATCAGCGCGGACACCTCCAGCGCGTCGATCAGCATGTTGCCCGCCAACACGGTCAGCAGACCCCACATCCGCGGACTCCAGGTGGCCGGTGAACTCATGACCCCGTCCTTGACTCGAACTACGAGGAACGCGCTGGTCGGAAGATCAGCCGAGCAGCGTGCCTCCGGTGGCGTCGAGAAACGCGCCGGTGACCCAGCGGGCATCGTCGGAGGCGAGGAAGGCCACCACGTCGGCGACGTCCTCGGGTTCGCCGACCCGGTTGAACGTGGAGAGCTGGGCCATCTGCTCGACGACCGCAGGCATGCCGAACACCGGGTTGTCGTTGCGGGTGATGCCCGGCGCCACGCTGTTCACCGTGATCCGGCGTGGGCCGAGCAGCTTCGCGTAATGCAGCGCCAACTGCTCCACCGCGCCCTTGGACATGGCGTACGCGATCTCCTCCGGGTTCGCGAACCGGGTCAGGCCGGAGGAGATGTTCACGATGCGGCCGCCGTCGGGCATGTTCTTCAGCGCGCGCTGAATCACGAAGAACGGTGCTTTGGCGTTCACCGCGAACAGCCGGTCGAACTCTTCCGGGGTGGTGTCCGCCGCGGCCACCTCACCCATCACCCCGGCGTTGTTGACCAGGATGTTCAGGTCGGCGGAGCCGGTGCGCTCCTTGAGTCCGAGTTCCAGGCAGAGGAAGAGTTCGTGCACGCCGCCGCCGACGCCCAGCTCGGCCTGCACGGTGAAGGCCCGGCCGCCGTCCCGCTCGATCCGGTCGACGACCTGGTCTGCCGCGTCGGCGTTCTTCGTGTAGTGCACGGCGACGAGCGCGCCTTCGCGCGCCAGCCGGATCGCGATGGCGCGGCCCATGCCGCGACTGGAGCCGGTGACCAGGGCCGTCCTGCCCTCGAGCTTGCTCATGTGCTGACTCCGCTTCGTGTTCGTTGTCGCTTGCCGGGGGAGGGATCCGGCAGGCTCGCCGAACCAGCGCCGCAGCGCGGTGACCAACGCCGCACGGTTCGGTCCTATGTGGACGATGTACCCGTCCGGCCGCACGAGCACGGCGCCGGTGTCGGTCAGCGGACCGGCGGGTTCCAGTCCGGCGCGCACGGTGATCACCCGGTCCGCCCACGTCTTCGCCGGATCGTCCGCGAAGGTGGCGAACAGCACGAGAACCCCCTTGCCCTCGCGGAGTAGTTCGGCGGTGGTGACCGAACCGTCCGCAGTGGTCAGTTGTGTTGGGGGGAGGCGGACGCCGAGCAACGGGTGATCGCCGTCGCCGACGTCGTAGCGGACGTCGAGACCGGAGATCATCCCGGCCAGATGTGCTCTGACCTCCTCGTGCTCGATCAGCTCGCCGACCACGGTTCGGGCGGCCTCGACATCGGGCCCGCCGAACAGCAGTTGTGCCTGTGCCTCGATGTTCGACAACGTCCGGGCGCCGACGGCGTGCCGTTCGGTGTGGTAGCTGTCCAGCAGCCCTGCCGGAGCCCGCCCGCCGACCTCCGCGGCCAGCTTCCAGCCCAGGTTCATCGCGTCCTGCAGGCCGAGGTTCAGTGCCTGCCCGCCCACCGGCAGCTGCCGGTGGGCGGCATCGCCCGCGAACAGCACCCGGCCGTCCCGGTAGCTGCCGACCTGGCGGCAGGCATCATCGAAGCCGTTGACCCACAACGGGGTGCCGCCGCTGACGTCCTCGCCGGTCACCCGCTGCCAGGTGTCCACGACCTCGGCGAAGTCAGGCTCACCGGCCACCGGCCCGTCCCACTCGTGCACCATCACCCGCGTGACGCCATCGGCACGGCCGGCCGCGACGGCCAGTCCGCCGGCCAGCCGCTCGAAGCGCCGGTTCGGGATGTCGATGCCGGCCACGTCCGCCCGCAGGATCCGGCGCCCGGCGTCATGGCCGGGGAAGTCGGCACCGGTCAGGTGCCGGACGGTGCTGTGCTCCCCATCGCAGGCAACCACGTACAGGCTGCGTAACCGCACCGCACCGCGTGGTCCGTCAGCCTCGATCTCGACGTGGCCGGAGCGGACCGACAAAGCGCGCATCGTGTGTCCGCGCCGGATGTCCGCGCCCAGCCCGGCGGCCCACTGCGCGAGCAGTTCCTCGGTGCGCGACTGCGGCACCTTCCACTGACCGGGGTACGGGCTGTCCAGCGTGAGGTCGAGACCGACGCCGCCGAAGTGGCCCCGGGGTTCCACCGGCAGCGGGCCGAAGGCCTCCAGCAGGCCGCGCGCGTCGAGCAGTTCCATCGTCCTGGCGTGCAGGGTGGACGCCCGCGACTCGTCGGCAGGACAGGCCAGCCGCTCCACCACGATCACCTCGGCACTGCCGAGCCGCAGCTCGCCCGCCAGCATCAGGCCGACCGGCCCGGCGCCGACGACGATGACCTGGGTGTCGAGGACCATGTCAGCGCTTCTTCTCCGCGTAGTCCTTGGCGTGGCCGAGTGTGGCCCTGCTGTTGGTGCTCAGCGCGGTCCGCACGTAGTTCCGCGCGTCCTCGACAGTGGCCTCGGCGCCGAGGATCCTCGCGATGTTCTCGGTGTTGAGCACCACGGTGTGCTGCGAGGACGCCGTGGTGATCTCCTCGTCCTGGGTGAACGTCCAGTACCCGGTGTGCAGGGTCATCAGCGCGGGCAACGTGACCTGCTTGTACGCGATTTTGCTGTGCGGCAGGCACACCCGGTAGGACTTGGTGGTGTGCGTCGAACCATCCCCAGCCCTGGTCTCCATCTCCAGGCTCTGCATGCCCGCGGCGTCCTCGGTGAAGCGGACGCCTGCCACGTGAGGCAACCGCTCCGGCCAAAGGTTGGCCTCGTTGATGAAGTCGTACACGTCCTGGACGGAGCCGTTGATCGACACGGTGTCCTCGAAGGAGAACGTCAGTTCCTCCGCGGCGTGTGCCAGTTCCACGTTGCTCTTCAGCGCGGCCAGCTCGGAGCGGGAGTTGCGGTCGACGGCCTCGTCGATCCACTTCAGACCGTCCGGGTCGTCGTCGACGGCGCGGTAGTCGTGCAGCAGGCGGACCCTGGACTCCGCCGGGGAGACCGCGTCGATGATCCAGGTGCCGCCCATGGCCGCGACCGGGGGCGCCGAGACCTCCTGGCGGAACTCGATCCGCAGGTTGTCAGGGTCCAGGAATCGGCGTGACGTCCAGGTCTTGGGCTCACCGTTGGCGGTGGCCCAGATGTGGATCCGCTCTTCGCGCTCGCCCTGCGGTTCGTGGTCGACGTAGATGGTCGGCGGGAAGATCCGCGGCCAGTTCCGCACCTCGGCGATCAGCCGGTAGATGGCCGGGGCCGGCGCCGAGATCGTGATCTCGTGCTCGACGACGCGTTGGCCGGCCTCACCGAGGGTCTCGAGGTTGGTCATGACAACTCTCCTTGCGGTCAAAGGAAATCAGAAGTTGCCGAGTCCACCGCAGACGTTCAGTGCCTGAGAGGTGATCGAGGCCGCGGTGTCGGTCGCCAGATAGCCGACGAGGCCGGCGACCTCCTCCGGCGTGGAGTACCGGCCGAGCGGGATCTTGGCCTGGAACTTCGCCATGATCGCTTCCTCGGACGTGCCGTAGGCGGCGGCGTAGCCCTGGCGGACCCTCGCCGCCATCGGCGTCTCGACGTAGCCGGGGCAGACCGCGTTCACCGTGATCCCGGTCGGCGCGAGCTCGTTGCCCAGCGCCTTGGTGAAGCCGACGACACCGTGCTTGGACGCCGAGTACGGCGCGCCGAGCACTACGCCCTGCTTGCCGGCGGTCGAGGCGATGTTGATGATCCGGCCGCGGTTCTTGGCGCGCATGCCACCGGTGGTCAGCACCTCGCGGGTCATCCGGAAGACGCTGTTCAGGTTGGTGTCGATGACGTCTTCCCAAAGCTCGTCGGAAAGATCCGCCGTGACGCCGCCTCCGCTGCGGCCCGCGTTGTTCACCAGCACGTCGACCTCGCCGAACCGGGTGACCGCGCCACGCACGAAATCTCGCACCTGCTCGGTGGAACGCACGTCCAGCTGGGCGCCGTCGACCTCGAGGCCGGCCACGGTGAGCTCCTCGACCTTCTTCTTCACGTTGTCGGCGTCACGGGCGCCGATGAACACGCGGTGGCCCTGCTCGGCCAGTGTCCTGGCGACGGCGAGTCCGATACCGCTGGTGGCCCCGGTGACGAGCGCGATTCGCTTGTCCTGCTCAGGCATGTCTGTCTCCAGTGAGGGAGCGGGTTGCCGCCGGGCGGGGCGGCGGATGTTCAGGCACGGGCCTTGAGCTGCTCGTTGACGATCTCGATGAGGGCACGCGGAGTGGCGATGGAGATCATCACGTCGTCGTCGAGCAGGATGTCGTACTCGCGTTCGATCCGGCTGCCGGTCTCCAGCAGCGCCAGCGACTCGTAACCGAGTTCCTCGAAACCGGTGTCCAGGATTTCGCCCAGCAGGTCGATGTTCTCGTCGACGCCCGCGGCCTCGAACAGAATGCGGCGCAGATCCTCGATGGTGAACCTCGGTTCGGACATGTCGGTTCCTTTCGCTGCTAGTTGAGTGACCGGACGACCAGCGCGGAGTTGAAGCCGCCGTGCCCTCTGGCCAGTACGAGCGCGATGCACACCACGGCGGTGCGCGGCCGGGAGACGACCAGGTCCAGGTCGAGCTCGGGATTCGGCGAGATGTTGATGGTCGGCGGGATCAGGCCTTCCGTCATCGCCAGGCAGGCCGAGGCGACGTCCAGCGGTCCGCCGCCGGAGTAGAGCCGTCCGGTCATCGTCTTGGGCGCGGTAACCGGTACGGCCCTGGCGCCGAAGACCGCGGTGATCGCCTCGGCCTCCTGCCGGTCGAGCTCGGGAATGCCGGCCGCGTCGGCGAACACGACGTCCACCGCGTCGGGTGTCACGCTCGCGTCGGCCAGCGCGAGTTCGATCGCTCTGCGCAGGCCGGGTGGCCTGGTGCTGCCGGGTTTGGGGTCGATGGTGGCGCCGTAGCCCGCGATCTCCCCGTAGATCTTCGCGCCGCGCTCCCGTGCCGAAACGGCGTTCTCCACGATGAGGATCGCGCCGCCCTCGCCTGGTACGTGGCCGGACGCGTCCGCGTCGAACGGCAGGTAGGCGCGGGAAGGTTCGTCGCTGGTGCTGAGCCTGCCGCCGGCCAGTTGCGCCACCCAGCCCCACGGGCAGATCGAGGCGTCGACGGCACCGGTGACGACGAGCGGCGTGCCCTTGCGGATCTGCCGTCTCGCCTGCGCGATGGCGTCCAGACCACCTGCCTGGTCACCGACCACCACACCACTGGGGCCCTTCATCCCGTGGCGGATGGAGATCTGCCCGCTGTTGACGGCGTAGAACCAGGCGAAGGACTGGTATGCGCTGACGAACTGGCTGCCACGGTTCCACAGGTTGCGCAGCTCCCGCTGGCCGAACTCGAAACCGCCCGACGCGCTCGCGGTGACCACGCCCATGTCGAAGTCCGGCAGGTTCCGCGGGTCCACCCGCGCGTCGGCAAGCGCCCACTCCGTCGCCACCAGCGCGATCTGCGTCATTCGGTCGGTCTGCGGAACGAGTCTGCTGGGCAACAGGTCCCCGGCGACGAAGCCGGGCACTTCACCCGCCAGCGTGGCCGGATATCCCGCCGGGTCGAACCGGGTGATCCGGTCGATGCCGTTCTTGCCGCTGCGGGTCGCGGCGCGGAAGTCCTGGATGCCGAGTCCGGTGGGCGCGGCGATACCGAGCCCGGTCACGACCACAGGTGTCATGTGTCGCCCCGCTCAGGACGCGTCAGCACCATGGCACTCTGGAAACCGCCGAACCCACTCCCGACGGTCAGCACCGAATCGGTCACGTGCTGGCGGGCGTGCAGCGGTACGTAGTCGAGGTCGCATTCCGGATCCGGGGTGTGCAGGTTCGCGGTCGGTGGCACCACGTTGTGCCGCATCGCCAGTACGGACGCCGCGATCTCGATGGAGCCGATCGCACCGAGCGAGTGCCCGACCATGGACTTGATCGAGCTGACCGGGACCCGGTAGGCGTGGTCGCCGAGGCTGCGCTTGAACGCCGCCGTCTCGTGCCGGTCGTTCTGCTTGGTCCCGGAGCCGTGCGCGTTGATGTAGTCGATCTCGTCGCCGTTCATCCTGGCCTCGGCGAGCGCCACCCGGATCGCCTCGGCCATCTCCGCGCCGTCCGGTCGCAGCCCTGTCATGTGGTAGGCGTTGCTACGAGTCGAGTAGCCCGCGATCTCAGCCCAGACGAGCGCGCCCCTGGCACGGGCGCTTTCCAGCTCCTCCAACACGAACACCGCGGCACCCTCGCCCAGTACGAACCCGTTACGGGTGCCGTCGAACGGCCGGGACGACCGTTCCGGTTCGTCATGGCGGTTCGTGGTCGCCTTGATGGCGTCGAAGCAGGCCATGGTGATCGGCGAGATCGGTGCGTCGGACGAACCGGCGATCATGAGGTCGGCCGTGCCCTCGCGGATGAGCTCCACGGCGTAGCCGACCGAGTCGAGGCCGGACGTGCAGCCGGTGGACACCACGGTCGCCGGGCCCTCGGCCCCGACCGCCCACGCCACCTCGGCCGCGAACGAACTCGGTACCAGGTAGTCGTACAGGTGCGGCACGGCGTACCTGTGGTCGACCAGTTCGAGCCGGCCGCCGTCGCTGACGACCCGGTACTCCTGGTCCAGGCCCGTGGTGGCGCCGACCGCGCTACCGATGGTCACACCGATGCGGTGGGGGTCGAGCGAGCCGAGGTCGATGCCGCTGTCCGCGACCGCTTCCCCGGCGGCGACGACGGCGAACTGGGCGGCCCGATCCATCCGGCGGGTCTCGTGCGGGGTCAGTCCGTACGATTCGGGATCGAAGTCGACCTCGGCGGCCACCCGCGAGCGGAACGGCGTCGGGTCGAAGAAGGTGATGCCCCTGGTCGCCGTGCCGCCCTCGCTGAGCAGGTTCCAGAAGTTCGTGGTGCCGATCCCACCCGGCGCCACGACACCGACTCCGGTGATCACCACACGTCGCGTGTTCACCGCGTACCGTCCCAGTGGTAGAAGCGGGTCGCCATGGCGTCCGCGGGTGACTTCCAGGTGGCCGGGTCGAAGGCGCCGATGAACGGTTTGAGGTCCTCGCTGATCCGCACGAACCGCTCGTCGGTCTTGGCGGCCTCGATCCGTTCGCCGCCCTGATCGTCCTCGAAGTCCTGCAGGTGGAAGTACAGGCCGCGGTAGAGGAACAGCTGGCGTCGCCGGGTGCCCATCAGGTGCGGCATCTGGGTGCTGTCGAAGTCGGCGAACAGACGCGCGACGTCGGCCTGCGCGTTCGGCTCCATCCGCGCCACGATCAACGTGCTGTGCATGCGGGTGCTCTCCTCTGGTCTCTGCGGTCAGCGGGAGGCGCCGAACCAGCGCGCCAAGGACATGGGCAGGTCGTGGTCGCTGCCGGGAGCCGCCCAGGCCACGTAGCCGTCGGGCCGGACGAGAACCGCCGCGGTGTCGACGAACGTGCTCTCCGCGGCGAGACCGTGCGGTGCGGCGGTGACGATGTCCACCCGGTCCGCCCAACCGGCGGCCCGGCGGCGCAGCACCGGGTTGTCGGCGAGATCGAGCAGTACGCCCCGTCCCTGATGCAGCAGATCGGTGCTGGTGGTCTTGAAGTTCTCGCCGACCAGCTCCAGTTTCGGCATCCGGCGGCCGAGCAGCGGATGCTTCCCCGTGCCGACGTCGTAATGGATTTCCAGTCCGCTGACCATCGCGGCCAGGTGCCTGCTGACCACCTCGTATCCGATCAGTTCGGTCAGCACGTCCCGCAGCGGCTGCGTCTCCGCGCCGCTGAGGAACAACAGGCCCTGGGCCTGGGTGTTCATCAGCAGCCGCTGCCCGACGCGATGCCGTTCACCGTGGTAGGTGTCCAGCAGCGACTCGTGCGTACGGCCATGTACCACCTGGGCGAGCTTCCAGCCGAGGTTCACCGCGTCCTGGATGCCGGTGTTCATGCCCTGCCCGCCCGCGGGCAGGTGGATGTGTGCCGAGTCGCCCGCCAGGAGCACCCGGCCCCTGCGGTACTCGGTGACCAGCCGGGTGCCGTTGCCGAAGGAACTGACCCAGACCGCTTCACCGTGTGAGATGTCCTCGCCGGTGACTCGTTTCCAGCCCGCGACCACCTCGTCGTAGGCGGGCGCCGCGGTGCGCCGCCGCGGAGGGGTGCCGCGCTCGCACAGGATGAGCCGGGTGATGCCACCGGGCAGCGGGCCGACCATCACCATGCCGCCGGTGAAGGTCTCACCGATCATCCTGGGTGGCAGGTCGAGGCCGCGAACGTCGGCCAGGAACATCTCCATGGTCGCGTCGGTACCGGGGAAGTCGAAGTTCGCGGCCTTGCGGACCGTGCTGCGGCCGCCGTCGCAGCCGACGAGGTAGCCGGCCCGCAGGGTCAGCTCCCCGGACGGGCCGCGAACCCGCAGGGTGACGCCCAGGTCGTCCGGTGAGATCGACAGCACCTCGTGGCCTCGGCGCAGGTCGGTACCGAGCTCGGTCACCCATGCTTCGAGCACTGCCTCGGTATGCGACTGGGGCACTGTCTTGGCTGCCTGGTGAGCACCCTCCAGCACACCGAAGTCCACCGGCAGACCGCCGAAGTGGCCGACGTTGCTCGTCTCGATGTCACCGAACCGGCCGAGCAACCCGCGCTGGTCGAAAACCTCCATGGTGCGCGCGGTGAAGCCAAGGCCGCGGGACTCGTCCGTCCGGTGCGTCAGGCGTTCGAGGACGAGTACGTCGACTCCCGCGAGCCGCAGTTCGCCCGCGAGCATCAGACCGGCCGGACCCGCGCCCACGACAACGACCGCAGCGTCCATGGATTTCTCCTTTTGGGTGTGGAGGTTCCGCGCAGCGCGGTGATGAATTCAACCGGGTGGAACAATGCCGCGGAATCTGTGTGCGACATCTCCGGTTCGTCGATCCGGTCCGGGAGGCCGAACGTCAGGCTTCCGTCGAATTCGGGTCGAGTTGTGCACGCGGTCGCGAGTGGTTATGGCCGCTCCGGCGACCGCGGCCGCTGACCGGACAGGGAAACGTGAGGGTGTGGCATAATCTTTCGGTGTGGTGAAATTTCATTCTTCGGTATGCTCTGGACCCTAACAAGGGTCGCTCAACCCGGCAAGACTGCTGCTTGTCAATGAGGAATTCTCAGTAATGTTCCGCGCTGTGGCCGTCCAGGATTTTGTGTGTTCGGTTGTCCATACGGATGATCATGCAGGGTGGCACGACCTCGGCAATTCGAGGCGCAGGTCGGGCGTCCGGGCTCGGCAAAGCCAGCCTCTGCGTGCCCGGCGGGAGGGCGATCCGCACGCCGGACCGGCAGCACGTCCTCCAGCCCGAACCACCCGGCCGTGTGCCTCAGTTCCCCGGCCGGCCGGACGCCACCCGAAGCCGGTCCATTACGAGCCGCCGCGGCCCCATCCGCAGGTCAGGGTGCTCGGTCGTGTTCTGGTATCCCACACGGTGTCGATGTGGAAGAAGCCTGTCGCGATGACGCCCTCTGCTTGGGCGGTGAGAAATTCGCGCCAGGTGGGGTCGGATTGCCGTGGTGCCGGGCCGGTTCCCGTGGCGTTCAAGATCTCGCAGACGGTCGAGGTGGCCGAGTCGGGTCAGCTCGCCCCGGATCCGTCGATGTCCCCACTGCGGGTTCTCTGCCGCAAGCCGGAGAACGAGCGTCTTGAGTGCTGCTCGGCTGAGTGGGCGTCTGTTCCTGAACGTGGCCGTCGCTCCCGAATCACTGCCAATTCCCGTGCAAATAAGCTAAGTTGGGGCTGCTGGTGAATCTGGCGAAGACTCATGGCAATGAATCATCCAGCACCCTTTCTGACGGGAGACAGCAGCACGTGGAAACCACCGGACCACGCACCGCCGAAAGCATTGCCGCGCGCTTCCATGACGTCGATTCCTCTGCCGTCCCCGAGGACTTCATCGCCTATTTGCGGAAGATGGAGGAGAGCGCGAGAGTGGCCGCGCGGTGCGGGAGGCCACCTATCGTGCCGTGGAGGCGGCCGGGAGCAGGGGAGCGGACATCGGGTGCGGCGCCGGACGCGCCGTCGCGGATCTCGTCCGGCTCGGGAAGGAGGCCGTGGGGGTCGACAGCAGTCAGGCCATGGTCGACGCGGCCCTGGCCCGGTTCCCGCACTGTCATGTGGTCAGGGGCAGCGCCTTCGAGTTGCCCTTCGAGGACGCCGAACTGGATCGCCCCGGCAAAGTTGGAGGCCGGATCAGTTGGTTCTTCGGACTGCTGCGCCGGTGTCGGCGGCGGCCCGGTGGAACGTCTCCTCGTACTCGGCCGGAGGAGTGACACGTCCCGGCTTTGTCAGGGCTGCTCCCGCCCTCTCCGGCACCACCCGGACCAGGCTGCCCTCAGCTTCACCGCCCTGCTGCGACAGGATCAGCGGCGAAGGTCTCCCACCTCCACTCGAATCAACAGCGCCTCACGGCGCAAACCGCTCGACTCAGACCCGGCTGCTCGACATCCTCGGCGTCGACCCCACCAGACCGAGATGATCAAATAAGCCACCTTGACCCCTGCACAAGTTCGCCCGCGGACTGCGTCAGGACTACAACGCAGTCGCCGCAGGAATCAGCCTGCTCTGGAACTCCGGCCCGGTCGAAGGCCACGTCAACCGCATCAAGATGATCAAACGGCAGAAGTTCGGTCGAGCAAGCTTCTTCTTGCTGTGCAAGCGAATACTGCTTACTACTGCAACGGCACTTGTGGGTTCGTAGTGGATCATGTTGGTTGTGGTGACTGATGTTGCGGTGGCGGAGCTGGACCGGGTGCATGCGCGGATCTCGGACCGGTTCGGCCGGTCCCAGCCGTGGAGCAGGGCGCGGGCGTATCTGTCCGGGCTGGTCGCGGAACTGGAACGCAAGAACGGGTGGACGCTGGCCGAGCAGGCGGGCGAGCGTTGCCCGGATGGGATGCAGCGGTTGCTGCGGCGGGCGGACTGGGATGTCGGCGGGGTCAGGGACGATCTGCGTGACTACGTGGTCGAGCATCTGGGCGAGCCCGACGGCGTACTGATCATCGACGAGACCGGATTCCTGAAGAAGGGCACCAAGTCCGCAGGGGTGCAGCGGCAGTACTCAGGCACCGCGGGGCGGGTTGAGAACTGCCAGATCGGAGTGTTTCTGACCTACGCCTCACATCGTGGGCACGCGCTGATCGACCGGGAGTTGTACCTGCCCAAGTCGTGGATCGCCGACCGCGACCGGTGCCGCGCGGCGGGCATCCCCGATGAGGAGGAGTTCCGGACCAAGCCGCAGCAGGCTCAGGCGATGCTGGAGCGTGCGTTCGACGCGGATGTGCCGACCAGCTGGGTGACCGGGGACGAGGTCTACGGCCAGGCCACGGCTCTGCGGGCGTGGTTGGAGGACCGCGATGTCGCCTATGTGCTGGCCACCAAGGTCAGCGACATGGTCGGCACCGCCGCAGCGGAACGGCGGCGGGCGGACGAGCTGATCGCGGAGCTGCCCGCGCGGGCGTGGCGGCGGTTGTCGGCGGGCGCCGGCGCGCACGGCCCGCGCTACTACGACTGGGCGCGGGTGCCGATCGGTACCGGCTGGAAGGCTGGGCGTGGGCACTGGCTGGTGGCGCGCCGTTCGATCAGCGACCCGAGTGAGATCGCCTATTACCTCTGTTACGGCCCGCGCCGCGTCACCACGCAGACGCTGGCCATGGTCGCCGGGACGCGCTGGCGGACCGAGGAATGTTTCAAACTGGCCAAGAACGAGGCCGGGCTGGACGACTACCAGGCCCGCGACTGGCGGGCCTGGTACGCACACATCACCTTGTCCATGCTCGCCTACGCCTGGCTGGTCGCCACCCGATCCCTTGCCGTAAAAGGGGAATCGGTACCGGCGAACAGGACATGATCGATCTCACCGTACCGGAGACCCGCCGCCTGCTGGCCAAGCTGGTACTTCGAGTGCTTACCACCGCCGAGCACGTCTGGGCCTGGTCGTGCTGGCGCCGACGACGCCAGCACGAAGCCAAAACCAGCCACTACAAACGACGAGGCTACCCACTCACCTAAGTGCCGTTGCAGTAATAACGACAGCTGGAGTTGCCCCCCCCAGGCTGGTACAGCGCCAGGCCGATGGTCACGCGCGACCCGTGCGTCTGCCGGTCATGCAGCGTCACAATCTATCTCACGCTCATCACAGAGCGCAGCCGGATATGTCCACGTTGCTGAAGGTGAGGCCGATTCTCGCAATCTTATCCTCGATCTCGTGACTCTGTGTGCCTGAGGCGCGAGGGTGGAGTCGACGAGTAATTCAGGGGGACACATGAACAACAAGCGACTCCGGCGGATAGTCACTGCGGCCGCCGCGTCGATTGCCATGGCAGGGGTGGGTGTAGTGCTGACCGTCGGCGTCGTCAGCACCGCCACTCTGGTGGCGATGGCGTTGCCGAAACCGCTGTGCCCGTGGTCACGAGTCCGGAAAGGCGCGGCATGATCGGGCGGCACGTCCTGACCGTATCGGCGCCGAGCACATTGCTCGCCAGACTGGTGCGCATGGTTGTCGGCACCGACGCGCTGAGCGGAGCAGCGGCGGAGATCGAGACTCAGGTCCGTGGGAGTTCTGGTTTTCTGCGTGGCGTGTTCACCGCAGGCTGTGGGGCGGTCGCAGCCCTGGAGCGCAACCTTGGTGCGTTCGCGGCGCAGCACCGCGCGACACGATGGACGGTGCATCGGCACGATCGGCGTCCGAGGATCC
>Ga0207692_10000334_pt1 | contig 16309 bp, 17 predicted proteins | sample LARL52metaG_FD_184345 | JGI IMG/M metagenome (GOLD analysis project Ga0207692, IMG submission 184345) | Corn, switchgrass and miscanthus rhizosphere microbial communities from Kellogg Biological Station, Michigan, USA - LAR L5-2 metaG... | ecosystem: Host-associated > Plants > Roots >...
GTCCACCCTGCGGGCGGATGCCCGCCGAAACTGAGGAGATAGCGATGGTCACGGTGGGACTACTGGTAACGCTGGAGGCTAAACCAGGCAAGGAAGACGAGCTTGCCTCGTTTCTGGCCGGCGCCCTGCCGCTTGCGCAGGCCGAGCCCGAGACGACCGCCTGGTTCGCCATCAAGATCGATGCCTCGACTTTGGGGATTGTCGACTTTTTTCCCGATGCAGCGGGGCGCCAGGCTCATCTGGACGGCCCGATCGCCGCTGCGTTGATGCAGCGGGCGGATGAGCTGCTTGCGTCGCCCCCCGACATTAAGCCCATCGACGTGTTGGCGGCCAAATTGCCGGCGTGACATAACGGCGCGGAAGGAGAAGCCATGAGCGAGGAGAAGGCCATGGGGGGCAGGACGTTCGAGGTGATCGTGATCGGGGCGGGGCCTGCTGGTGAGGTACTGGCCGGACGGCTGGCCGACAAGGGCCACGAGGTGGCCATTGTGGAGTCGGAGCTTGTCGGGGGCGAATGCTCGTACTACGCGTGCATGCCGTCCAAGGCGCTGCTGCGCCCAGCGCAGGCGCTGGCCGAGTCCCGCCGCGTGCCGGGGGCAGCGCAGGCGGTCACTGGCGCGCTCGATGTGGACGCGGTCCTGGCCCGCCGCGACCAGCTCATCGGCAATCTCGACGACTCCGGGCAGGTCCCGTGGCTGGAGAGCCGGGGGGTGACGCTGATCCGCGGCCACGGCCGGCTGGACGGCGAGCGCCGGGTGCGCGCCGGCGGCCAAGTGCTCTATGCCGCCAGGGCCGTGGTGATCGCGACCGGCAGCGGCGCGGCCATGCCGCCGATCCCCGGCCTGGCCGCGGCCAGGCCGTGGACGAACCGCGAGGCCACCACGGCCAGCAAGATCCCCGGGCGGCTGCTGGTCCTCGGCGGTGGCGTGGTCGGGGTCGAGATGGCCCAGGCGTACACCACGCTGGGCTCGCAGGTCACCCTGATCGAGGCCGAGGATCGGCTGATCGCGCGTGAGGAGCCGTTCGCCGGCCAGCAGCTTCGTCAGACACTGACCGGTCGTGGGGTGGACGTGCGGACCGGCGTGCGGGCCGAGACGGTCCGCCGGGACGGCCAGCAGGTGACCGTGACCCTCAGCGACGGGCAGGCCGTGGCTGGTGATGAGATCCTGGTCGCGGTCGGCCGCCGCCCGCGGACCCACGACTTGGGTCTGGAGACCGTCGGCCTGCAACCCGGGCGGCCGGTCGAGGTCGACGACCGGCTCGCGGTTCCCGGCCTGCCGTGGCTGTATGCCATCGGCGACGCCAACGGGCGCTCGCTGCTGACTCACATGGGCAAGTATCAGGCGCATGTGCTGTCGGAGATCCTCGACGGGCACGCGGCGGCCATCAGCGGCCAGGACACAGCCGCGCCCCGGGTGATCTTCACCGACCCCCAGGTCGCCGCCGTGGGGCTGACGCTGCAGGCGGCCCGGGATCATGGTGCGGACGCGCGCGCCTACGACGTGCCCAGCTCGGGCACGGCCGGCGCGGCGTTCCACGGGACCGGCACGCCAGGGACCGCGCGGATCGTCGTCGACGAGAGCCGGGGAGTGATCGTCGGCGCGACCTTCACCGGCACCGACGTTGCCGACTGGCTGCAGGCGGCGACGATCGCGATCGTCAGCAAGACACCGGTCGAGTTGCTGTGGCAGGCCGTTCCGCCCTTCCCCACCCGCAGCGAGATCTGGCTGAAACTGCTCGAGCGCCGCGAGGCCGAGCTCGCTGCCGAGCGCTCAGCCCAACCCCAGTGGGAACTGCCGGTGCCGGCCCGGCGCTGACCGTGTACTGCGTTCAGATCAGGATGGGCCTGCCACGTTCAAGCTCCGGAACCGGAAGCCCGCCGGCCGCCAGGCGCAGCCTTCTCCGCTGCCAGTACCGTTCAGCGATCTTCGTCCGTGGCGCTGACCAGTAGGCGCTCGCGATCGCCTGACGCGACACCGAGCAGCCATCATTGACCAGGCCGATTGTCATCTGAGATCACCGCGCCTCAGCGTTCTACCGAACCGAGGAGTACCACCAGCGCTACCTCGAGAAGCGGGCCTCGCCAGCTGCCGTCCCTTCCGCGGGGCGGCGGCCAGGGCAGCCAAGCCGGAACGACCGCGGCCCAGACGTCGGCGCCGCCGCCGCCCACCTGCGGTGATCACGGCCGCAGCGGCTCGGCCGGGCGGGACTGCCTCGCCGGCTCTGCGGCCGGTGTGGCATGTCACGAGTTAGCGCCGGTACCGGGTGGCCGTGGCCGCCGTGCGCTCGGCGTTTATGCGTCTCGACGGCAGCGCGGCCCGCCGCGTTCTCATCGGTGCGCGGAGGCGAGGTAAGAACCTCTGCCTCCGCGCACGCCAACAAGGGACAGCGAAACAGCGTGGCCGCGGTTCGCCGCTGGCCAGGGTTCCGGCCTCGCCGGAGAAGGAGCAGGGGAAAACCAGATGAAGATCACCTCACGCCGGTGGTGGCTGGCGAGCATCGCCGCCGCGGCGGTCGCCCTCTCGGCGGTGCTCGCCACCGTGGTATCCGCCGGGGCGGGCGCGACGTCCTTCCAGCCCGGCGGCCTGGGCCAGTCATCGGGCCTGCTGCCCCGGAATCACCTGACCTTGGAGAGCGCGATCCAGGTCGACCTGTCCAAGGAGACGGTGCGGCTGCCGCTGTACCCGGGCATCGCGAACGGGAAGAAAGTGTGGTACGTGCTGCTGGACGCCTCCGACGCCGGGCTGGCGCACGACCTGGGCGTGAACTACGCGCCCAAGCTCGCCAACATCGCGATCGGCGACCCGGCCGCGGTGCAAACCGTGACGCTCACCAATCCGACGCCGGCCCAGAACCCGTTCGGCCCGGGCGTGGTGAACTTCGCCGGCGCCCCGAACTTCAGCCCTACCCGGGTCGCTCAGCCCGGGCCGACCGGTTTCCCGCTGGCCAAGTTCGCGCCTGGGGCGGTGGCCGGGCCGGGGTACAGCCCGTTCATCCGGTTCGCTGGCTCCAACGTCGTCTACAACGCGCCGATCGTCGCGGTCGGCAACGGGCCCTTCGACGTGGTTCACCACACCAACACCGCCGACCGGGTCCTGGGCGTCCACATCGCGGGCAAGTCCAAGCCCGGCCAGTTCGCCGAGTCGTGGGTGGACCTGCTGTTCGTCAAGGGCTTCGACGCTGGGCAGCCGATCCTGTACCTATCCACCGACGCGGGCCAGCCGCTGACCGCGGTGCTGGAGCGCTCGGTCTACGTGCCAGCGCTGAACAACGCCTCGTTTAACGGTGGTGACGACTTCCTCGGCTCGGCCCGTGAGCGGCTGTTCGGCTTCGTCAACGGCCAGGCCGGGGCACACAACCCGCAGGCCCAGGGGTTTGTGAACCTGATCAAGGACGGGCATGGCTCCCAGGACGCCTCGGCCGGCAACACCGCGCTGATCAACGCCCTGCGCAACGGCGGAGACCTGCTGAATGTGTTCGGCGACTTCCCGACCCTCAAAGACCCCCGGCACGCCGACGCCTACAGCCCGCTGTGGGACGCCCAGCTCGGCCTGTGGACCCCCAAGGCGATCAAGGCAGGCCTCGACACCCGCCAGATCGACGAGAACGTCGTGTTCAATCTGGCCGCCACCCGGCCCGACCTCCTGACTGGTCTCAACCCAGCCACCGGCAAGCCGGCCCCCTACGGCTCGGTTGGCGTCGACATCAACTGCGCGGTGATCGGCTTCACCGCCCAGGCCCCCACCGCCAACCTCGCCCCGCCCGCCCCCAACTCCCAATTCCCTCCACGCTAACCACACACCCACGAGCAACGGCGGGCCCCAGGCGGGGCCCGCCGTCTCCATCAGTGCGGATGGCCACCACCCAAGGCGACGGCAAACCGGCACTCGCTGCCTCCAAATTGCCCGACGGCAACTCAGCGGCGCCATCACCTTCATCGGTGCCTTCAATGCGCTGCGCTCAACCCCGGCGTCATTCTCCGAGCCGTATGCCGCAAGCTGCGCGCAGTGGGCGACGAGCCGCCAGCGTTGAAGCACGATTGGCCAACCGGCGTTAAGCGCTTCAATCTGCTGAGCCCGGGCAGACCCGGATCGGACCAGCGGGCAGAGGCGAATCGGTCAGGGTTCGCCAGGGGGTGTCACCAGAGAGCGGGCGCGGCCGTCTGTCCAGCGGTGAGCGAAGGACTGATTGCGGCCTGGCGAGAAGGGCGGCCAGCAGCGGGTGGCGGTCAGTGCGCATCGTCGCGCAGTGCGGCTAGCAGCCCTTCGAAGTCCTCACCGCACGGGCCACACGCGCGCAGATGCGCCGCGACGCCCGGGTACCGCTCCTCGGCCGGGGCGTCGGCAGCGACCAGTTCGGCATAGACGTGCAGCATCTCCATCGCCTCGGCGCACCCGACATCGCGCGGATCAGTCCGCAAGAAGCGGTCCAGTTCTGACCAGCCACTCATGAGCGCCTCGAAGATTCATCGGGTAGATACCCGTTAGCGGCAAGGGCGGCCCGGAGCTTACGCCGGGCGTCGAACAACATTTTGTAGATCGCGTTGCGGCTGGAAGCCAGCGAAAGGACCAGGGTATCCAGCGGGACATCGTTGAGCACGATCGCGACGAAGACCTCACGCTGCCGCGGGGTGAGTTCGGTGTCCACTGCCCGGCGCAGCGCGGCAAACAGTTCCCGCCACTCGGCCTGGTACGCGGGGTCGAAACCGAAGTGGCCCGGCAGCCGATCCCAGTCCTCGGCGTCCAGCGGCACGCTGGGGTGTCGCCAGAAGTGCCGCCCGATCTTGGCCGACACCTCGAAGATCACGAACTTGTACGCCCAGGTGGTGAACCGGCTTTCCGCCCGGAACTGGCCGAGCTTGCCGGTAATGGCGAGCAGCGCATCCGCGGCCGCCTGGCAGGCCAGGTCATCGAGTTCGGGGCCGGAGATCCGCAGTCGCGGCCCGCGCCGGGCGACCTCCCCCCGGGCGATGCGCACCAGCAGCTCATGCAGCTGTGCCAGCGCCGCCTCCCGCTGCGGGCCGGCTCTGCCAAGGACCCGCAGCCACTCGGCTGACTCAGGATCTAGCTGGGCGGCGGGCGGAGTCCCGCCTACCCCGGGATCCGCTGGGACCATGCCCACGATGCTACCGAGATCCTCCGCCCCGGCGCTGTCGGCACAGGCCCTGGTGGAAGCCTGCGCCCCGCGCACCGTTGCACATCGCCCAACCTCAGCAGCACTGTCGGCGACACACCGGTGAGACCCTGCAGACCGCGACGGCACGAACCATGGATGACCCAGACGGCACGGCTGAACCCAGGCGACCATGTCCCCAGCACTCACTCCGCATCGCGGCACTGTTCACCTGCCGACGCTGGCCGGCCCACGCGCGGGGCCAGCAGGCCCTTGGTGGGCACATGCTCTTGGCGTGGGCGGGACCAGCGGCCCGCCCGAGTGGGCCACCTCGGCGGCTGCGGCATGCACGCGCTGGCACCGGATAGCCGCATCGCGGGGCGCGCTGTTGCGATCGGCGTTGCCAGCCCGGGGGTGCGCCAGCTCACCGCGCGATGATCTGTGCGCGTGCCAGACGTAAGACGCCGGCCGGTGCGGACACCAACAATGCGTGAGCGAAACAGCGCGGCGCACTCCCCCCGCCGGCCAGGCCCGGCCCTCCCGCGGGGGAAGCCAATGGCAGCGTCCGGCTACACCGCCCGGGCTGCCGCCGGCGACTACGCCAATCACCGCGACGGAAAGGGGAGACGATGACGATTCCGATCCCGAATGACGTTCGCCAGCTTCTCGACGCCCCCAACTACGTGCACCTGTCCACCCTGCGGGCGGATGGCTCGCCGCGGAACTGGGTGGTGTGGGTGGGGCTCGAGGACGACCACATCCTCGTATGCACCTCTGATGCGATTTGGAAGGCAAAAGACATGCGCCGGCATCCTCGCGTGGCCATGTCGGTCACAGACATGGCCAACCCGTACCACATGGCCGCGATCCAGGGCCGGGTGGTGGAAGTACGTCCCGACGAGGACTGCCGCTACATGGACCCGATCTCCTTCAAATACACCAGCAAGTCATTCCCCGGACGCGGGCCGGACCGCGTGTGCTTTGTGATCGCGGTTGAGAACGCGGCCCGGCGCACACTCGCCTTCGTCCACGATCCGCCCCTCAACGGGGCACTGGATCCGGGGCGGACTTGATGAGCCTGCCCGCCCGCCAGGAGCGGATTCTCGGCCGGATCGAGCATTCGCTGCATGCCGGCGATCCTCGCCTGAGGTCGATGTTTGCGACATTTACGAAGCTGACCAGGGGCCAGGAAATGCCGCGGCTGGAGCAGCTCGAATCACGGTTGTGGCCGCTACGGTACTGGCGCCAGCGGCTGACGCGGCGAAGGCGGGAGGGACGGGCGGCCAGTAGCGCTGGGTCGACAAACGCGCCCGGCGTCAGGATGCGCGCGATCCTGCTGGTCCCGGTCATGCTGGCGGCGCTGGCGGCCGCTGTCTTCCTCGGTCTGGGCGGGCGCACCGTGAGCGGTTGCGAGCCGACGGTCCTGCGGCAGCACTCCGCATCTGCGCCGGGCCGGCCCAGGGCCTGCCTGCCGGTGCGGCAACCATTGGCGTACCAGCGAGTGCCACGTGGATGACTCCATCGCCAGCCGGGAGGCCGGACCGCGACGGAATGCGGTGGGCCGGTCGCGCCCATGGGCAGCAACCTAAATCTGATCCGGCCGCGATGGTAAGACCGATGCCTGCCCGCGACGCTAATGGTGCGTGACAGCTTCGCTGACGTCCAGGTCTGCCGCGGTGCCGGAGGCTCTGGGAGGGAGGAAGCAGATGGCTGTTTCGCGGATCCCAGCATCGGCGGATCACGGGCCGGCCGCGCCCGCCGTGGACCGGGCCCCTGGTGGGCCACCGTATCCACCGGTGGCCATCCCACTCACGAATCGGGCGTTGTGGGTGCGGCTTATCAGGCACGCCCGTTGCGCGGGCAGCAGCCTGGATCCTGACCAATGGTTCCCGGTCAGTGTGGAGGTGGGCAAAGCCCGCCAGGAGGCGGCCGCCGCGATCACCGTGTGCACCACCTGCGTGGTGCGCGCTGAGTGCCTGGCGCTGTCGCTGCGGCACTGGGAGATCGGCCAGCACGGTGTCTGGGGCGGCCTGGTCGCCGCCGAACGCGCGGCATGCCGCGCCGCCGGCACGCGACCTCGCAGTCTCCGGGATCGCGGGGAACAGGGCATCCGCGGACTTCCTGAACGAGACCGCTAACGGAAGGAGAATTCGCGGTGGAACAGACAATGACCAGGGGCCGGGTACGGGTCGAGCACGGCCGTAAACGAGTGCGGGCCTACCTTCGCGGCGAGCTGGTCGCCGACACGGCCAGCCCGCTGCTGGTGTGGGAGGTGCCGTACTACCCCGCCTACTACATCCCGGCCGACGACATCCGGGCCGAGATGGTGCCTACCGGCGCCACCGACCACTCGCCGAGCCGCGGCGACGCTGAAATCTTCGATCTGCGCATGCCTGCCGCCACCGCACCGTCAGCGGCGCGCCGTTACGCCAGCTCGCCGATCGCCGAGCTGCGCCAGGCGGTGCGCCTGGACTGGGATGCCATGGATGAATGGCTCGAGGAGGACGAGCCCGTCTACACCCATCCCCGCGACCCCTACACCAGGGTCGACATCCTGGCCAGCTCGCGGCACGTCCGCGTCGAGGTCGACGGCGTGACGGTCGCCGAGTCCGGCCAGCCCCGGATCTTGTTCGAGACCGGGCTTCCGCCGCGCTACTACCTCCCGCTCAGCGACATCCGGCTAGACCTGCTCCAGCCCTCGGCCACCCGGTCACACTGCCCGTACAAAGGCACGGCCAGCTACTGGTCCGTGGACACCGGGCAGGCGATCCACACCGACCTCGTGTGGATCTACCGCACGCCGCTGCCGGAAAGCCAGAAGATCGCCGGGCTCGCCTGCTTTTACAACGAGAAGATCGACCTCTACCTCGACGGCGTCCTCCAGGAGCGTGCGCAGACGAAATTCAGCTGACGGCGACCCCGGCGCGCAGCGTGCTGACCACCGACCCGGGAGGCTGACCTCACCGGAGCCCCGCCGACCAGTCACATTCCGTGACCGGTCCTCGCGGCCACTGTGGGCTAGGTAGTTGGAGTCGAAAGCCAGCGGTCAATCCCTCCGGGCCGCCCCATCGCACTAGGTGATCCCCCTCCCGCCGGGACCTAGCCGGCTCGTGGCCGCGGAGCCATCTCCCCGATGATCCGGTCCAGGTCGGCCTGCAGGCTGGCCAGCGAGTCGTAGACCGCGACCGCTCCGGCGTCGTGCAGTTCGGTGTCGGAGAAACCGCCGGTGCGCACCGCGAAGGTCGGCACACCGAGCTTGCCGGCGGCCCGGGCGTCCCAGGTGGAGTCGCCGATCATGACGGCCGAGGTGGCGGCCGCCTTGTTCATCGCGGCCTGGACGAGATCGGGTGCAGGCTTGGTCGATGCGACGTCTTCTGACGTGGTCCAGTCATCGGCCAGGCGCTGCCCGTCGACCAGTTCCAGGTAGGCCCGGACGTGCTGCGGCGCGCCCGAGCTGGCCAGGACCAAGGTCAGCCCGCGGTCGCGGACCGCGGTGAGCAGCGGGATGGCGTCGGCGAACGCGGAGATTTCGGGCAGCATCGGCTCGAACTCCTCGGCCCACGCCCTCCGGAGCGCGTCACCGTGCTCGGCCTCGGCCTGCTCGCCGGCGACGTGGGTGACGAGCTGATCACCGCCCATGCCGATGGCCCGGTGGATCTGCCACAGCGGCACGGTGATGCCGTAACGGCGCAGGGCGCGGTACCAGGCCAGGGCATGCTGGTAGTTGCTGTCGACGAGGGTGCCGTCGACGTCGAAGATGATCGCGTCAGACATGGGCGCCTTTGCTGAGGTGAGGATGTGCTGTGGCCGGCCGGTAACGATCCGGTCGGCTGGCCGTCCTCGCGGGTCTCAATGCCTGGCCCGGCGGGCAGTTCGCCGGGACACCGCGGTCACTGCCGAGTCGGCCCGGTGGAGCAGCCGCGCCGAACGGGCGTCACGGCGATCAGCGGCCAGGGCGAGGCGATGAACCAGGAACCGCGCCAGCGGCAGCGCGATGACCATCAGCAGCCATCTCCGCAGCCTGACCGACAGGAAAACCCACATATCCAGCGTCCCTTCTCCTGACCTGCAGAGCGGTCTTCTTCAGCACATTGAGCTTTGCGCCGTCTCGTCTTGTGCGAAGGCCGTTCGCCGGTCTCGTGCGCTGCCTGCCCACCGCCGAGCGGCGGATCCTCAGCTCCCTACCCGCACAGACCGTCTTAACCGGAACGGGGCAGGCCGGCCGGGTAAGCGGGCTGCCTGCGGGAAGGTCGGCGTCACGCCCAGGAACTACCGGCGGGCGGGGGAGGACCTTGCCCGCGAGGATTACCACGACCCCCCCGCCGGGTTCGCCGGCGCGCCGCCCGCAGCGCGCTCACCCTGCGGCTAATCCTGGCCAGATTCGGCCTGCTGGCCTGCGGCCTCGGCGCTGCCGCCTTCGTGATCATCGTCTACCAGCCGGTGATCGCAGGGCTCTTCGCGTTCTTCGCTGCGGTGGCGGTCGTAGATATCGCCGTTGTAATCCGCCGCAAGCAACGCGGTGAGCCAGGCTGATCCACCGCCCTCGCAAGCAACATGTCAGCGGGCTCATCCGCGCGCGGGCTAGCCGTCGCGGCCGTTGGCCTGGGCACTAGTTGGGCAGGTCTCGGCGACTGCCTGCATTCAGACTCTGACCCGGACAGCGACGCGCCTATGGCGGGCTGGTGAATCAGCTGACGCATCCGGGGCGGACGCCCCGCGAGGCTGGATGCCGCGCGGGACGTGTTGGGGTTGCGCACGCAATGCCGCCAGTGGCCAGGTCGAGGCATCGAGCGCAAGTGCGAGTTTGTCTAGCTTGGTGGTGGCACGGGTGCTCGCTTCGATCGTGTGGTCGTAGGAGACCAGGTCCCCGAACTCAGCGGCCACTGGAGTGAATTGAATCCCACCTATTCGGCCCAGAATGCCGCCTCGACGGCCAGCTTGATGTCACAGTCTCGCCTCATATCGATGGCGAGGACGCTTTGTGGCGATGGAGGCGAGGAGCTATTCCGGCACACCAGACGGGCGAAAAGTCACGCAGACCGCGCTTATCTGACCGACACGCGCGCTCATGCCGCTCCTAGTGCGCTGGTTGCATGCGGTGAGTGCTGCCGGTTTCTGCTCGGCGGCGGGCCGCTAGGTTGACGGGATGGCTCACTACAGCAGGCTGTCCAAGATCGTGATTGATGCCCCGGCTGGCGAGCACGACCGCGAGCTGGCGTTCTGGAGCTCAGCTCTCGGCCAGCCGCTGACGCGGTTCGACAGTCACCCCGAATACCACGGCGCCCCGCTCCACGGCACAGGGTTCGGGCTGCTGATCCAGCGGCTCGGCCACGGCCCGGGCCGGGTGCACTTGGACATCCACACCGACGACCTAGCCGCGGAAATCGCCCGGCTGGAAGAACTTGGCGCCGAACGGGTACAGCGGGTGCACTCCTGGTGGATCCTGCGCGATCCCGCCGGGCTGCCGTTTTGTGTCATCCCCGAGCCGCCCGGCTCGCTCAACGACAGCAACGCACACCGCTGGGACTAATGCCGCCCGGCCGGGCCCACGTTCATCCTCTATGGCCGCGGTGCAGGCACTACAGACCACAGGTACCCACACCGCGAGGGTGATGCCAGGGCCCGGCGGCCGGGGCTATGGTGCAAAGACGGGGATGGGTCCGCGTGATCCATGCAGGCCAGACGGGGAGGCAGCCATGACCGAGCACCCGAACGTTGAGCTGACACGCCGAGGGTATGACGCGTTTGCCAAGGGAGACCTGGCTACGCTGTCGGAGCTGATCGCCGAGGATGCGGCCTGGCATGTGCTGGGCGTTGGGCCGCTCAGTGGCACCTACCACGGCCGGAACGAGATCTTTGGTTTCTTTGGCAGACTGGCTGAGGAGACCGGCGGCACGTTCCGGCTGGATGTTCACGATGTGCTCGCCAACGACGAGCACGCCGTTGCGCTGTGCATGCTGTCGGCTTCGCGCGGGAACAAGTCGGTCGGAATTCCGGTGGCCAACGTCAGCCATATCCGCGATGGCAAGGTGACCGAGTTCTGGACCGCGACAACCGACCCGCAGGCGAGCATCGACTTCTGGACCTGAACGGGCAGGCAGGCCGGGCGTATTCCGGGCGGCGCCCAGCGCATACCCGGATTACACCGGACGCCAAACTGACAGCCCGGCTACCAAGATCAGTTGGGGCATACCGACTGGCATCCTCACATGGCGCGTTGCGTGCGCAGAGACCCGACAGACGCGGGGGCCAGGTCAGTGGTGGTCTGGCGATGCGGTGGCAGTAACGTGCTGGAGTGCCCGTGCGGACTGGGCGGTGAGCCACGCGAAGCCGGTCACGATGCTGGCGCGCTGGAACAGTCCGCCGAGACGCGCAAGGCGCGAGGATTGGCCGAAGCCCGCAGCGGCCAGCGCCATGGCTGCCGGCATGGTGATGGCGGTGCCAGCGCAGTAGAGCCCCCATCGGCGCTGACCGGTCCGCAACGAGCGCCAGCTGGCACCGGCCGCGGCGGCTGGCAGGCCGAGGAACACCGGGATGGCGGCCAGGTTGTGGACCGTGCCGGCGCGGCTGGGTGGACGTGGCAGGCCGGGTGTTCCCGGCGGGTAGCCGCTGACCGGGTCGGTCGGGAAGATGGCCGAGCCGATGAGCCCGGCGCCTGCCGCGCCGATCAGGGCCGGTCCGGCCCGGGTACCGGTCGCGGGATCGTCAGCGCGTGACAGACCCGCGGCGGCGGCGAGAACCAAGATCCCGGTCACGGCGAAGTTCGCGGCCTGGACCCAGCCTCCCGGGCCCAGCGCCAGCGAGCTGACCGGGTGGCGCAGCGGCCGGTAGCCGTCCCGGGCGGCGCCCTCGGCAAGGAACGCCGTGACGAACACAGGCCCGGCAGCCAGGCCGCAGCGCAGCAGCCTGCGGGTCCAGATCGCTGGCCTGCCGGACGTGGCGGCACGCTTCACGATCGAAGCGTAGCGAGCCAGGCGGGTGCAGCGGACCCCGGTATCCGGCCGTGCCGAATAGAGGGTGTTGGATACGCGTATGTCTATGCGCTGATCGGCATGTTCACTCGCAACCACGCGGGCCGACGGCCGAGGATGATCGGCCGATGATCCTAGGTGGTGGTGGCCGGGCGGCGCAGCGGGTTCGTGCTGGGTTGCGGCCCCGGCCGCGATCAGGATGATCTGCCAGCCGGGCATGCCGTCGGCTGATCGACGAGGGGCAAGCAGGCCGCGGGCTCTGGGTGCTTGCGGCTGCAACGTCTCCATTAGAGATGCACATCAGGCACATCCCGGCTCCGCATTCCTCTGGTAAAGCAGCAGCAGCAACGAGGAGGGACGGGGAGGACCTGGACGGCGTACCCACGGTCGGCGCGGCGCCCGTCACGAGCGCCCGATGTTGGTTGACGCACTGGATCGGCGGAGCGCGCGCCAAAGTTGTGAATTTGGCATGAGATCAGTGGTCGATGCGGCGCGTGGCGCCTTCGCCCGCGGGGCGTGGCGAGAGGCGTGTGACGCGTTTTCAGCCGCTGCTGGAGCCGGTTCCCTTCCCGCGGAGGATTTCGAGCGGTTGGCGGTGGCCGCGTATCTGGTCGGCGAGGACGCCGCGTGTACACACGCGTGGGAGTGCGCTCACCGGTCGGCGCTCGAGACGGGCGATAGGGCGACGGCGGCTCGTTGCGCGGTCTTGCTCTCCTTGTGCCTGTTCCTGGAGGGTCAGATGGCCAGGGCGGGCGGATGGCTGGCGCGAGCCGAGGAGGTGCTCGCGGACGCGGGCCCCGACTGCGCGGCATCGGGCTATGTGCTGATTCCGAGGCTCCTCGGCGCGCTCGACACCGAACCCTCTTTGGCCGCGGATCTCGCGGTGCGGGCCGCCGAGGTCGGCATGCGCTCCGGTGATGCCGATCTTCGGGCGCTGGGGGTGCTCGGCCACGGCCAAGCGCTCATCGCGATGGGCGAGGTGTCCGAGGGAGTTGGCCGGCTCGACGAGGTGATGGTGTCGGTCACCAGCGGCGAGGTCGGGCCGGTGGTAACAGGGATCGTGTACTGCGCGGTCATCATCGAGTGTCTGCGGCTCCACGACATCGGCCGCGCGTCGGAGTGGACCGCCGCCCTGGGTGACTGGTGCGACGCGCAGCCGGAGCTGGTGCCGTATCGCGGGCAGTGTCTTGTTCATCGGTCACAGCTGCAGCAGATCGCCGGCCGGTGGTCTGAGGCGATCACTGCCGCCGGGGCGGCGTGCCGCTACCTGGCGGATCCGCCGCATCCGGCTATCGGCTTGGCTTACTACCAGGAAGGCGAGCTTCACCGCCTCCGTGGCGACCTCGATCATGCCGAGGCGGACTACCGGGAGGCGAACCGCTACGGGCACGACCCGGTACCGGGCATCGCTCTGCTCGAGCTGGCCCGGGGTGAGGCGCCCTCCGCAGTGGTTACGATCGGGCGGGCGCTGCAGGAGTACCACCAGCCGTTGGAGCGACCGGCGCTGCTGGCTGCTGCGGTCGAGATACGCCGCGCCGCGGGAGATCTAGGCGGGGCGCGGGCGGCAGCCGAGGAGCTGGCGGCGGTCGCGGCTGGTGGGTCCTCGGCCGTGCTGCGGGCCATGGCCGCTGATGCTCTGGGCACGGTGCTCGCCGGTGAGGGCCACGTGGTGGCTGCCCTGGTCGAGTTGCGCACCGCGGCGGCCGTATGGCGGTCGTTGGGCATGCCTTACGAAACGGCGCGCACCGCGGTCGCGGTGGGGTTGGCGTGCGCGGCGATGGGCGATGGTGTGGCCTCGGCGTTGGAGCTGGGCAATGCCCGCAACACCTTCGTCGAGTTGGGCGCCCGGCCTGACGTCGAACGTCTTGACGTGCTCATGAGCTCGGGTGTGCCCGCTGATGGCGGCGCGACGCTCTCGGATCGGGAGCGGGAAGTCCTGTCCGAGCTGGCGGCAGGCAAGACCAACCGGGAGATCGCCGGGACCCTGGTGATCAGCCAGCACACCGTGGGGCGCCACGTCGAGAGCATCTTCGCCAAGCTCGGCGTCACGAGCCGCGCGGCCGCGACCGCCTACGCCTACGAGCACGACCTCCTGTCCGCGCGATAGCGGCGGAATAGGGTGTTCGCCCTACCGGGCGGGCTGCCGCGAATGGGGCATTCACGCGATGTGCGCTGCCGGCCCGTCCTCCTACGCTGCGGCCATGACCTGCACGCGCCGACTGCAACCCTCGGCCAGGCCACCGCTGACCGGCTGGCCGCCGGGTGGGGAAGGACCCGCAAATGAGCACTGTCTCCTATCGTGACTTCACCGGCACTGCTGCCGAGAACTACCAGCGCTACTTCGTGCCGGCCATCGCCACGCCGGTGTCGGCTGGCCTGCTCGAGACCGCCGGCCTGCGGCCCGGCGAGCGCGTTCTCGACGTCGCCTGCGGTACCGGCGCCATCGCCCGGCTCGCGGCCGAAGCCGTCGGGTCGACGGGCTCAGTCACCGGCCTCGATCTCGCTCCCGACATGATCGCCGTCGCCCGAGCCACGCGAGCACCCGCCGAGCCCACCATCGACTGGCACATCGGGGACGCGGCCAGGCTGCCGTTCCCCGACGACACCTACGACAGCGTGCTTTGCCAGATGGGCCTCATGTTCATCGCCGACCGGCCGGCGGCCATCGCCGAGATGCGGCGCGCGCTCGTCACGGGCGGCCGGGTGGTGATCAGCACACCGGGCGCGATCCAGCCGCCCTTCGAGATCCTAGAGCGCGCCCTCGTCGAGCACATCGGCGCCGACCTGGGCGGGTTCGTTCGCGCCGTGTTCTCGATGCACGACCCCGGCGCCGTGGCTGCCATCCTGCGCGGCGCCGGCCTGCGGGACGTGACCGCCACCACCAAGCAGGCAACGTTGCAGCTCCCGGCTCCGGCGGAATTCCTGTGGCAGTACATCAACCTCACGCCCATGGCTCCGATCGTCGACCGAGCCCCCGAGGCGGCGAAGAATGCTATGGAGCGCGACATCGTCGAGCACTGGCAGCCCTTCGTAGGCGAGGGAGGTGCTGTCGTTGGCGAGCAGCCGATGGTCATCGGCATCGGCTGGAAATAAGCCGGCAGCGTCGACCGACTGGACCCTGGAACTCCGTCGGCGGTTCACAGAGCGGGTAGAACAGAGGTAGTGGTGGTCCGGGCTGCGGGGACCTGGTCGGCGCCACGCTGTTGTTGCATACGACGCTCCTGCGGTGGAGGCAGGCTGATTCGTTGGGCACGTACGAGGCATCGGTCCGCCGAGCCCTTGATCCCGAGCAGCAGGATCTCCTCGACCACGAGGAGCATTGCTCGTCGGATCCGCAGCGGCTCGCCGCGGCGGGAGCGGACTGCGGCCACCAGGTGCGCATTGAGCGCGGCGGCGTCGGATCCGGGCTGTATACGGTCAGCCAGCTCCGCCCGGAGTCCCCGGACACGGTCGTGCGGGTGGGGAAGGACGGCCGCGAGCGGCTCGGGACGAGCGCAGAGTTCGACGGCATCCTCGACACCCGGATCGCCCGATCCGAGCTGACCGACAACGAAGCCCGGGACTGCGGTGAGTTCGTTGAACGCCTGCAGGACAATGGCTCCCAGACGGGTCTGATCGTGTTGGCGCCGCACGGCGGGAACATCGAGAGGCACACCGACGAACAGGCTGAACGCGTCGCTGCCCGCCTCGGGGAGAGGCGGGCCAGCGTCTGGGTGTGCCGGGGATACCGTTGCGGGGATCTCAGTGCGGGCCGCTGGCACATCACGTCTGACGACATCGAGCCGCGGAGTTTCCCGGCGCTCGATGCCGTCTTCGGCCGCGGGTTCGCCGACGCGGTGTCGTTCCACGGCTTCACCCACGATGGAAGCGAGAACGAGATCGTCGTCGGGGGCGGGGCGGACGACCTCAAGGCGCACGTCGCCGCCGTGCTGGTGCGTGTGGTGGCCGGGACGCCGCTGACTGTAAGGATCGCGCCCCCGGGCGACCCCCTCGGCGGAGCCGCAGCCAGGAACATCGTCAACCGGATCACAGCGGACGGCCGCGGCGGCGTGCAGATTGAGCAGGGCCCGCTGGCACGGGACCGCTACCCGCTTGTCATCGCCGACGCCGTCGCGCAAGCCTACCGCGCGAGGCTGCGCCGCCGTGGCGCTGGCCACCCGGGAACCGGGTAGCCCGGTCCGGACCAACATGACGTCATCGCGCCACGCCATGACGCCATCCCTGAC
>Ga0207692_10000336_pt1 | contig 16286 bp, 17 predicted proteins | sample LARL52metaG_FD_184345 | JGI IMG/M metagenome (GOLD analysis project Ga0207692, IMG submission 184345) | Corn, switchgrass and miscanthus rhizosphere microbial communities from Kellogg Biological Station, Michigan, USA - LAR L5-2 metaG... | ecosystem: Host-associated > Plants > Roots >...
GTCGTGCTGTGCTCTGTTTGAGTTAGTTCTGTTCGCCAGTACCTAGCTTCGCGGACATGACACAACCCCACCGCTGGCGGTGGCCGGCGCTCGCCGCGTTGCTGCTCGCCGAAGCCATGAACCTGTTCGACTCCACGGTGATGCCGATCGCGGCGCCCGCGGTCCGCACCGACCTCGCGATGAGCGACACCGTGCTCCAGTGGCTCACCAACGGGTACACGCTCCCGTTCGGCCTGCTGCTGATCGCGGGAGGACGACTCGGTGACGTTCTCGGGCGCCGACGGGTGTTCGTGCTCGGGATGCTCGTCTTCGTTTTGTGCTCCGCGTTGTGCGCGTGGGCACCGCACGCCGTGGTGCTGCTGACGGCCCGCGTGGTGCAGGGCGCCGGCGCGGCGATGATCATCCCGCAGACGTTCGGCCTGATCCGCGCGATGTTCGACGGCGACGAGGTGCCCAAGGCGCTGGGCACGATCGGGCCGGTCATGGCGTTGTCGGCGTTGTGCGGGCCGGTGGTCGGCGGCCTGCTGACCGACTCGATCGGCTGGCGCTCGGTGTTCCTGGTGAACGTGCCTCTCGGGCTCGCCGTCCTGGCCGTCGCGCCGCTGATCCGGGAGGACCGCTCGGCCGTCCCGCCGAAGTTGGGAGGGTTGCTGCGCGGCCGGGTGTTCCCGGCGTCGCTGGCCGGTTCGCTGCTGTTCTTCGCGGTGCTGAACGGCCTGGTGTTCGTGCTGGTGCTGTTCCTGCAGCTGCGTTCCGGCCGGACGCCCACCGGCGCCGCGCTCACGCTGCTGCCGTGGTCGGCGGGGCTCGCGCTGGGTTCGTGGGTCGCCGGGTCCGTGCTCGTGCCGAGGTTCGGGACGCGGGTGATGCGCGCCGGGCTCGTGCTGGTGCTGTTCGGCCTGGCGGGGATCGCGGTGTCGTTCACGCCGGTGCCGCTGCTGGTCGCCGGTATCGGGCTCGGAGTGTTCACCGTGCCGTTCTTCAGCAACGCGCTGTCGGTCGCGGCCCCGTACGAGACCGGCTGGGCGTCCGGTCTGCTGAACGCCGTGCAGCAGCTCGGCGCGACGGTCGGGGTGGCCCTGCTGGGCGCGGTGTTCTTCCGGTTCGGCACGACCGCCGCGGTGCTCACGTCGATGGTGCTCATCGCCGGTGTGCTGGCGCTGACCGCCGTGATGGTCCGGGGGACTGCGGGAAGCGCAGCAGCCCTGTCGGGTCGTGGTGCGCCTTGATCTCCTTCAGCCGGACACCGGCGCTGATCACGGCCATCCCGTTCTGGACCGACACGTCGTTCATCGGCGTGAGATCGAGCACGATGCCGTCGGTGTTGAAGCAACGCACGATCGCACGGACTTCCCCTGGGTCGATCATCGCAACCCCTTGGAAAGCAGAACGGCTCCCAGCGGGCGCCGGGAGCCGTTCTGGTGTGCGCTCAGACGCTCTGAGCCGCCTGGCGGCGTGCCCGTGCCGCCTTGGCCCTCTTGTTGCGGATGTAGAGGAACACGGCGACCAGCAGGGCGACGCCCGCGATGGCCGTGATCGGCAGGCCGACGGTGCCGAACGCGGTGGGCGTCGGCCGGCCGGAGCCGGAGTCGGAACCCGCGGCCGTGTCGGTCGTGTTGCTGTTGCTGGTCTGGGTGGAGGTGACGTTCGGCTTGGGCTGCGGGGCGCCGTCGACCAGCTTGCCGACGCCACCGGGACCCATCGCGAAGCCGTAGTCGAGGAGCTTCGCGGCCTGGTTGGTGATGTGCGTGGGCTGCTGCTGGCCGCGCAGCAGGACGACGACGAGGCGGCGGCCGTTGCGTTCGGCGGCGCCCACGTAGGTGTGCTGGGCGTCGTCGGTGAAGCCGGTCTTGCCGCCGATCGCGCCCTCGTAGCTCGTCATCAGGCGGTTGTCGTTCGTCAGCATGATCGTGCCGCCGTTGCGGCCGGGGAACTGCGCCTGCTGCAGCTTGATGGCCTGCGCGAACTCGTCGTACTTCATCGCGCCGCGGAAGATCAGGGCGACGTCGTAGGCGGAGGTGCTGGTGCCGGGGCTGTCGAGCCCGGACGGCGTCACGGCGCGGGTGTCGAGGGCGCCGAGCTCCTTCGCCATGGCGTTCATCTTGCGCAGGGCGTTCGGGACGCCGCCGAGCTGGCGGGCCAGCGTGTGCGCCACGTCGTTGCCCGACGTGAGCAGCAGGCCCTGCAGCAGCTGGCGGACCGTGTACTGGCCGCCGTCCTTGAGCCCCACGCAGGTGCACTCCTGCTGGGTGTCCTCGGCGGAGGCGGTGACGACGAGGTCGCCGCGCAGCTCCTTGGCGACGACCATCGCGAGCAGCACCTTGATGACGCTTGCCGGGCGCTGACGGCCGTGCGGGTCGTACGCGGCGATGACGGCGCCGCTGTCCATGTCCGCGAGCATCCACGACGCGGCGGTGATGCCGCTCGGGGGCTGCGCCTGGTTCGGCGGCAGGATCAGGCCGCACTCGCCCAGCCGGTCACCGCCGACGGGCTTCTCCGGCACCTCGAGCGGGGCCGGGGCCTTCTGGCCTGGCGCCGGCTGCTCGGACGTGTCCACCGGTGGAGGCGGGGTCTCGCGGTTAGCGCACTGCGCCGAGGCGGCCTGCTGTGCGGTGCCGGTCGGTGCGGCGAACGCGGCTGTGGCCGTTGCTAGGACCAGGGCGACGATGAGCCGTTTGGTGAAGGGCACGGCTCCAGGCTATCCACCCCCGTTCAGCGCCTTGCACGCACCACGTCCGATACTGGTGGACGTGAAGCTCTCGCGCCCGATGTCACTCTTTCTGGTGGCTTTCGGAGTGTGGTCATGGGTGATCTGGCCCACGTTCCTGAAAAACATCTGGAAAGATCCACGTTCGTTCAGCGACGGACCTACCGCTTTCTTCACGGTGCACCTGGTGCTCGTGATCGCCTCGCTCGTGTTCGGCACCGTCATCGGCGTGCTGGGCGTGCGGGGATTCCTGGCCACTCGACGTCGATAGGAAAACGCTGTGGAGTTCGTACGCCTGCTGCTGGTGTTCCTGCACCTGCTGGGCATGGGCCTGCTCGTCGCGATGATCATGCTGCAGGCCAGGGCCGGCAAGGACGCGCCGGTCAACAAGGGCTGGCTGCACGGTGCGGCTTTGCAGCTCCTGACCGGTGTGGCGCTGGTCGCCATCGACCCGTTGGTCGACTCGGTGAAGTACGACCACATCAAGATCGGCGTCAAGCTGCTGGTCCTCGTGGCCATCGCCGCCGTCGTGGCCGTCAACCTCAACAAGCCGAAGGCCCCGTCCTGGCTGCTGCCGACGGCGGCGTCCCTGGTCGTGCTGAACGTCGGTGTCGCGGTCTTCTGGACCTGATCGAGCGATGTCGGGCGCACGGGTGGGTGACTTGCGCTCGCTGCCCGTGCGACGCGGCGTGTCCCGGCCAACCATCGTGGAATGTCACGTATCGCCTACATCGGTCTGCTCACCGCCGGTGCAGTGCTGACGATCGTCGCACTGCACGGTGCCGCTCCCGAGGCCGAGGCCGCGGGGGATGGCCGGGTGTGCGTCAAGGCGTGGTGCCCGAAAGACCGTCCTGGACGGGGAGTGCCGGTGCCAAGAGGTGGCGACACCTCGACGACCACGACCGCGTACACCACCACCACCACCACCACCACGCCGCCGTGCACCACCACGACCACGACGCCCACCCCGCCTGGGTCGACCACGACGCCGCCGTACACGACCACGACGACGACGCCGCCGTACACGACCACGACCACGTCTCCGGTCACGACCACGACGACGCCACCGGTCACGACCACGCCTCCAGCCACGACGACGCCACCGGTGACGACGCCGCCACCGGTCACGACCACCAAACCGCCGGTGATCACGTCGCGGCCGGTCACGACGCCTCCAAGTCAGCAGGAGAACCGCCTCGCGAGCACAGGCGCCGACGTCGGCTGGTTGCTGGTCCTGGGCGTGCTGTTCGGCATCACCGGCGTGCTCCTGATGCTGGTCGGCCGCAGGCGGCTGTCGCGGCGCTGACCGTCGAAAACTGTCGGTGTCGCTCGTCACACTGACTCCATGCTCATCGAACACCTGCGCGAACGCAGCGAGCTCGGAGTCATCAGCGCCACCGCCCTGAGGTCGCTGGGGGTCTCGAACCCCTGGCGGCGCTGCGAGCCGGGCGGGCCGTGGCAGCGCATGCACCCAGGCGTGGTGCTGCTGCACAACGGCCCGCCCACACGCGACCAGCAGGTCACAGCGGTCCTGCTGCGCGCGGGCCCGGAGGCCGTCCTGACGGGCGCCGAAGCCTGCCGCCGCCACAGCCTGCCCGCCACCGGCACCGAAATCCACGTGCTGGTGCCAGGCCGCTCCGCAGGCTCCGGCCAGCTGATCGTCGAACGGGCCTCACCGATGCCCGCTGCTCGCGAGGTGGGCGGCTCGGTCGTGTCCGTGGAGCGCACCGTGGTCGACGCCTGCCGCCGGCTGCGTTCCGCGGACGCCGTCACCGCCCTGGTCGCCGCCGCCGTCCAACGTGGCCGCTGCACCCCGGAGAGCCTCTCTCTGGAGGCCCGCACCAACCGCTACGGCACCAAGCTGGTCCGCGAGGTCCTGAAAGAACTGGGCCGCGCGCAATCCGTGGCCGAACGCGACGCCCGCCGCCTCTCCCGCCGAATCCGGCTGACCACACCGCACTGGAACGTCACGATCGCCGACGCCGACGGCCTGATCATCGGCAGACCCGACGCGTGGTTCGACGACGTGGGCCTGGCCTGGGAGATCGACTCGAAGGCGTTCCACCTCGGTCCGCGCGACTACGAACGCACGCTTGCCCGCAACAGCCGTTACGCGGCAGCGGGAATCCTCGTCCTGCAGACGCTCCCGGCCCGCCTGCGCGACAGCCCGGAGGCAGTGGCGCGGGAACTGCGGAAGGCGCACGGGGCGGCCGCGGCACGGTCGAGACCGCCGGTGCGGATCGTGGAGCCGTGGTGAGGCGGGACCGTTGCGCCTGTATGGGAGCGCCGCGTCTCGGCGCTGCGGAGCTCAGCAGGTCTTGCTGGGAAGCCGAGAGGCGGTGGCGCGAGAGCTGAGGCGCATTTCGACTGTCCGCAGCTCGGTTGAGGCTGCTGACGGCTTGCTCAGGGCCGCCGGTGTGGATCGTGTAGCCGTGCGGGAACGGCACCTCGAAGCTGAACCGCTGCGGCCCAGCCGAGGCCGCAATGACCAGAAACCGAAAGCGCCGCGCCCCCGGCGGGAACGCGGCGCCTCGAAAGGAGAGCCGAAACTCAGACGCGCTTGAACAGCAGCGCCCGCTTGACCTCCTGGATCGCCTTCGTCACCTGGATGCCACGCGGGCAGGCGTCGGTGCAGTTGAACGTGGTCCGGCACCGCCACACGCCGTCGATGTCGTTGAGGATGTCGAGCCGCTCCTCAGCGCCCTCGTCGCGCGAGTCGAAGATGAACCGGTGCGCGTTCACGATGGCCGCCGGGCCGAAGTACGAGCCCTCGGTCCAGTACACCGGGCACGACGTGGTGCAGCACGCGCACAGGATGCACTTGGTGGTGTCGTCGAAGCGCTCGCGGTCGGCCACGGACTGGATGCGCTCGCGCGTCGGCTCGTTGCCGTAGGTCACCAGGTACGGCTTGACGGCACGGAACGCCTCGAAGAACGGTTCCATGTCGACGAGCAGGTCCTTGTTCACCGGCAGGCCCTTGATGGGCTCGATGGTGATCGTGGTGGGCTTGCCGGAAGCGGCCAGCAGGTCCTTCAGCAGGACCTTGCACGCCAGGCGGTTGACGCCGTTGATGCGCATGGCGTCCGAGCCGCAGATGCCGTGGGCGCAGGAACGCCGGAACGTCAGAGTGCCGTCCACGTACCACTTGATGTAGTGGAGGAGGTTGAGCACGCGGTCCGACGGCAGCGCGGGGATGTCGAACGAGTCCCAGCGGGGCTCGTCGTCGAACTCCGGGTTGAACCGGCGGATCTTCACGGTGACCGTGACAGCGCCGTCCGGAACCGGCGGCTGGGAGCCGCGCGAGCCAGCAGAGGTTTCAGCGGTGGCGGTCATCAGTACTTGCGCTCCATCGGCTTGTACCGGGTAAAGGTGACGGGCTTGTAGTCGAGGCGGATGTCCGCGGCCAGACCGTCGCCCTGCTTGTAGAACATGCTGTGGCGCATGAAGTTCGTGTCGTCGCGGTTCGGGTAGTCCTCGCGGGCGTGGCCGCCGCGGGACTCCTTGCGCGCCAACGCGCCGACGACCAGCACCTCGGCCAGCTCCAGCAGGAAGCCGAGCTCGACGGCCTCCAGCAGGTCGGTGTTGAAGCGCTTGCCCTTGTCCTGCACCTGGATGTGGGCGTACCGCTCCTTCAGCGCCTGCACGTCGTGCAGCGCCTGCTTCAGCGTGTCCTCGGTGCGGTACACGGACGCGTTGGCGTCCATGGTGGCCTGCAGCTCGGTGCGGATGTCCGCGACGCGCTCCTGGCCGTGCTCGGACAGCACCAGCGCGACCTGCGCCTCGACGGCCGCGGCCGGGTTCTCCGGGAGGTCGACGTGCTCGGGGCGCGACAGGGCGTACTCCGCGGCGGCGATGCCCGCGCGGCGGCCGAAGACGTTGATGTCCAGCAGCGAGTTGGTGCCCAGGCGGTTCGCGCCGTGCACCGACACGCACGCGCACTCGCCGGCGGCGTACAGGCCGGGGACGATGTTGTCGTTGTCCCGCAGCACTTCGCCGTGGATGTTCGTCGGGATGCCGCCCATCGCGTAGTGCGCGGTCGGGTACACCGGGACGGGCTCGACGACCGGGTCGACGGCCAGGTACGTGCGGGCGAACTCGGTGATGTCGGGCAGCTTGGTCTCCAGCACCTCGGCACCGAGGTGCGTGCAGTCCAGCAGCACGTAGTCCTTGTTCGGGCCGGCGCCGCGGCCTTCCAGCACCTCGAGAGCCATCGAGCGGGCCACGATGTCGCGCGGCGCCAAGTCCTTGATGGTCGGGGCGTAGCGCTCCATGAACCGCTCACCCGAGGCGTTGCGCAGGATCGCGCCCTCGCCGCGGGCGCCCTCGGTCAGCAGGATGCCGAGACCCGCGAGGCCCGTCGGGTGGAACTGGTAGAACTCCATGTCCTCCAGGGGAAGGCCCTTGCGGAAGACGATGCCCATGCCGTCACCGGTCAGCGTGTGGGCGTTCGACGTGGTCTTGAAGACCTTGCCGAAACCACCGGTCGCGAACACGACGGACTTGGCCTGGAAGACGTGGATCTCGCCGGTCGCGAGCTCGTACGCGACGGCGCCGGTGCAGACCGGGCCGTTCTCCGTCTCGGTGAGGCAGATGTCGAGCACGTAGAACTCGTTGAAGAACTCGATGCCGTGCTTGACGCAGTTCTGGTACAGCGTCTGCAGGATCATGTGACCGGTGCGGTCGGCGGCGTAGCAGGCGCGGCGCACGGCGGCTTCACCGTGGTTGCGCGTGTGGCCGCCGAACCGGCGCTGGTCGATCTTGCCCTCGGGCGTGCGGTTGAACGGCAGGCCCATCTTCTCGAGGTCGAGGACGGCGTCGATGGCCTCCTTCGCCATGATCTCGGCGGCGTCCTGGTCGACCAGGTAGTCGCCGCCCTTGATCGTGTCGAAGGTGTGCCACTCCCAGTTGTCCTCCTCGACGTTGGCGAGGGCCGCGCACATGCCGCCCTGGGCCGCGCCGGTGTGCGAACGCGTGGGGTAGAGCTTGGTGAGCACCGCGGTGCGGGCGCGCTGGCCGGACTCGATCGCCGCGCGCATTCCGGCACCACCAGCGCCGATGATGACTACGTCGTACTTGTGGAACTGCATTGTGGTGGGCTCCCCGCGCGGGTCAGTTCGAGATGTTCGGGTCGAAGGTGAAGATCACGAACGTGCCGAGCGAGACGATCAGCACCATCGAGACGTAGAGCAGCATCTTCAACCAGAACCGGGTGGAGTCCTTGCGGGCGTAGTCGTTGATGACCGTCCGCACGCCGTTGCCGCCGTGGATCTGCGCGAGCCAGAGCATCGCGAGGTCCCAGAACTGCCAGAACGGGGACGCCCAGCGGCCGGCCACGAAGCCAAAGTTGATCTTGTGGACGCCTCCGTCGAGGATGTTCATGATGAACAGGTGGCCCAGGACCAGGACCACGAGCAGCAGGCCGGACAGGCGCATGAACAGCCAGCTGTAGAGCTCGCCGTTGCTGCGGCGGGCCGCGGGACGGCGCGGCTGGCGGGGCTTGTCGAGTGCGAGAGACATGGTCAGTGACCCCCAACCAGGCCGGAGATCGTGCGCTGCATCATGAAGTAGAAGCCGGGGATCATCACGACGACCCAGACGGCCAGCACGGTCCAGAGCATGACCCGCTGGTACTTGGCGCCCTTCTCCCAGAAGTCGACCAGCATGACCCGGATGCCGTTCAGCGCGTGGTAGAGCACCGCGCCGACGAGGCCGACCTCGAAGAGGTTCACGACCGGGTTCTTGTAGGTCTCGATCACCGCGTCGTACGCGTTCGGTGACACTCGGACGAGTGCCGTGTCGAGCACGTGGGTGAAGAGGAAGAAGAACGTGAGGACACCGGTGATCCGGTGGGCGACCCAGGACCACATGCCCAGATCACCGCGGTAGAGCGTCCCACCCCCTCGGGTGGTGCCCGACCGCTCGGGTGCGCCTGCGCTGGTCATGCGCCGAGGCCTCCAACGTCAGTGGTGGTGGTCGGTGAACAGTTCCTTCCGACCATGACCGGGAAATGCTAGTCCCGCACGTCGGAAGCGACCCAGCAGGCGCACCCGCTCTGTGATCGATGAGACACGCTGTCGATCGGCCAACCGGTCTTGATCGATCCTGAAATGCGGCCCACGCCACACCTCGACCGCACGCGGGGAGCTTTCGTACTCCAGGAGAGGGCGCGGGGGCCCCGCGTGCCGTCCGGAAACGAGGACGGCGGCTCGGACCTCCGCCTTGGTCCGGGCCGCCGTCGATGGCAAGGGCACTTGCCACCCCCTACACGACGAGTGGCCGCGAACGGTTCAACCGAGGCGGACATCCGCACGTCAGCGTGGCGACAGCAGGCCGGCTCATTCTGAGGTCATGGGGAGGGGATTTCCGCCGAGTGGCCCAGTCGCGGGCATGTCGTCGGTACTGGAGCGGTGGGCTTGGCGCGCGGAACTGGGCCGTTTGGACGACGATCAGAGCGGTGAAGCGACCGAAGAGGACGTTTCACCACGCGCCGAACACGATTGATCACCACAGGTACGGCCAATGCGTCGAATGGGTAACCGATAGGGGTCTTTGTAGGTGCTGGCCGCAACGAGGTTGGTTACTAAGAGGTACGGTGCGCCGTCTAGAACCCAACAACGTCGTTGGGGAGGAACCTCAGGGAGGAGACGAGCCGTGCGTCGTCGTATGCGTGGCGTCGCGGTCGCCGCGATCGCGTTGACCAGCGTGATGACTATGGCCGCCTGCGCGAAGGACTCGGGTGGCGGTAGCAACAACGCGAACACCGGCAGTGGTGCCGCCTGCGAGTTCGCCACGCCTCCCCCCGCGCCCACCACCTCGAACACCAGCTCCGCCGCCGGTGACAAGGTGGACGGCAGCGCGCTGAAGGTCGGCCTGGCCTACGACATCGGTGGTCGTGGCGACGCGTCGTTCAACGACTCCGCCGCCGCCGGTCTCGACAAGGCGATCACCGACTTCGGCGTCAAGAAGGAGAACGTCAAGGAGCTCTCCGCCGCGCCGAACGAGGACGAGGCCGCTAAGCAGACCCGGTTGCGCCAGCTGGCCACCGAGGGCTTCAACCCGATCGTCGCCGTCGGCTTCGCCTACGCCGAGTCGCTGAAGGTCGTCGCGCCGCAGTTCCCGAACGTCAAGTTCGGTCTCGTCGACTCCGCAGTGGACGGTGCCACCAACGTCACGCCGCTGCTGTTCGCCGAGCAGGAGGGTTCCTTCCTGGCCGGCGTCATCGCCGCGTACCAGAGCAAGAAGTGCCACGTGGGCTTCGTCGGCGGCGTCGAGATCCCGCTGATCCAGAAGTTCGAGGCCGGCTACTTCCAGGGTGCCAAGGCTGCCGCGCCGAAGGTCCAGATCGACAAGAAGTACATCACCCCGGCCGGTGACTTCTCGGGCTTCCAGGACGCGCCGAAGGGTTCCGAGGCCGCGAAGGGCCTGATCGACAAGGGCGCCGACGTGATCTACCAGGCCGCGGGCGCGTCCGGCAAGGGCATCTTCTCGGCTGCCAAGCAGGGTGGCGTGCTGGCGATCGGTGTCGACTCCGACCAGTACAACCAGGCGACCGTCGCGGACACCAAGGACGTCATCGTCTCGTCGATGCTCAAGCGCGTCGACGTCGCGGTCTACGACTTCATCCGGGCCGCCGCGAAGAACGACCTCGCGTCGCTGCCGAAGGTCTTCGACCTGAAGGTCGGCGGTGTCGGCTACGCCACGTCCGGTGGCAAGATCGACGCCAAGCTGCAGGGCATCCTCGAGGGCTACAAGGCCCAGATCATCGAGGGCAAGATCAAGGTCGCGGACAAGCCGTAGTCCGCTAGCCAAAGCACACGCCGGGCCCTGTGAGGATCTGCCCTCACAGGGCCTGGTGCGTGGTAGGAGGAGCCTCGACGATGAGCAGTTCCACGTCCGTCCGGACGGACGATCCCCCCGCCGTGGTGCTCACCGGCATCACCAAGCGATTCCCCGGTGTGGTCGCCAACAGCGACGTCCACCTGACCGTCCGCCGCGGCGAGGTGCACGCGCTCTGCGGTGAGAACGGCGCGGGCAAGTCGACCCTGATGAAGATCCTCTACGGCATGCAGGCGCCGGACGAGGGCACCATCGAGGTGAACGGCGAGCAGGTGCGGTTCCGCACGCCGTCCGACGCCATCAAGGCCGGCATCGGCATGGTGCACCAGCACTTCATGCTCGCCGACAACCTCACCGTCCAGGAGAACGTGGTCCTGGGTGCCGAGTCGTTGCACGGCATCGGCCAGAAGGCCCGCAAGCGCATCATCGAGCTGTCGGGCAAGACCGGGCTCAACGTCGACCCCGGCGTGCTCGTCGAGCAGCTCGGCGTCGCGGACCGGCAGCGCGTCGAGATCCTCAAGGTGCTCTACCGCGGTGCCAAGGTGATCATCCTGGACGAGCCGACCGCCGTGCTCGTGCCGCAGGAGGTCAACGAGCTCTTCGACACCGTCCGCGGCATGCAGGAGCAGGGCTACACGTTCCTGTTCATCTCGCACAAGCTCGACGAGGTCCGCGCGATCGCGGACTCGGTCACGGTGATCCGCCGCGGCACGACCGTCGGCAGCGCGGACCCGAAGACCGTGTCGTCGCGCCAGCTCGCCGAGATGATGGTCGGCAGCGAGCTGCCCAGCCCGGAGACCCGCGAGTCCACCGTCACCGACGAGGTCGTGCTGGACGTCAAGGGCCTCAAGCTGATGACCCCTGACGGCTCGCGGCCGATCCTCGACGACGTGGACCTGGTGGTCCGGTCCGGCGAGGTCGTCGGCATCGCCGGCGTCGAGGGCAACGGCCAGACCGAGCTGGTCGAGACGATCATGGGCATGCGCAGGGCGGGCAGCGGCACGATCACGTTGCAGGACAAGGACCTCACGAAGCTCGGCACGCTCGCGCGGCGCGAGGCGGGCATCGGCTACATCCCCGAGGACCGCCACCGCCACGGCCTGCTGCTCACGCAACCCCTTTGGTACAACCGAATTCTCGGCTACCAGACCCGCAAGCCGACGTCCAGGGGCATCTGGCTCGACACCGACGGCGCCAAGCGGGACACCGAGCGGATCGTCAGCGAGTTCGACGTCCGCACGCCGGGCATCGACGTGCCCGCGGCCGCTCTTTCCGGTGGCAACCAGCAGAAGCTCGTCGTCGGGCGGGAACTGTCCGGGAACCCGGTGCTGCTCATCGCCTCGCATCCGACGCGCGGTGTGGACGTCGGCGCGCAGGCGTTGATCTGGGACGAGATCAAGCGCGCCCGTGCCGCCGGTCTGGCCGTGCTGCTGATCTCCGCCGACCTGGACGAGCTGATCGGCCTCTCGGACACGATCAAGGTCATGCTGCGCGGCCGCCTGGTGGCCGACGCCGACCCGAGCACCGTCACGCCCGAGGACCTCGGCAGCGCGATGACGGGCGCGGGCAGCACGAGCGCCGCGGTCCAGGAGACCGCCGTCGTCGAGGAAGGCGAGAACTGATGGGAAACCTGCGCGGCAAACTCCTGCCGCCCGCGTTGGCGATCGTCTTCTCGATGTTGCTGTGCGGTGTGGCGCTCGTGATCTCGGGCGCGAACCCGCTCCGCGCGTTCGGTGTGATGGTGACGCAGGTCGGCAAGGGCTCGACGCTCGTCGACATCATCAACTCGACGGGCATCTACTACATCGCGGCGCTCGCGGTGGCGATCGGGTTCCAGATGAACCTGTTCAACATCGGTGTCGAGGGCCAGTACCGCGTCGCGGCCGTCGTCGCAGCGGTGGTCGGCGGCTCGATCGCGCTGCCGCCGGGCATCCACACGCTGGTGATCATCATCGTCGGTGCGCTCGCCGGTGCCGCCTGGGCCGCGATCCCCGCGATCCTCAAGGTGACCCGCGGCGTGAACGAGGTCATCTCGACGATCATGATGAACGGCCTGGCGATCGGCTTCTCTGCCTACCTGATCCGCCGCGACGTCTTCGGTGAGCTGCGGGGCAACAACATCCGCACGCCGGAGATCCCGGAGAGCGGCTGGATGCCCGGCATCTCGTTCGGCGGCTCCGGCACGATGTTCGGCTTCCTGTTCGTGGCCATCGCGCTCGGCGTCGGTTACTGGATCATGATGAACCGCACCAGGTTCGGCTTCGAGCTGCGCGCTTCCGGTGAGTCGTCGACCGCCGCGTCGGCCGGTGGCGTCAACGCCAAGAAGATGGTGCTGGTGTCGATGCTGCTCTCCGGCGCCATCGCGGGCCTGATCGGTCTGCCGGAGATGCTCGGCCGCGACCACACGTTCAGCCTGAACTTCACCGCGGGCATCGGGTTCTCGGGCATCGCGATCGCGCTGCTCGGCCGCAACCACCCCGGCGGCATCGCGTTCGGCGCGCTGCTGTGGGCGTTCCTGGACAAGTCGGGTCTCGCGCTCGACAACGTCGGTGTGCCAAGGGAGATCGTCACCATCATGCAGGGCTCGATCGTCCTGTCGGTCGTCGTCGCGTACGAGGTGGTGCGCCGCGTCGAGCTCGCCGCGGAACAGCGCCGCGTCGGCCGTGAGCTCGGAACTGTCGGAGGTGCCGCGTGATCACGACGATGGAGGAGAAGCCCCACGTCCCGGCGGCGCCGCGCAGGCGCAAGGTCCCCGGCTGGGCCGTCGGTCTGCTCGGGGTCGCGGGCGCGATCGTGCTGCTGTCGGTCACCTCGTACCAGACCGGCTTCCTGCAGCTGACGTCGTCCGGCACCACCCAGACCGCGGTCCGGCTGGCGCTGCCGATCCTGCTCGCCGGTCTCGGCGGTCTGTGGTCGGAACGCGCCGGCGTGGTCAACATCGGCCTCGAAGGCATGATGATCATGGGTACCTGGGGTGCGGCGTGGGCCGGCTACCAGTGGGGCCCGTGGGCGGCGGTCGTCGCGGCCGTCGTGTTCGGCGCGCTGGGTGGACTGCTGCACGCGATCGCCACGGTCTCGTTCGGCGTCAACCACATCGTCTCCGGTGTGGCGATCAACCTGCTCGGCGCCGGCGTGACGAAGTACCTGTCGACGCTGATCTTCCAGCCGCTGTCGCACAACCCGCGGCAGTCGCCGCCGGTCCAGCCGTTCGACACGTACTCGGCGGCCGGTCTCGCGGACTGGCTCGGTGACCTGGAGCAGGGCAAGCGCCTGATCATCTCGGACGTCGCGGGCATCCTGCGCGGCCTGGTCACCGGTGTCTCGCCGCTGACGATGCTGACCATCCTGCTCGTGCCGCTGTCGTACTACCTGTTGTGGCGCACCAGGTTCGGCCTGCGCCTGCGCTCGGTCGGCGAGAACCCGCACGCCGCGGACTCGCTGGGCGTGAAGGTGTACTTCCACAAGTACGTCGCCGTGATCGTCTCCGGTGGCCTCGCCGGTCTCGGTGGCGCGGCCCTGGTGCTGAACCCCGGTCAGCTGTCCTATTTGGAGGGTCAGACCGGCGGTCGCGGCTTCATCGGCCTCGCCGCCATGATCTTCGGCAACTGGCGGCCCGGTGGGCTCCTGGGTGGCGCGGCGCTGTTCGGTTACGCCGACGGCCTGCAGCTGCGTTCGGGCGGCGAAACCGTGCTGGCGCTGGTCTACGGCGTGGTGCTGCTCCTTGGCGTGATCGTGGTGTGGCAGCTGATTCGCCAGCGCTGGTTCTCCGCTGCCGCGGCGATCATCGTGGCCGTGCTGCTGTACCTGCTGTACATCAGCCTCGACGAGATCCCGGGCGAGTTCGTGGCCTACGCCCCGCACATGGTGACGCTGGCCGTGCTGGCCGTGGCGTCGCAACGGTTGCGGATGCCGGCCGCCGACGGTCTGGTGTACCGCCGTGGCTGAGATCGACTGGGACCTCCTCAGGGCACGGGCGGTGGAGGCGGCGTCGTTCGCCCACTGCCCGTACTCGGGGTTGCAGGTGGGTGCGGCGGCGTTGTGCGACGACGGCCGCATCGTGACCGGGTGCAACGTCGAGAACGCCTCGTACGGCCTCGGTCTTTGCGCCGAGTGCACCATGGTCGGCCAGCTGCGGCTGACGGGCGGCGGCCGGTTGGTCGCGGTGGCCTGTCGTTCCGGTTCCGGCGAGCTGCTGATGCCGTGCGGGCGCTGCCGCCAGGTGATCTACGAGTTCGGCGGGCGCGAGTGCCTGGTCGACACCGCGCGCGGACCCCTGCCGATGACCGAGGTGCTGCTCGACGCGTTCGGACCGGAGGACCTGCCATGAGCTTCTCTGCAGTGGACGTCATCCGCGCCAAGCGCGACGGCCTCGTCCTCTCGGACGCGCAGATCGACTGGGTCATCGACGCCTACACGCGCGGCGCCGTCGCGGACGAGCAGATGTCCGCGCTGGCCATGGCGATCTTCTTCAACGGCATGACCTCCGCCGAGACCGCGCGCTGGACGCAGGCGATGATCTCGTCGGGCGAGCGGTTGTCGTTGCACGTGGACCGCCCGACCGTGGACAAGCACTCGACCGGCGGCGTCGGTGACAAGATCACCCTGCCGCTGGCTCCGCTGGTCGCTGCCTGTGGCGCTGCCGTGCCGCAGCTGTCCGGCCGCGGTCTCGGCCACACCGGCGGGACGCTGGACAAGCTGGAGTCGATCCCGGGGTGGCGGGCCGCACTGTCCACTTCGGAGATTCTCGCGCAGCTCTCCTCGGTCGGCGCCGTGGTCTGCGCTGCGACGGAAGGACTCGCGCCCGCTGACCGCAAGCTCTACGCGTTGCGCGACGTCACCGGAACCGTCGAGGCGATTCCGCTGATCGCGTCCTCGATCATGTCGAAGAAGATCGCCGAGGGCGCCGAGTCCCTGGTGCTGGACGTGAAGGTCGGTTCCGGCGCGTTCATGAAGGACCTGGCGTCCGCCCGCGCGCTGGCCGAGGCTCTGGTGGCCATCGGCGTCGAGCACGGCGTGCGGATCTCGGCTCTGCTGACCGACATGTCGGTGCCTCTGGGCCGTGCCGTCGGCAACGCCGTCGAGGTGGCCGAGTCGGTCGAGGTCCTGCGCGGTGGCGGACCTGCCGACGTGGTGGCGCTGACCGTGGCGCTGGCCGCGGAAATGCTGTCGCTGGCCGGGATTTCCGCTGATCCGGCCAAGGTGCTGGCTTCCGGTGAGGCGTACGAGACGTGGGCGCGGATGATCCGGGCCCAGGGCGGCGATCCGGAGGCCGACCTGCCGGTCGCGTCGCACAAGCACGTGGTGACGGCACCCGCCGCCGGTGTGTTGTCCACTTTGGACGCTTATGGCGTCGGGGTGGCGGCGTGGCGGCTCGGGGCCGGCCGGGCGCGCAAGGAGGACCCGGTGCAGGCCGGTGCCGGCGTGCTGTGCCTCGCCAAGCTCGGTGATGTCGTTGCCGAGGGCCAGCCGTTGCTGGAGCTCCACACCGACACGCCCGATGCCGTCGAGGGTGCGTTGCAGGCTCTCGAAGGTGCCTACTCGGTCTCGGCGTCCGCGCCGGAGCGCTCACCGCTGGTCATCGACACGATCCGCGGCTGACGTCGCCTGATCGGGAACGGCAGCGTCGGCACCAGGTCGTCGACGAGGTCGTTCCCGAACACGCACAGCGTCTGCTCCCACGGGTGCCCGAAGGTGCCCTGGGACATGTCCTCGGTGAGGAAGATGTAGTAGTCGCCGTCGGGAA
>Ga0207692_10000339_pt1 | contig 16247 bp, 18 predicted proteins | sample LARL52metaG_FD_184345 | JGI IMG/M metagenome (GOLD analysis project Ga0207692, IMG submission 184345) | Corn, switchgrass and miscanthus rhizosphere microbial communities from Kellogg Biological Station, Michigan, USA - LAR L5-2 metaG... | ecosystem: Host-associated > Plants > Roots >...
CTCGATCACGATCTTCACCTCGCCAGCAGTGAGTTTCTGCTTCTTGATGCAGATGCGCGTGATCTCCAAAAAGCTACTCAACCGCGCAGACGATTCTTAGAGCTCAAAAGCCTCAATGGCGCCGCGGTATCAGTTGGTATGTCGAGATCAATGCTGATGAACTTCTCGGAGTTGCCGGGCCGACGCAGCGAATCCTGTGCATGATCCCGCTCGGGAAATCGACGATAAGCTGGCGTACCGGATTGAGCTATGCGATTTCGGCGGGAAGCGGTTTTCGCACTCCTAGCGCTGCCGACGGCGACTCTCCGAATAAGCGCGGTAAGCAACCGCGAACATCCCAAGCTCTGGGAAATGATTACGCTCGCAATCCGTGTAGCGGCGCGCGCCTTCGCGCGTATCAGGTCCGATCGTCACGGCCGCACATAGCAACTCGGAATCAATCCCAAGAACTTTGCGCAGTTGTTTCTCAAGCTTCGTTGCGGCACTCAGTTGCTGCATAAAGCTCACGTGCGCGGTTGCTTGGCGAAGCCGCTCCGTAAAATTGTGCCATTGCATCCACGCGATGCTATCGAATTGCCTGAGTGATGATGGATGGATCGGTTCCAGCAACGCGATGTTTCTGCGAGCATTTGGCCGCAACGCCGCCAATACTCTCATGGCACCCGGCTCCTCCAGATCATGCAATGCGCACGGGATCTGCCGAACTAGCTACGGTTGGCGCTTCAGTTGAATTTCGGAGCCACGACGGGATGGAGGCTCAGAGCTTTCAACGAGGCGCCCTGAAAACGTATTCACTGAAAGCGCTGCTTTTGATCTTCCGGGTGGGGTACTGGGGTACAGGCTTACCGAAATTCGAGATCCTCGATTAGCGGTTCCGAATCTGCATAGTCGAACGCTCTAATCCGCAGGATGCTCTCTGCGCTGGGACGGCTCGCGCGAACATAGCGGACGGGCTCTCATGAACCGCTTGCTTCAGCTAATCGCCGTTGTCGCGCTGCTGCCCCACTGCGTCAGCGCCGCGTCCGATGAAAAACATGACAATGGCCCAGCTTTCCAACTCCGCGAGGAATTATGGGCCATTCCGTCAACCCTTCCGATGTTGGCATACATGGTCCGCCCTGACGGGGCCGGACCGTACCCGCTTCTGGTGATGAACCATGGGGTTTCCCTCGATCCGAACGAACGAAGCTACTTTCCCGTGATCGAGTTTCACGACGCAGCCCTTTGGTTCGCGAGGCGGGGTTACGTGGTCGTCGCGCCTGTGCGACCAGGATATGGTGCGACAGCCATCGAAAAGCCGGAGCGCGGTCTATTCGGGCTCTTCTTCTCAGGTGTCGGCAATTGCTCGGACGCCAACTTCCGAGACGCTGGGCTGGCGATTGCTTCCATCGACGCGTGGGTCATCGACTACATGTCGGTTCAGCCATTTATCAAGCGCGATGGCATCATCGTTGTCGGTCAATCAGGTGGCGGCTGGGGCGCGATCGCTCTTGCCAGTCAGAATCCAAGGGCAGTACGCGCCATCATCGGTTTCGAAGCAGGTCGCGGCGGACATTTCCAGGGTAAACCCAACAATAATTGTGCTCCGGATCATTTAGTCGAGACGGTGGCCGAGTTTGGGCGAACAGCCCGAATACCAATGTTATGGATTTACTCACATAACGACAGTTATTTCGGGCCTGATCTCTCGAAACGATTGGCAGCAGCGTTTCAGGCTGCTGGCGGGACTCTCGAGTATCACCTGCTCCCGGACTTCGGAGAGGATGGCCATTTTTTGATCGATTCTGCCGATGCTATTCCGATCTGGGCCCCACTGGTTAGCGAATTTCTAAAAAGCCATCCATAAGGCGCGATCCGCCTGTTTGTCGGAGGTTTACGCCATGACCCTGCGCACAATTCGAACATTCGATAGTCCAGGAACGCTGTGGTCGATCGCGGCCGCATCCGTTGCAACGACTATCTCAATGGCCGCGACGATCGCGAACGGCCAGCAACTCATCCCGTTTGGTGATGTGCCGGCAACGACAGATTTTTCCGAGGCCGAAATCGCGGCGCGAGGACAACAGAAGCGTCCGGACCTGCACTACTCTGATTGGAAAAAATTGTGTTTCCGGGGTGTGCAGGCTGCAGAGGCAAACATGGTTTGCCGCACGACCATTGAGGGCAAATCGGACCTGGGTCAGACCATCCTGAGGGTCGACTTAATCGAACGAGAAAAAGCGCCTGCCGCAAGGTTGCAAGTTTTCCTGCCGTCAGAATTGTTTCTGCAGCCCGGCATCAAGCTGACTGTCGACGATAGCGCCTCAACGCAGGTTCCCTTCACGATTTGTTTGGCCAACGGGTGCGTGGCCGCGACCGTTGCCGAACCGAGTTTCGTTCATCAACTCGACTCCGGCCGGATGCTTTCCGTGGAAGCGGTCAACTTCAACGTCAGATCTGTGATCGCTTCGCTACCGCTGGACGACTTTGCGAAGGTACATCAAGGCGTCGCCGCGCAAATTTTTGAGCAGAAGCTGGAAGGAAAGTGGGAGCAGCCCGCCGAAGGAGATCACGTCAAATAGACCCGATCGAGTTGGCCGCGACGCTGGTCCCGAAGTTCGGCACAGCGCCAAAACCATGGCATCAACTCGCGCGTCCTGCGCGCCTGCCCGTTCCGTCGACGCGGCCGAGCTTCGACTGCAGCCGAACCAGATCGAGGAATACGTCGGCCTGGCGGCGCAATTCGTCGGCGATCACCGGCGGCTCGCTGGCAATGGTCGAAATCACGGTAACGCGAACGCCGCGGCGCTGTACCGCTTCGACCAGCGAACAAAAAGCGCCGTCACCCGAGAACAGCACGATCTCGTCGACGCGTTCGGCAAGCTCCATGGCATCGACCGCAAGCTCGACATGCATGTTGCCCTTCAGCTTGCGGCGACCGGTGATGTCGATGAATTCCTTGGTCGCCTTGGTGACGACGGTATAGCCATTGTAATCGAGCCAATCAATCAGGGGCCGGATCGACGAGTACTCATGTTCTATGACGGCGGTGTAATAAAGCGCACGCACCAACGTTCCACGGCTCTTGATCTCATCCCGCAGGCGCTTGTAGTCGATATCGAAGCCCAGGATTTTGGCTGTTGCATGCAGATTGGGCCCATCAACAAACAGCGCCACTCTATCGGTTTTGCCGGGGCTCACCAAAGATTGACGTCTCTCTTTGGATTTTAGAATTAATACGAACTGTCGTTCCGATCCGTTTTGAATGCTCATTTGCTGAAAAGTTTCTAGACGACAATCATCGGCGCATCTTGCTATATTGTGCCAATAATCTGACTTTTGGTGCCCGGAGTTCTCGATCGAGCCGCCGTTCGCAGCGAATGGCATTTAACCGAGATCTTTTGATGCGTGCGCCCAGGCATTCGCCCCTTCATTCGGTTCCAAGCGCGACGGGAGCAATCGCGCGGCTTGTATGCGGACGGCTACGACAAGCCGGGTTACCGCTCGCCCCTCTCCTCTCGAGCGCTGGGCTGAGTATTGAACGGATCGACGACGTCAACGCTCGTCTCGAAGTGACAGCTCAAGTCAAATTTCTCAAGATCGCGGCAGAGCAGCTGCAAGATGGTCTTCTTGGATTTCATTTGGCACGCGAATTCGAGTTACGTGAAGTAGGCTTGCTTTACTATGTGTTGTCTTCCTCGAAGGACTTCAAAGAGGCGATGAGCAATGCTCGACGTTACTGCCGGATCGTCAATGAAGGCATCGAGATCGAATTTCACGCCGATCGTGCCAATGTCATTGCGCTCAATTATATCGGAGTCGACCGGAAAACTGATCGACATCAGATCGAGTTCTGGCTGTTCTCGCTGGTTCGCATGTGTCGAGAGCTGACGGGCACGCGGCTGGCGCCCCGCGAGGTAAACGTCAGACATTTCCGCGAGACCATGCCCCCCGAGTTTCGAGCGCTTCTGGGGTGCGATGTCAAATTCGGGACAACGGCAGATGAGATCATTCTTCCGAAAATGGTCATCACCCTCCCTGTTGTCAGCGCCGACAATCATCTGAACAAGTTATTGGTGCGGTACGCAGAGGATGCGCTTGCGCACAGTTTGGCCGAAGAAGATATCCGCACGCGGGTCGAAAAGGCTATTGCACCCCTGCTTCCGCACGGAACGGCGAAGGCCTGCAGAATCGCTCGCGAACTTGGGATGAGTCACCGGACACTTGCACGTTTGCTTTCCGCGGAGAGACTCACTTTCTCGACGGTACTGGACCAATACCGGGCCGATTTAGCCAAAGCCTATCTCACACATCGCGATTTGCCAATCTCGCAGATCGCCTGGCTGCTCGGTTATCACGAGGTAAGCGCGTTTACTCATGCAGTTAAGCGCTGGACCGGAGTCACCCCGAGACAATTGCGCGCCGGCAGCGAGACCACATAACGCCCTTGTGCAACGACTGATCCAGCGAAGTGCTTGCCTCTGCCTCACAGATGCCCAGTGAAAATACCGCAACGGACTTGCCGGATTTACATAGCTACAGCGCCGGCCTTGACTGAACCTCGGGCTTGAGAATGGACAAGCGTTGAGTTCCTTTGCGCGGTGCTTTGCAAGCCAGCGCCGCTGTCGAAGCTCGAACAGGGAGTCATTCCAGGCCGTGTGAGGCACAAGCCGCTTCGCGTGCCCAAGCGCGACCGACTTAGAGACCGTGCGTCCGCGTGAGGCCGTGTCGCGGGAGAGGGTGGATCGCCAATGGATACCACATTCGGCGTCTTGGATGCTTTTGCCTTCGTGGTGTTCGCCGTTCTCATCGCTGTGGTGGTGATCGCCTTTGTCAGCTTGGGGCAATTGCCGGGCCGCCTCGCGAAAAAATGGGGACATCCGCAGGCTTCGGCGGTCAACGTCGCTGGCTGGATCGGCCTGGCGACCGGCGGCCTGCTGTGGCCACTTGCATTGATTTGGGCCTTCATCACACCCTCCGGGCTGGCCGCTTCGAGAGCGAAGGATGACCTTGAATCCGGCGGCGTCCCGCTGCAGCCAGCTCCTTCGCGCAAGAGCTCAACCGAGAAGGTGGCACGGCGGTGATCGCATTCCTCATCATAGTCTATTGCGCGGTCGTGCTCGTGCTTTTCAAAGTTCTCCATTTGAAGCCGCGGCCTTATCTCATCGCATGCATGGCCCTCGCCGGCGTTCTCATGATTGGCGGCGTGGTGGTCGCGTGGACGCAGTCGGCGCCCATAACGGACAGGCTGGTGACGACCCAATACGTGGTTCAGCTCGTGCCTTACGTGAAGGGGCAGGTCAAGGCGGTGCATGCCGAGGCGAACCAGCCGATGAAGAAAGGCGATTTGCTGCTCGAAATTGACCCGACGCCCTATCAATACACCGTGGATCAACTCGAGGCGCAGCTCAAGGCCTCGAAAGCGAACGTCGAGCAGGCGCAGGCTGGCGCGCAAGCCGCCGATGCAAATGTGACGGAGGCCAAGGATGGAGTGACCCAGGCTCAGGCCGCAGTCGATCAAGCCAAGGCAGCCGTGGCCAATGCGCAAGCCAGTTTCAACAAGGCGAAAGCTGCCGACGACCTGGCCAAGACGCAGGAACAGATCGCCTTGAACATCCAGCGGGCCGACGTGGCCGCGATCAGCCAGCTCAAGGTGGCCGAGGCCAGGCAACAGCGCCAGGAGGCGGATGCCGCCGTCGCGCAGGCCGCAGCGGCGGTTACGCAGGCGGAGGCCGCCGAACAACAGGCGGTGGCTGCATTGGCCGCAGCACAGTCAACTCAGCAGCAGGCCGAAGCCGCCGCGCGTCAGGCGGCTTTCGCGGTCGTGGTAGCGCAAAGCGGCGTACCCGCTGTAGAGGCTCAGCTCGGTGACGCGCAATTCAACCTTGCGCAATGCAGGATGACCGCCCCAGGCGACGGATATGTGGTGAACTGGCAGGTCCAGGTGGGGACCATGCTGGTGCCCATGCCGCTCGCGGCGGCCGGGACGTTCGTCAACACGTCCAGCATCGCCATTGCGGCGGTGTTTCCTCAGAATTGGCTCTCGCATGTGGAACCGGGAGACGACGTCGAGCTGGTGCTCGACCCCTATCCGGGCCGGCTGTTCACTGGAAGGGTCGACGTCGTGATACCCGCCTCTGGCGGGGGGCAATTCACGACCAGCGGAGACATTCCGACTGCGGCAAGGGTCGGATCGACTGGTGCCTTCGCGGTCAAGATCCTGTTTGACGATCCGGTGGTCGCGCGAAAATTGTCAATCGGTTCAGGGGGTACCGCCGCGGTCTATACAAAGGTGGGCAAGCCTACACACGTCATCTCGAAGGTCGCGATCCGGATGAAGAAATGGCTACTGTACGTTACGCCGACCGTTACGAAGACCTAGCCGGGGTGCGGGCGAGGTTGGCGCAAGATGCCGAATTTGCATGTGACACAAATGTCACGGGTCGCGTCAGGCTGTTCATTGCGGCCGAAGACTTGGGGCGGAGAATCGTAAAGGTTGATAAGTTGCAAATCTGCCCGTGAGCAACCATGGGGAAGCTGCCAAATGAGCCTTTTCCGCCGCATGAGGCCAGCTGTCGCTCGGTTTTTGTGGCCGCTCTCAGCGACGCTCATTCTGCCACTTGCCGCTTGCGCCGTCGGCCCTGATTTTTCCCGCCGGCAGCCTCGGTTGCCAGCAATTATCTCGGCACGAGCAATCGCCCGATCAAGTCCAGTCACCAGGACTATCAGGATTGGTGGAAGGCGTTCCATGACCCCACACTGAACGAACTCGTCCGCATTGGCTACAATCAGAATCTGACGCTGTTGAGTGCCGGGACGCGCGTGCTCCAGGCGCGCGCGGTGCTCGGCATCGCCATCGGCTCGTTCTATCCACAGCTGCAGCAGGGAACCGGATCGTTGATCTACACCCAGCCCAGCGCCGCCACGCCGGCCGCGCTTCGGAACGCTGGACCGATGCGCTTGCCGTTCAGGCGGCTTGGGAGCTGGACTTTTGGGGTAAGTTTCGTCGTGGCGTCGAGTCCGCCGACGGCGCCTACCTCGCGTCCATCGCGAGCTACGACGACGTGCTTGTCACGCTTCTGGGCGACATCGTAGCGACCTATATCGGAATCCGCACAACCGAGCAGCTGATCGCGATCGCCCGCTCCAATATCAGCAAGCAAAAGCAAGCCTTAGAGATCGCACAGGCCAAGTTCAAGGGCGGCGGCGCCAGCGAACGTGATGTTTTCCAAGCGACCAACGTCCTTGAGCAGACGCAAGCGGCGATTCCGCAGTTCACGATCCAATTGCAGCAAGGACAGAATGCGCTCTGCGTGTTGCTCGGCATTCCGCCCCAGCAGCTCGGCGCCCTACTCGCCAGGTCGAGAGCCCGGATACCAGAACCGCCCCCCACGATCGCAGTTGGAATCCCCGCAGACCTGTTGCGCCGCAGGCCAGACGTCCGCTCCGCCGAGCTGGCCGCCTTAGCGCAGAACGCGCAAATCGGCGTCGCCGAGGCTCAGCTCTATCCGGCCATCAGCATCACCGGTACGTTCGGAGGCGCCGCCAGCACCGCAAACGGCCACAACCTTGGTGAGGTCGTCAGCGCCCGAGGCATCACCTATGCCGCCGGTCCATCGTTTCAATGGAACATTCTGAACTATGGGCAGATCACTAACAATGTGCGTTTGCAGGACGCGAAGTTGCAGCAGTTATTGGTCGATTATCAAAACGCCGTCCTTAAGGCGCAGCAGCAGGTGGACGACGGCATTTCGGCCTTCCTGCAGTCGCGCGTCCAAGTCGGATATCTTCGCAAGAGTGTCACCGCTGCACAAGGCGCGTTGAAAGTCGGAACAGAGCAATACGAGCAAGGCGCTACCGACTTTACGACCGTGCTAATAGCCGAGCAGAACCTGTTTCAGGCGGAGAGCAGCCTGGCTCAGGCCTCCGCCAATGCTGCGCTCGGTGCGATCGCCATCTATCGCGCACTCGGCGGCGGATGGCAGATACGAGAAGATAGCTATTTCGTGACGGCCCCGACGGCCGACCAGATGCGAGCACGGACCAACTGGGGACCTCTACTGCCGCCGCCCAGGGCGCCCCAGCCGCCGACTCCCGGTGTTCCTTCTCCCTCAGATATCAGACCGACGGTTCGGCTTCCGGAATGGTGAAACTGTACAGGAGCGGATTCCGAGTCCGCGATCGGGCCGGCTTTCTTTCAGACAGTCCACTGTCCAGTCCCACGACGGGCCCGCAACTGTTTTGTCGCGCTCATCATGATCGCGTGCGGAGGTATAGTGGTGGGCGTCTTCCACAATTATGGCAGAACACTCTTTCGTGGTACTCAATTAGGCACACGCCCAAGGAATGAAAAGCCGTTGCCGAAGCTTAAGAGGGGTCGCTTGCATGTCACAATCCGTGCATTGATTTACATCAAACAATCGCAGGTTGATGACAGGTGATGGCGGATCTAAACTAAAATTTAGATTCCCAGTTGCCAGACCAGACTACCATTCTGTTTTGCGAATCCGAAAAGCTCCGTCGGGCAGCTGTCCAACCAAATTGTTCTTTCTGTTTGGGGAGAACAGAAATGGCGTTCAGTAGAGTTTTCAGTTTTGATGATCCATCGGCGTGTCAGGTGATTTTTCCTTCTGCCGATGTCGAGCTGTTCCCCACGACGAAAGGAAACTTCCGTGCCGATGTCACGCAAGTCGGCATGAACGGGATTTGGATGCACCGAATCCACATCTTACTGCCAGAGATCAATACTGTCACGGTCAGGCCCGGCCGAAGATCGTTCGGCTTTCTGACCGAACGTAATTCATCGCCGTTGCTTGACTGCGGCCACGACGTTCTGTCCGGCGACATCGTCACGAACAGGTCCGATGTCGTGCATCAAAGATCTGACGCGGACTTTCATTATGGCACGGTGTCTCTTCCATCCGAAGGTCTGGCTGCTGCTGCCGAAGCAATAGTCGGGCGTGCGTTACCGGAGACCCCGCACAAATCCACCATTCGTCCGCCTTCTGGACTGATGCGTCGACTGCTGAACATGCACAAGGGCGTCGGGCAGCTTGCTCATGACACCCCCGATATTCTGGCGCTCCCCGAAGTGAGTCGTGCCTTGGAGAATGAGCTCGTTCGCATCCTGGTACGATGCCTCGCCGAGGGCCACTCCGTAGAGTCGACCGCAGGCGGCCGTCGTCACGACACCATTCTCACGCGGTTCGTGGAATTCCTGGAGGCAAATCCCGACCGGCCGCTCTATCTCACCGAAATCTGCGCGGCCATCGGCGCGGCCGAGCGAACGCTTCGCGCCTCCTGCGAGGAGCATCTCGGCATGGGGCCAATCCGTTATCTCACCTTGCGCCGAATGCACCTCGTGCGGCGGGCGCTCCAGCATTCGGATCCGTCCAGGACAACCGTCACACAGATTGTCACCGACCATGGATTCTGGGAGCTTGGGCGTTTCTCGGTTGCCTATCGCGCGCTGTTTGGAGAATCGCCGTCGGAAACATTGCGGCAGCCTACCTATCGGGCTCCAAGACCGCGCATTCGTCTCTCGTTACTGGCTGCCTAGGCATAAAGGCGCTCTCTGACGAGACCCTCCCGGTCTGTTTGAAGTCACGCCAGAAACCGCTGCAAATGACCGGCTTCGCGGTACCAGGATCCAGCCAGCTACCGCACGCGAGCGGCCCAAGCAAGTTAGGAACGGTGTGTATCCCCAGCGCTGGTTGACCACATCGCAACCCGATACGGTTGCGCTGGTTACTCTGGCAGCACGTCATCGATGGCTGTGACAAAAGCGCTACACGGCTCGCAAAAAATCCCGAGCGAAACCTTCGGATAACTCGATCCGCCCTGTTGCTGTGTCGCAGGGTTGCCCGTTCACTGTGCTTGGGCAAGGGGGATTCGTCACGATGCGTGCACGCGCTGGTGGTCTGCTGTCTGCTTTACTTCTGCTCTCAAATGTCCAGCCTGTTCGAGCAGCTTGCATCGACCCCGCGCAACTCACGCATTCGACCGTCAGCATCATGCGGCATTTCGATGATGCGGAGCGCGGTGCGCGTCCGGACCTGATCGGTGTGCGGGGCACCGGCTGGTTCCTGTCGCCGACGACGATCGTCACCGCCGAGCACGTCACGGCAGGCATGATGCTCTCGACCGAGGGGTGGAAATCTCTCGAGATCACGGATGGAGAGAGCAGCCAGTTCATCGCCGCGCGCATCCAGCGCCTGGCGGGAGCGCGGACGGAAAAACTGGCCGTTATCGAACTCGAGCACGCCGTTTCCGACGCGCGGAGCGTCACGATCCGAAGGGCGCCCCTTGTCCCCGAGGAGCAGGTCGTCACCCTCGCCTATCCAGCCGGCCGCCTGCAGCTGGTGAGCGGACGGTTCGTTCGGTTCGGAGATGACGAGATGCTCACCGGCTTGGCGCTGCTGGAATTCTATGAAGGCGACAACCGCCTCATCATCGATCACGGCGCCTCGGGAGCGCCGGTGATCGATTGTAGTGGCCGTGTGGCGGCGGTTGTCAGCAACGTTTTCACGCAAACGATCCAATGGGTATCCCGCGAGATCCGGATCTCGACAGCGTGGGGGACACCGAACGTCGTGTCCGTGCCGGCGCAAGCGCTGGATGATTCTTCCAAGCCGGCACTTAAGGTCTTGGAGCTGAATTCCTCTTCTGCCTACGCGAGGGTCGATGCCGGAGGTGAGCTAGTTCGCTGAAATCGAATTTTCCGCTTCCCCAATTGGTACGGGCAGCGGATGCTCAACTCGATCGAGCGCATTGTCTTGGTGATCGGCAAGTCGAGTTGATCGCCTGACCGTTCCGTCCACAGTCCGACCTGGCGTCTGCCTGCCGTAAGTGCATAGCGGCGTCTGCCCCGCTGTATATTGTTGTCCGAGCCGGGCTCACAATTTGCCCGGAGACGCACAGCCCTGTACCTGAATGCTTCAGGAAGGCCAATGAAGCGGCAAGCGCTGCGCCGGGTTCAATTTGGTCCCGGTGGTACTTCCGAAAAGCAGGCCGCCGGAATGGACGCCTGTCGTGCGTGTCGTCGCAAACTAGGCATACCGCCGTAGATGACCGAGGTCATCTTCCCACCTGAAGGACCGTGCCAGGCGGTCTTTCAGGTGATCGCGCACCTATGGTCGAGATCGCCTCGCTGCCTACCGAAATCGCATAGTCGTCGACATCCCCCAATTCACCTCTGAGGTTCCGAAGCCGCATAGTCGAAGGGCGGAGCGTGTTTCACACTGTCTGCATCGGCGAGACCCAGGACCTTCAACAGCCGCAAGAACTGCTCGCCGGCCCAACCGGATGGGGCACATGGCAGAAGGCGGCACATTTAAGTTTAGCGCCGCCGACGGTTACGCAGCCGCATTTGGCGATATCCGAATCAATCTCACCATAACAGGCGCTGGAGATTTCAAGGCCCGGCTGATACGGCTCAAGCTGAATCAGCTGGAAGCCTATTGGTGCAGCGAGGACCTGCCGCGTATCGCCTACATCTCCCTGCCATCAGAGCGGATTGTTCTGTCGTTTCCAGTCGATACGGCATCTCTCATATGCGAGGGCGTCGCTTTGCACGACGGCGACTTCGTTCTGCACGGTCGCGGCCAATGCATGCATCAGCGATCCGATAGTGCGTGCCAATGGGGCTTGATATCACTATCGGCCGCGCAGCTTGCACGTTACGGCAAGGCGCTGACCGGACGAGAAATCCCATTGCCGCATGCAACAAGGATACTTCGCCCTGCGCGCGAGGAGACATCGAGATTCCAGGGTATTTTTAGACAAGCGTGCCACATTGCGGAAGCCAGAAGCAAATTGATCGAGCACCCCGAGGTCGCCAGAGCGCTCGAACAGGACCTGCTTCACGCAACCATTCATTGCCTGGTCGATGAGACGGACGACGATCATAAGACCAGACATCATCACGCCGCCGCCATGGCTCGTTTCGAAGAAGCGTTGAACAGACACGTTGATCAGAAACTCAAACTACCCGAGCTATGCGCAGAGATTGGCGTTCCGGAGCGTACACTGCGGTTGTGTTGCACCGAGTTCCTCGGTCTCAGCCCCACCCGATATCTCCTGTTGCGGCGATTGAACGAGGCACGCGCCGCGCTGCGCCGTGCCGATCCTTCGACGGCGACCGTCGCGCAGGTCGCCCGAGAGCATCATTTCCTGGAGCTTGGGCGCTTTGCGGTGACCTACCGCACCATGTTCGGTGAATCACCTTCAGCGACCCTGCAACGCGATCCCCGGACATGACTTGCCGAAGCTGCATAGCGCGAAATGCCATCCCTGGGCTCAACTGCAGACCATTCAGTAAGGCAAGCGTCATCGGAGGTGACAATGGGCAAATGGGTTTGCAAGCCAGGATTATCCTTCTGCATCAACGTCGCATTGCTCGCAACCCGTTTGCTTTGGACCGGCCAGGCATCCGCCCAAGAGGCTCGAAAGCCCAACATCCTCGTGATCATGGGTGACGATGTTGGCTGGTTCAACATCGGCGCCTACCACCGCGGAATGATGTCCGGCAAGACGCCGAACCTCGACAGGCTGGCATCGGAAGGCATGATGTTCACCGACTACTACGCGGAGGCGAGTTGCACGGCGGGGCGCGCCAATTTCATCACCGGCGAGTTGCCGATCCGCACGGGATTGACAACCGTCGGCCAGGCTGGTGCCGACGTTGGCATACCCGACCAGGCCGTGACGCTTGCTACCGCGCTCAGATCCGTCGGCTACGCGACGGGGCAGTTCGGCAAGAACCACCTCGGCGATCTCAACAAATATCTGCCGACGGTGCACGGGTTCGACGAATTCTTCGGCTACTTATACCACCTCGACGCGATGTCTGATCCGTACTGGTTCTCGTTCCCGGTCAATCAGGACTACTACAACAAGTACGGCCCGCGCAGCCTGGTGCACAGCTACGCGACAGACAGGGACGACCCCACCGAGATGCCGCGCTGGGGCAAGATCGGCAAGCAAAGGATCGTCGACGAGGGTCCGCTGCCGCCGTTTCCCGACATGTTGAACGTGCCGAATATGCACGATCTGCCGTTCCTAAAGGCGAAGTACGATATGACCACCTTCGACGAGGTGTTGGTCAAGGCGTCCAGCGACTTCATGGACAGGGCCAAGCGTGATGGCAAGCCCTTCTTCGTCTGGCACAATACAACGCGCATGCACGTCTGGACCTTCCTGTCCAAGAAGTATGGCGCGATGCAGAACCAGGACACGAACTACGGTCTCGAGGAGGCCGGCATGGCGCAACTGGACGACAGCGTCGGCGCCCTGCTCAAGCATGTCGACGACATCGGCGAAACCAACAACACCATCGTCATCTTCACAACGGACAACGGTGCCGAGGTGTTCACCTGGCCGGACGGCGGCATGACCCCGTTCAAGGCCACGAAAGGGACCAGCTTCGAAGGCGGCTTCCGCGTGACGGCTATCATTCGCTGGCCCGGCCGCATCAAGCCCGGTTCGGTGGAGAACGGCATCTTCTCGGGGCTTGACTGGTTCCCGACACTAACCGCTGCCGCGGGAAATCCGAACATGACCGACCAGCTTCTCAAGGGTGTGACGCTGGAGGGCCGTTCCTACAAGAACCACCTCGATGGTTACGACCAGACGGATCTTCTGACGGGCAAGGGCCCCTCCGCTCGCCATGAGATCTTCTATTTTGCCGGCCCGAAACTCGGTGCCCTCCGCTACGATGACTTCAAGTTCCAGTTCTTCCAGCAGCCATACGGATGGCCCGGCGAGAAGGACACGACCGACATGCCGATGGTCGTCAACATCCGCCAGGACCCATTCGAGCGGACGCCATCGATCCGCGGCGAGAACCTGAATAACATGGCCGGAGGTTACATGAATGACTTCTTTGCCCGCGAATTTTGGCGCTTCGTGCTTGTTCAGCAAGAGGTCGCCAAATTGGCGCAAACGGCCATCGAATACCCTCCCATGCAAGCGCCAGCGAGCTTCAACCTTGAAGCTGTAAAGAGGGAGATTGACGAAAAGATCAAGGACCACGCGGGCCAGTAGTCGGCCCGATCTTTCAACATGCGGGCGCTCTCCAGAGAGCGCCCGCAACTCGCAGATCGCGGCGGTCGCGGCCGGCTGTGGCTGAGCGTCCCCCCTGAAACCACTGGATCAGCCATAGCGACAACATGTCAGCGCTTTGAGGCGATAATGTTCAGGGCCCTTTGTCTGCTCTTGGCAATGTTATTGCCGGGTACATCTTGCGCCCTGGAGATTCGGCGCGTGGTCGCCTGCTCGGGTGTTGTCTTGCGGATGCGCGGTGACATCCATGAAGGTGATTACACGCGGTTCAAGTCTCAGTTCAAAAGAAACGAGTTGATCGTCGGTCTCGATCTCAGTTCTGACGGCGGAGTCCTGGAGGAAGGGCTCCAGATCGCAGACCTCGTGCATCGCAAGAATCTCGCCGTCTACGTTGCCGGCCAGTGCAATTCAGTTTGTGCGATGATCTTCTTCTCGGCGGGTAAACGGCATTTTGGGCCACGGTCGAGAATAGGCGTCCATTCTGTCTCGGACGACCGCGACATCGAAGACTCCGGCTCGATGCTGCTAACGGTCAAGCTCGCGCGGCTCTCGGCAAAGCTGGGTGTCCCCAATGCCGCGATCGGCAAGATGGTCATCACCCGTCCTAGGACGATCTCCTATCTCGACCAGGCCGATCTATCGGCTCTCGGTGCATCGGCAGAAAACCCTTTTCACTACCGCGACAAGTCGACTGAAACGGGACAACAGCTCCAGCAAGGCTGCTCGCCCGGGGAAACCAGGGAAGCCCCGAAGTAAACTGCCGCCCCACCTCGGCAGCCGCAGTCCGCCAGCGCTCGCATTCGCGCGATGCGGAACCCAGAAATCGTTTGCGGTGAATATCGCACGGGTGAATCATATCCGGCGTCCTGCGGTGCGATCGGCAAACTGAAGCAACAGGCTGCCGAAAGCGCATAGCCTAGCGCGTGCCCTTGGGCCAATCTCCGCCCGGTCCGCGAGGCGTCCGGCCGATTATCCGAAACATGATCACGCATGGATCGGGAAAGCCAAACATGGCCGTGCGTGGAACTGGCGAAGGCTGCGGCCTCAGGCTTCGGCAGCCGACATTGAGGAAGGCAACCCTGAGCCCGTTCAGAGCAATCCGAGGCGCTCCTGGGATGTTGGTCCCGCTACCAAGATGGCCAGCGCACTTGCCTCCGCCGTGCAGCAGGGGCGACCGATCCAGGCCTTACGTCTGTTGGCGAACTTTCAGCCCAGGTCGTTTTGCGATGCTCAAAGCGAACGAGGTGCAACGTGTCTAGCTGGTCACGTCGAAGCCGCCAACTCGGCAAAGCCTGTTGCAACCCGGCCGCTGTTCTCGCCCATGCAATTGTCAGGAAAGGAGAATGACCATGTTGCGTAACGCTCTGATTGGCCTTGCGGCCACCGTCCTTGTGGGCGCCACCTTTGTCTCCAGCGACGCGCTCGCGCGCGGCGGTCGTGGTGGAGGGGTCCACGCTGGTGGGTTTCACGCGGCAGGCGTACGTGGTGGAGGGTTTCATGCCGCTGGGGTTCGCGCGGGGGGTTATCGAGGAGGTGCCGTCGCGGGACGCGGCGTGGCTTATCGTGGTGGGGCCTATCGTGGCGGCGTAGCCTATCGCGGCGGGGTTTATGGAGCTGGCTGGCGCGGAGCTCCCTATGCCGGAGCAGCGGTCGGAGCGGCGGCGGTTGGCGCAGCAGCGGCGGGTGCGGCCGGATATTACGGCTCCTACGGATACGCCAACGGCTGCTATCGTAACGCCGCCGGCTATTTCGTCTGTCCGAATCAGTACTGACGCGCACGAACACTTTGGACGGCGGATGTCCTATCGGGATCTGCCGCCGTCCATCGAACTGAAACGTCTGCGCACGTCTACTTGAACCTCGCCCCGAATCCACGGTTGCAAACTCTTGGTCGCGACAACTATGCCGCGGCCGCGCCGCTAGCGTTTGGCTGAAATGGATGAGCCGGCTGACTACTCTCTCAACGCACGTAGAGCAGGTGCCAATTCTGCATAGCCCAGGGTTCTGGTCCGGCCGAGACTGCGGGCTCGCGACGGATATCGGCCGAGGGAAACATGAGAACGGCAAGGAGCATTCGGCTGGGGCCACTGGCAGCGCTCGCCGTCACGGCAATGTCGGGTCAGCTGTCGATAGCCCGCGACGCCGATCTTGCCTCTCATACCGTCGCGGCAGCTCCGTCGGCTAAACAGCAATGCATAAATACCTGC
>Ga0207692_10000346_pt1 | contig 15933 bp, 16 predicted proteins | sample LARL52metaG_FD_184345 | JGI IMG/M metagenome (GOLD analysis project Ga0207692, IMG submission 184345) | Corn, switchgrass and miscanthus rhizosphere microbial communities from Kellogg Biological Station, Michigan, USA - LAR L5-2 metaG... | ecosystem: Host-associated > Plants > Roots >...
TGGAGTTCACACCGGTGCCGTTCGACCACCCGCTCTGGGTGCTCTACTCGTCGGGCACCACGGGCCTGCCCAAGGGCATCGTGCAGGGCCACGGCGGCATCGTCCTGGAACACCTGAAGATGCTCGCCCTGCACAGCGACCTCGGCCCGGGCGACCGCTTCTTCTGGTTCACCACCACCGGCTGGATGATGTGGAACTACCTGGTCGGCGGCCTGCTGGTCGGCACCACGATCGTCCTGTACGACGGCAGCCCGGCCTACCCGTCGCTGAACACGTTGTGGCACTTGGCGGAGCAGCACCGAGTCACCTACTTCGGCACCTCGGCCCCGTACGTCCAGTCGTGCCTGAAGGAGGGCCTCACCCCGTCCTCCCGCCACGACCTGACGGGCCTGCGCGTCGTCGGCTCGACCGGCGCCCCGCTGACCCCGGAAGGCTTCCGCTGGATCGCCGAGGCCGTCGGCGAGGACGTCCAGATCGCCTCGGTCTCCGGCGGCACCGACCTGTGCACGGCCTTCGTGGCAGCCTCCCCGGACCGCCCGGTCTGGCTCGGCGAGCTGTCCTGCCGAGCCCTCGGTGCGTCCGTCCACGCGTTCGACGAGTCCGGCAACGTCCTGAACGACGTCGTCGGCGAGCTCGTGATCACCAAGCCCATGCCGTCCATGCCGGTCTTCTTCTGGGGCGACACCTCCGGGGAGCGCCTGCGCGACGCGTACTTCGACACCTACCCGGGAATCTGGCGCCACGGCGACTGGATCCGCATCACCCCGCGAGGCTCGGCCGTGATCTACGGCCGCTCCGACTCGACCCTGAACCGAGGCGGCGTCCGCATGGGCACCTCGGAGTTCTACCGCGTGGTCGAGTCCGTCCCGGGCGTCGTCGACTCCCTGGTGATCGACACCTCCGGCGTCACCGAGGGCGAACTGCTCTGCTTCGTGGTCCTCGACGGCGTCGCGCTGTCCGACGTGGAACCGTTGCTGCGAAAGGAACTGCGCTCCTCCCTGTCCCCGCGCCACGTCCCGAACCGCTTCGTCGCCGTCGCCGAGATCCCCAGAACCCTGAACGGCAAGAAGTGCGAGGTCCCGGTGAAGAAGATCCTCGCCGGCGCCGACCCGGAGAAGGCCGTCAGCCGCGGCGCCCTCCGCAATCCCGAGTCCCTCCAACCGTTCCTGGAACTCGCCTCGGGATGATCTAGATCACTTCGTCTCGCGTGAACAGGCGTTCAACGCCCCTCTCGAGCCCTCTGTACGTGCCCTGACCAGCACGTTTCGGGGTTGGAGGGGGGCGTTTTGCAACTCGGTTGGGGACCTGTGTAACCTATGCGTCGTGGCCAAGGATGGTCCCGGGAGGCTTCGCCTAGTCTGGTCTATGGCGCCGCACTGCTAATGCGGTTTGGGGTAACCCCCCATCCCGGGTTCAAATCCCGGAGCCTCCGCAAGGCCGAGCCTCTAGAGGATCGGTTATAATTGAAGACATGCGCTCGTAGCTCAACGGATAGAGCATCTGACTACGGATCAGAAGGTTACAGGTTCGAATCCTGTCGAGCGCGCTCGATCGCGGAGCCCCTTGTTTGCGGAAAGCGCAAACAAGGGGCTCTCTCGTTGTCTTCTGGGGGCCGAGCCCCCAGACCCCAGCCGGGGGCTTCGCCCCCGGACCCCCGGTCATGTGGCGCTTCGCGCCTACATGACCCACCTGTCGCGTCGGGATCGGTTCGCCGGGGTCAGGTTGTCCGGTCAGGCGGATTGGGTGCCGGGGTGCTCACGGGCAGGTCGCTGCTCGCCTTCGCGACGTTCCGGATCCGTTGGAGTTCGGTGACCTTGACGCGGCGGTGGGTTCGCACCGTGCTGCCGTCCCTCGGCGAGACGGGTTCGTGTGCAGGATGGCTTCATGGTGGAGATCGACTTTCTGGCCGAGTCCGATCGTGACGTGTGGGACTCGCTGATCCGCGGCAAGGACGCCTACTTCGAGACCGAGCGCACCGACGAGGACTACGAACGCACCTGGCGGCGCCTGCTCGGCGGAGAGACGCGCGGGATCGGGGCGTGGCTCGACGGCACGATGGTCGGCGTCGCCCATTACGTGTTCCACGCGAGCGTCTGGGGTGTCTCCGGGCGCTGCTACCTGGCTGACCTGTTCGTCGACAGCGGTGTCCGGCGGCAGGGTGTCGCCACGGCGATGATCAGGTGGGTGGCGCGGGACGCCGAGGAGCACGGTTTTCGCGGCCTCTACTGGAACACGCTGGAGGACGCCGAGGCGCGCTCGCTCTACGACAAGCTGGGCACGTACTTCCCCGGCTTCATCCACTACAGCTACCGGCGCGACGAGCCCTGACGAAAACGCGTCGACAGGTGAACCGTCCCGGAGGCAGCATCGCCGCATGCGGACGCTGCGGGTGATCAAGGGGGACGCGACGAGCCCCCAGGCCAAGGGGCCGAAGATCATCGCGCACGTCTGCAACGACCTGGGCGGGTGGGGCAAGGGGTTCGTGCTCGCCCTGTCGAAGCGGTGGCCGGAGCCGGAGCGGGCCTACCGCGAGTGGCATCGGGGGCGTGCGGGCAACGACTTCGGGCTTGGCGCCACGCAGCTGGTTCAGGTGCGGCCGGACATCTGGGTCGCGAACATGGTCGGGCAGCGCGGTACCCGGACGGGCAGCAACGGACCGCCGGTCCGGTACGAGGCGATCGAGCGGTGCCTGGTGGCGCTGGCCGAGCACGCGAAGCAACTGGAGGCGAGCGTGCACATGCCGCGCATCGGTTGCGGGCTGGCCGGCGGGCGGTGGGAGCGGGTCGAGCCGATCATCGTCCGGACTCTGCTGGAGCAGGACATCGACACGATCGTGTACGACTTCGATTAGCGAACCTTCTACTGAGGACGAACCGTCGGCGCAATCGATTCCACAGTGGTTGATCTGCGGAAACCGGTTGAGAAATCCGGCTGACCGGTCGTCGTTCCAAGTACGCCGTTCGGCGCGGACTGCGGCCACTCGCCGACCTGACTGACCGCTCAGTGCGCACGTTTGGCCACACTCGAAGTATGGCGATTCTGGCGGGCAAGGCCGTGGTGGTCACCGGTGCCGGGCAGGGTTTGGGGCGGGCGTTCGCCACCCACGCGGCCAACAGCGGGGCCGCCGTGGTGATCAACGACGTGGACGAGCCCCTTGCCAGGCAGGTTGCCGAGCTGATCACCCTCAAGGGCGGCCGGGCGGTGGTCAGCGCGGGCAGCGTCGCGGATCCAGAGCAGGCGCAGGCCGCGGTGGACACCTGCACGGCCGCGTTCGGGCGGATCGACGGGCTCGTCAACAACGCGGGCATCCGCTACGAGGCCGCCATCGGGCAGGACGATCCCGCGAAGATGCGTGAGCTCATCGAGATCAACGTCCTGGGCACGCTCTACTGCGCCAACGCGGCCGTGCAGAGCATGCGGCGGGGTTCGATCGTCAACCTCGGCTCGGTCGCGATGGCCGGGCAGCCGACCGCGCTGGCCTACAGCGCGTCCAAGGGTGCCGTTGCGAGCATCACGGCCGGTGCGGCGAACGAGCTGCACGACAAGGGGATCCGGGTCAACGCCGTGTGCCCGGTCGCCTGGACGCGGATGGCGGCGGCGGACAGCGAGGCCGTGCCCAGCGGGCCGCCCGAGACGATCGCGCCGCTGGTCACGTACCTGCTCAGCGACCGGGCGGCGAAGGTCACCGGGCAGCTGATCCGGTTCGCCAACGGGCGGTTGCACGTCATGGGGCAGACGAGCCCGAAGGAGCCGGTGATCGAGCAGGCGGAGTGGGACGTCGAGTCGATCGCGGAGGCCTTCGAACGGCAGCTGGTTCCCGAGGACCCCGCATGGGTGCGTTGGGGTGTCGCGCGGTGACACGACAGGGCAGAGTTGGCGTGTGGAGCAGCGGGAGATCATGCAGCGGGCGCTCGGCGTCCTGACGCTCACCTACGACGCCGACGAGTCGGGCGACTACCTGCGCACGGCCCTCAAGTCGCTGCAGGAGGGCGTGTTCAGCTACGAGGTCAAGGTCGACGGGGACCTGAACGAGGCCGGCGCGCAGGCCCTCAAGCAGGCCATGGACCAGGTGCTCGGGCAGTTCGGCTGGTTCACCGCGGGACTGCTCTACGCCTTCCACGGCGTCGCGCAGGCGTACGAGAACGACTGCGCGGACGCCGACGTGAAGGAAGTGCTCCGGCAGCTGGCGCTCAGGCTCGCTGACTGAGCTCCGCGCGGACGCCGTCGGAGAACGGCGTCCACGCCTCGACCGCCCACGGGCCGAAACGCAGGTCCGTCAACGCCACGCAGGCCGCGGAAACGTCCGGGTCGACCCACAGGAAAGTGCCGGACTGGCCGAAGTGCCCGAACGTCCGCGGCGAGAAGGAAAGCCCGGTCCAGTGCGGTGACTTGCCGTCGCGGATTTCGAAGCCGAGACCCCAGTCGTTCGGCTTCTGCATGCCATAACCAGGCAGAACGCCGTTCAACCCGGGAAACACGACCGACGTCGCCTCGCGCACCAGGTCCGCGGAAACCAGCTTCGGCGACAGCAGCTCGGCCGCGAACGAAGCCAAATCGGCGGCGCACGACTCCGCGCCGGCTCCGGCCGAGCCGACCAACGCGGAGGAATTCATCCCCAGAGGCGCGAAAACGGCCTCGTGCAGATAAGTGGCGAACGGCATTTCGCAGGCGTCCGAAACGAAGTCCGCCAGGACGTCGAAGCCCGCGTTCGAGTAGATCCGGCGGGTGCCCGGCGCGGCCTGTACCTCGGGCTTGTCGAACGCGTACCCGGCCGTGTGCGCGATCAGGTGCCGCACGGTCGCACCGGGAGGACCGGCCGGCTGGTCCCACTCGACCGCGCCCTCCTCCACGGCCACCAGCACCGCGTAGGCCGTGAGCAGCTTCGTCACCGACGCGAGCGGGAACACGCGCTGCTGATCGCCCAACGAGCCCACGACGGCACCGCCGGACACCACGGCCACCGCGACGTTCGAGGCGGGCCACGACGCCGCCACTTCCACGCTCTGCATGGGACAGACGTTAACGTCAGGGGGTGACAGTCCGGGAACTGATCGTCCTGGGAACGGCCAGCCAGGTTCCCACGCGCCAGCGCAACCACAACGGCTATCTGCTGAGGTGGGACGGCGAGGGCTTCCTCTTCGACCCCGGTGACGGCTCCCAGCGGCAGCTGCTGCGCTCGGGCGCGGCTGCGAGCGACATCACCCGGATCTGCATCACGCACTTCCACGGCGACCACTGCCTGGGCGTGCCGGGCATCGTGCAACGGCTCAGCCTCGACCGGGTGCCGCACACCGTCCACGCCCACTTCCCGCGGTCGGGCGCGCACTTCTTCGAACGTCTCCGCCACGCCAGCGTCTTCTACGACGTCGCGGACATCGAGGAGGTGCCCGTCGACGGAGACGGCGAGATCGCCAACGGCAAGTTCGGCGCGCTGGAGGCGTACCGGCTGGACCACGGCATCGACAGCTTCGGCTACCGCCTGGTCGAACCCGACGGCCACCGCATGCTCCCGGAGAAGCTCAGGGAGCACGGCATCCAGGGCCCTCAGGTCCGCGTGCTCCAGCAGCAGGGCGAGCTGGGCGGCGTGAAGCTCGAGGACGTGAGCGAACCCCGCAAGGGCCAGAAGTTCGCGTTCGTCATGGACACCCGCCTGTGCGACAACGTCTACGAGCTCGCCGACAAGGCCGACCTGCTGGTGATCGAGTCGACCTACCTCGCCCGCGACACGAAGCTGGCGGGCGACCACGGTCACCTCACCGCCCAGCAGGCGGCCCGCGTCGCGAAGGAGACGGGCGTCCGCAAGCTGGTGCTGACCCACTTCTCGCAGCGCTACGAGGATCCCGCCGAGTTCCACGCCGAGGCGGCGCGGGAGTTCGACGGCGAGATCGTCATCGCGAAGGACCTCGACCGGGTGCCGGTGCCGAAGCGAGCCACTGGTCCTTGACGATGTCGGTGAGCGCCGAGTGCGAGGGCTCCCAGCCCAGCGCCCGCAGCCGCGACACGTCCGCCCGCTGCCTCCGCACCTCGCCGGGGTGCGCGGGTCGCCACGTCACGTCCACGGCCCGTCCGCTCACCTCGGCGACGGCGTCGAGCACGTCCCGGACGGAGGCGGGCGTGGCGCCGACGTTGTAGACCGCCGACTCGCCGACCGAACAGGCCTCCAGAGCGGTCACGAACGCCGAAGCGACGTCCCGCACGTGGACGAAGTCGCGCACGGCCGTGCCGTCGCCGTAGACCTCCATGCCGTCGACGGTCCCGGCGGCCACGGCCACGGCCCGCGTGATCACCCGAGTGGTGTCGGTGTCACCCCCTCCAGCGATGTTGAACAAACGCAGCGTGGTCGCCCCGATGCGTCCGGACCGTGCCGCCCACGCCACGAGGCCCTCGGCGGCGGCCTTGGTGGCGGCGTACGGCGAGGAGGGTTCCAGGGCCGAGTCCTCAGTCAGCGGAACGTCGGACGGCCGGTACACCGCGGCAGTCGACGCGAGGAGGAATCGCTGTCCCTCCAACGCCTTCAGCAGGTTCAGCGTCCCGGCCACGTTCACCGCGTAGTAGTGAAGTGGATCTTCGAACGACTCCCGGACGCGGGCGGCACCGGCCAGGTGGACGACCGCGTCGGCGTCGATCGGCCCGAACGGCTCGGAGAGGCGCTGACGGGACAAAATCGGTTCATGTCCGTGAACCTGCAGCTCGCGCACCACGGCACGGCCGACGTACCCAGTGGCGCCGGTCACCAGAACTCGCACAAGTTGACCCTAAAGGTCGACCCGCACTCCGCCGATAACACACGAGTGAGTTACCCCCATCGCGCTGTGCACACGAGCATCGCCGGACTCCTGCACGACGTAGCCGTGCACGAGTTCAAGCGGCAGGAGTTCCTGCGCAACGTGGCCGAGATCGTGGGAGCCGCACCCACGCCCGGTCCAGCAGAGCTCACCGCACCGCTGCCCGCGATCAACCCCAAGCGCAGCTTCCTCAACCGCGTTGACCAGGTCCTTCGGGACGCGGCACGCGCCTAGGGCGCACATAGATCATCAATTGATCCACTTGTCGAAGGGCCTGTTCGGACAGGCCCTTCGCAAGATTCATCCGGCCGTTGCCGGACCGTGCTTCGACACACATACCGGGTGGCTCTACGCTACGCGTCACCCGGCGATCGCCGGTCGCATCCTTCTGCTTCTTCTCAAAGCGGGTTCTCGGCGATGGATCATGTCTTCGCAGCGCTCAACGAGCGCTTGGGCGGGTTGTTCGGTGACCGGTTGGTCGTGCTGGCCGGTGGTACGCGTCTGGCGAAACGTGCGCATGAGCTTCATGCGCTCGGTGCTCGCCATACGCTCGTGCTGGATACCGACGACCATGCCCCGCTGCATGATTCGGAGATCGCCCGTTGGGTGTCGCTGGGCATCAAGGGCGGCTTCGTCGCGGTGGAGCAGCGTCGCCTGGGCAAGCTGCTGACCAAGCCCTCGGCGCAGGTCCGCAAGATCCTCGGCGAGTTCGACCCCGAGGCCGAGGCCCTCGTGATCAGCACGCCGTACAACGAGATCGGCACCTTCCAGGGCCGTCCCGTGCTCAACGCGCGTGAGCACAAGTGGGTCGAGCTGGAGAACAAGACCACCATCGACGCGCTGTGGGACGAGCTGTCCGCTCGCCGCGCGCCCGCGATGGTGTTCGACCTCGACTTCGAACGCCTCTGGGGCGCCTCGGAGATCCTCGACCGCGGCGCCGGTGTCGTCTGGTCCGGTGACGGCCCCGCGATCAACGGCGGTGCCAACTTCGTGCGCCGCGTGCGGTCGTACGAGGAGGCCAAGGAGGCCTTCGAGGTGCTCGCCCCCAAGTGCGAGCAGGTGCGCGTCATGCCGTTCCTGGAAGGCATTCCGGTGAGCGTGCACGGCATCGTGTTCCCGGACGGCACCGCGGTGCTGCGTCCGATCGAGATGGTCGTGCCGCGCCGCCAGGGCCAGGCCAAGTTCCTCTACGCGGGCTGCGCGTCCTACTACGACCCGCCCGTGTGGATCCGCGACGAGATGCGCAACCTGGCCCGCCGGGTCGGCGAGCACCTGCGCGGCACGGTCGGTTACCGCGGCACGTTCACGCTGGACGGCATCGCGACCGAGGACGGCTTCCTGCCGACCGAGATCAACACCCGCTACGGCGGCGCGATGGTGTGCTTCGAGGACGCGGTCCCGTCGCTGCCGCTCGCGCTCGTGCAGGTCGCCCTGGTCGCCGGCTGGGACCTCGGCATCTCCTCCATGCAGTTCGAGGAGCTCGTCCTGCAGGCCGCGGACAACATCCGTTCGGGTGCGGTGGGCGCCAACGTGCGTGCCGTGCAGCCGACCCAGGTCGACGAGCGCCGGGTGATCTTCACCGGCTGGGCGTGCCGGCTGGCGCACCCGGACGAGCCCGCGCACGCGACGCTGCGGTTGAGCCCGTCGCCGATCGGCGGCCGCCTGGACCTCGACCTGCACCGCGAGAACATGCCGATCGGGGCGCCCGTGGCCGCGCTGACGGTCGCGGCGTTCGCGCTGGCGGACCAGGAGTGGGGGACGGGCCTCGGTGCCCTGGAGCCCGCGATCGCGATCGAGGACGAGGCTCAGGTCGAGCAGGAGTTCATCGAAGAGGCGGTCATCGCCTAGTCACCAGGCGCCCTCGTCGCCGTACGCGGAGATGAGGGCGAACCGGTAGCCCATCAGGGCCGCGGCGACCTCGCGTGGCTGGTGCGCCGGACGCACCAGCCCCTCGCCGAGCACCTTCGGCCGCGGCAGGTCCATCCCGATCAGCTCGGGCGACTGCTTCAGCAGCGCCACGGCGATCTCGGCGGCGTCGGCGAGCATCTCCTCGCCGGGCAGGTCGGTCATGTCCTGGATCAGCCCGACGACGAACGACGGCAGCTTCTCCGGCACGGCACAGGCCAGCGCGACGAGGCACGCCACCCGTTCCGACGCCAGCGCCTCGAAGATCTTCGGCGCGCCCTGGGACACGGCGTGCCGAGTCTGCGTCAGCCAATCGGGTGCGGTGCGGGGGAGTTCGCGGCCGAGCGCGTTCCACCGGCGGTGCGTGCGCCGTCCGTCCTCGGTGAACCCCTTGCCCGCCAACGCCATGGCAGCCAGCAGGAAGATCACCCGATCGCGTACGTCGCCCGCGACCTTGTACGACGCCCCCAGCTCCACAAGGAACGGCACGGCGCAGAACGAGGCCTCGGAGACCGTGTCGTCGGTCAGCAGCCGGTCAGCCAACGAGCTGAGCGCGTCCAGCCGCACGTCGGCGCAGGGGTCCACGAGGGAGCGGAGCAGGCGCGGCACGCGACCGGCGCCACCCCGGCCGTCGTAGACCTCGATCCAGGAAATCCTGTCGAGTCCACGCAACGGATCAGGCCGTTGCCACGCACGCGGCAGCTCCATAGGGCGGAAAGGTACGGGATGTCACGGAAGGCTCCTCGGAGCCTCGCCCGTACGATCTCGTGGTGTCCTTTTCGGTGGCCGACATCTTCTCGGGTGCGGGCGGCATGAGCTTCGGCTTCCACGCCCACCGCGACTTCCGGGTCGTCGGTGCCGCCGACGCGCAGATCGGCAAGCCTTCGTCCCGCCTGGGTTCGTTGCGCTGCAACGACACGTACCGCGCGAACATCGGCGTCGACCCGTTGGAGGTCGACCTCTCGAAGGTGTCGCCGGCGGCGTTGCGCGAGGTCTGGGGCCTGCGCCGCGGTGAACTGGACGTGCTGCTGGCCTGTCCGCCGTGCTCGGGCTTCAGCCGGATCACCGCCCAGAACCACCTGCGCGACGACCCGCGGAACTCGTTGGTGGGCCGGATCGCCGTCTACGCCGACGAACTGCGCCCGAAGGTCGTGCTCGTCGAGAACGCCCGCGAGCTCGTGAAGGGCAAGCAGCGCCACCACTTCGACAGCCTCGCCGAAGAACTCACCCGAATTGGTTACTCGGTCGCGGGCGGCACGCACATGCTGTCCAAGTTCGGCCTCCCGCAGCTGCGCGAGCGCACGCTGATGGTCGCGGTCGACGAGGGACTGCCGTTGCTCACGATGGACGACCTGTGGGAGGGCCGGGTCGTCCGTCCGTCCGCGATCACGGTCCGGCGCGCGATCGGCAAGCTGCCCCGGATCGAGGCCGGCCTGGCCGATCCGGAAGATCCCATTCACGTGTCGCCGACGTTCTCCCAGGGCCGCAGCCTGGAAAGAATGCGCGCGATTCCCGCGAACGGCGGTTCGTGGGCGGATCTGCTCCGGTCGCCGGAGACCGCGGAGTTGCTGAACCCGGCCCAGCGCAAGATCGTCGAGCAGCAGAACTGGGGTTCGCACCCCGACGTCTACGGTCGCATGTGGTGGGACGAACCAGCGCGGACGATCAAGCGCGAATGCGGCCACGTCGGCAACGGCCGTTATGCCCACCCCGAGCAGCACCGCCTGTGCACGGTCCGGGAGATGGCGCTGCTGCAGGGCTTCCCGCGGCAGTTCCGGTTCGACGTGTCGATTCTCGGCAACGCGTACCGGCACGTCGGCGACGCCGTTCCGCCGCTCGTCGCCTACCAGCTGGCCGGGCTCACGCGGTGGATTCTCACCGGCCGCCGCCCGGAGCCGCGCGAGATGTGCCTGCGCGGCACTTCACTGCGTCCCGGCGACATTCGACCGGTGGAAGTTACCGAATTGGTGGCGTGAGCCCTGAACCGTTGCCACTGATCATCCGTAGCAAACGCCTCTGTTGATAACTGTTCGGCAACGAATCTAACGTCACCTGACAAACCTTGTGCATCAAGCGCCTATCCACTGTGGACACCGCGAGTAGCTTTTCGCTGGTCACGTGCAGTTTGTGGTACCGCTTATACCTCACCCCATCGGGTGTAACTCGATCGGCTAGTGTCGCCGACGCTTCCTGACAGTTCTGTGTCGACCACCGCACGTCGACCGTTCTGACAGGCCACTACTTCCCCGCGTTCGGGCTAACTTCAGCGAGCAAGGAGACCCATGGCTTCCCGGTTGAGGATCGGCGCGGCCCTGCTGGGCACTACCGCCCTTCTGTCCATGTCGACGCTGGCGGCGTCCGCCGAAGTGATCGTCAAGCCCGTCGAGCCCGACCCCTACAACAAGTACGGGTACTCGGTCACGATCGACAAGAACACCTTGCCGAAGGGTGCGCGCGACGAGAAGGAGTACGGCACCAAGCTCATCCCGCTCAAGCTGCAGGAGAACGGCAAGGACAACCTGGTCTTCTCGTACTGCGTCGAGCTGCCGACCGACCTGGACAAGAACAAGGGTCTCAAGGAAGTCGACTGGGACAAGCACCCCAACCCGAACACCAAGTTCAAGGGCGAGAACGCCGGCAAGGTCCTCTGGATCCTGACCAACTCCTTCCCGACGAAGAGCACGAACGAGCTCGACAAGCTGTACGAGGGCAACTACGACGAGGAAGAAGCCATCGCAGCCACGCAGGCCGCGATCTGGCACTTCAGCGACGGTATCGAGATCACCGGCGCGACGTCCGGCAGGAAGGACGCGGACGCTGATGTCGTCAAGCTCTACAAGAAGCTGATCGAGCAGGCTCAGGACCTCAAGACGCAGCCGAAGCCGACGCTGGAGATCGAGCCGACGTCCCAGTCCGGCAAGTCCGGCCAGAAGATCGGCCCGTTCAAGGTCACCACGTCCGCGAACGAGCTGAAGCTGACCGCTGAGCTCCCCGACGGCGTCGCCATCACCGACGCCGACGGCAAGCCGCTCAACGTGGAGAAGAAGGGCGGCAAGTCCGAGCTGACGGCCAAGTCCGAAGGCGACAAGGTCTCGCAGTTCTTCGTGAACGTGCCGGAGGGCTCGCCCAAGGGCGAGGCGAAGATGAACGTCTCCGCCGAGGCCACGCTGCACGCCGGTCGCCTGTTCGTCGCCATGGACTCGAGCTACCGCACCCAGTCGCTGGTCATCGCGCAGGACTCGAAGGTCGAGGTCGCCAAGGACGCCAAGGCGGACTGGGTCGTCGGCCAGCAGCCGCCTTCGTCGACCACGACGACGACCACGACCACCTCGTCGACGACGACCAGCACGACCACCTCGTCGACGCCGAACAACCCGGCGCCGGGTGGCAGCACGGACGACCACCTCGCTTACACCGGTGCGTCGATCCTGTGGCCGCTCGTCGGCGGTCTGGCGCTCGTCGGTGCCGGTATCGGTGCCCTGTTCTTCGTGCGCCGCAAGAAGGCCGGCGCCGCCGAATAATCAGCACCCCTGAGACGAACGCCCCCAGAACCCGCGCCGGTCCTGGGGGCGTTTGCCGTTCCACACGCGGGGCCCTTGCGTGCGCCAGGAGCGTACGAAAGCTCCCCGCGTGGCGTTACCGGCGAGTAAGGCCGGTGACGCTGATGTCGCCGTCGGCGATGGAGACGTCCCGGTCGGAAGAGGCGCCCGAGAAGATCGCACGGGCGGGGTCGCGGAAGTTCGCCACTACCTCGACGCGCTGCACCGGCTTGGCGGTCGGGATGACGGTCTCCTGGCTCCACGTGCGACCGAAGCGGACCAGGTAGGTGTTCACGTTCGGCTTGCCGTCCTCGGTGGCGTAGACGCGCCAGGTGAACGGGTCGAGCTGCTCCATGTCACGGGTGCGCAGACCGCGTGCGACTTCCTTGGTGTCCCACGCGCGACCGTTCCAGGTGGACAGGAAGTTGTGCAGCGGTCCCTTGGCGTCGTCGCCGGTGAACCACAGCACGAACGGCCTGCCCAGCGTGGTGCCCACGAGCTGGATGTAGTCGGGGGACTTCACCCCGTTCGGCAGGGTCAGCGGGGTGTCCGCGATCTTGAGGTACGTCTCCTGGTCGGCGTCGTCGATCTGGGTGCCCAGATCCCTGCCCGCGGCCGAGTAGAAGTGCAGGTTCCTCGGGTCGAACCACGTGTAGTACATGTTGCGGTGGTATCGGTCGTGCAGATGTCCTTCCGGGCCACCACCCGCGAGCGTGTACGCGATCCGCACGCGACCGTTGTCCTCCTGCCGCAGCTGACCGATGTAGATCTCGTTCATGTTGTCCGCACGGGAGGTGGAGCCGATCGCGAACCGGTCGCCGGTCAGTTCCGTGGAGGTCTTCCACGTCCTGCCGTTGTCCTTGGACACCACGTAGAGCATCGGACGCGTGTCCACCGGTGACACGTGGTCGAGGTCGTGGGTCGTCTCGCGGTAGAAGACGTAGATCGTGCCGTCGCGCGTGACGAACGGCATGGGGTAGGTGGCCGCGTTCTTCGAGATCACCGTCTCTTCCCAGGCGCCGTCGGCCGAGCCGGCCTGGGGCGAGCGGGACATGCGCAGCTCGACGTTGTGCATGCCGCGGAAGATCAGCAGGTGCCCGTCCGCGGCCTGGACCATGGTCGGGTAGTTGTGCGAGTCCTTGTCCCCGTCCGCCACCCGGTTGGGTGCGGACCAGGCGGCCTTGCGGTGGTCGTACGTCTGGACGTAGCTGTCCTCGTACTGACCCGCCCAGGAGATGAAGGTCTTTCCGGATTTGCGGTCGTAGACCCCACCCGCGACGGGCCTGCGGTCGCTGCGGGCCGCGACGCCGGTGGCCGTGTTCGTCACCGTGAACTGCGCTTTGCCCAGGTCAGTGCCCTGAACGTCGGCTGTGGCGTGAGCCGGCGACACCGCGACGAGCGGCAACAGCAGCACTGCGGACATAACTCCACGCAGGAGCCGTGTCATGTGGCGTGTCCTCCTGGTTCTGGCCGCGACGGCGGCCGACCAGGCGGCGGCGGGGCCATCATCCGTGTCGCCGAGCCGAGTTGTCCAGGCGGAGTTAGCGTGATCGCGGCTATCAACACGCGGGGCCCACTCGGGTACCCTGCGTCAGGAGCGGAGGAGCACCACATGAACTTCGACGAGATCAAGAACAAGGCCCTCGACCTGGCCGAGCAGCACCACGAGCAGGTCGACAAGGGCGTCGACGCCGCGGCGGGTTTCGTCGCGAGCAAGTTCGGTCACGAAGAGCAGGTCGACTCGGTCGCCGAGAAGATCAAAGACATCCTTCCGGGTGGAGAGTGAACTCCTTCAACGCCACTGACGCCGGGCGGGTCAACGCGAACGCGGAGACCCGCTCTCCTTCTGCCCGCAGGCCGGAGATGATCACCTGGCAGGGCATCCACGAGCCCCGCCTGGAACAGGTCCGCCTGCTCCTGTCGAGCGACCAGCGCCTGCGCGCCTCGGGCAGGATGGTCGCCGCCGGCCCCGACGAGCAGTTCAACGCCTCCTTCGAGGTCTCCGTCGGCGAGAGCGGCCAGGTCAACAGGCTCCTGCTGCGCACGGCCACGGTCCTGGAGGAGCGCCAGTGCTCCCTGTCGAGGACCGAGGACGGCGCCTGGCTCGTCGACCACGGCCAGGGCGCCAAGCGCGAGACGTTCAACGATGCCCTCGACGTCGACGTCCAGTTCGCCGTCCTGTTCAACACCATCCCGATCAGGCGGCTGAACCTGCACCGCGAGCCGGGCGAGCACAGCCTGCCGGTCGTGCGGGTGTCGCTGCCCGAGCTGACGGTGAAGGTCGTGACGCAGACCTACAAGACCATCTCGGTCGGCGACGAGTTCTCGGTGGTGCGGTTCCGCAGCGGTGGGTTCGAGCAGGACATCAAGGTCGACCCCAACGGCCTCGTCGTCGAGTACCCGCTCATCTCGAAGCGGATTTAGAACCCCTCCAAGAAGTACTTCCTTCGTGGCGAGTCGCATCCGAACGATGGAAGGGACCGGGGTTCGCCTCCTAGCGTCCTGGCATGCCGAAACGAACTTCGAGCGTGGTGGGACGCTCGTTCGGTGATGGCGTCCGCGACGCCATCCGGGGCTCGGGGATGACCCAGCGCCGACTCGCTGAACGCCTCGACTGGGAAGAGGCCAAGGTCTCCGACCTGGTCAAGGGCAAGGGCGGGGTCACCGAGGTCGAGCTCGCCCTGTTGCTGGGGATGTGCGGCACCCCGCCGGACGAGACCCGCCGTCTGCTCGCTCTGTACAAGGAGTCGCGCGAGAAGGGCTACCTGGAGTTCGCCGAGGATGGCGTCCTGAGCCCGCAGCGCACCTTGATGGAGCAGGAGCTGCACGCCAACGGGATCTTCGTGTGGTCGCTGAACCTCATCCCAGGCCTGCTCCAGATCGACGCCTACATGCGTGTGGTCTGTGAAACATCAGTCCTGGCGGCCAAACCGCTGGACGTCGAAGCGGCGATCAGGACGAAGGTCGAGCGACAAGCCATCTTCCACCGCAGTCGCGAGTTCGTCTTCTTCATCCACGAGAACGCTCTCCGGCTTCCGGTTGGTGGCACTGAAGTGATGAAGGCGCAGCTACTTCACCTCCTGACGATGACCATGCGGCCCTACATCACTGTTCGCATCGTGCCCATCGCGGTTGGCGCTCACATCGGCGTGGCTGGTTCGTTCACGCGGCTGAGGTACGAAAAGTTCGAACCGGTGATCTTCGTTGAAGGTGGCAGAACCGGCCTCTTCCTGGAGGACAAGGACAGCTTGGCCTACTACGACGCGGTGGTGGAGGGGCTCGATCAGTTGGCCTTGGATGAGGTTCAATCTAGGGAGCTGATCACCAGCATCGTGTCCTGAGGAGGCGCTTGGCATGTCGGCGTGGCGGAAGAGCAGCTACAGCGCGGATCAGCAGGACTGCGTCGAGGTCGGTCGTGGCGTCGGCATCCGGGACAGCAAGGCGCCGACCACGCACCTGCCCCTCTCGGACAAGGCGTGGTCGGCGTTCCTGACCGAGGTCAAAACATCTCGCTGAGCACCTCGGGGTCGATCATGATCGGCGCCGGGCGGTAGGCCGGAGGCTCCACGCCCATCAGCGAGCGCACCAGGAAGTCCCAGCAACGCGTCCGCACGTAGGCCAGCTTGTCGATGTACAGGTGCTCGGCGCCCGGCACGATGAACAGCTCGAAGTCCTTGTCGGCGGTGACGAGCGCGTCGGCTAGG
>Ga0207692_10000370_pt1 | contig 15459 bp, 12 predicted proteins | sample LARL52metaG_FD_184345 | JGI IMG/M metagenome (GOLD analysis project Ga0207692, IMG submission 184345) | Corn, switchgrass and miscanthus rhizosphere microbial communities from Kellogg Biological Station, Michigan, USA - LAR L5-2 metaG... | ecosystem: Host-associated > Plants > Roots >...
CGCGCCGGTCGTCAGCGGGCGCTGCTGGTGTCGTTGTTGCTGCGTGCGGGCACTTCGGTGTCCGTGGACGAGCTCGCCGCCAACGTGTGGGGAGACGACCCGCCGGCCAGGGCTCGCGCGACCCTGCAGACCTACGTGATGCGCCTGAGACAGCTGCTCGGGCCGTCGGTGCCGATCAGGACCGTGCCGGACGGGTACCTGATCGACGTCGACGAGAAGACGATCGACCTGATGCGCTTCGAGCCGTTGATCGACCAGGGCGAGCAGGAGCGCGCCGCCGGGAACCTGCAGGCCGCCTCGGCCGCGTTCACCGCCGCGCTCGGGCTCTGGCGGGGTCCGGCGCTGGTCGACGTGCCGTCGGAGGTCCTGCACCGCGACGAGGTGCCACGGCTGAACGAACGCCGCCTGCACGTGCTGGAACGCCGGGTCGAGGTCGACCTCGAACTGGGCCGCCACGGCGAGCTGGTCGCGGAGCTGTCCCGGCTGACCAGCGAACACCCGTTGCGCGAGCGGTTCTGGGCGCAGCTGATGGTGGCGCTGTACCGGTCCGGCCGACAGAGCGAGGCGCTCGCCGCCTACCAGCGGGTTTCCCGGTTGCTCGGCGAGGAGCTGGGCATCGACCCCGGCGACGAGCTGCGGCGCGTGCACGGCCAGGTGCTGTCCGGGTCGATCGACGCGGTGGCCGCGGCGTCGTCCGGCGCGCCGGTCGTGGCCTCGAAGCCCGAACGGGTCGTGCCGTCGCAGCTGCCCGCGGACATCCCGGACTTCGTGGGCCGCGACGAGGCCGTGTCGTTGATCGTCGCGCTGCTGCGGACCGCCCAGGGCGTCCCGGTCGTCACGCTGGCCGGACCGCCCGGTGTGGGCAAGACGGCGCTGGCCGTGCACGCCGCGCACCGGATGCGGGCGGACTTCCCGGACGGTCAGCTGTACGTCAACCTGCGCGGATACGCCCCCGGACCGCCGTTGAGCGCGGTGGACGTGCTGCCGAGGTTCCTGCGCGCGCTCGGGACCGAGCCCGATCAGGTGCCGCTCGACCAGGACGAGCAGGAGGCGATGTTCCGGTCGACGCTGACCGGGCAGCGCGTGCTGCTGCTGCTGGACAACGCGTCGTCGGCCGAGCAGATCCGGCCGCTGCTGCCCGGTTCGCCGGGGTGCGCGGTGCTGGTGACCTCACGCGACACGCTGCGCGGACTGGCCGTGTCGCACGCCGCCTCGAACGTGCGGCTGGACGTGCTCGACTGGGACGAGACCAAGGCCCTGCTCGCGGGCATCCTGGGCGCGGACGAGGTGGCCTGCCAGGAGGACGCCGCCCTGGAGCTGTCGGCGTTGTGCGCGCACCTGCCATTGGCTTTGCGTATCGCCGCGGCGAACCTCGTGTCGCGTCCGGAACTGTCCATCGCGGACTACGTGGAGGAGCTGCGGGCGGGCAACCGGCTCGCGGCGCTGGCGGTGGAGGGCGACGAACGGGTCGCGGTGCACGCGGCGTTCGACCTCTCCTACACGGCGCTCAAGCCCGAGCTGGCGCAGATGTTCCGGTTGCTGTCGCTGGTTCCCGGCACGGACTTCACGCCCGAGATGGCGGCGGCGCTGTCCGGCCTGACCACTCAGGACGCCCGTCGCCGGCTGGACCGGCTCGCCACCGCGAACCTGATCTCGAACCACGCGCCGTCCCGCTACCAGTTCCACGACCTGCTGCGCGACTACGCGGCCGAGCGCCTCGCGTTCGAGGACGGCCGCGCGGACTCGCGGCTCGCGTTGCGGCGACTGCTGGACTGGGCGGTGCGCTCGGTCGACAACGCGACGGCCGCGATGAAGTCGACGCTGTTCCGCTTCCCGCGCCCGGCGCCGTTGGACGGCGTGGTGCCGCGGACGTTCTCCACCTCCACCGAGGCGCTGACCTGGCTGGACGTCGAGCGCGCCAACCTCGTGGCACTGGTCGCGCACGCCGTCGAGCGCGATCCGGAGAACTCGCCGTGGCAGCTGGCCGACGCGTTGCGCGGCTACTTCTACACGCAGGGCCTGACCGCGGAGTGGCGCGAGACCGCCAAGGCGGGCCTGCTGGGGGCACGTGCGCCGCGGGACCAGCTCGGGCAGCTCGCGATGCTGTCGTCGCTGGGCACGCTGTACTGGGTGACGGGCCAGCACCGCAACGCGCTCGGCTACTACCAGCAGGCCATCGCGCTGCAGGAGCACATCGACCTGCCCGAGGCCGAGGCCGCGGTGCTGTCGAACGCCGGCAGCGTCTACATCGACCTCGGCGAGCTCGAACACGCCGCCGACCACCTCGAACGCGCGCTGGTGATCACCCGCCGGATCGGCGCCTTCCAGGTGCAGGCCAACGCCCTGTTCAACCTCGGCGGCGTGTACATGCAGCTGGGCCAGCTCGACCGCGCCGCCGCGACGTTCGAGGAGGCGCTCGAAGCCGGCACGCGGATCGACTCGTGGATCACCCAGGCGAACTCCATGCGCGCGTTGGGCGAGGTGCACGCGTGGCGCGGCGAGCCGGACACCGGCGCGTCCTACTTCTTGCGCGCGAGCGAACTGTACGAACGTGCGGCCGCCCGCAACTTCGGCCACACCATGCACGAGGGCATGGCCATCACGCTGATCATGCGCGGCCGGTTCGACGAGGCCGCGGTCGAGGCGTCGCTGGCGATGCGGATCGCGCAGGACCTGGAGAACGTCAAGAGCGTCTGCGACGCGATGAACCTGCTCGGACGTGCCCTGGAGGGCGCGGGCCGGCTGGACGAGGCGATCGAGCAGTTCTCGTCCGCGCTGGCGATCGCCCTGGAGACCGGCTACTCGTGGGGCACCTGTTCCGCGCGTCGCGGCCTCGCGTCCGCGTACCGCCTGGCGGGCCGCTACGAGGAGGCGCTGTCGACGGCGTCCGCGGCGCTGGCCGAGGCCGGGCGGTCGCAGTTCCGGTTGGCGGAGATGGAGGTGCTGCTCGTGCTCGGGCGGACGCACCTCGACATGTCGGACGCGTCCGGTGCGCTGGAGTGCGCGCTGCGGGCGCTCTCGGTCGGCTCCGACTCCGGGCACCGCTGGGTGTACGCGCGGGCCCTGCAGCTGGCCGGCGACGCCTCGGCCGCGCTGGGTGATCCCGAGGCCGCGCGGGCGTACTGGGCCACGTCGCTGGAGGTGTTCAGCGAGATCGGGACACCGGAAGCCGCGGAGGTCCAGGCTCAGCTCGAAGTGACGACGTAGTCGGCCCTGGCCCTGGTCTCGTCGACCGCGAACCAGCCTCTTTCGTACTGCTGCCAACGGACGAAGTGGTGCCGGTGCTGCTCGCCGTCTCTTCTCAACGCACGTTCCAGCCTTGCCGCCTCGTCCCCGTGGTCGATGAAGATCTTCAGGCTCAGGCGGTGTTCGAGGGCTTTCCTGGCCGAGGAGAACCCGTCCAGGATGATGGTCCTTTGTGGATGGAGGACCACTTCCGGGCCTTCCCCGACCCGCGGAAAGCCTTGGGACCAGTCAGCTTTGCGGTAGCGGCCCACCTGACCGTTCGCCACGGCGTCGAGCGCTTGAACGAGCGTGGGCCACCACCGCGTCGTCGGGTCCTCCCACGTGGCGAAGTGGTCGGTCTTGATCAGCTGGGCGTTCAGCTGCTCGGCGAGGCGCTTCGCGAACGTCGACTTGCCCGCGCCCGACGGACCGTCCACCGCGACCAGGCGGGTGTCGCCCAGCCGCGGTGGAGCGGCCGCTACATGCTCCGGCGACCAGATAGCGCACGCCCCAGGGTGAGCTCGTCCGCGAACTCCAGATCGCCGCCCATCGGCAGACCGCTGGCCAGCCTGGTGACCGTCAGGCCGGGGAAGTCCCGCAGCATCCGGACCAGGTAGGTGGCCGTGGCCTCCCCCTCGGTGTTGGGATCCGTGGCGATGATGACCTCGGAGATGTCCACACCGTCGGTGGCCGTGCCGATCCGGTTGAGCAGCTGACGGATGCGGAGCTGATCCGGCCCCACCCCGCTGAGCGGATCAAGCGCACCGCCCAGGACGTGGTAGCGCCCCTTGAACTCCCTGGTGCGCTCGATCGCCTGGACGTCCTTCGGCTCCTCGACCACGCAGACCAGCGACAGATCCCGCTTGGGATCGCGGCAGATGCGGCACGTCGTCTCGGCGGACACGTTGCCGCAGACGTCGCAGAAGACGACGCCTTCCTTGACCTTCTGGAGTGCGCTCTGCAGCCGCTCGATGTCGGCCGGTTCGGTTGCCAGGAGGTGGAAGGCGATCCGCTGGGCGCTCTTCGGGCCCACACCGGGAAGTCTGCCCAGCTCGTCGATCAGGTCCTGTACCGGGCCCTCGTACATTTCTTCGCCGTCTCTTCGCCGGTCTTCTTGGCTGCGCGGGAGTCAGGTCAGCCGAGCAGGCCGCCGAGGCCGCCCTGCGCCAGCGGGCCGAGCTTCTGCTCCACCAGTTGCTGGGCCTTGGCGTTGGCGTCCTTGATCGCGGCGATGACGAGGTCCTGAAGGGTCTCCACGTCGTCCGGGTCGACGATCTTCGGGTCGATGGCGAGGTTGACGAGTTCGCCACCGCCGGTGACCGTCGCGGTCACCAGGCCGTTGGCCGCGTTGCCGGTGACCTCGGTGTTGGCCAGCTCTTCCTGAGCGGTCGCCATCTGCTGCTGCATGTTCTGGGCCTGCTGGAGCAGGGCCTGCATGTCGAACTGACCGGGTTGCACCGCTGGTCCTCTCTCGCTGCGCTTGGGGTGTGTTCCAGCGTACGGCCTTGGCCGGCTACGCCTTTTTCAGCGGGCGGGCGCCCAGTTCGTCGGCCAGGAGTTTGAGCATCACCGCTTCTGGGTCCTGTCCCTTGCTGACCGAGTCCGGGTCCACCGGGCGGGCCGCTTCGGCCAGCATCGCCTCTTCGTCGTCCGGTTCCGGCGGGAGCGGTTCGTCGGGCTCCGGGGGTTCCGGGGGCGGAGGGACGTCGTCTGCCGGTGGGCGTGGGGCGGCCTGGCGCTGGGGTTCTGGTTGGCGGGCGTTCTGGGCCTGGCTCGGGCGGGTCGGGGCCGGGCGCGGGGCCTTCGGTGGGGTGGTGGCTTGAGGGGTCGCGCCCGGGGTGCCGTGGATGCAGCGGACCTGCCAGGTGCCGCCCAGGACTGCGGCGAGGGCGTTGGCGATGGCCTCGGTGTTGCGGGGTTCGGCCAGGCGGCGGGCCAGTGGGGCTGAGGTGTGGGCGATGGTGACCACGTTGCCGTCCACCTCGCTGACCATGGCGTTGGTCAGCATCGCCTCGGTGCTGCGGCTTGAGGAGCGGACCGCGGACAGCAGTTCCGACCAGACTCGGCGGACCGCCGTCGCGTCCAGGGTGCCGGTCGCGGCGGGTTCCGCGGGCAGCTCGGCGGGCGGCTGCGGCTGCGGCTGAGCCGGTGGCTGGGGCGCGGGGGCCGGGGCCGCCTGAGCCTGCGGGGCCGCATGCGTTTGCGGAGGGGCCACGGGCTGGGGCGGGATCGCCGCGGCAGGGCGGGGTGGTTCTGGTTGCTGCGCGGGCTCGGCCGCCTGGGGTTGCTGGGACTTGCGCGTGAAGACCGGGGCGCCCGCGGGTGGCGCGTCCGCGCTTGCGGCGATGGCTGCCGGGGGACGGCGTTCCAGTTGTTCCAGGCGTTGGAGCAGTGCGGCTTCCGACTGGCTCACCGACGGCAGGAGCATGCGGGAGACCAGGAGTTCGAGGAGCAGGCGCGGGGCGGTGGCGCCGCGCATTTCGACCAGGCCCGTGTGCACGATCTCGGCGTAGCGGGTGAGGGTGGCCGGGCCGATCCGTTGTGCCTGGGCCGACATGGTGGCCAGTTCGTCTTCCGGGGCGCTGACCAGGTTGCGGTCGGCCGCGTCGGGGACGGCGCAGAGCAGGACGAGGTCGCGCAGGCGGTCCAGGAGGTCGCTGGCGAAGCGGCGGGGGTCGTGGCCCGCTTCGACGAGGCGGTCGATGGTGCCGAAGACCGCGGCGCCGTCGCCCGCGGCCAGGCCGTCGACCACGTCGTTGATCAGGGCGGAGTCGGTCACGCCCAGGAGGGTGATGGCGCGCTCGTACTTCACTCCGTCGGGGCCCGCGCCGGAGAGGAGCTGGTCCATGACGGACTGCGTGTCGCGGGCCGAGCCGCCGCCCGCGCGGATCACCAGGGGGAAGACGGCCGGGTCGACGGTGACGCCTTCTGCCGCGCAGTTGCGTTCCAGCAGGGCGCGCATGACGCCCGGCGGGATCAGGCGGAACGGGTAGTGGTGCGTGCGGGAGCGGATGGTCGGGAGGACCTTTTCCGGCTCGGTGGTGGCGAAGATGAAGATCAGGTGGTCCGGCGGCTCTTCCACGATCTTCAGCAGGGCGTTGAAGCCCTGCGTGGTGACCATGTGCGCCTCGTCGATGATGAAGACGCGGTAGCGGGCCTCGGCCGGGGCGTAGAAGGCCTTGTCGCGGAGGTCTCGGGCGTCCTCCACACCACCGTGGGAGGCCGCGTCGAGCTCGACGACGTCGACGCTGCCCGTGCCGTTGGGGGCCAGGCCGATGCACGAGTTGCACTCGCCGCACGGGTCGGGCGTCGGGCCCTGCACGCAGTTGAGCGAGCGGGCCAGGATGCGCGCCGAGGACGTCTTGCCGCAGCCTCGCGGGCCGCTGAACAGGTACGCGTGGTTGACCCGGCCTGCCGCCAGGGCGGTGCGCAGGGGTTCGGTCACGTGCTCCTGGCCTACGACCTCGGAGAACGTGGCCGGACGGTACTTGCGATACAGAGCGAGCGCCACGCCCGAGACAGTACCGGTGACCACCGACAGAAAAAGGGGACCCCGTGCACCCACCAGAGCCCGCTTATCCTTGCTGCCTTCCGGCCCTGGGGAGGTTCGCGAGATGTGTGCCGCACGAGGTCCGCAGTCAGTGTAGCGAACAGGTTGAGTCGAACGTGTGTTCGAGTTGCCCACAGGGTTGTCCCCACCTGTGGACAACTCCCGTCCACCCCCGTTTTGGGTTGCGGAACACCCGTCCGGTAGGCTCTGCCACGGAGGATTCGCCTAGTGGCCTAGGGCGCACGATTGGAAATCGTGTTGGGTTAACACCCTCACGGGTTCAAATCCCGTATCCTCCGCGCAAAGGCGGTGAGTGCTCGCAAAGAGCACTCACCGCCTTCTTTTGTGTCCAGCGGGGACACCCCGCACCCCGGCTTGAAGGGCGCCGACTTGCAACGGTCGGCGCCCCTCGTGCGTTATGGGGGCATGCTGCCCGAAGACCTCATGCTGCTGTTCATCGACGAGGAAACCGGCCGGGTCCTGATGGACACGACGGCGATCCACAACGCGCTGGCCGGTGCCGTGCTGCTGGAGCTCGTCAACTCCGGACGGGTGGCGTTGGAGCCGGACGGCAAGGCGCTCGCGGTCGTGGACACGACGCCGCTGCCGAGCGAGTTCCTGCAGGAGTCACTGAGCCGCCTCGCCAAGCCGATGAAACCGCAGCGGGCGGTCGAGACGCTGCGGACCCACGTGCGCGACAACGTGATGGCGCAGCTCGAAGGCCGTGGCGTGCTGTCGGTCGAGAAGACCAGGATGCTCGGGATCTTCCCCACCACGAGCTACGTGATCCAGGACCGGAAGGCGATCAGCGACCTGCGGGACGCGGTCGGCGACGTCGCGCTGGGCCACCGGGCGCCGGACGAGCGCACCGGGGCGTTGATCTCCCTGCTGTACGCGGTGAAGGCGCTGCACAAGGTGTTCGACGGCGACCGGCGGGAGATGAACGCGCGGGCGGAGGAGATCTCGGCCGGGAACTGGGCCGGCGCCGCGGTGAAGAAGGCCATGGAGGCGGTCCAGGGCGCGCTCATGGCGATGATGGTGGCCACGACGGTCGCCGCCACGATCACAACGGCAGGGGGTTCGAGCTGAGATGCTGGCAGAAGACCTGATGTTGTTGTTCATCAACAAGGAGAACGGCCGTTTGCTGGCCGACTCGACGTCGGTGGAGAACGCGCTCGCCGGTGCCGTGCTCATCGAGCTGGTGAACTCGGGCCGTGTCGCGTTCGAGCCGAACGGCAAGAAGGTCCAGGTCGTCGATCCGACGCCGTTGCGGGACCCGTTGCTGCAGGAGTCGGTCATGAGGTTCGACCGGCCGATGAAACCGCAACGGGCGGTGGAACGCCTGCGGAAACGCTTGCGGGACAACGTCATCGCGCAGCTGGAAGGCCGTGGCGTCGTGCGGGTGGAGCCGCGGAAGGTGCTCGGGATCTTCCCGGCGAGGAGCTACGTGATCACCGACGAGGCCAGGTTCGCCGACGTCCGGCGGGCGGTCGGCGAGGTCGCGCTCGGGTACCGCGCACCGGATGCGCGCACCGGGTCGTTGATCACGCTGCTGCACGCGGTGAAGGCCGTGCCGAAGGTGTTCGACGGTGACCGGCGCGAGATGACCAGGCGGGCCAAGGAGATCGCCGCCGGCAACTGGGCGGGCGAGGCCGTGCGCCGGGCGGTCGAGGCGATTCAGGCCGGGGTCGCGGCCGCGGCGGCCGCTGCTGCTGCCGCCGCGTCATCGGGTGGATGACGCGGCGGCGACGAGCGGTCACTTCTTCAGGCAGTCGAGGATGTCCTCGAGAGCGAACACGATCCGGTCGACGTTCGCGTCGCCCGTGGACGGGCGGGCGTGCACGATCTGCGGGTCGTGGTCGCTCGCCTGGTCGGCGAACTCGGCGTTGATGTGCACCACGTCGTAGCTGAAGCGCGTGATGTTCTTGCTCATCAACAGGTGGTCGAGCGTCTGCGAGCTGCCCTCGAAGACGTAGCTGTACCGCTCGCTCACGGGCAGCGTCTCGATCAGCGCCTTGAGGTTGCCGTCGCCGGTCAGCGTCTTCACCGCGGGCGAGAACTGGTAGTCGTTCAGGTCGCCCGCGAGGATCACGTTGGCGCCCTTGTCGATCGCGCGGATCTGCTCGGTGAACGCCTTCAGCGCCGTCGCCTGCTTGGCGCGCTGCACCTCGGAGGAACGCGTCGGCGGCTGGTTGCGGCCGTGCATGGCCTCGTCGCCGCCCTTGGAGTTGAAGTGGTTCGCGACGATGAAGACCGTGCGGCCGCGGAACTTGAACTCGCCGGCGAGCGGCTTGCGGCTGTTCGCCCACGCGTCGTTCAGCGGGTCGACCCGGCCCGGTGAGATGGAGAGCGCGGCACGGCCGTTCTTCTTCACGACCTCGACCGGGGTCTTGAAGTCGCCGCCGGGACGGTCCACGAAGGACACCCGCTGCGGGTTGAAGAAGAAGCCGACGCGGATGTTGCCGCCGGGCTCGCCGCCGTCCTTGAGGTTCTCCGGGTCGATCTCGCGCCACTGGTAGCGCGGGCCGCCCTTGGCGACGATCGCGTCGGAGAACTTCTGCAGCGTCTGGTCGGCCGCGACGGTGCCGTCGTTGACCGCGCCGTTGTTGTCCTGGATCTCTTCCAGCACAACGACGTCCGGGCTGCGCAGGTTGGTCGTGACGCCGTCGGCGAGCCGGTCGAACTTCTCCTGCGGGTCGGACGGGTCGAGGTTCTCGACGTTGTAGGTCGCGACGGAGAGCTCGCTCTCCTTCTGCGGCGCGGTGATCTCGCGCTGCAGGTTGCCGGAGACGTGCCGGCCCAACGACAACGCGGCCAGTGTGTAGCCGCCGTAGTTCGTGTACTCGATGGCACCGACGGTCGCGCCGGCGAACACGTCACCGACGTTGGAGACCGGCATCGGCGTGGCCTTGATCTTCAGGCGGCCGCTGTTGGGCTGGTCGTAGCCGGTGTAGGTGGTGCCGCCGCGCTCGTTGCGGTTCTGGTCGGGGTTGACGGTCACCCAGACCTCGCCGAACGCGTTGCTCGGGCCGACCACGCGGGCGTCGTCGACCTGGACCAGCATGCCTTCCAGCGACTCGAAGTAGTCGAGGCCGTACTTGTCCGGCTCCAGCGGGAGCTGCTCGATGCTGCCGCCCGGAGCGGGCAGGTAGCCCGCCGGGATGTTCTTCAGCACGACCGGCGCCGGGACGGGGTTGCCCTTCGACACGGTGATCGTGGTGGCCTGGGCGATCTCGGTGAGGGTCTGGTTGGACCCCGTCTCGCCGCCCGGCCGGTACTCCGCGACCGTGCCGCTGACCAGCACGTTGTCGCCGACGGCGACGGTCGGCGCGCTGCCTGCGGTGTAGACGAAGATGCCCTCGCTGGTGCGCGGGTCGTTGTCCGGGCCGACCGTGTCCTGGATCCAGAAGCCGCGGTCACCCGTGGCGCGCGTGCCGGTGACGACACCGGGGACGTTGGTGACCTTCTGGCCGAGGAACGGCGAGATGCGCGTGACGCCCTGGATGTCGTGGATGCGCTTGTCGCCGGGCACGGGGTCCGGGTTGGGAGGAGTGCCTCCGCCAGGCGTCTCCCCCTTCGAGTTCGTCGGGCTCGGGTCGCCGGCCTTGAAGTCGGCGGAGTTGTCGTCGGTGTCGCCGAGGTCGGTGCCGCGGGACGCCGAGGTCGTGTTGCTCAGGGCGGCCGCGGCCGTGCCCTCGCGCACGACCGCGGTGCCGTAGCCGACGAGGTCCTTGATCCGCGAGTCCGCCGCGCAGTCGGCGGCCGTCTTGCAGGTGAGGGCCGCGGTGCCGTTGACCAGCGCGATCGTGCCGCCGGTGGCGCTCATGTTGAGCGAACCGGTGGCGTCGGGGGCCGGCAGGTCGACGGTGCCGCCGGTGCCCTTGGCCTCGGCGACGAGGAACGTCTTGCCGGGCGCGATCGAACCGGACAGCGGGGTCACGCCCCACTGCGTGGTCGCGCCGGGGGTCGCGGAGATGTACTGGACGCTGTAGCCGTCCAGGGAGATCGCGCTCGTGCCCTTGTTGGCGAGCTCGACGAAGTCCTGCTTGAGCGTGGCGCCGGAGTTGCCGCCACCTCCGTAGACCTCGGAGATCAGCGCGTCGGGGCTGGGCGCGGCGACGGCGGGTACGGCGGCGAAAACGAGCGCCGCCACCGCTGTCCCGACGCTGGGCAGGGTGGGTCTCAAAACTTCCTCCAGGGAATGCGGCGGACCGACGCATCCTTCCTCGATCGAGTGGTCTTTGGTAGCCGTTGTTACTAACGGTTAACCGGTTGGCCTAGCAATGATCACTCGAACAAGTGTTCGATCATGGTGTATGCTCGAAAACGGAACGCTGACCGGTGGGCCCCTCCCAGGCGCCGGTCAGCGTCCCTACTTTGGAGGGCATGTCCCTGCTGAGCTACGAGCGCCGTTGCGCCGAGATCGTCCACCAGGCTTCCCTGCTCGCCGCCGCACTGGAAGGCGCTGACCTGGGCGTTCAGGTCCCGTCCTGCCCCGACTGGACGGTGAACCAGCTCGTCCGCCACGTCGGCTACGCCCTGCGCTGGGCCGACGACATGATCCGCTCCCGCACGCCGGAGATCCCGTTCGACCGCAACAAGGCCATGGACGTGTCGGGCTACGCCGGCGAGCAGGCCTCCGATCTCGCACCGTGGCTGGTGGAGGGCGCCACCTCGCTGTCGGCCGCGCTGGCCGAGGTCGACCCGGACCTCATGATCGCCTCGCTCGGCGGCCATCCCGGACCGCAGGCGTGGTCGCGGCGGATGACGCACGAGCTCGTCCTGCACCGCTGGGACGCCGTGACCGCGCTGGGCCTGCCGTTCGAACTGGATCCCGAGGTCGCCGGGGACACGCTGGCGGAGTGGGCCGGCCTGGCCCTGCCGCTCGCGTTCTACCGCACACCCGAGCAGACCGCGCCGTTGCTCGGGCCGGACCACACGGTGCACCTGCACGCCACCGACGCCGACGCCGAACTGCTGATCGACCTCACCGGCCCCGCCCCGGTCGTGCGGCACGGCCACGAGAAGGCCGCGGTCGCGTTGCGCGGGCCGGTCGTCGAACTGGTGCTGACGGTCTACCGGCGACGGCCGGTGGAGGGCCTGGAGGTGTTCGGTGACGCGGACCTGCTCGCGGAACTCCTTGAGCGCGTACGTTTTTGACCATGGGGATGCTGACTTACTCGCAACGACTCGACACGGGCGTTGCGCAGACACAGCTGCTGGTTTCGGGGCTGGCCGACGCCGACCTGAGCGTGCCGGTGCCCGCGACGCCGGACTGGACGCTGAACCAGCTGCTGCGCCACCTCGGCTACGCGCACCGCTGGATCGAACAGCTGGTCAGGGAACGGATCCCGACCGCGGACCGCTCGCTGAGCAAGGCCCACTCGGTCTCGGAGTACGCCGGTGAGACGGCCGCCCAGCTCGGCCCGTGGCTGACCGAGGGCGCGGACCTGCTGGCCGCGTCGATGCGCGAGGTCTCGCCGGACGAGCCGATCGCGGTGCTGTTCCCCGACGAGCCGGGACCGCAGTTCTGGGCGCGGCGGCTGGCGCACGAGACGTGGGTGCACCGCTTCGACGTGTTCGAGGCGCTGGGACTGCCGTTCGAGGTCGACCCGGTGGTGGCAGCGGATGGGCTGTGGGAGTGGATGAACGTCGGGCTGCGGGTGGTCTTCCTGCGGCGGCCGGAGTTCGCCGAGCTGCTCGGTCAGGGTGGCACGCTCGTCTTCGAGGCGACCGACGTCGACGCGAAGTGGCTCGTGGACCTGACCGGAGACAAGCCGGTGGCCCGTCAGGACGAAGGCTCGGGTGCGGTGACCGTACGGGGACCGGCGGCCGATCTGGTGCTGACGCTCTACCGGCGGCTGGGACCGGAAGCGCTGGAGGTGTCCGGCGACGAGGCGTTGCTGAAGGAGTTCCTCGGTCGCGCGCGGTTCTGAGCGTGCAAAAAGGGCCCCGGAGAGATCCGGGGCCCTTTTGAGCGGTGGCGGTGGGATTTGAACCCACGGAGGCTTGCACCTCACACGCTTTCGAGGTCTGCGAGTGGTCGATCGGCCCGGATCATCAGCGATGTTTCTGCTGGTAAACGACATCATGCGGTCGTCAGCGCTTGGCTCTGACCGTGGGCGAATGCCACCACGATTGCAACCGTGGTGCACCGCTCTGTGCGTGTCAGCCGTTGCCGCTTGGCGGCCTGATGACCTCGACTTCACTGGGCTTCACGTACTCCTCGAAGTCTGCGCCGACGTCGATCGTGAGAACCGTCTCGTCAACCTGCTCTGCCAGCTCAACATCGATGCCGACGACAGACGCCACCTGCCCAGCAAGCGGCCCACTGACGACGCGAACTGTTGTGCCGTGCGGAAACTCCCGCCTAGCCGTGTCTACGTTCACGTCACGGACGCTACGGCCGTACAGCAGTCGGCGGCCATCGCTCGATTGCGTGACCATATTCCGGCAGGTTGCGGTAACCTGGGTAACCTACGTAACGCCGTTGGCTCCGAGTCAAACCGAGAGGCATAGCCATGGTGGAGACGGATGCAGCCATCGCCGTCTGGCGAGAGGCAGCAGAGATCGTCCGGAACATGCGGACGCACACACCGCCCGCTGGCGAGGACTCGTGGAACCGAGCGCTCGATCAGGCCTCAGCAGCCTTGGAGCGCCGAGCAGTCGAGCTGGAACGTGGCGATGTACGAGTTCTCAGCCAGTTGAAGAGCTTGTTCACCGAGCTGCAAACCGACCGCATGGCGACCAAAGACATTCTGCGGGAGCTTGAGAACAGCAACGTCTCGCCGGATGTCCCTTTGGACTCGCGGCGACTCTCACGGGAGCTTGCGCGTTACGGCGTGCAACCTGTCACTTTCAAGACTGGCGACGTGGCGATAAAGGGGTACGTCACCTATCCAACCAAAACTCAGGTCGGACTGGCAGCAGCATGGCGGCAACACCTCGAACAGTCGCTTGAGGTTCCCGCATCCCACGGCTCACAAGACTTGCTGTAGCCGGAGGGGGTGGACCAATCCGCGACCGACGTCGCCGGCGCCTCCCCCATCTCCTCAAAGTCCGTAACTGCCGTAGATGCCGTAACCATGCAGGTCAGACGGTTACGGATAGCCGAACCCACCCGTAGACAGCAACGGATAGCCGTAACCATCTACGGATACGCGAGCCTATCCGTAACCGTCTGACCAGGGCGGTTACGGCATCTACGGCAGTTACGGACCTGAGGGAAGCGGCTCCCCACCCCGCAAGACCACCCCCTCCGGCTACAGCTCTAGCAGTACAGCAGTCGCATCGTCGTGATATTTACGTTTCCGGCCATCGTTCGCCGCCACTCCGTCGACTTCAACCTTCCTTGTTCGAGCAATCAGACTGGAAGGTCCTTCTACGGATAGAACGCGGAACAGTTCTTCCCACGACATCAACCGGAATGCGTCCACGAGACGACTTGCACCGTCGGTCATCAATGCTGCGGACTCTATTCCTTCCGATGGCATCGTGCCACATACGGCATGATACGCGGCATCAGGCATCGTACTAGCGACATAGTATCCATCTGGCGTGTTTTGAACCGCCATAACCGCTTCATATGAGTAGTCACTAAGGTTCGCCATCCGCTCATCTAGGATAGGTTCAACTTTTCCTGAGCGGCTGACAAGCAAGGGCGAGTCACCAAGAACAAGATAGTCAATAAACTCGCCTCTACAGCGCAAGATCGTGACCGTTGACGAAGGACTGTCCGGATTACTCAAGTCACAGGTCTTTTCATGCGCTTCGCAAGTACGCGCGATCGACTCTGCGAGAGCATCCGCCAGTACAACATCCGGAGTAACACTCAAGAGGTGCGCAAGGTTTCCCGCTAGCCGGTGAACTACCCAAGGAACATCGTGGATGCAGCCGTTCTCCGCTGGCTTTAGTGCCGTCGCCCCGTCCAGCACAGCAGCCCATTCCAGACCAAGCACAGCATAGTCGTCGTTCTTCCGACCAGGCGTAGCCTGGCTCTCCATCACGGCTCGCATCGAGTGCCCCTTAGTCCGGAATGGGAAATCGATAGCAGAACGCGGCAGTGTCGCCTGCGATGACGGATATCATGACCTCCACCGCTCGCCCAGTATCATCATAAACCGTCCTTACAAGCTCAAGCACTGGAGTACCCGGAGGGAGCTGCAATGAAACGGATTCAGGACCCGTAGGCATTCTGGTTGAGAGCTCTTCCTGAACTTCAGCCAGTCGATAGCCGTTCTCTTCAAGTCTGGCGAACCCACCACCAGGCCCCGTGTCAGGCTCCATAATTGCCGTACCGCGAACAACATCTAGTTCGTAGTAGCTATCCGCAAGCTGATTAGGGCGACCATCGACAGCCGTCGTCCTGCGCCGAGCCCAGACTGGCGCCCCAACTTCAACTCCCAGCCTGTCAGCAACCACCTTGGGCGCGGGCACCTCTTCGAGCGCTCGAATTTCTTGACTTGCGGTGCCGTAAATCGAATCCCTTGGCGTAGCGACAAGGACGGTCTTGCCAGACTGCCAATGACTACGCGAGTAGCGCTCGATCCCTTGCAATTGTGCGATTGGGCGAGAGCGAACGAAGGTCCCGCTGCCCTGCATCGTCACGATGAGACCTTGCTGTTTTAGCAAGTCAATTGCCTTACGTACCACCGCGAGCGAGCAGCCGTGCGCCGCTGCAAGGT
>Ga0207692_10000373_pt1 | contig 15415 bp, 23 predicted proteins | sample LARL52metaG_FD_184345 | JGI IMG/M metagenome (GOLD analysis project Ga0207692, IMG submission 184345) | Corn, switchgrass and miscanthus rhizosphere microbial communities from Kellogg Biological Station, Michigan, USA - LAR L5-2 metaG... | ecosystem: Host-associated > Plants > Roots >...
CGATACCCTGTTACAGGGCCAGGGCGCTTCCGCGGACCCTGCGGCCGTGTCGGTCAATAACTGCGGCAGTTCCACACAGGCCCTGTCGTACTCCACCTCCACGCATACGTTTGGGTGTCAGAGCATCACAGCCGGCTCCGCAGCCCTGACAGCGACAGACATCGGTTTTGGTAGCGCGGGCAACGTATTGACCGGAACGGCCAACCTGCAGTGGACCGACTCAACCAAGACACTGACAATCGGCGGCGCGGCGGGCCTCAGCACCATAACGACGGGGCTGCTGAATAACAACAATGCGGGCGCGCTCACTATCCAAGTGGCCGCCAATACCTTTTTTGCCACGCCCGGAGCGCTCACGCTGCAGGCCTCCAACGGGAGCGGCGCGGGCGTGGGTGGGGGCTCGATCAACATCATAGCGGGGACGAGTGCCTCCTCCACGGCCGGCAGTATTACGCTGCAAACAGGCGGCAGTACCCGCGTGACTGTAGATCAGAACGGCAATTCAGCCTTTACAGGCGCCATCAACTCGACCGGCACCAAGTTCACCGCGAGCGGGTGTTCTAACTCCGCCACCACAGGCGGCGCTATCGCAGGGCAATTCACCTCTGGAACAACCGGCACTTGTACCGTAGCGATCACCCTCCCCACCGCTCCCAACGGATGGGCCTGCCGCGCAACGGACATCACGAACGTGGCAACCCTGAATCAGACGGCGAAAACCACGACCTCGTGCACCGTATCGGGAACAACCACTACGAATGACGTCGTTATCTTCAGCGCCATGGGGTACTGAGTGAAAGCGTTCTCCCCTGCGGGCATGGCGGTCAAAGGGCTGTTCGGCTACTCGCGCGACCGCACCACAGGCGCCCCAGGTCTCGGCGCCCAAACCTTTGGCAACCCTGACGGGGCAACCTCCGGCGGCGGTGCCTATGAGCGGGGCGGGAACAGTCCGAACGGGCCGCACCAGGGCGGCGGCGGAGGTGGCGGCGGCGGGGGATCGTTCGGCATGGAGGCCGACACCATTTCCTCGTCATGCCCATCAACATGGCAAGCCCTGCCGACCCTGCCAGGCGGCGCCAACCCTTGGGGCGGCATTCCCTGCGGGTGTTTCAATGACTTCACCTCACCCTTTGCCCCCCTGACTACTACGCTTACTCCTCAGGTCCCATCTATCAATGGCAACCCGCTCTTGGTGTTTGCTTTGACAACGGGACCGAACAGAGTATGCGTCTGTCTTTCGGGCGTGTTGCCACAGAATACTTTCAACACCATTGCGGTCGATGGGATATGGGGTGAAAGCTATATAGCCGCGAATGCGGACATATTTGACAACACCACCTGGGCCTCATTCGGCAATGGCATTACCATCTGGGCATTCAATACAAACATTGATCCATTCAACCCGTTCCTGTTCGGAATTCCGTTCACCGTGACTTGGACCTAGGGTAAACTGTGGCGGGGAGTAAACAAACATGGATGGTGCTAGCGGGCCTCGGCGCATTGGTCGGCGCGTTGGTGTACCTGAATCGCCAGCAAGCCGGCGACCTGATAGCAACAGGAGCTGAGGACGTGCAAGCGGCGGTGCAGGGATGGAAAACCGTCAAAGACGGACCGACGTGGGTCCCGGTGTTGAACTCCGCGGAACAACAGTATGGAATTCCGCCGGATCTATTGGCGCGGATGGCGTATCAAGAGAGTCACTTCCGCCCCGAAATCATAGACGGCACCACTGCCAGCCCCGCCGGCGCCCTGGGCCTGATGCAGCTCATACCGCGGTATTTCGACAGCGTGCGGGTGCCGCGCCCCTTTACGCCAGCCGATACCACCGCGCAAATTCAACAGGCAGCGCAGCTACTGGTTGCACTCATGAACCATTACAACGACTGGGCGCTGGCGGTGGCGGCCTACAACGACGGCCAAGGCAATATAGACCGGTATGTTGCTGGAACCAGGCCACTACCGGAGGAAACCTCCAGCTATGTCGCCGATGTTCTCGCGGACGTTCCAGTCCCTGGCGGAGGTCTCAACGCATGACCTCAAGAGGGCTTTATGGACGCGAGGCCAAGTTGGATTCGGTCATACAGCTCCCCACGGTGCACCCGAACGCCCTTGGGCGCCTCGATGCCGATTTTAACGTCTCGCCCCTTGACGCTGAGAATCCTGACGGTGACCCGGTCGCCGATTCGTATCGTTTGTTCCTTGCGTCGAATGAGAATTAGCATGGTGGCTAAACGCTCCGTTTGTGCATGTTGTGTTGTAGGGTCGACTCCGCCCTGCCGGACAGTACCACTGGACAGCGTGCGGACGAAAGGCCGACAATCCAAACAGCATGGAGAATCGCTCAAAGCGCCAGGGTAGGTATGCAACAGCCACGGTCCAACGGATTCAAAATACGCGGGTTAAACGCCGATTGTGACCGGCTGGCCTGCCAGTCGAGCGAACAAACCACCTGGCTCGTGGGCCGCAAGCGAGGCGGCAAAGGCGCCCCGCAATGGCACGAGGTCGGCCTGCAGCAGAATGAATTGATGGTGCTCCGCTCCTATGGCGGCGCGCCGACGTTCGAAATCCAGGCCCTGGGCGATAAGGCGGGCCTTTTGGTACTGCAGCAGTCCCGCGGCCCCACGTTCTCGTTGCGGGTCGGATCAAAGCGAGTGATCGAGCTAGGCCCGGATGAGTCGTGTGTGGTGCGGTGTGAGTGGATTGTGTACCCGCGCCATGCAGGGGTCACCCCTGGTGCCTACGGACGAGGGCTTCAGGTATGAGTCACGCGCGATTCAGCCGCTACCGTCTCACGTTCTCCGATGACGGCAGTGTGGAACTCACGAACCGCGGCGCTACCGTGTGGGCGTCCCTCGCGGACCCGGATTTTGTCGACGAATTTGGTGAGGACGTGTTCGGCGAGGCGCAAAGCGAGGAAACCGCCGAAAGCGAGGAAACCGCCGACGCCATCGAGGTCGACGAGGACGAGGTCGAGGAGGACGAGGTCGACGAGGACGAGTTGATTGAGGACGTGTTTGACTACCTCGTCAAGCGCGGCTATCTGACGGATGCGGAAGCCGACCGTTGTGACGTGTATATGCCCAAGGAAACCACACCGAATGAACCGTAAAACCACGACCCTCCTGGGGGTCGGTATCGGCCTGGCCGTAGCCAACGTAGCGATTGCCTACTTCACGCGAGGCCGCCCGCCTGGGCAAAACGCCCTGCTCGATTTCAACGACTCGCTGCTGAAACTCAACCCGTTGTCATTGTTATTTCCGACGCAGGCGGGCAGCAGTAGCGGACCGGTCGTGGTCGGGGCCACCACGTTTGCGCCGTTGCCTGCTCCGGTTGTCACCGACCAGCCAGGTGGCACGACGACCTACTTTGGCGGTTGAAACGCGACTGACATATTGCCCTTTGGCCTTTAGGCGGAGTATTCTTTTGCCACCTATCGGCGTGCCTCATACAAACACTGAGGCAAAAAGGAGTCTTGCAAGATGTCACGCATGGCAGCGGCGCCCGTACGCGCGAAATCCTCCCCGGTTACAACATCCCAACGTTCCCAAGGTCCGCGCCCCTGTGCGTTGGTCGGGGTCGGTTGCAAACGCCACCGCACGAAAGACAGCATCTTTTGCTACGGCCACGGGCGCCGCATTGACAAGTGGGCGCATGAGAAAGAGTCAAAGCGCAAAGAGCGATTGCAGGACTTGGCCCGCTGGCGTTCCTTCCATGATTACAGCGGGAAGGAGTCCGACTGATGCCGCGCCGCTATATCTCGTTCACCTGGCGCGGGCAGCCGATGCGGCGCCGCGTACCCAGTAAGGCAGAGACCAAGGCACGCATTGCCAAAATGCGCGCCACCAAGCTGGCCAAGTCCAAAGCAACACGCACGGAGGCGCGCCACGCAACCCTGGCGGCCTTTCCCACCGATGCGCGCCCCGACCCGCATCGGCGCAAGATGAACGGCAGTGCCGCCCCACGGGAACCCGATTTAGAGGGCGCCGTCATCCACCTGACGCGCGCCGAAAACTGGATTACGGCGGCCCGGCATATGGGGGTAATCAGGCAGTTAGATCCGGCACACCGTGAAGCCATTGCCGCCCTGGGGGCATTGCTGGGCCTATCGGCGCCGTAGCATCCCGCCAGGGGTCCGGTTTATACTGCCGCCGCTCCGCGCTCGTGTGTGGCGACCCTCCCCAAGGACTCTCGCCGATAGGCAACACACGGGCCACCTTAAGGCGCCCTGGGGGAGTGGATGCACGTACTCCCTCCCCAAGGGTGCCTTTTTATTGCCCGCAGAATGTTGGTAAACAGGCCAGGAAAACCAACAGGACATACACGGCGGCCCGCAATCCGAAATAGGCCGCACGTCGCAAAAAGCCAGGCTCCAACATGCGCCCTTTTTTGCACTGTGGTGACGAGCACTCCTTGACACACATTGGGGCAAAGGCGCACGGTGCCAATCCCGCCGAAAAACGGAATTTCAATAAAATGGGGTGACTGGCGGGGCACCCCCGCGGGGCATTCCAACATGGAAAAGCAAGTCACCTTGGGCGCGCGGGTCGAGCTGGAGTCACTCGTCACCGTGACCACCTTCGTATCCGCCGCCGAACATCTCAAATCCTTGACCCTCCAGCTCGCGGAGCTGCGCCAACGGCGGTCACGCCGCGAGCATTCCTTGGCCCTCCAGATTCAATGCATCACGACCTTGTGCGACGAGCGGGCCGCCGAGTCCCCGCACCTGGCGGACCTGTGGCGCCTGGCGCAGGCTGAAATAAAGGCCCTGTCCGTCGAGCGCCCGCCCGCACCCTGCCCGCATGCCGCCGCGCCCACGGAACCTTGCAAAGGGGGTACGCCATGACCGACGAGCGCCCCTATAGCCTCGCGGAGGCCGCCGACCGGGCGCACTGCTCCACCGGGCGATTAAGGAAACTCGCGGCCGCGGGCAAGTGCCCAGGGACTAAAATAGGCCGCCCGTGGATTTTCCCTCGGGTCGAATTCAACAAATGGATAACGGAGCGCGCCTTATGCCACTGTACCAACGCGACGATTCGCCATTCTGGTGGGTCACCATTGGCGATGATTTTAGAGAGTCAACTAAAGTCCCTCACGGAGGCGGAACCGGGCCAAAACAAAAAACGGTCCGCGTCCCACGCGACCCGAGCCACCCCGCGGTGCAATACGAAGCGAAAGCGGCAGTCCTCTACTACAACCAACAAAGACTCGGCGACCGTGCTCCCGTTTCGTTCCGGGCCGCCGCGGTCCACTGGTTAAGCGTTAACGCGAAACCGAAACGGCGTGACCGCGAGCTGTTGAAATGGCTGGGCGCGGGCGAGAACCCCAAAGAGGACAAGCCCTCCCCCGCGGGGCCGAAACTCGGCGAGCATGAAGTGCGGGAGGTCGCCGACCCGCTGGTGTTGGACAAGGTGCGCGCGTTGTATGCCAAGAGCGGCAGGAAGGGCCGCAGGAGTTATAGCACCGTGGACAGAATGATGGCCCTGGTGAGCTGCGTATTGAATCACGCGTTTAAGGTGCTCAAAGCACTCGATACGCCCGTGTTCGTGCCGCTGTATCGGGTTGAGGCGGAGGAACCGAAGTACTTCACGCGGGAGCAATTTGCGGCGGTCAATCAGCGTTTGCCTTACCACCTGGCCCTGGCGCAGATGTTTGCGGTGGCGACCCTGCTGCGTGAGGGCGCCATGCTCAGCCTGATGTGGCCGCACATCCAGATACACCCCACCGCCCCAGGGGCACCCGAGTCCGGAACGGCGTTCATTTTGAAGCGTGACAGCAAAGGCAAGCGCAGAACCTTCCAGTTCCCCTTGAACGCCGATGCGGTCTCGATCCTGCGCCGCTTGCGGGAGCGGAACCCGGTTGGGGATTTCGTCTTTCAGTGGAACGGGAAGCGCATCAAGAAATGCAACACCACGACCTATAAGCGGGCCTGTACGCGGGCGGGGTGTCCCTGGGCGAACTGGCATACCAACCGGCACACCGGCGCCACCTGGGCGCGCCAGGGCGGCGCGCAAGATGGGGAGCTGCAAAGCCTGGGCGGATGGGCGGACCCGCGCATGGTGAGGCGGTACGCGCACCATGGGCCTATTCCCAAGCATATCCATGTGGCCTCACAGAACATTGCCGCGGGGGGCTTGGGCGAGCTGGCGGGACTGCGATCCCAAAACCCTCACGTTGCGGTCTCGCCGCTGGCCGGGCGGGATCCCGAAAGGCCCTTTGCGGACAACGTGATAGGACTTCCTGTAAAAAACCCTACGACCGCATTGCGCAGGTTATCGAAAGTCCTGAAATCAGGCACTTAGACAGCTCCAAAGGGCACACACCGGGCTGAAATTCACCACACCGGCACACAAAGCCCTCACGCGGCGGTAACTCATGGACGGCGGCACCTTGCTATGGAATAGGCGGGTTTCAGGTGCCGCCTACCTCCGCAATCTGGCGATTCTCGAAACCTGCCCACCCCTGCTCGCCGACGCCCTCGCCCAGCGGCATGCCTCGCTTGCGGGCGCTGTGCGAACCTTCTTCACTCGTGATGGGCGGGTAGCCGACTCTTGGAATGATGCCGATGCGGACCTGGCTCGCCTGGGCGCGGAGCTGCGCCAGGTGAAACCGGAGCGAGCCTTTGACGATGATGCCATCGAAGCCGCCGCCGCCCAGGCCGCCCGGCATTGCATGGGGTTGCCAGACCGCGTAGCCATCGAATATGCCCAGGCCCAGGGCGTGACCATACCGCACGGTCCACGCGTGACGGTGGCGAGCCTGCGCCGCCGGTTGCACTCGCCAGACTGGTGGCGGCGCCGACTGCGCACCCGATTAACCAGGCAATGTGAGGAACTCTTCCGACGTTTGGGATTCGTGCGCCGCCAATCTAGCGCTTACGTGTCAGGTGACGCCCTGGCGCGCGTAAAGGCCGCCGCACACAAGGCTCGCCGCTGGATGTCCGAAACACTCGCTGTATGTGAGGACACGGGAGAGGCCGTGCCGTTGGAGGAAATTGCAGAGGGGTCCCTTGCAAATCCGGCCATACGGCGTGGGGAGTTGATGTTAAGGGCGCGGGGGTTCCAAGAAATAGCGGAGGCCGCCGGCCACCGATGTTTGATGGTCACGTTGACAGCTCCCAGCGCGTTCCATGCCTGGTTGCGATCGGGCGAGCGCAACCCACGATACAACGGCGCAAGTCCGCGCGAGGCGCAAGCGTGGATAAATAGGCAATGGGCAAGAGCGCGGGCGGCCCTCAAACGTCGCAAGGTGTTGTATTACGGGTTCCGTGCCGCCGAACCCCACCATGATGGCACGCCCCACTGGCATATCGTTTTGTATGTCCAACCAGAACACGTCGAGGCCTTAAAAGCCCAGCTCGTCAAGAGTTGGTTGCGGGAGTACCCCGACGAGCCAGGCGCGCGGGAATACCGCGTAAAGTTCATCGAGGAAAACCCTAGTAAGGGAAGCGGTGTAGGGTACCTGGCCAAGTATGTGGCCAAAAATATCGATGGGTGGGGCCGCATCGGCGCGGAGGCCTCAGACGAATCGGGGCGGCCTGTATCGGATGACGCACAACATGCCATAGCTTGGGCGAGACTCCATGGAATACGCCAGTTCCAGCAATTGGGCGGCCCAGCGGTCACGCTATGGCGCGAGCTGCGCAGGGTTCGCGAACCGTGTGACTGCGAACCGTTAGAAGCGCTACGACGGTGTACCGATCACACCGACGAGGGCGCCCCGAGTTGGGCGAAGTTTGTCGAGCAACTCGGCGGCATAGCCAATTGCCTGCGCCGGTCGCGCGCGCTATTCGACAAAGCCGAACCGCGGTGCATCGACCGCCAGGGCCGCCAGGTGTTGAGGGTAACGCGTTGGGGTGAGCTGCCCTCGCCCATGGTCGTGGGCCTACGCTTGGTGTGGCGGGATCGAATCCGCCGCCTGGCGACTAGAGTCCATCTCTGGTTTCTGGTGTTCGCGCCGCGTAGCGGCGGCCTGTCTGCCCTTGGACCCGTGGCAATAACTGTAGCGGGCGCCGCGGCGACCGGTTCGCCAGCGGGTTGGACGAATCCGCAGGAAACGAGCCAGGCGCCACCATGGCGGAGTGGGGTTGCGTAGGAACAGAGCAACTCCCCCACGGCCTTTGAACCTACTTCGCCTATTTAATTCGTCCTGCTAACGGTCGCAGACTCTAACCCACTGTTTGTAGAATCGGGGGTGTCTAGGACCCTAACCAAAAGGACCGGGATAACCCATGATCACTAGAGTTAATGCACTGTGTTCCACGGCCGTTTGTGGACTGCTTTTGAGCGGATGCCACCTCATCAAACCTGTTTCGCCAATGATTGCCGTAACTGACACAACCCTGTCGGCTCCGCGCGCCATGGTCGAGGATGCCTGTCTGGACTCCTACGAGGATAGGCACCAGACGCGCTGGACACCGGAACACACTTGGTTTGAAACAGCGACGTTCCTAAAGAATCACGACGACCACCGGTTATATGCTGTGCATTGTTACTTCCGCGACTTCAACGGGCCGCTCCTAGAAGATGGGAGCTTTGTGATTGCCCTACAGTCGCATCGGCCGCACATCTCGCGTTTACGTGACTACTTGATTGAATCGTTCCGACAAGTGTCACAGTAAATTTCCCTCTGACCGGGCGGGCCAGTTTTCACCATACGGCAATCTCATCCCTGGCCCGTCCGGTCGTTTTGAACACAAATAAGGGGCAACACTATGCAACACGAGCAACACAATTTGCACGGCACAGGCGCGGCGGAGCACGAGGTTTACGACATGGAACCGGTTGCCGACGATATTTGGGCCGCGGTGACTAACGTACCGTGTCCCGTGAAAGATTGCGGCCAAACGGTTGTTTGGTACGAGGCAAACTATGTGCCAGGATATCGCGTATGCGCGCGGGTTACCGGTAACGGATCGTTTGGCCAGGCCACCATTAGGCATCATTTTCAGGCCTGGTTTCGCAACTCTAGGGCGCCAACACTGATTCGCCACGAGTGTTGCGAACACGGAGTCCCGAATGAGTGATGAGGAGGCCACGGCCTGGATGATCCGCCTGATCGATATGGCGGCGGACAAGGAACAGACGGCCCTGGGTCGCCAGCAATTGCACGCTGAGTTTAACCGCTGGGCGTCGGCATCCCCGGACAACCTGCGCGCGATCCTTGACATGGCGAAACTGTGGTGCGCGTTGGGGCAGTTAGAGCACCAGCTTATCGGTAACCTCAACGTGCTCGTAAGTGATGACGGAATGTTTGATGGCTTCGACGGAAAGTTACTTCCCTGCATAAAATAGGAGTGGCGGGCGGCACCCCAAGCTGCCCGCCCCTCCTGGCCCTAAGCGGCCCACAGCGGCCGACAGCGGCCCACATTTTCCCATTTTGACAGTCTAACCTAGCGCCCCCCAGGCTCGCGCCCGGTGTCCAAAAGGCACGGGAGTTTGAGCAATGCGGTTACGTCCGACACTCGTTGTGTCAGATGCCGCCCGGCGGATGATCGCGCGCATGTATCCAGAACACGAGCGCACCGCGCGCGGGCACATGGCCACGCGCGCGGCGGTCATCTCGTACATTCAATCGAGACTCGACGCCATGTCGGCCTTAAACCCTTGGTGGGATGACGAGCCGCTACGACCTGACGAAACCGCCGACGCGTCGGCGGCAATTCAATACTTGCGCCACGCCAACAAAACCGACGCGGAAATCCGCGCGTGGTTGCTGCTACAGCGTGCGCGCTATGACATTCGGAGTATGGGCAAGTGACCGACCAACCTAGGAGCTGCGCCAATTGCGCATGCTTCGCGCATATGTTGCCGGATGGAACCATTCTGGCGCCCGACTCGACACGGCAGGACGCCCAGACAGTTTGCAGGCGCAACCCGCCCGGAGGCCGCTGGACTCGCGTAGATGTCCCGGTCTATGACGCCCAAGGGGAACCGGTCATGCGGCGCCCTGGGGTTCCGCGTCTGGAACCCAAACAGGTATTGGAAATCGGATATCCGCCCGCGGTGCACGGTGGAGTCTGTTTCGACGGATGGCGCCCGCTGGGCACGCGACCCGGAGAAAACGCCCACCTCCGCGAGGTGTTGCCCATGGTCGCAGAGGTGGCCCGCGGCAACATGGCCGCCGCCAAACGCCTAGGCGAGGCATTACTCGACAACCTGATGAGCGAGTTACCGCCAGGGCGCAGGACTTCCTAGCGGATTTCACACGGGTTCCAAGGGAGTTTCAGTGGCCAAAAAGCGGAATTCAATGCAGGCAGCCGCGGCGGAACTGGTCGCCGCAGTAGCCGAACAAACCGCGGCAACAGACCAGCTCGACGAGCTGGTGGACGAAGAGACGGCGGCCGATGTACTAGAGGGCCTGCGCCGCCTCGACCAGGGCGGGAACCGGGTGACGTGGTACGTCTACTGTGACTCACCGATGGAGCGCGAGGGCTTTGTTGAAAAGCTCAAAACCGAACAGCTCGACGAGCAACGGTTCAAAAGCAAATACGGACCGGGGGACTATCGGGTAGTTGGAAAGCAAAGTGACGGTCAATACGTCAAGGGGTCGCATAAGACCATCAAAATATCGCCCATTCTGGCGGATGACTCCCGCAGCTCCAACGGGGGCGGGGATGCGCTCGCGTTGGTTCGTGAAATGCGCGAGTCAGACGAAAAACGCCAGGCGCAACGTTCGGAGCAGTTGAAAACCTACGCCACGATTCTGGCGGGGCCCTTGGCCACGTTGGGAGCGGCATTGATTGCCAGGCGCCCTGCGGTTGACGTGGCGGCACTGATCAGCGCACTGCGCCCGCAACAGTCGACCCTCACCGAAGTGACCACCGCTATGGCGAACCTAAAAGCCATGCAAGGGGAAAGCACGGCCGGTGTTGACGTGGTGCTGAAGGTCTTGGAAAGACTGCCGGAGCTGCCCCAGGGGGGCGGTGGCGAGTTGGGATGGCTGGGATTTATTCGCGACGTAATCAAAGAGGCCGCGCCACATGCGCGCGACCTCTTAGCCCAGGTAGGCCAGGGGAAACCGCCCACACCAGGCGCCCTATTGCCCGCCACCTCGACCACGGGGCCGCCGTTCGGGCCTGGTGTCAACCCCTCACCTCAGTTGATACCCCCGCCACCTCATCAGGCCGCGGCATCCGCGGCTCCGCCCGCCTCGCCAGGGGTGCCAAACGTTGGGGACCCTGACATGTTGACTGCCATTGAACCATGGTTACGTCGGCGCGCAAGCGATGTACAGGAGTGGGCCTCTGCAAACATGGATGTCGAGTTGTGCGCGGAAATGCTGCTCGCCAGCGTTCCGAAAGCGTTTCGCTCGTTTGTGACACCAGGCGAGCTGGTTGGACTCTTGGAAACCGCCGACTGGTGGGAGCGGTTGACTGTGTTTCATCCCCCATTGCAACCGTATCACGCATGGGTTGACGACCTCCGCGGGGAGGTTATTGCCCAGCTACGCGAAGGAAACGCGGATACGCAACCGGAACGGAGTCAAGGAAGTGGTCTATCGTGAATTGTTACTCGGCTGTGGGCATAACAGACAAAAACGCATCGAACCATACCATTTCGCGCCCGACCTCGTGGCACCCGAAGGCGGGCGCGCCTGGCGCGGGCAGGTGGAAACGATGGATTGCAACCCGAATTGCAACCCAGACATGGTATGGGATCTAAACGTTACGCCCTGGTGTCGACTTGGCGATGAGGGCGCCTATCCGCTCGCCGATAGCACGTACGACGAAATCCACGCTTACGAAGTGTTGGAACACCTGGGCCAGCAAGGTGACTTTCATTCCTTCTTCGCGACTTTTGCGGAGGTGTGGCGACTGTTGAGGCCGGGCGGGTTCCTGGCGGCAACGTGCCCCTCCCGCTATTCTGAGTGGCTTTGGGGCGATCCGGGACATAGGCGCGCGATCCTGCCGGCCTCGCTGGTGTTTTTGAATCAACCGCAATACGCGGCCCAACTCGGGCAAACCTCCATGTCGGGGTATGCCCACGTTTATCAGGCCGACTTCGACACCCTGATGACGCACGACAACCGCAATACGCATCAGTTCGTGTTGCGAGCTGTCAAGCCCTCCCGTTGGGTTCCGCCAACATCACATGGACGTCACCCGCATGAAGCAGCCTCCGCTACAGACAGTTGACCCCCGGACGATTTGCCTGGGCATGCCCTCCAAAACAGGCCTCATAGATGTGTTGTGCCATGTCGGCATTTGTAACGTTATCGGTACCGGGCGCCTGGCGAATCAACCGCTAAATCAGTATGGGGGTTCGAACATTCAAAGCGTTCGCAACCTGATCGTGCACGAATTCATGACCCGCACGAGTTGCGAATGGCTCATGATGGTGGACGATGACGTGGGCTTTCGTGTCACAGACTGGGACTACTTGTGGGAAGATGAGGCCGGAGAACTCGCCGTGTGTGCGGAGTATCTGCAAAAAATTGACGGGCGGAGGATCCCGGCAACCTTTGGCCTGGGGTTCGCTCGCGTGCATCGCCAGGTGTTTGAAAGGATCCAGGACCTTACCACCAGCGAGGGTGTCCCGTGGACTCGTCAAGGTATCTTTGCGGGCAAGCTCTTGTGGGACTACTTTCCACAGGGCGTTACTGCCTCCGGGGAGCTGCGCCAGGAGGATCATGCCTTCTGGGAGCTGGTCAGACTGACGGGCGTCGGGGTCCGGCTGGAACGGCGCACCCGCCTGGCCCATAGCGGGCGCTCGACATGGCATTACGATGCCGCGGAAATTGACGAGGTGGAAGTGATCGAGGCAGGCGCCGCACAATGACGACAAACCTGCTCGTTTAAGACGCACCGGTCAATCAAGCCCCGTGACTTGGTCATTGCGTTGACACTCTCGAAATCCCGCGCCTAACCTGCCTCGCGGCTCGCACCCGTTCTGTGTTGGGTTTCCTTCACTTCACGGGCAGCTATGCGGACAGCCGACGCGGGCAGTTACCCCGTGCCCTACCGGTTGGGGAGTATTCCCTCCGGTGAGGCGGGCGTGGCGGCCACGCTAGAAATCATGGTCAAGATTGTATTGCAGTATCGGTCCAACCCAGTCGTGAGGGTTACCGCGCAATCACTCGTGAAAGATTGCGCGAATCGTGACCGCGTTTGCCAGGTGCGCGAGCTGCATGCCTTCGTGCGGGACCGGATCAAGTACCTACCCGATGTGCGGGATGTCGAAACGATCCAGACGCCCGATTACACGTTGCGTATGGGTAGCGCGGACTGTGATGACGCCAGTGTTTTGATGGCGAGCCTGGTTGAATCCGTGGGCTTCCAGTCGCGCTTCCTGGCCATTGCGGTACGCGGCGGCGGATTCTCGCATGTTAGTTCCCAAGTGATGTTGGGAACGCACTGGGTGAACTTGGAAACCATCGTCCCCACGCTTCCACAGAGCTGGCATGGGCTACCAGCGGGCACTCCAACGCCCATCGGCTGGTTTCCGCCCGATGCAACCCGAGTCATGCCCGCGAGAGTGCCTTGAAAATGTCAGTGTCCGATTTTGCACTGTTTGTGTGGGAGCTCGAGCCCAGCAAGATGATTAAAAACAGTCAGTTAGGCGACCCGGACCGCTTTGACGGGTTTTGGCGGATTCTGGAGGCTGTTAGATATGGTTCCGTATCGCTCCAACGGTAGCGGGCGCGCCATGATGGCGCGCGCCATGACGACCTCGGGCACTCGCGCCATGGGGCGCATGCCTGTTGTACGTGGTGCGGGGGGTCGGGCTCCTGCCCCAGGGCCAGGGCTAACCTATCAATCGCCCAAGGGGTTGCCGTTCATTCCATACGAGGCGGCCAAACGCATGCACCTGGGCGGCCTAGGGGCCGCCGGAATCGCGCCGCCGACTGGGGCGGGGGCGGGAAAAGGGGCAGAAATTGGCGCAACCCAGGGCGCCACCTATGGGAGCTATGGCGGCCCCATTGCCGCCGCCATCGGTGCGGTAGTGGGTGCCATCGGCGGCGCCATTGCGGGGAGTATTAATAAGCGCGATCCGGAGCAATATAACTTTGATCAGGCCGTGGCCCTGTGGCAGCAAAACCCAGACAACGTCTTTGCCATCGGTAACAAATACCTCCCGCTGGCGGGACTGTTCGACCTGAGTTTGAAAAATCCCCACATCCCCATCTATCAGCGTTACGGGCGCATGGGGGAGGAACGGTTTGTTGTAGACCTCGTGAAGCTGATCTCTTCAGCGGCCAACCAGGGGCAAATTACGGCCAGCGATACGCCACTGACCATCATGACTCGCATTGTGCAGCCCTGGATTGACTCTTGGGGCTATGGGCCGATGGTCGACCCCCACGCGGACTTAATCAACCGCCTCATGGTTGGAATGATCCTTGACTATGTGTCCGGCAACCAGGGCACCTGGCTTGCACGAGGCGGGGACATTCCGGCCTCTTTCAAATCGCTCCCCGCGTTTTCATTGCCCAAGCCAGCCGCATCCCCGCAACCGGTCATGATGCCGCAACCCGTGGTCATGATGCCGCAACCCGCGCCAGTTCTCGCGCCGCCAGTCGTGACACCGCTCCCCGCTGTGCATGTTGCTACACCATCTGCGACCGCAAGCCAGGCGCCCGCTACCGGGACAACTCTCGGAATTCCGACTCCGATCCCGCCCACGACCACGAACGTTCCTTCCGGATTCAATCAGGTAGCAACCGACCAGGCCGGGAACCCAGTGTTTGCGAACCCGCAAGGGGTGTTGTATTCATGGAACGGCACGGCCATGCAACAGTTCACGGGGCAGCTCGCCACCGGCACCTCCCAAGCCGCCCAGGTGCAGGCCGCCATACAAGCGGCCCTCGCCCAAGGATACTCGGCCGCCCAGGCCGCCCAGTCTGCAATTGCTCAGCAACAGGCCGCGGGGGTTCAGGTCCCTCCCGCTATCGTGGCCCAGGCGCCCGCTCAGGCAGCCACCACCGCCGCAGCTCCCACGGTAACCACGGCAGGCATTGGCGGAGCCCTCAGTGGGCCAGGTGGAATTATTGCCGTGGGTCTGACGTTGGTCGGGTTGCTGTTTGCTACGGCGCGACCGGCGCCAGGTCGCAAGGGGCGCCGCCATGCCTAGCATTACCGTGAAAGCGTTGAAAGTCGACGAGCCTGGTAATTCCCTCGCCACCTGGCTTGCGGCCCACCATCCCGACTTGTTCCTAGCCCTATTCAAAAAGGCCCAGGCGGCCAACATGAAAAAGGGCATTCAAAAGCTTGGCGTGTTGGCCATGGGTCGCCTGGCAGATGAGGCCGGCACGACCACCACTTTTGACACACCGGCGTCGGACCCGTTTAGTGATCCGGGCCTGACCACGGTCACCTATAATCCCGACTACTCTCCATTGCCCTCCAACCTACTTTCGGACACTGGAGACGGATCCGGGTTTCTGTCCAGCGTCGCTAGCGGAGTTTTCTAGGACGCGT
>Ga0207692_10000375_pt1 | contig 15398 bp, 32 predicted proteins | sample LARL52metaG_FD_184345 | JGI IMG/M metagenome (GOLD analysis project Ga0207692, IMG submission 184345) | Corn, switchgrass and miscanthus rhizosphere microbial communities from Kellogg Biological Station, Michigan, USA - LAR L5-2 metaG... | ecosystem: Host-associated > Plants > Roots >...
ACGATCTTTAGACGAGGCTGGTATTACCGCTTCTCGCCGCGCTTGGGGGCGTAATAGCCCGGTGTGGGTGTCGGACGGAAAACGTCGAAAGCGCCGGAAACGTTCCGCACCGTCTCGTTCACGATCTCCCCGGGCGGCGTCGAGGGCGGCGCCATATCGCCGTGCCGCGGCGTCACCGGCGCGGTGGGCGCGGAGGCGCGGTTGATCTTCTGCATGTCAGCCTCGCTTGGGCGGCTTGTAGCCCACCGAGCCGCGCGCATCCGGTCCTTGGGGATCGGGCGACAACGACCAGTTGGTCGGCATCGGCACCTCTTTGGCGTCCCGGCGCTCCGGCACGGCGGTCCCGGTCGGCTTCTGTGCCATCGTTCCAGTTTTGGGCTTCGGGTCCGGTCCCATCCCCTGCTTCTTCATCTTCTCCTCCGGTCCACCCGCCGAGCGGGTACCCGGCGGCGAGTTCGAGGTCGCGCCATAGCGGCAGCCCTGGGTCTGCGGCGGGTGGGAAAAAGGCTGCGGCGGCAGATCGGGCGGCGGGCTGGCCGTATTGCGGGGCGTGCCGCCGCGCTGCGGGGTCATGTTCGAAGGCGCTTTGCCGGTCCCTGGTTTCATCGTCGCTCTCCTGGCCGCTTGCCCGGCTGCGGCACGTAACCGCCCGACAGATCCCGCTTCGTGCCGCTGGTGTTGTTCTTCAAGCTCTCGCCGGGAATGGCGCCCCGGTCGAAGTGGGAGGCCTCGGGACCACTAGGCGTCCCGCGTGCGGGAGCGCTGCCCGTCATCTCCGGCGTCGTGGGAAGCTGTGGGCGCGGCGGGCGCTGATACGGCTCGGGGTTGTCGTTCGGCTCGGGCCGGGGCTTGATTTCTTCAAGACGATGCATTAGCGGCCTTTCTCGCGCAGCTTGCGCCGGTATTCTTCGACTTTGCGCTCTTCTTCCTCGTATTCTACCCGCTGCCGCTCTTTTTCCTCCAGTTCCTGCCGGAGCTTTCCCTGCTCTCTTGCTCGCCGCTCGGGGGAGCGCAGCTCGTTTTGCCGGCGCACCCAGGCGGCGTGCTGGGCAGCCTGCACGGCTTCATTCTCGCGATGGTAGGCGTTCGTCTCCCGGCGCCTGTTCTCGGCATCCTGGATCTGCTTACCCCGGGCGATCAAGGCTTCGGCGGCGGCCTTCTCGGCCTTGGCGCGCTCGATGTCCGTGCGATACGGTTTATTCATCGTTTCATCTCGGTTCCCGGCACCGGCTCGCCTTTGTCTTCGCCGACAAAGACATCGAGCTGGCCGCGCTGCTTCTTCAAGCGCTCCCATTCCCCGAGGGAGACAGGCGTTACCTTGCCGTAGAGACGGCGGCGTGGCTCGTTGGCGACACGTAGCGTTCCTGGGCCGGTATGCTCGGCGATGACCCAGACCTCGACCCAGCCGGCGTCCGCGTCGAAGGCCCAACAGGAACCGACCGGCACCCCGTCGAGAAGCGCATTCCAGCGCTTCCAGTCGGCGGGAGGACCGTTCACCTGGGAGCGGCGCGGCGGCGTGAAGCCCCGATCGCGGAATGCTTGCTTCGCGGCTTCCTTCTGTGCCTGGTAGCGTCGCTCCCATTCGTCTTCTTCAGCCTGAACTTCGGCGTCGGTCATGCCCTTCTGCCAGGACCAACGAAAGCCGCGTCCTTCGCGGCGCATCTCTTCTTCGGTCACAGCGGCACTTTCTCCGCGAGCTTCGCGATCGCTTCCTCCAGCCGGTCCAGGCGCTGGGCGAGGCCGTGGAGGCACAAGAAAGCGATGATGACGGCGATAGCGACGATGAGGAGCGCGAGCGGGAGATTCATCGCTTCTTTCCCGCCAGGACTTCAATCGCGAGATCCGTCAGGTCCTGAGCGTGCTGCCGCCCGGTGGCCTCCATCATTTGCTCGCGGCGGCGCTGGGCGGTAGATTTCGGCCGGTTCTTCACGATCTCCCACTGTTCGGTCAGCAGCTCGCCCCACGCTTTCAGCCCCCTGTCCCACCAGGCGGGCGGAAAGATCCAGGGGCAGTCCTTCGGGATCGTCGCCGTCTCGCCATACTTGCGGTTCAGCTCTTCGCTTGTCATGGCTTCAACAGGTCTACCAGCTCGCCGGTCTCCCGGTCGTAAGAGAGCACCGGCGTCTTTCTGCCGCAGAACAGACAGGCGAGATAAGTCACGATCTTGTTTCCCTCACATCGGCGTGCGTGTCGCAGCTCGCCCCCACAGGGCACTGGATCCTCCGGCACGGAGCAGGCGTAAACACCGGGTGGGCGGTACGGCCAGACACGAGCCTCGCACCAGCGACCCTCATCGCTGATCGCCTGCACGGCGACTGAACGTTGAGCTCGCGCGATCAGGTCAGGCGGCTTTCTCTACACTGTTTCAACCAGCTATCCACTTCTCGCTCAGCCTCCTGTCGCCAACGCGGTCGCTCTTTCGGCGCCGGTCTCTTTCGTTTCGGCATCTTCAACTGGGCGAGCCATCCCAGTAGAATGAGCGGCAGGAAGGGGGGCCCAAAAACAAGGACAAGCAGAAACTCGCCTACCGTGTCATCGTGCATTCCTTCGCCAGAGGCAGCCCCGCAGTAATAGACGAGCGCACCTGCCGAGAGCCAGGCAATAACCCAGAAGGCAACCTCAATCAATGTTTGCCGTTTCCATTTCCATTCAGCGCATACTCCAGCACCAGCGAGCGCGTGCTTTCCTCTCTGGGCATGCCGCCCGGCGGTCGTCCTCCCGGCTTTCCTTCCCCTGCCCCACCGGCCGGCGCAATCGCCTCCCCGCCGAGGGGCGCCGGCAGGAAGCCGGGCAATTCTTCCACGAGCTTCGGCCGGCCCTGCTCGCCATCCAACCTGTTCCGCACCTGCTGCGGGCTCAATCCCTCGAGGTCGTCCCTGAACTCCTGCGCCATCTCTTCCACGGAGTTGATACCGAGGCGAACCTTCCGGTCCCAGTTCGCCATCTCCGTCTGCTCGGCCTGGGCGTTCATCAGCTTCGCGCGGCTCTCGTCGATGAGGTCTTGCAAGCTCACCCGCGCCCATCGCAGACTAAACTTACCCGCTCGCCCCACAAGGATCTGGCGCAGCGTCACGAGTCGCTCGATAGCCGGCGTCACCGTCTCCCGCAGCGCTTCGATCACCTCGGTCAGCACCTTCGCCTGCGCGGTGGACATCCGCTCCGTAGAAGCCCAGGAGAAGCCATACATGAACGGGGGCAAACCGAACCTGGCGCAGATTTGCTCCATGATGGCGCGGCCCGTGGTCGCAAACTCCAGCGCTTCACCCTCCGCGCCGAGGATGGTGATCGCCACCTTGCCCTGCGTGTAAAAATCGTTGGGCTTCCCCGAAGCGCGGTCCTTCAGCGCCTGGGAGAGGTTGCCCATCAGCGCGTTGCCGATCGCTTTGCCCTGGTCGCCGTGCGGGTCTTCCCAATCGTCCGGGGGCTCCCAGTTGATGTGGTAGGTCGGCGTGCCGAACCGCTCCCACGTCTGGCCGACCGAGCGCAGCATCTGGTTCAGGATCTGCCCCACGAAGGGCAATTCGGCGATCATCGACGTTCCATTCGGGTCGTCCCCACGGATATCGTTGACGGACGAGAGTAGTAGTTCAGGAAGCAGCGTAACGGGAACACCGCCTCCGTACTGGTACTGCACGACGTGTGTCGCATAGCCGCCAAAAGTGGGGCGCAGCCCCACGGTAGTAGGGTGTACCTCCACCAAGCCGAACACGTCATTTCTGGCGTTGTTGAGGATAACTTCCGCATGGGCTCTCCCATAGGTTGCCATGTTGTCGAGATGCGACTGCATCCAGATCTTGGCGCCGGTCTGCATCCGGTTCACCGGCAGCACCCGCAGCCACTCGTCGCAGTCCGATTTGAACCGCTCGCTGGCCATCACCTCCGGGAAGCCGACCAGCTCTTTGAGTCGCATGATCGCCGCCGAGATCATGGGAATGGTCTCGCGCAGCTTCCACAAGAGATTAAGGTCCTGCTTCTGGGGAATCCTAAAATAAGGACCCAAAAGTGCGGCGATTCCTGCGAGGTCATAGGAAGGCCGCGAAGCCGCATACTGCAGAGGAAGGAAGGATCTATCGGGAGGAGTGCCGGGGGGCGCTACCGGCAAAGGATGCGGAAATCCGCTCCCTAACCAACTGATCCCAACGTAAGGGTTTTGATTAGTACTATTGGCGTAGGGATTCGGTGTCCCGTAGCGATCAACGCGGCTGCTGGCTGGTTGGCGGAGAAACTGGCTGTTATAAACGCGCCTCTGCGCCGCCGTCAGGTTGTTCGGGTTCTCGCCCGGCGCGGGTCGTCTCATTCGTTATCCCTCTCCCCCGGCCCCTGCGCAGGGTAGATGCGCTCCAGCGTAATCTGCCCGTGGATGGTCGTTTTGCCGCAGCGCGGGCACTCGGAGACCTCGGAAGCCCGCGTCACCGGGTAGAAGCGCTGGCAGTTGGCGCAGTAGGCTGGTGCCGGCTCGCCTTTATCCAACCAGACCGTCCCATCCGCCAACTCACGCATGTTCACTCTCCCCCGGCCCGAGCCTGAGGATCAGCGCCAGCCCCAGGAGCAAGAGCGCCAGCACCCAGGCCGTGCGGCTCACAGCCTGCCCGCCAGCACGAGAATCAAGAGAACGAGCAGCGCCAGCCCCCAGGCCCCCGGAAGGATACCAGCCCCAACCAGAGCTATAGGGCCAGGCAGGAATCAGCAGTACGATCAGCACCACGAGCAGAAACAGCCAGACGACATTGCTCATTGCTTCCTCGTTTTCAGCGGCTTCGCGTCCCTGCTATTCCGCTGCGGCTGATGTCCGACAGCGTCCCGCCCCGAGGGCAGCGGCCCGTACTCCTCTCGCGCGGGCAGCGGCACGGACCCGGGCGCGGGCGGGCTGCGGCGCGGGATCGGCTGGCCGGTCTTATCGAGCGCTCTTGCCATCAGGCCCCTTTCGCCAGAACCTGCCGGAAGATCGCTTCAGCTTCCGGCAATTCGCCAAACCGCGCCTCGTAAGCCAGTAAAGCCGCCCACAGCGCGTCTTCGCGGATCGCCGCCAGCCTGAGCCGCTCCGCCAGCCCGACCATCGCCTTCGCCGCGCTCTTCGCCTGCTCGGGCCGCAGGAGCTTCGCCAGCGCGCCGTCTACCACCACGTCCTGGCCGTCGAGGTGGATGCGGTACGCCACGGCCCTCGCCTGCACCTGAACGACGCGGCGGGGTCTGGCTTCGGCCGGTTCGACGCTGGCCGGCAGCAGCGCCGTGGTTGCCGCCGCGCTGGCCTGCTTGACGATACCGGACAACAGGTTTCTGCGGTTCATGCTTACTCCGCTTCTCCTCGAGAGCGCCGCCGAGGCCTTCGCGCGCTTTCCGCCGGCGGAAAGCTTTCTTTACGATCCGCATCGCCGTCCGCCGCCTTGCGCTTCAGCTCTTCACCTCCGCCGGCCTCGATCACCACAACCCAGCGCGCCGGCTCGCTCGCGGAACCCCGCAGCGTTCGCCGCCAAGAGCGCGCCGGTCCGGACAGAGCGGCGGGAACCAGCTCGAGATGAATCTCGTCGTCTGGGCGGGCCTTCTCGTAAAGCCAGTCGATCAGCTCCTGGGCGGTCATGTCAAGCGGGCTATTGCCAGCCCACCAAATAAGCCAGCCTCCAGCACCGGGATACGCCCGAGCACCGAGAGCAGGATCACCAGCAAGAGCACGACGAGGGCGATCACGACGCCCAGTGTCAAAGGTGGGAAGGTCATTCCGCTATCCTTTCGAGGGCCGCCTCGCAGGCCCGCACGAACGCCTGCGCCCGCTTCTTCACGATCCGCATGGCCGTCCGCGTCAGCTCGACTGAGCGCACGTCACCAGAGGCTACTAAGGCATCGTTTGCGTGGGTGAGCGCGAGCCAGGCTTCCCCCATCGCATCGAGGGGCTCGGTGCCTTCTCCGTCGTCCTCGCGCGCTCTAGCGGGCACTGTGACGTTCCTCCATCTTCAGCTCGGCGATCCTCGTCATCCAGCGGGCAGGCTCCCCGGTCAAGAGCAGCGCCAACGCCTCACGAGCCAGCGGCCCAACATGGCGGACGTGGCAGCACTCCCGCGTCTCTTCGCCGCCGTTGCAGCGGGGACAGAAGGGAATATCTTCCGGCCAGTCGATCGCGAGCGCGTCTTCTTTGTGTCATCGCTCCTCCAGAAGCGCACGACGGCGCTTCAACGCCCAGCGGAGTCGCTCCTGCGCACTGTTCCGGGCAATTCCCAGTCGCCGCGCGGTCTCCTGCAGCGTCAGGCCCTCGACCAGGTGGAGCTTGACCACCTGGCGCTGAGGCACGCTCAAGCCGGCGGCCCACGCCTCGAAGTCGATCCGCTCGAGCAGCGCCGGAGCGAAGTCTTCCACCGGAAGCTCGCCGGAGAGCGGCAGCAGTTCCGGGCAGGGAATGCCCCGCCGGGTGTGCCGCCGATGCCAATGGCCGGAACTGCGGAGAAACCCCCAGAGCGCAAAGACAGCCGCCCGGGCCGCCAGCGGCTTCCACTGCTCGGGGCAGCGCCGGCCCTGTACCGCCCGCCAGGCCTCGATCCGGCCCACCTGGAAGATATCCTCCCAGTCCGGGTGGTTTCGCCAGCGGCCGAGCCGCGCCTTCACGACCCGGTCGATCTCGGCGAGTGGCACCTCCATCTCACGGTGCCACGCAGGCCAGCAGCGTTTCGCCGGTCACTCCCGCTCCTCCCAGGAGACGCCGCACGTCTCGCAGCGCCGGGGCGCCATCCCGCCGGCCGGGACGGGAATGGGCGCGGCGCAGTAAGGGCACAAGAGCGTGCGCTCGCGCGGCTGCGGCTGCCAACTGTCGATCTCCTTCCGGAAGGCAGCGAGTGCGCCCTTTACGAACTTCTCCCGCTGTTCCTGGTCGCGGCGGTCAGCTTTCTTCATCGACGGGTTACTCCTCGAGGAAGAGACGACTGACGGTAAAATGCGCGTAGGCGGCGCCGGAGACCAGCACTCGCGGCCGGCTGTCTTCGACGACGAGGGCAAGCTCGGCCTGGTTATCGGGAGCTGCGTGAAGCTGGTATTCGCCGGCGCATTGGACCCTGGGCCCATCGTAAGACCGGGCTTTGCGGTGGTAGATTATCCTCATCGCCTTCCTCTCACCCCCGGCAGGTCGCCCCGGATCGGCGTCTCGTCGTGATTCTCCCACACCTGCCCGAAATCGTCCACGTGCCCGCCTGGCGGCACGGTCGCGTCTTCCACGGCACGGGCCCGGCCGAGCAGGGCGACCGGCTTCCAGTGCTTCTTGCGCCGGGGCGGGTCAGAAGGGTAGCGGTTCTCACTCATCCACGGCCCCCTGCCTCTCCGCCTCGTAAAACACCGGCCGCGGCGTCTCCCGGCTGCCGCCATACAGTGAGACGGGCAGCCACTTCGGTCCTCCTTGAGCAAACGCCAGCATCAAGGCGTCGGCTCGGTCGGGCGAAGTCCACTTCGCGCCCTGCGGCCGGCGCTTCTTGAGATCGTCCTTGCTCTCCACCTTGATCTGCCCGCGCGGCGTGTAGGAGTAGCGCAGCGCTGTGAGCTGGGAGAGCAGCACGTCGTCTTTGGGGATGCTGATATCGCCTGACTTGAACCGCTCGCGCAAGCCCCAGAAGAGCTCGCTGCGACGGTTGTAAAACTTCTCGTCGTCCCGGGCCTTCTCGCCCACGTTTACTCCCTGAACACGAAGCGCAGCTCCCCGAGATTCGTCAACCATTCGGTCGGTGACTCCTCCGCCAACCCCGATGTCGTCAACTCTAATCGTATCTGCTCCCACTCTTCGGGCGAGATGAAGGGTCCTTCCAGCCGAAGCTTGCGTGTCAGCTCCCCGCCATGACTCCAGACCAACCACGCAGCTCCCGCGACGTACACAAGCGACAGACTCATCCGATCCGAAACGAGCAACGTCAAGCCCGATCTCCACGGTTCCGGTTGGCTCAATCTCGCGCTCCTGGGCGTCTTCCGCCCATTTCAGGCTGATCAGCGAATCTTCTCCCTGTTCAGGGAATTCGCCCAGCACCCGCACCTGATACAGCGGACTGTCCTCGCCCCACTCGAGCCGCCGCTCCTCCGCCCAGGACGCCGGCAGCAGCCACTCCGGCACGTCGGACGCCTGCAGGTGGAACCGCCCCTCGCTGTAAAGCTCTGAGCGGAAGCTCTCAAAGAACGTCCCCACGGCGTTGTTCGGGTTGCCGATCAGCAAGAGACGCGGGTCCGGACCCGTCAAGCACCCCTCGATTGCCGCGAAGATCGGCTCCTCCACGCCGCTGGCCTCATCCACGATGATCAGGATGTGAGGGCTGTGCCAGCCCTGGAACTTCTCCGCCTCCGAGGTCGTGAACCCGAGCGCCTGCTGCGTGGCCGAAAGCATCAGCTCCTGCATCCTGAGCGTGCCGGAAAGCGAAGCCGAAAGCTGCAGCCGGCGGATCTCGCCCCAGAGCTGCTTCTTCACCTGGCGATCCGTGGTCGCCGTCGTGATCACGAGCGAGGGCTCGAAGCAGTAGACGAACCAGAGCGTGAGACAGGCGGCCACAAAGGTCTTACCCGAGTTGTGGCAGGAGCGCACGGTCGTGCGGCGGTTGTTCACTACCGAGAGCGCGATCTGCTGCTGCTTCTCCCAGAGCGAGACGCCCAGGATATCGCGGGCGAAGCCGACCGGATCATCCCGGTAGCGCTCAAACTGATTCGTCGTGGCCCTCGGCCGGCGGCGGATCAGCTCCTCCAAGGATTGCCTTTGCTTCAGCGATAAGATCGGCGTCTGACTGGCGACTGACATCAAGATCCAATCCCGCGCGGCGATGCCCAAGTTCCTTCGCGATATCATCGAGGGTCTCCCGCCACGCCTTCTCGTTATGCAGCTTGCCCTTGTCGTCGGGCAGCCACTTGATCTCTTCTAAGGCCTCGGCATGTTTCACGAGCTGGCGCACCCGCTCCTCGAGCTGCGCCAGCCCGGCATTGTAGGCCCGAGCCTCGCGCTCGCGCCGGCAGCGGTCGATATGCTCGCGGTGCTGCTCGCGGTGCCAACTGATGCCTGGCTGCGAGATGCTCTTCCAACCCCGCGCCGCGAAGAACTGTTGGATCAGCGGCTCTGGATAACCGGCAGCTAACCACTCAACCAGCTTCAGACGCTGCTCTTCCGAGAGGACATTAGCGGCCATTCACATAAACCCGAATAAAGTGATAGGCACGTCAACCGCCGCTGCCATCCGTCTCCCTCTGCGACTTCCCGTTCACCAGCGCGGCCAGCTCTTCCAAGGGGACCGCCTTGAGTTCGACGACAGCTTCCCGGCGCTGGACCAGGAGCTTCGCGAGGAGATCCATGCACCCACGCGCTTCACGGACGGCAGCGAGCGCCGTTTTCAAGTCACCGTCCTTCTCGGCCGCCAGCAGCATTTGATAAGTCCGGGCGCGAAGTTTGATGGCCTCGTCGATGAGCTCCTGCTCGCTGCAGACGATGGGTGGCTTCGACTTTGCTTCAGCCATCCTGCTCCCTCTGCCAGCGCCGCCGGCTCTCCACCGTGCCCAGCTGCCGCGCCACCTCATTGCCCCGGTGCCAGGCGCGCCGCCAATTCTGGATCATCGTCGTACAGCCCTTGCAGTAGGTCTGATCCTTCAATCGCAGCGGGTCGCCGCACTGCCGGCAGCGATGCTCGCCGCGCCGCTGCCGATCCCGCCGCCGCCACATCTCGTGCTTTCGATCACAGTCCGTGCAGTGCCGGCTGACCCGCCCGGGCGGCAGCGCGGCCTGGCAGTCCAGACACCGTCCGGGATGCGCCAGCCTGACCTGCCGCTCCGCGAGGTAGGCGGCGTCCTGACAGTGAGCGCAGAGCGTGCTCCTGGGCGTCCGCTCGTGCTTGCCGCAGAGCGAGCACAGCCCGCCGCGAGCATACAGCCGCTCCTTGTTCGCCGCGTCGCAGGCCGCGCACCAGCGGCAGACACGCCCTTTGGGCAGCTTCTCGTCGCAGCGGGAGCAGTACTGTCGGATATGCGCCGGGCAGAGATTCCGCTTCGTCGGCGACGGCACGTTCTCCCCGCAGACCCGGCAGACACGCGGCTGTGTGTCCTCGGGGCGCAGCGTACCGCCATACTTCCGGATCGCCCACTTCGCGTTCGCCGTCCAGGTCCGATAAAAGGCGACCAGCGCCGGCAGCATTTCCCCGGCGGTGTAGCGCTGCGCCAGCTCCTGCTTCTGTTCTTCCGTGAGCCTGGGGTTTACCGACGGACTGACCATCGCTCGTTCCCTGATTCTACCACGCTCTAGCCCTTTCCATCCTTGCCTCTGCCCCCCGTCGCCTGATTGCCTGCCTTTCGGACTGCTTCAGCCAGGGCAGCCTGTGCCGCTGGCGAGAAGGCGGCGCGATCCGAAACCAGGCCGGTCGCCGCCTCGTGATCCAGCTCGCGCCGCGCCCAATCCGCAAGAGACAGAAAGCGCGACGGCAGCGGTCCTTTGACCTCCGCCTTCGCCCACGCTTCGAGTTTCGCCCGGCGTTCCTCAGTTAGCATGGCTTCCCTCCTGAAAATAACTTATTGTTGTGGTATAATATGAATGAAAGGAGAAGAAAGAATGGCAAGCCAGTCAGGTTCGCGCCCGCATCCGGCGGTAGTGCTCGCGGTTCTGGAGCGCGATGGCTATCAATGTCGCGGCTGCGGCAAGAAAGGACATCCCGGCCTCGGTTCCGACGATCTGCAAGTCCACCATAAAACGCCTCGCCGGAACGGCGGCACGCACGAGCCCGACAATCTGGAGACACTCTGCGGTACCTGCCACAAAGAGACGGACAAAGCCTACTGGCTGCAAGAGCTTCGCGCCGGCTCCGCACGCGCCAAAGCGAGACGGCAGCAATTGTCCTTCACGGAAGCGGATGCTCTGGCTCTCGGTGATCAATGGCTGAACCCCGCAGCGGCCGCCGAATACCTCGGGGTCAGCGAGATCCGCGTTCGCCAGATGCTGCGCGAAGGAAAGCTTCCCGGTAAGAAGATGGGCCGAGACTGGTTCATCATCGGTCGTGACCTTGCCCACGTCGTCGTTCGGTATGTCGGTTGGCAGAAAGACCGCCCTCGAAAAAAAGACGCTCCCTCTGCTTGACAATATTATATCGATGCGGTAATATGATCATGTAAGCAGTTGAGCGCTGACCTGACAGGGAGACGACAATGAAAACCATGCGAACGCTGATCCTCGAGAAAGAACTCTTCGAACTGGGCCAGGCGATGTATCAGACCGAAGATTGGGAGAAGCGCTTCGCGCTGGCCCTGCGCCGCGAAGCGATCCTGGCCGAGCTGCGGGCCGATGCCTGATCTCTTGACCACTGCCGAAGCCGCCGCCCTGCTTTCACTCACCGACTCCCGCATCCGCCAGCTCATCCGCTCCGGCTCCCTCCCGGCCCGTCGTCTGGGCCGGGACTGGCTCATCGACCGCGAAGCGCTCAAAAGCGCTCACTCGCCGGCCGCGCGGCTGGCCCAAAGGTATCAGCCGTAAAGCCCGGCCGCCCGGCTTTTGACCGGGCCGCAGCGGTGCAGGTACCAGTACTGCTCGCTTGCCGATTGAAGCTACAAGCGTAAATAGATTCCGCCCTGTCCTTACGGTTGTTAGATTCCCTCTTCTTTGATTCCTCCTTCTTTTTCCAGCGCTTTCGCTGCTTGCTCGATGCGCCGGGCGATGCGGAGCGCGGCGGCAGGCTCCAGCAGAACGCGGACGCCGGCGAACTCCAGGGCGACGCAGGCGCGTCCCCGGAAGCGGGCTAACTCGATCTGAAAGAACTCCTCGGCAGTCATATCCCTTGCGTCTCCTTGGGATCGACCAGGCGCGCGAGGCGCGGCCGTCCCTGTCCATACTGCCGCTCCAGTATCCGCGCCATTGCCTCCGCGCCCACCTCCCGCTCGTGGAGACTGACGGTCAAGCCGCCCAGATGGTAGAGGACGGCGTAGGGCCCTTCGCCCTTCACCCATTGGGCTCTTCTCCAGATGCACTTTGCCAGCGTCCGGTAGCTTCGATGCCTTCGCTTGCAGCGGTGCCGGCGGTGCGTGGTCATGAGTATTCCCATAGCGACAACTGCGAATAGCAAGGCGCTGCCGCCTCCGGCATCGCGGCGGGTGCTAGTCGCAGCGCCAGTTTCCCGTCTTTCGCGGCGCCGCACCGCTGGAAACCCGCTTTCAGGAAGCAGCGTCCCGGATCGCGCTTGTGCCGTACCTTCTGTGGGTCCACGAAGGTCACCATCCCCAACGACGGGGGCTCGCCAAAGTACCAGCGCGTCGCCGCGACGGCTTCGCGGATCAGGTCGGAGGCTCGCCCCGCCCCTTCGTTCCGGAAGATCGAGCAGACCCAGGCCCCTGCCCAGGCGTGCTTGACGTATTCGGCGAACGGCCAGGAAGTCCCCCAGACGGCTCCGGGCTGCCACAGGACCAGGCAGCGGCCGGGCGGCATAAACTGCGGCGTGCCCGGCTTCTGCCGGCTGTAGTGCAGGTCGGCCAGTCGCACCGCCCGTGGGTCGGCTCGATGGCTGATTTCCCAGGTCATTCCCCCCACCGCACCTGCAGCCAGTCGACCAGCGCCGCCCACTGGCTCTTCGACAACCCCCGCAGGGCTTCCGGCATCGGCCGGCGGGCCGCCAGCAATTCGATCGGGCTCACCGAGAGCGCTTTGGCCAGCCGCACGATGAGCCGAACTGAGGGCGGCGGAACATTGCCGCCTTCGATTTTGCTCAGGTAGGTCGCGTCGGCCTCGATCAAAAGCGCCAGCTTCTGCTGCGAGTAGCCCCGGCGCTGGCGATACCAGCGGACCAGCTCGCCGAAGGTCAGCTCGGATGCCTGGTTCAGCGTCTGGGGATCGGCTCGTGCTTGCGTCGTCATCTCAAGTTCCTATGCGCCATTCGGGCGAGGCCCATTCCGTTTCCCAATCGAGCGGCTCCGAAAGCGACTCAACACGCTGCCATTGGGCATAGTATAGGCGCACGATGGTCGGGTCGGAGATCAGTACCGCGTTCTCCAAAGAGTTCTGGGCGTTGCGCGTCACGTTGAACGATCCTGTCCAGACGGCATACGGTTCCGGCTCACTGCGGAAAGGGAAATCGTCGCTTTCAACCGATCCGCTCCGGCAGAGCAGAAGAAACTTGTGGTGCATTCGGGGACAAGTGGCGCTTCGCTCGGCGTTGTGATGCCCCATACAGCGGATGGGTTGGATTTCAGAATCGTGCAAAGTGGAGAGGCACCCAAGTATTCCTTGAAAATGATACCGGCACAACGAGCATCGAAGACGGTCATAGGATCGCCTGAGATCGGCCTTCCAACCTGGTTTCGGGTCCATGTCCGGTCGAAGGAAGTCTTCCTTCTGCACAACGATCGCCACGTCTGTCTTCTCTGCCAAAGCCGAAAGGACCGCCTCGTGCGTCAACCACGCCACACAACCCAAAACAACTTCGGACTTGCGGACCTGCTCGATCAAGTGCTCCGCGAGACCTTCAAAATACACCCGCACCAGGCCGTCCGCCGAAGCTCCCGTATCCGGCCATGCTTCCACCGAGCATTCCGGATCGAGCGGACCGTCCGTGGGAATGCCCAGCTCGTTAAGGTTCTCGCTGGGCAGCGGACGATACAGACCCAGCCGCTCCAGGTTGCGCCACCCCTCGCCGAGAGGACCCTCCATGCGCCGCCGCTTCTCTTCTTCATACGCCAACCGCCATCGCTCGACCATTCCTCCGTCTCCTTTCCACCGTCGACCGACAAGCCTACGCCTCGCCGTCGCTATTTTCGCTAAATTCGCTGTTTTCGCAGTTCATCGCGGCGCGCGCCTTCTCCAGATAACCACAGCCGGCCGCCGCGCCCGTTGTGCCGGCAAGCGGCCTCCACACCTCGACCTCGCGGCCCCCGTCGCCCTTCTGGCGGACCATGACAACCTTCCGGTCCCGCTGCAGCGCCGTCAGTGCCCGGTCCAGCTCGGCGGCCGGCCGGTGCCGGCCGAGCGCCGCGTGCAGATCCGTCCGGTGCGCTCCCTCCGGCCGGTTGGCAATCGTGTCATACAGCGCATCCGCTGTCGGATCGCCGGTCACGTCGCCGTACAGGAACCGCAGGCTGGCCTCACACCGCTCCCAGACCCCCAGAGCCGCGAGCAGGTGCGCCGGCTCGATCACCCGCTTCCCGTCCCAGAGCGCGTAAATCAGCGACAGTCGCCCGACGATGGGCGCCCGGCGCGCCGTCATCTCGCCAAACATCCCTACCCCTGCCCGAACCAGGTCGCCGTAGACCGCTGCCCACATTCGCCGGGCTGCTTCATCTCGCGCTATTTCTTCAACCCCTTCGCTTGCTAACTCCACTAGCTTTCTTATGGCTATAATGTGCCTATTCAGAAGCGGAAGCTTGCCTCCTTCAGGGAGCAAGCGAGCCCGCTTTACAAGCATCCACATGAAGCGGTTGCCGAAGCCTGAGGCGGCGTCTGCCTCCGTGAGGTTGCGTTTGAGGGAATCGGGAGTGATGTGGCCGAGGATGCTGATATGCGCGCCGGTCGCTTTGGCGGGGTTGTTCTTGCTGATGGACTGGATGTTTCCGGTCTCCCAGGCCTTACAGATCTGCTGCGAGAGGACATTACCGGGTCGGCTCATAACTTTCAGCAGACCAGCCATCTCAGTCTCGACCACCAGGCAACGCTTATCCTCGACGCCCCAGTCCTCGACCATGGTCTCAGACTCCATGGTGAGGCGGCCGCCCTTCTTGATCTGGACGCGCTTCTCCTGCCGGTCGCGCACCAGCGAGAGGAGCCCCTCACCGGAGGCCAGGCCGCCCGGATGGATGTTCTTCGCCGCGTACTCCGGAAAGGCGCGGCGGAACAGATCCTCGATCGGATCCCAGCTTGTCCCCTTCCGCGCCTCGCCGGTGTACCCGACCAGCACCGCGAACAGATTCGTATGGTGCGGGGTCACCCCGACCCTGAAGTGAGCGCTGCGGCCGATGATGTTGCCGAACAGCGTGTGCAGGGAGAGGAGCAGCGCGGCCGGGTCCGCTTCCGTCTCCGGCGCCAACTCATTCACGATCTCTCCTGACGGCCCGTGGAGAGCCTCCGGAGCCAGATCCGCCGGCCAGCCCGGCTCCTCGGTCGTTTCTTCACCGCGCGAATTTAGCGAATTTAGCGAATTTAAGGAATGCACCGAATTGAGTGGGGCAGACTCCCGTACCCGGATCTGTCCGTTCTCGGGAAAGGGTTCGTATAGCTTCCGGAGCTCGGGCCAGCCATTCCCGGTGCAGCCGTTGTGATGGCAGCCGGCGCTGATCGCCCCTGAGGGGAACTGAACGATGTAGGCGCTGCGGTCCGTGTGGGACGCATTCCAGGGACAAACGAAAAAGACCCAGCGCCGTCCCCCGTTCCAGGGCGCGGCCGCCCCGACCGGAACAGAATACCGCGTCAGCCAGGAATCGATGTCGAACGATGCGCTTCC
>Ga0207692_10000379_pt1 | contig 15350 bp, 10 predicted proteins | sample LARL52metaG_FD_184345 | JGI IMG/M metagenome (GOLD analysis project Ga0207692, IMG submission 184345) | Corn, switchgrass and miscanthus rhizosphere microbial communities from Kellogg Biological Station, Michigan, USA - LAR L5-2 metaG... | ecosystem: Host-associated > Plants > Roots >...
CCTATTTCGGCAAGGAGCCAAAACGGCTGACGCTGGCCGAGGCCGCGCTTTTGGTGGCGCTGCCGCAATCGCCGGAAACCCGCCGGCTCGACCGCTACCCCGATGCGGCGCGCGCCGCGCGCGACCGCGTGCTCGACCGCATGGTCGAGGAGAAGCGTATCACGAGCGACGACGCCGCGCAGGCCAAGGCGGTGGCTGTGCCCCGCATGCGCAAATCGATCCCGGTCCTGGCGCCGCACGCCTCCGACCAGGCGGTCGCGATCATGAAGGATGCGCCGGTGATCCGCCTCACCCTCGACTCCCGCCTGCAGAAGGTGCTGGAGCCGCTGGCGCATGACCGCGCGATCGCGCTCGGGCCAAACGTCTCAGTCGCCATCATGGTGGTCGACAACGAGAGCGGCGACGTGCTGGCCCATGTCGGCTCGGCCGACTATTTCGATGATAGCCGCGCCGGCCAGGTCGACATGACGCGCGCGGTGCGCTCGCCGGGATCGACGCTGAAACCCTTCATCTATGGTCTCGCCTTCGAGGATGGTTTTGTCCATCCCGAGAGCCTGATCGACGACCGGCCGATCCGCTTCGGCTCCTATGCGCCGGAAAATTTCGACCAGACTTTTCAGGGCACCGTGCCGGTGCGCAAGGCGCTGCAATTGTCGCTCAACGTGCCGGCGATCGCGCTGCTCGACCGCGTCGGCTCGAGCCGGCTCGCCTCGCGCCTGCGGCAGGCCGGTGCCAATCTGGTGCTGCCCAAGGATGAAGCGCCGGGGCTGGCGATGGGACTCGGCGGCGTCGGCGTGAGCTTGCAGGATCTTGCGCTGCTCTATGCCGGGTTGCCGCGGCTCGGCACCACGCGTCGTCTGCGCGAGATCATGCGCGACGATGGCGATGAGCGCGATCCGCTGCGGCTGATGGACCAGGTCGCGGCCTGGCAGGTCGGCAGCGTGCTGATCGGCACGCCGCCGCCGGAAAACGCCGCCGCGGGCCGGATCGCGTTCAAGACCGGCACCAGCTATGGCTATCGCGATGCCTGGTCGGTCGGCTTTGACGGCCATATCACGATCGGCGTCTGGGTCGGTCGTCCGGACGGCGCGCCCGTTCCTGGACTGATCGGGCGCGTGGCGGCCGCGCCGATCCTGTTCGATGCCTTTGCGCGCACCGGCAAGCTGCCGGCGGCCTTGCCGAAACCGCCCAAGGGCGCGCTCATGGCAAGCAACGCCAAGCTGCCGCTGCCACTGCGCCGGTTCCGTCCGTTCGGGGAACTGGTCCGTCCCGGCGGCGATCAGGCGCTGCACATCCAGTTCCCCCAAAACGGTTCCCGGATTGAGCTCGACCGCCTGGGTGGCGCGGAGGCGTCCGCCATGCCGGTCAAGGTCGCCGGCGGGGTGCTGCCGATGACCATGCTCGTGAACGGGATGGCGGTCGGCCAGATCGATGGCCGCAGACAGCGCTTGATCGATCCGCCGGGACCCGGCTTTGCACGCCTCACCGTGATCGACGCCACGGGCGCGGCGGACACAGTCGTGGTCAGAATACAGTGACGGCCGGCTGAAGCGGTTGTGGCCCATGCGGTTTCATCGTATGCGGAACCCATGCTTGAGACCTATGCCCGTCCCCGTTTTGGAGAGCCGCGCGAGCCGAAAAACCTGGTGAATCCAGGTCATCGGCTCGTCCGCGTGATCGAATTCGTCACCTTCAGCCACGCCCGCGCGGCGGCATTTCTCATTCTTTGCGGTCTGCTTCTGTTCCTGCCGGGCTTCTTCCGGATCCCGCCTGTCGATCGCGATGAGGCACGGTTCGCGCAGGCCACCAAGCAGATGGTCGAGACGCGCGACTTCGTCGACATCCGATTCCAGGACGACGTGCGCTACAAGAAGCCGGTCGGCATCTACTGGCTGCAGGCCGCCGCCGTCGAAAGCGCCTCGGCGCTCGGGCTCTCCGGAGCGCCCTTGAGGATCTGGCTCTACCGCATCCCCTCGCTGATCGGCGCGATCGGCGCGGTCCTTCTGACCTATTGGACGGCGCTTGCCTTCGTGACCCGGCGCGGTGCGGTGCTGGCAGCGCTTCTCATGTGCAGTTCGGTTTTGTTGGGGGTGGAGGCGCGGCTCGGCAAGACCGATGCGATGCTCTTGCTCACGGTCGTCGCGGCGATGGGCGCGATGGCGCGCGCCTATCTGTCCTGGCAGCGCGGCGAAGACCTTCCACATCCGCCCTGGAGCTGGCCGGCGATTTTCTGGACCGCGCTCGCGGGCGGCATCCTGCTCAAGGGCGTCATCCTGATGTTCGTCGCCCTCACGATCGTGACACTCGCGATCCTCGATCGCAGCGTGGCATGGCTGTCGCGGCTGCGTCCGGTCTGGGGCCTGATGTGGATGCTGGTGCTGGTGCTGCCTTGGTTCGTCGCGATCTATTGGCGCGCGGGTGATGCCTTCTTCGCCGATTCGGTCGGCGGCGACATGCTGAGCAAATTGTCCGCGCAGGAATCGCACGGCGCGCCGCCGGGACTCTATCTGCTGCTGTTCTGGATCACGTTCTGGCCGGGCGCGCCGCTCGCCGGCATGGCCGCGCCGGCGGTCTGGCGGGCGCGCCGCGAGCCGGGGGCACAATTTCTGCTGGCGTGGCTGGTTCCGTCCTGGATCGTGTTCGAGGCGGTGCTGACCAAGCTGCCGCATTACGTGCTGCCGCTCTATCCGGCGATTGCGATCCTGACCGTCGGCGCGCTGGAGCGGCGCGTGCTGTCCCGCTCATGGCTGATGCGGGGCGCGGCCTGGTGGTTCGCGATCCCCGCGGCGACCTCGATCATCGCGGTGATCGGTGCGATCACACTGACCCGGCAGCCGGTGTTTCTGGCCTGGCCGTTCGTGGCGGCGTCGCTGATTTTCGGGCTGTTCGCCTGGTGGCTTTATGACGACGGCCGCGCCGAACGCTCGCTCCTGAACGCAGTGGTTGCGGCGATGTTTCTGGCGTTCGCGGTCTATGGCGTCGTGCTGCCGGCCTTGACGCCACTGTTCCCGAGCGCTGAGATTGCCCGCGCGCTGCGCAATGTCGCCTGCACCGGGCCGAAGGCGGCGGCCGCCGGATTTCATGAGCCGAGCCTGGTGTTCATGACGGGCACCTCGACGGCGCTGACCGACGGATCGGGGGCCGCGGACTTCCTGGCCCAGGGGAGTTGCCGGTTTGCGCTGGTCGAGAAGAGTTCTGAACGCAGCTTTGTGCTGCGTGCGGAAGCGATCGGGCTGCGCTACAATGTCGCGAACCGCATCGACGGCTACAACATTTCGCAGGGCAGGGCGGTTTCGATCGCGATCTTCCGCTCCGAAACCACCGAGTGACATGCCCGCGCCACCCACCTCCCAGCCGCCTGACACCTACTTCCTCCAGCTCTCTCGCCTGGTCCTGGTCTCGTTTGAGCAGCTGGTGGGCCCTCCATTGCAACCGGATCGTGCCCTGGCTGCAAAACACCTGATGGGGCAGATCGGGCGGCTGAGCGCGGCCGGCGCCGTACTGGTCGTCATCCTGATGGTCGGCTTCGATACGACCGAGATCGGCCTGATGCCGCCGCGCGGCACGCCCAGCCTCTGGCCGCTGCGGATCCTGACCGATTTCGGCAAGGACAGCTATGTGATTTCGGTGCTGGCCGTGACCCTGCTGGCGATCACGGTCGTGCTGCCGGAATCGCGGACACGGGCGCGTGCGGTGCTGCTCCGCTTCGGCGCCCGCGTCGAATATCTGCTGCTGGCGGTTTCCTTGTCGGTGCTGGTCACCGAAATCCTCAAATGGGTCGTTGGCCGCGGCCGGCCTTTTGTCGGCGGCAAGGCCAATCCGTTCAATTTCGCTCCGTTCAACGGAACCGAGGCCTATTTCAGCTTCCCCTCCGCGCATGCCGTCACCGCCTTTGCACTGGCCTTCGGCGTGGCCGCGATCTGGCCGCATGCGCGCTGGTATGCACTCGCGTACGCCGTGATCGTCGCCCTGACGCGGCTCGTGCTGCTGGCGCACCATCCGAGCGACATCGTCGCCGGTGCCGTGATCGGGATTGTTGGTGCGGCCGCGGTACAATACTGGTTTGCGGTGCGGCGGATCGCCTTCACCGTCGGTCGCCAGGGTGCGATCGTTGCGCGCTAGATGAGCTGAGCGTTAGCGCACTGGCGGCGCAGAGCACCGTAGTTCCACGGTGCTCAATTATTAAGCAATCGGGAAATTTTGACCAATAAGTTCAAGGTCAGCGGTGACTGCGAATTAAGCAGCCACCGGAATTTTCCGGGAGCTCCCAAAAATGCGCACCAATCTTCCCGTCACGACCGTCGAACATCCAATCACGGACGACATCATCATTGTGTCCAAGACGGATCTGAAGGGGAAGCTGACCTATTTCAATGCCGCGTTCGTCGCAGCGTCAGGCTTCACCGAGGCCGAGCTGATAGGACAGCCGCACAACATCATCCGACATCCGGACATGCCGCCGGAGGCGTTCGCAAATCTCTGGGAAACGTTGAAGGCCGGCAAGCCATGGGCAGGCGCGGTCAAGAACCGCCGCAAGAACGGAGACTTCTATTGGGTCCTGGCGACCGCTTCGCCGATCCGCGAGAACGGCCAGATCACGGGCTATACCTCGATCCGCAGCAGGCTCCCTGCAGACCAGCGCGCGGAGGCCGAGAACGTCTACAAGCAGCTGCGCGAAAAGCAGGCGCAGAACTACAAGATCTGCGCCGGCATCATCCGGCGCAGGTCGATCTTCGATCGCCTCTCATTCTTCACCGGGACGCTGAAGGCGCGCCTGACCACGCTCGTGTGCGCACTCGGTGTGTTCATGCTGGTCGCCGCGCTCACCGGCATCCTGTCGACCCGCGCCAGCAACATCCGCATGAAATCGATTTACGAGGACCGCACGGTGCCGCTGTCCCAGCTGCTTGAAATCAACGATCGCATGCTGCAGAACACGACGATTCAATATGAAGCAGCCGCCAACGGCCGCGCCGCCAAGCCGGTCGGGGACGTCGCAGCCAAGGTCAACGCGAACATCGACAGAATCTCGGCGGTATGGGCCGGCTACATGGCAACCTATCTCACGCCCGAGGAAAAGACCGTCGCCGACAGCTTCGCATCGAAGCGCAAGAGCTATGCCGAGAATGCGGTCAAGCCGGCCCTCGCCTTGCTTGGCGAACGCAAGTTCGATGATGCCAGTCTGCTGCTGGCCGGCAAGGCGGGCGAGCTGTTCGCATCCGCCAAGCAGGATCTCGACAAGCTGGTCGAGATCCAGGTCAAGGAAGCCCGGCTCGCGTTCGATGCGGCCGTCAGTCAGTACGTTGTTGCGATCGTCATCGCATCTGTCGTCCTCCTGACCGGCCTTCTGTTCGGCGGCCTCATCGGCATCCAGACCATCCGAAGCGTGCTGCGGCCGCTGAATGTCCTGAACGAGGCCATGCTCAACATCACGATGGGCAAGCTCGACAACCGCATTCCGGTCGAGCGCGACGATGAGCCCGGCGAGGCGCTGCGCAACATGCAGAACGTCCAGGCCATCGTCCGCTTCAATACCGAGGAGGTAAAGGCCGTCGAGCAGCAGGCCGCAGTCCGGCGTAGGTCCGACATGGCGCGGCTGGCCAACGAATTCGAGGACGCCGTCGGCGGCATCATCGAAACGGTCTCGACAGCGGCGGACGAGCTGGAGTCGTCGGCCACTACGCTGTCATCCACCGCAACCCGCTCCCAGCAGCAGGCGACTGCGGTTGCGGCCGCCTCCGAGGAAGCCTCGACCAACGTGCAATCCGTCGCGTCCGCCACCGAGGAGCTGAGTTCCTCCGTCAACGAGATCAGCCGTCAGGTTCAGGAATCGGCAAGGGTCGCCAATGGGGCTGTCGAACAGGCCCGCACCACCAACGAGCGCGTCACCGAGTTGTCGAAAGCCGCGGCACGCATCGGCGATGTCGTCGAGCTGATCAACACCATTGCCGGACAGACCAATCTTCTGGCCTTGAACGCCACGATCGAGGCGGCCCGCGCCGGTGAAGCCGGACGCGGCTTTGCGGTGGTTGCGTCCGAGGTCAAGGCCCTCGCGGAGCAGACCGCCAAGGCGACCGGCGAAATCGGCCAGCAGATCGCCTCCATTCAGGCTGCGACTGAGGATTCGGTGACGGCGATCCAGGAGATCAGCACCACCATCGCGCACCTGTCGGAGATCTCTTCGACCATTGCCGCCGCCGTCGAAGAGCAGGGCGCTGCCACCCAGGAGATTTCCCGCAATATCCAGCAGGCATCGCGCGGCACGGAGGAGGTCAGCTCCAACATCGTCGACGTGCAACGCGGGGCAAGCGAAACCGGATCGGCGTCCTCGCAGGTGCTGTCGGCCGCGCAGTCGCTCTCGAACGAAAGCACCCGTCTCAAGAGCGAAGTCGGCAGGTTCCTCGGCATCGTGCGGGCCGCCTGACCGCGCATCCGGCATCGCCGAGCGCGTCGCTCAAGCTCAGCTCAAGTTGTGGACGAGTTCGAAACATTCTTTGTGAACAATGGGATAGACGACAAAGCCAAGATCGCGCGCGAGCTGGCTGAAAAGGGGTTGCCGGCACTTCATTGGCTCCGTAAGAAGCGGCCCGCGGATGGTGCGGGACCCATCCCTTTGAGGCTTACTGCCAAAGATGAGCGTCGATTTGCCTTCTCCTGATCAAGCGGTCGCGGTGTCCATCGTCGTTCCCGTTCGCAATGAAGCCGACAATATCGCGCCCTTGATCGCGGAGATCGCCGCCGCCCTCGACGGCCGCTGGGCCTATGAGATCATCTATGTCAATGACGGCTCGACGGACGCGACCGCGGAGCGGCTTGCGGCCGCCATGACCCAGCGGTCCAATCTGCGTCAGCTCCGCCACGCGGTTTCCACGGGCCAGTCGGCGGCGGTGCGCAGTGGCGTGCGGGCGGCGCGCGGCGCTGTTGTCGCCACGCTCGACGGCGACGGGCAGAACAATCCGGCTTTCCTGCCCGACCTGATCGCGACACTCGAAAAGGGCGGCGCGCGCACAGGCCTGGTCGCCGGCCAGCGGGTCGGCCGCAAGGATACCGGCTTCAAGAAGCTGCAGTCGCGCGTCGCCAACGCCGTGCGCAGCTCGATCCTGCACGATGGCACCCGTGACACCGGGTGTGGCCTGAAAGCCTTCCGCCGCGACGTATTTTTGGCGATGCCCTATTTCGACGGGCTGCATCGCTTCCTGCCCGCGCTGATGCGCCGGGAGGGTTTTGAGATCGCCTATGTCGACGTGATCGACCGGCCGCGGCACGCCGGCGTCTCGAATTACGGCTTCTTCGATCGGCTGTGGATCGGAATCCTGGATCTGTTCGGCGTGTGGTGGCTGATCCGCCGCAAGAAGCCGACACCGGTCGTGACCGAGGTGTTTTCGCATGAATGACCTGATCAACTACCTGCACGACGTCTTCGTCGTGAAGTTCGACGCCTGGGTCGTGCTCGGCTTCGTGGCACAGGCCTTTTTCACGATGCGCTTCGTGGTGCAGTGGATCGCCTCCGAGCGGGCGCGGGCCAGCGTCATTCCCGTGGCGTTCTGGTTCTTCTCGATCGGCGGCGGCGTGCTGCTTCTGGTCTATGCGCTGTATCGCCGCGACCCGGTGTTCATCGCAGGGCAAGCGCTCGGGCTCGTGGTCTACCTGCGCAATCTCTATTTCATCATGATCAACGGCTGGCAGTCGGCGGCGAAGCAATAGCCGGTTAGCGCGGCAGCGGCTGGGCGGCGGAAGTTGGCGGCAGCCTGGCCAATTCGGCTTCGCTGTTACGATGCGCGCCGAGTTCGCCGGCGGCGTCGAGCACGGGGTAGGCGACCGAGCAGATATGCGAGTGGATGCGGCGGAGGTCGCGCAGCACGTCGAGATGCAGCGAGGTCGTCTCCAGCGTCTCGGGGCGGCCCTCGCGCAGCCGGTCCAGATGCCGCTCGGTCGCGTCGAGTTCGGCGCTGCGCAGCGCCGCCTTTTCGGCAAGCAGACGTCGCGCTTCATGGACATCGCCCGACATGAAGACGCCGAACGCGGCCCGCAGCTGCTCAACGATCCGCTTGTGGAACGCGGACAATTCCTCCGCGCCCTCACTGGAGAACTGGAACCGGCGCTTGATCTTCTTGGTGGCGAGTTCGGCGAGGTTCTTGTCGATGATATCGCCGATATGCTCGAGATTGATGGCGAAGGAGACGATCTCCATCGCCCTGCGTCCTTCGCGCTCGTCGAGGCTGCCGCGCGTGAGCTTGGTGACGTAGAGCTTGATCGCCTCGTCGAGGCCATCGACGGCGTTGTCCGTGCGCGAGACCTGATCGACCAGTGCGCGGTCATTGGTCATCGTCGCCGTCATCACGTTGCGTAGCATGGTCTCGACCATGTCGCCCATGCGCAAGGTTTCGCGCGCCGCATCGGCCAGCGCCAGCGAGGGCGTCTCCAGCGCGCTGTCATCAAGATAGCGGGGTTTGGCGGGATTGTCGTCCCGCACGCGATCGGGCAGCAGACGCACGAGCAACCTGGCAAGGCCGTCTAGCAGACCGATGAAGATGGCCGCGGTCGCGACGTTGAACAGAATATGGAACGCGGCAGTCGCCTTGGCGAGATCGGGCTGCCACTCCGGCAGGCTCGATGCGATCGGCCGCAGCACCGGCAGCACCAGGAGCACGCCAAGCAGGCGGTTGATGAGATTGCCGAGGGGCAGGCGATAGCTTGCCGGATTGTCGCGCCGCGCGCCCTCGACCAGCGGGTTGATCGCGCTGCCGATGTTGGCGCCAAGCACCAGCGCGAGCGCGGCCGGCGGTGAAATGAAGTGAGCGTAGGCCAGCGACATGATCAGCAGCACGCTCGCCACGCTCGAATGCACCGCCCAGGTGATGCCGGCCGCCAGGATCACGCAGAGCACGGGATCGCTGGTCACCGAGGTCATGAACAGCCGCACGGTGGGCGCGCTTTCCGCCGGAGCCAGCGTGTCGATGAGGATATGGAGCGACAGCAGCATCAGCCCGAGGCCGATGGCGACGCGGCCGAGATCCTTGATCCGGGACCGGGAGCCGCTGCGGAAGGCGACAAGGCCGAGGACGAACAGCGCCGGGGCGACGGCCGCGATGTTGAATGACAGCACCTGCACGATCAGCGTGGTGCCGACATTGGCGCCGAGCATGATGGCAAGCGCCGGGACCAGGCCGACCAGCCCTTCGGCCGCGAACGAACTGGTGATCAGGGCGGTCGCGGTGCTGCTTTGCAGAATGGCTGTGAGCCCCATGCCGGCGGCGAAGGCGCTGAATCGGTTGTTCAAGGCTTTTGCCAGCAGCAAGCGCAGATCGGGGCCGAACGCGCGCAAAATCCCGCTGTGGACCATGTGCAGGCCCCACAACAGCAGCGCCACGCCGCCCATCAGATCGAGGAGAACCATGCTTCCCATCGTCGTCGCTTCTGGATCGATCTCGGTCAAACGGTCAGGTTACCGCCAAACGACCTCGGATCAATGCTTTTGTTCGACGATGGTTCTGCAACGTTCGATGCCGCCGGCGGTCTGCCGCGGCGCGGGCAGGCGGGTTGCATCAATCTGCATTCAGCGCCGCAAAGCCGCGATCGAGATCAGCCTTGAGGTCATCAATACTCTCGAGGCCGATATGGAGCCGCAGCGTGGGCCCGCCCGGATTCCATGTGGTCGCGGTCCGATAGCTCGAGCAGTCGAACGGGATGATCAGGCTTTCAAAACCGCCCCAGGAAAAGCCCATGCCGAACAGTTTGAGGGTGTTGAGCATGCTATCGACGGCCGCCTGCGGCCGCGGCTTCAGCACGATGCTGAACAGGCCGGAGGCGCCGGTGAAATCGCGCCGCCAGATCGCGTGCCCCGGGTCGCTCTCCAGCGCCGGGTGCAGCACCCGCGCGACTTCAGGACGGTCTTGCAGCCAGCCTGCGATCTGCAGCGCCGACCGATAGTGCTGGGCAAGCCGCACCGCCAGCGTCCGCAGGCCGCGCAGTGCCAGGAAGACATCGTCGGGACCGGCGCAGACCCCGAGCAGACGGATGTTGTCCGAAATGATCGGCCAGGCCGTGGCATTGGCGGCGATGGTTCCGAACATGATGTCGGAATGACCGCCGATGTACTTGGTCGCAGCCTGCAGGCTGATGTCGACGCCCTGCGCGAGGGAGCGATGATAAAGCGGCGTCGCCCAGGTGTTGTCGTCGATGACAAGCGCCCCGCGGGCGTGCGCGACCGCCGCGATGGCCGGAATGTCCGGCATCTCGAAAGACTGCGACCCCGGCGCCTCGGCCAGCACCGCCTTCGTATTCGGCCTGAACAGGTTTTCGATGGCTGTGCCGGCCAGCGGGTCGAAATAGGTGACCTCGACGCCATAGCGGGCCAGGACGCCGTTGCAGAAATTGCGCGTCGGCCGGTAGACGCTGTCCATGACCAGGAGGTGATCGCCCGCTTTCAGGACCGCGAGCAGGGCCGTTGAAATGGCGGCCAGCCCGGACGGCGCGAGCCCGACGCCCGCGCATTGCGGCCCTTCGAGCGCCATCAGCGTATCCTGGAGCGCCCGGGTGGTCGGCGTGCCATGGCGGCCGTACTGATACTCGCCGCGATGGGCGTGGAGGTCCTCCGCCGTCGGGTAGAGCACCGTGGATCCATGGAAGACAGGCGGATTGACAAAACCCTTCTGCGCCTTCGTGTCGCGGCCGGCGGTCACCAGGTGGGTCTCAGCGTTTTGCCGGGAGGAGTCGACGGAATTGTCGGAAGAAGCCATCTGTTTGTCGCGTTGGGGGCTTGTTGCCGCAGGACTGAGCACCTGACCGGTCCGGTTCGTTAATAACAAGCCACAGAAGAGCGCCGTCAACCCCTTGACCCGGCCGGCCAGTCGTTCTGTGATGCGGCCGACTATTTCAGTCGCCGCATGTTGAGGGGCTTGCCGCGACCTCTGATCCGTTGCTAGCGGGGTGCGCTATCGCTTCGCAGCCTGAAGGGGATCATTGGCAGGCCCATCGGTGTGTGGAACGACCCATGAACGTTCCCAGGACGATCCCAGAAAGTCGACCTCAAAAGCAGACCCTCGAAAGGCCATGCCCATGAAACGCGTATCTCTGTTTTTCACTCTCGCCGTTGCCGCCGGCTTTGCATCGCAAGCCGCGTCCGCGGAAACGCTCAAGACGGTCAAGGACCGTGGACAGCTGTCCTGCGGCGTGAGCACGGGCTTGCCTGGCTTTTCCAACCCGGACGACAAAGGTAACTGGACCGGGCTGGACGTCGACATCTGCCGGGCACTGGCCGCGGCCATCTTCAACGATCCGAGCAAGGTCAAGTTCGTGCCGCTGTCGGCGAAGGACCGCTTCACGGCGCTGCAATCGGGCGAGATCGACGTGCTGTCCCGCAACACCACCTGGACGCTGTCGCGCGACACCTCGCTCGGCGCCAACTTCACCGGCGTCACCTATTATGACGGGCAGGGTTTTCTGGTGAAGAAGTCGCTGAAAGTGAACTCGGCGCTCGAGCTCAACAGCGCCTCGGTCTGCGTGCAGACCGGCACCACCACCGAACAGAACCTCGCCGACTACTTCAAGGGCAACAACATGAAGTATGAGGTGATCGCCTTCGCCGGCCAGGACGAGACCGTCAAGGCCTATGAATCCGGCCGTTGCGACGTGTTCACCTCCGACGTCTCGCAGCTCTATGCAGAGCGGCTGAAGCTTGCCAATCCGGCCGACCATGTCGTGCTGCCCGAAGTAATCTCGAAGGAGCCGCTCGGGCCGATGGTGCGCCATGGCGACGACCAGTGGTTCGATATCGTCAAGTGGGTGCTGTTTGCGATGGTCGATGCCGAGGAAATGGGCGTCACCCAGGGCAATGTCGATGAGATGGCGAAATCGGACAAGCCCGACCTGAAGCGCGCCTTCGGCACCGACGGCAATCTCGGCGAGCAGCTCGGCCTCACCAAGGACTGGTTCTACCGGATCATCAAGACCGTGGGCAATTACGGCGAGTCGTTCGACCGCAACGTCGGTTCGGGCTCGAAACTGCAGATCGCGCGCGGGCTGAACCAGCTCTGGAACAAGGGCGGCATCCAGTACGCGCCGCCGATCCGCTGATCCGAGCCCGTGGCTCCAGGCAATGACCACCGCTCCCCGCACGCCGCCGCCGCAGTTCGTCTTTCGGCTGAAACGCGCGCTCGGCGGCCGCGCTGGCTGGGGCGGTCTCGCCCTGCAGATAATGTTCGCGGCGGTCCTGGTCTGGATCGCCTTCGAGATCGTGGCCAATGCACGGGCCAACCTGGAGACGCAGCGGATCATCTCCGGCTTCGGCTTCCTGCGCAACAATGCGGGCTTTGACGTCAGCCAAAGCCTGGTTCCCTACAGTGGTTCGGACAGCTACGCCTGGGTCTTCCTGGTCGGGCTGCTCAACACCATCCTGGTGTCGGTCATCGGCATCTTCTTCGCCACCGTGATCGGCTTCTTCGTCGCGCTCGGCCGGCTGTCGCCGAACTGGCTGATGGCCCGGATCGCCGGCGGCTATGTCGAGTTGATCCGCAACCTGCCGCTGCTGTTCCAGCTCTTGTTCTGGTACCTCGCGGTGCTCGGCGCGCTGCCGGGGCCGCGGCAGAGTATTCCGCTGTTCGGCAGCTTTCTCAGCAACCGCGGCCTGGTCATTCCAAGACTGGTTCCCGAAGCCGGGCTTGCGCCATGCGCGCTGGCGCTGGCAGCCGCCATCGTGATTGCGCTCGGCCTGCGCCACTATGCGCGCAGGCTGCTGTTCGAGAACGGCCGGGCGATGACGATCTGGCCCTATGTCATGGGCCTCCTGATCGGGCTGCCGCTGGTTTCGGCGCTGGTGTTCGGCGCCCCGTTCAGTCTCGAAGTCCCGGTGCTTAAAGGGTTCAATTTTTCCGGGGGCACGCGCGTCATTCCCGAATTCGTGGCGCTATTGGTCGCGCTGTCGACCTATACCGCCGCCTTCATCGCCGAAATCGTGCGGGCTGGCATCCTGTCCGTGCACAGGGGACAGATGGAGGCCGGCCTCTCGCTTGGACTTTCGCGCGGATCGGTGCTGCGCCTGATTGTGGTGCCGCAGGCGCTCAGGGTCATTCTGCCGCCGTTGACCAATCAATATCTCAATTTGACCAAAAACTCCTCGCTCGCGGTCTCGATTGGCTATCCGGACCTGGTCTCGGTGTTTGCCGGCACCGCGCTGAGCCAGACCGGGCAGGCGATCGAAATTCTCGCCATGACCATGGGGGTCTACCTTTTGCTTTCGCTCGTCACCAGCGCGATCATGAGCTTCTATGGGTGGCGGCTCGGCCGGAGTCTCGGTGCATGAGCAAGGCCGCCTTCGTCCGCAACGTGCTCGTTCCCGAGAAGCCGGCCCCGGTGAAGACGACCGGCGTCATCGGCTTCCTGCGCACCCGCCTGTTCAATTCGCCGACCAATATCCTGCTCACGGTCGTGGGCGCGCTGCTGATCTGGTTCACCGTCGTTCCGGCGCTGCGCTTTCTCCTGATCGACGCGGTCTGGCACGGCGCCGACCGCAACGCCTGCCTGGCCGAGACCGCAGGGCGTCCGGTCGGCGCCTGCTGGCCGATGATCCAGGCGAAGTTCATGCAATACATCTACGGCTTCTATCCGGAAGCCCAGCGCTGGCGGGTCAACCTGACATTCGCGCTCGGAGGCGTGCTGCTGATCCCGCTGCTGATCCCACGGTTGCCGGCAAAGGGTCTCAATGCCGGCCTATTTTTCGTGGCTTTTCCGGTGGTCGCGTTCTTCCTGCTCTATGGCAGCGGCTTGCGCGGCTTCGGCGTGAACTGGACGACGGCCACGCTCACGTCGCTCGCAGACTCGATCGGCGGCGCCGGTGACGGGCTGATGCGCGCAAGTGCATCTGTCCCGCTCATCGGCTCGCTGCTGTGGGTCCTCGGCAAGGCGATCGCGTTCGTCGGAATGGCGGCCACGCTCATCGTCTCGCCGCTGGCCTGGCTGAACGGTCAGATCCAGGACGCCTCGCGCCCGCTCTGGGTGGATTTTGGGATCACCACGCTGATCGTCTCGCTCCTGGTCATCTATCTGGCCGGCGGCCTGCGCACCGGCTTTCGGTCGCTGGTGGCGACACTCTTGACTTTTGCCGGCATCGCCCTCGTGATCGCGGTCATGAGGCTCGACCACGGCGGGCTGCCGATCGTCGACACCAGGCAATGGGGCGGCCTTCTGGTGACGCTCGTGGTGTCGGTGACCGGCATCGTGGCTTCGATGCCGATCGGCATCGCGCTGGCGCTGGGGCGGCGTTCGACCATCCCGCTGATCCGCCTGTTCTCGATCACCTTCATCGAGTTCTGGCGTGGCGTGCCGCTGATCACGGTGCTGTTTTTTGCGACCTACATGCTGCCGCTGTTCTTGCCCGGCAATCTCACGGTGGACGGGTTGTTGCGGGCCGTGATTGGCACCGCGCTGTTTGCCGGCGCCTATCAGGCCGAGGTGGTCAGGGGCGGTCTGCAGGCCATCCCGCGCGGGCAGGGCGAGGCGGCCAGCGCGCTTGGCCTGTCCTGGTGGAAGACCACCGCGCTGATCGTGCTGCCGCAGGCGCTGCGCCACGTCATCCCCGGCCTCGTCAACAGTTTCATCGCGCTGTTCAAGGACACCACGCTGGTCTCCATCGTCGCGCTGTTCGACCTGCTGGGCAGCCTGCGCGCCTCGTTCTCAGACCCGGCCTGGTCGGTGCCGAACACCCTGTTCACCGGCTTCGCCTTCACCGGAATGATCTATTTCGTCTTCTGTTTTGGCATGTCGCGCTATTCGCTGTTCGTCGAGCATCGCCTCAACGCACACCGGCGCAATTGAGTAGAGACCATGACCGATACATCGATCGTCAATATCGCGGGCCTGAACAAGTGGTACGGTGACTTCCACGTGCTGCGCGACATCAATCTCGCGGTCGACAAGGGCGAGCGCATCGTGATCTGCGGGCCTTCGGGCTCCGGCAAGTCGACCTTGATCCGCTGCATCAACGCGCTGGAGGAATTCCAGGAAGGCGCGATCGTGGTCGACAATATCGAGCTCGGTCCGAACCTCAAGCGGATCGACGAGGTCCGGCGCGAGGTCGGCATGGTGTTCCAGAGTTTTAACCTGTTCCCGCATCTGACCGTGCTGGAGAATTGCACGCTGGCCCCGATCTGGGTCCGCCACATCCCGCAGAAGGAAGCCGAAGCTGCCGCGATGAAATTCCTGGAGCGGGTCAAGATCCCGCATCAGGCCAACAAATATCCCGGCCAGATGTCGGGCGGCCAGCAGCAGCGGGTCGCGATCGCGCGCGCGCTGACGATGAACCCCAAGGTGATGCTGTTCGACGAGCCGACCTCGGCGCTCGATCCGGAAATGGT
>Ga0207692_10000381_pt1 | contig 15343 bp, 15 predicted proteins | sample LARL52metaG_FD_184345 | JGI IMG/M metagenome (GOLD analysis project Ga0207692, IMG submission 184345) | Corn, switchgrass and miscanthus rhizosphere microbial communities from Kellogg Biological Station, Michigan, USA - LAR L5-2 metaG... | ecosystem: Host-associated > Plants > Roots >...
CCACCACACAGCCCGAAGGCACCGGCTCCCCGAGCGGGCGCGTGCCGCCATCGAACGCCGCCGAGCCAGTTAGCGGCCGCCGATGCTCTTTAACCCGGCTGGTTGACACTGCATTTTGCTGAGTTCTGGATTCATTAGCGACGTGGCGGCGTGGCGCGACCGCAAGCAGCCCGGCAAGCAGGCTTGCGCCCGCCGCCTACGAGATCATCACGGCTGAGGATGCACAGAACTCGTGGATCTGCGTGCCCGTTCGGCCCACGCACTCAATGGGTAATCAGCACGCATACTCGGCGATAGGCGTGTCTGCCAGAGTGAGGGCCCCGCCACCGCGTTCACACTACGTAGCCAGGCACCTGGGCTCGCCAGACTCTAGCCAGAGGGAGCCGGTCCGCTGACTGGAAGCCCGGGAGGGGGAGCAGCAGAGCTCGAGGCACGTCACGACGGCAGTCCGTATATATGGGTCACAGCACCTGCCCGCTGCCGACGCCCGCCGGCGCCATGCAAGCGGGTATCACCAGACTGGCCATGCTTGTGCTCTTGATCGTTGTGGCCAAAGCGTCAGGTACGACAAGGCGATTCTCATTGGCAATGGGCACACCTGGTGCGCTGCGGCGACTGGCGCGCTGCTGAGCTGACCGCGCCCCGGCCGGGCGGGTGCATCCGTTTGAGGTGGCTGGCAGCGCCGCGGGTACCGCGGCCATTACAGTTGATCTTGGTGCAGATAGCCCCAGCGCAGCGAGGAGGCCGGGATGGCACAGAAGATAACCGTCGAACTCCAAGATGATCTTGATGGTGGCCCGGCAGATACGACGGTGCGGTTCGGGGTGGATGGCGACGAGTATGAGCTCGATCTGAGCACCAAGAACGCCGCGGCGTTCCGCGGCAAGCTCGCACCGTTCATCGATCACGCCCGCCGGGCGGCCCGGGGACAGCGCCGCCGGCCGGGGCGGACTGCATCCAGCCGGGAGCGCAGCGGCGATATCCGGGCGTGGGCGCAAGACCAGGGCATCGCGGTCAGCGCCCGTGGGCGCATCCCCGCCAGCGTCGTTGAGCAGTACCAAGCTGCTACCAAAGGACGCTGACACACGCCCCTGATCACATCCCAGCCTGCTCCGCCCCAGATCATCCTGGTGATGGCTCCTCGGACCGCCGCACCTCCCGCAGGGCGATGCCGAGGTTGTTCAGCGCCCTCCCCTCGCCGTGGCGGTCGCCGCTCTCGCGGTAGGCGGCGGCGGCGTCCTGGCAGGCGGTGATGGCCTCCTCAAACCGCCGCACCTCTAGCAGGGCGGCGCCGGGGCTGTTCACGCCCCACCCTCGTGGTGGCGGTGCCCTTATGTCCGAGCGGATCATGGACGGTTTGGCGGCCGCCCGCGGCCGGCAGTTGAGCAGCCTAACTAGTGGCTCAGCGTAGGTGACTGTGGCCGGAAGTCTGTCGGCGTTGGCTCTTGGGATGGCGCTCTCGCGCCCGGGTTGCCGTCTCGTATCAATTCTGGACGTCGGCCCCATTGGCCCGCAGGCGCAGCGGGCGGCGGCGGGATCGATATCGGGACGCATGGGGGCCACGGATCCGGAGGCAGACGGGCTATCCGGGCCCCGCATGTTTGAACCGGACTCGTAGGGTACGCGTTTGATCAAGTAGCTGGCCCCGCAGACAGGAACGACAGCATATGGCCGTCTCTGAGCGCGCGATCGGCAATGCCCTCGCCTGGCCGACGCCTCTGGCCTGCCTCTACAGCCTGGCCATGGAGACCGGGATCGGGATCCGCGACTGCTGGCATGAAGACAGCAGCATCGCCGCCATCGTCGACGACGGCAAGGTCATCGCCCTCAGCTGCGGCCTGGCCGACGATGGGCTGCGCGCCGACGTGCTCGCCATGGCGCTGGAGGTGGCCATCGCGATGACCAACCGTCCCGGCACCATCTGCGCCCCGGGCGGGTTTGCCGTCATCACCCCGCACCGGGTCCCTGCCCCGGCCGCTGGGGTAGGGAAGTTCGCCACGCTCGTGGCCCGCGCGTGTGGCCGGGATACCGCCTCCGCGGCGTTTGAGTACCACGTCCCCGGGTTCCCAGCGAACGGCCCGCCGGGGCCGCCGACCGCGCGGTCCCGGGGCACTGGGAGGGAGATCTGATCATCGGGACGGGCCGGTCCGCGATCGGCACGCTCGTCGAGCGCAGCAGCCGGTCAACGATCCTGGTCCACCTGCCCCGGATTGAGGGCTGGGGCGAGAAGCCACCGGTGAAGAACGGACCCGCTCTCGGCGGGTACGGCGCCGTCGCGATGAACGCCGCGCTGACCGCGTCGATGACGCAGCTGCCCGGGCAGCTGCGCAAGACCCTCACCTGGGATCGCGGGAAAGAACTGTCCGGCCATGCCCAGTTCGCGCTCGACACCGGCACGAGGGTGTTCTTCGCCGACCCGCACTCGCCGTGGCAAAGACCGACAAACGAGAACACCAACGGCCTGCTCCGCCAGTACTTCCCGAAAGGAACCGACCTGTCCCGGTGGCCGGCCGAGGACCTCGAAGCCGTCGCTCTCGCGATCAACAACCGTCCCCGCAAGATCCTCGACTGGAAGACCCCCGCCGAAGTATTCGAGGAACAGCTACGCTCGCTCCAACAGCCCGGTGTTGCAACGACCGGTTGAACTCGCGCAATACACCGCCGGCGAGTTCGCGCGGTTCTGCCAGGCCAACGGCGTGCGGACTAGCGTCGGGCGTACCGGGGTGTGCTGGGACAACGCTGCCGCCGAAGGCTTCTTCGCCGCCTTGAAGAACGAGATGTACCACCGGCAGGCCTTCACCACCCGGGCCCACGCCAGGTTCGCCGTCGCCGGCTACATCGAGGTCTTCTACAACCGGATCAGGTTGCACTCCACCCTCGGCTACCGCACCCCAGCCGAGGTACTCACCGAATTCCGGAACGCAGCAACCGCTGCATGATTAACTACCCGAGGAACTGTCCAAGATCGTTGACACAGCTCAGGATCAGGCCCGCAGTGGTATGACCAGGATCGGCGTGGTGGTTGGTTTAGCTGTTCCGCCGGCGGGCTCGACCGTGAGACCGAGCTCGTCACCGGCCATGAGCTCGGTGGCGAGCAGCGGCTGCGTCTTGCCGCCGCGCGGGGAGGGCAGCAGGCCGGCCGGGCGGGTCCGCCGCGGATTGATCAGCCAGGCTTCGTAGACCTTGCTGGCGGGCAGCGGCCGGAGCCCGGCGGTGGTGACGATGAGCTCGCGCTCGGATGGAGACACGATGACGGTCGCGGTACCGCCGGCCGAGGTCGACTTCGTCAGGACCCGGGCGTCGGGGGCGGCGAGCACCCTGGCGATGGCACCGTTCTGCGCTTGAGCGAAGCCGAGCCGGTGCTGCGTACCGGCGAGGATGACGCCGAGCACAAGCGCTGCCACGACGCCCGCCGTGGCTGCGGCCAGCGCGAGCCGCGGCAGCCACCGGGACCGCTCCTGCGGCCACCATCTCGGCCACAGCCGGTGCCGCGGCTGGGTGTCGGCCGCGGGTGGCAGCTGGCGGGTTCGCCGGACGGCGGCGAGCACCCGGCCGTGCATGGCGGCCGGCGGCTGCAGGGCAGCTGCCATCGCCAATCCGGTCGTTACCTCCCGCAGCCCGCGTACCTCGCTGGAACAGCTCTGGCATCGGCCGAGGTGGCGCTCGAACCTGTCCCGCTCGGTGTCGCTGTCGATCGCGTCGAGGACGTAGACGCCGCTGAGCAGGTGCAGGTCGTGGCGGAGCGGCTTCATCCGCTCACCCCCAGGCAATCGCGCATCCGGATCAGCCCGTCCCGGATCCGGGTCTTGATGCTGCTCAGGGTCGCGCCCAGCAGCGCGGCCACCTGCGGGTAGCTGTAGCCGCCGTAGTAGGCCAAGGTGATGGACTCACGCTGCAGCTCGGTCAGCCCGCCCAGGCAGTGCCGCACGCGCTCCCGGTCGAGACTGGCCTCCACCGCCTCGGCCACCTCGTCGCTGGCGGGCAGCGGTTCGGCGGCCCTCTGATCGCGCGCCGCGGTCGCTGTCGCCGACCGGACCCGGTCAATGGCCCGGCGGTGAGCGATGGTCATCACCCAGGTCGCCGCGCTGCCCTTGGCCGGGTCGAAACGCGACGCGGTGCGCCACACCTCGAGCAAGACCTCCTGGGCGACCTCCTCCGACTGCGCCGGGTCGCGCACCACCTTGCGGATCAGCCCGTAAGCCGCGCCGGCCAGCCGGGTGTAGACCGCCTCGAATGCCGGCTCATCACCGCGTGCCACCAGGGCCAGCAGCCCGTCCAGATCATGCTCTCCCCCCTGCTCAGGGACAGCGCCAGGCCGAGCCCGGTGGCTGTCGCGTGGATCCATGGCCATCATTCGAGCCCAGCGGCCAACCGGATGGGCCGACCGACCCACCCATCTCCACCGAAATCATCCGCCAGCAGTGAGGATCACCCCCGTAAAAGTAACGCTTTGGTAACGACCAGGGCCTGCGGGGCGTCCGCACGCCCACCGGCCCCGAAGCCCCGGGCGAGGCCGGGCACATGGGCCAGGCCTGCACCAGAGGGGGCTTCCCGGCCGCGCACCCACCGAGCTGTGGCGCCGATCGGCCGCTCCGGAAGGGATCAGCATGTCTACCGAGCATCGCGCCGGCGAGTCACCGGGCCCGGGGCAGCCGCCGGCACCCAAGCAGCCTGACCTGTCACGGCGGTCAGTCATTCGCGGGGCGGCAGGCCTGGCCGGGGCCGGCCTCGCCGCTAGCGCCATCACCGCAGCGATTGCCGCGCCAGCGGCCGCGGCGGCAAGGCCGGCCCGGCCCGCTGGACAGGCCACGAGCGACGCCAGCCGCGGCGAACCGGTGATCGTGCACATCCGCGACGTCAAATCCGGCGAGATGGACGTGTTCGCCGGCACCAGCCACGCCAGGCTCACCGATCCCGGCCTGGCCGCCAGCCTCGTGCGCGAGATCAGCTGAAGCATCCGTTTGGCATGTGCCATGACAAGCCTGTGAGGTAACTGTGTCTTCCCATCGTGAAGCGCCGGAGATCGCCAAAGATCCGGCCGCGGACAGCACCGACGTGTACGCGTTCGTCAGCCCTGACCAGCCGGCCACGGTGACACTGATCGCCAACTACGTCCCGCTCCAGGAACCCGCGGGCGGACCGAACTTCTACGAGTTCGGCGACGACGTCCGCTATGAGATCCACATCGACAACAACGGCGACGGCCAGCCCGACGTGACCTACCGGTTCGCATTCCAGACCAGACTGCGCAATCCAGACACGTTTCTCTACAACACCGGCCCGATCCTCTCGCTGGACAGCCCGAACTGGAACCGCCGGCAGTTCTACACCGTCAGCAAGATCAACACCCAGGGCGGCGTAACACAGCTGGCCGCCGGTCTTGCCTGCCCGCCATGCAACATCGGGCCCCTGTCGACCCCCAGCTACCCCGCGCTGGCCAATGCCGCCGTGCACGACCTCGCCGGTGGCATCAAGGTGTTCGCCGGGCAGCGCGCGGAGGGGTTCTACGTGGACCTCGGGTCGATCTTCGACCTGGCCAACCTGCGGCCATTCCAGCAGCTGCACAACCAGTTCGGGATGAACGTGTTCACCGGTCCAGCGCCCGGGGTGAACGCGACCAACCACCTCAACGTGCACACCATCGCCATCCGGGTGCCCACCACCGACCTGGTGCGCAGCAGCGGCCGCGGCGAGGCCGACCCGCGCTCAGTGATCGGCGTATGGACGACCGCGAGCCGCCAGCGGGTGCGGCTGTGGGACGCCGACAATGGCGAGAACCTGGACAGCGGCCCGTTCCGCCAGGTGTCACGGCTCGGCAACCCGCTCATCAACGAGGTCATCATCGCGCTCGGCGACAAAGACCGGTGGAACACGCTGCCTCCAGCCGACGACAAGCAGTTCGCCCACTACTACGCCAATCCCGAACTGGCGGCCCTGCTGCCGGTGCTCTACCCGGGCGTGTTCCCCAACCTCGCCGCGCTGGTCAAGTCCGGCAAGGCGCGCGCCGACCTGGAGGCGATCCTGCTCACCGGGATACCTGCCGGCATCGTTCCGGGCTTCCAGAACAACACCGGCCCGCTGCAGGCCGACATGCTGCGGCTCAACACCGCCATCACACCAGCGGCGAAGCCGAACATCCTCGGGGTGATCGGCGGGGACCTCGCCGGGTTCCCCAACGGGCGGCGGGTATTCGATGACGTGGTCACCATCGAACTGCGGGCCATCGCCGGGGTGACGTTCCCGCTGGTCGACAAGACATTCACGCCAGACAAGGCCGCAGGCCAGGTCACCGACGGCCTCGACCCCTCCAGCGTCAGCGCACCCTACCTGAGCCAGTTCCCCTACCTCGGCGTGCCCTACAGCGGGTTCGACAACCCATCCTGATCCCGCCTCCCGCGGGATGGGCCGGCGCTGGCGCGGGGAGGGGACTCGCCAGCGCCGGCCTGATCAGGCCCGGCTCACCCCGCGCTCGGCCCGATAACCATGCCGGCGCCCCAGCGGCGACCGCTGCGGCGCGGAAAGGTACGCACGTGACCGATGAACACTACGGGCCCACCGAGGCCGGCGCTGTCGTGCTGGAGATCGGCGCAGACACCGGCGCGCTGATCCTGCACGCACCAGCGGACCTGGCCGACCGCGAAATCGAGATCAGCCCGGCCAGCGAGCCCGCCCGGCGCAGGCACGCCAGCGTCCGCCAGCGGCGAGCCGGCGGCGGCACCGGCCATGCCGCCATCTATGACCGGCTTCCCCCCGGCAGCTACACCATCTGGCGCAACCATGCCACCCCAGCAGCGACCATCACCATCACAGGCGGCCAGGTCACCAGCTGCCACTGGCCCGCAGGCCACCGCGGCCAGCCTCGAGAAGCGCCAGAAGGAACCGGAGACCCAGAGCATCGCCACACGTTGCCACACGCACAGGGCCGAGTCGGCGCGTGGAGACAAAGTTAATCGTGCTTTAGTTGCAATCTCGGGAACTCCACTTCCGCATTGCCGTTTACGAGTCTCCGCACCGGACGTCCACGCTCCCCCGGCGGCGTGTTCCGCCTGCTTGAGCACCGCGCGGCGGCTGAATAACGAGCGGTCCGCTCCGCCCGCGGAAGGCTCTTGCGGCGGGTGCCCTATTGTCTCCTCCAACGGCAGCCCCTTGACAGAGAGGAGCCGATCGGCGCGTTTCGGGATTTCTCGCCGCCCGCGTATTTCGCCACTCTGCGTGCTGTTCTGAGCCGAACTGCTGGCCCGGTTCGATGCATACGCACCAGCGCGTCGCTGTGTGACAGACTCCGGCCGACCCGCTATGCCGAGTGGGTCCGTGTTCCGGAGGCCAGCAGCCGGACTCCAACCTGCCTGACTCCAACCGAGTCGACCCCTATGTCCCTGACCTGCGGCTTTACCGGAGGCTCGGCCGAGCCATTTGGCAAAAGACCTGGTCAGACCATGATCATCCCATGTCCGAGGGGGACTTGAACCGCTTGCCTATATCACTGCGACAGGCACAGATCCCTGGCTGGAGCTGTGACGTGCTCCTGCGGAGTTGCGCCGCGCTCGCGGCGAAACTCGCCGGGCCGGTCCTGAACGCCGCCGCCGCACTGCTCCGCGTTTTGCTAATCGCTGCGGGGGTAATTGTGGGCGTTGGTGCCGCCAGCCTGGTGGGCCTGATCGCCTGGCGGTGGCGCTCGCGGAAAGACGCGGCCCGCGCCATGCCCCCGAGAACGTTGGTGGCGCGGGCCGCTCCGCCGCTCCCGCAGGCGCGGCGAGCGGCCGCACTACCCGCTGCGCCCCAGCGTGAACCACCGGGCGGGCTTCATCTTCGCTTCCACAGCCTGGACGCCGCGCAGGTCGCCGCCATCATCGCCCGCCAGCAGGAAGACCGGTGACATGAACTGGGCAGCTAGCCGCGCGTCAAGCACACATGTCCCCACGCCTGGCCCCCGGATTTCTTGTCGTGCCTTGCCGGCGCCACATGGCGCCTCGCCGGTCTCTGGCCCGGTGGGGAGCCCGCGGCCCGCTCCACGGGGGTAGATTGCGGCGCCGCGGGCTCCCGGGGACGCACGGCGCCGCGACCAGCCTGCGCGGTGCCTCGATCACCACCGGGACCGGATCTGGCGCGCTGTCGCCAGCAGTAACGAGTATCGCCGGTAGCTCTGCCGCCCCTTCACACTCTCGATGATGGGCTGTTGGGCGGCCAGCACCCCCGTCGCACCGATTGGACGGCGCGGTGACGGAGCATGGCTCGCCGGGCGGCGAGCATCGCTTTCTGCCACGGGCCACCCCCGCCGGGCCGCTGCTGCGTCGTGGGTTATCGGCCGCTGTTGCTGGCGGGTCAGGTCTTGCGGGCCAGACCGCAGTAGCCAGCTGCCTGCCGGTTGTGCCCGGGGGCGGCCACGCCGGGCCGCCACTGGTGGACTTGGACCAGGCCGGGTTCCAGCAGTTCCAGGCCGTCGAAGAAGCGCAAGATCTCGGCCCGGGTACGCAGCGTGGCCTTCGCCGGTGCCAGCTGGTTGAAACGGCTGGCCGCCTCGGTCACCTGCTGGGGGTGGACGTCGCGGGCCGGGTGGGATAGCGCCAGCCAGCTGCCCGAAGGCACCGCTTCCATCAGGCGGGCGACGATCGCGTGCGGGTCGTCCTCGCCCGGGATCAGGTGCAGCACGCTGATCAGCATGACCGCGACCGGCTGGCTGAAGTCCAGCAGCCGGGCCGCCTGCGCCAAGACCTGGCTGGTGTCACGCAGGTCGGCATCGACGTAGGCGGTCGGGGCGGTGATGCCGGTCAGCAGCGCGCGGGCGTGGGCGAGCACCATGGGATCGTTGTCCACATACACCACCCGGCAGCCGGGCGCCACGTCCTGGGCGACCTCGTGGGTGTTGTCCGCCGTCGGGATGCCGGTGCCGATGTCCAGAAACTGCCCGACGCCCACCACGCCCGCCAGGTAGCCCACCGCATGAGCCAGAAAGGCCCGCTGCGCGCGGACATCGCGCAAGATCCCCGGGTAGGCCGCCATCACCTGCTCGGCGACCTCCCGGTCCACCGCGAAGTTATCCTTACCGCCCAGCCAATAATCGTAGACCCGGGCGATGTGCGCCACGCTGGTGTCCAGGCCGCTCGGGGCCAGCCCGCCCGTTCCGGGCGAACTCTGCCGCCCATCTCCTGCCATGGCCGGCTTCCCCCCTTGCAGGCGGACTCATCTGGCACACACAGTACGCCTCGTTCCAGACCCAGCTCACCGCCAGCCGCACGCCAGCCGACCAGAATGCATTTACAAGCCACCCCCAAACGGCCAAGAACCACCCGGCGGCCAGGGCGGCCCTCATGAAGACAAGCCACCTCGCCCGAGCCTGTGTCATAACCGGCTGATTCGCCTGGCCGGATTGCCGGCTGGCGACGCGGCGCGCACGCTGATCGGTCCTCGCCAGGCCCGCTCCGGATGACCTTCTCCTGCTTCCCGGCGGGACTGAGGACACACCGAACAGGTAGATCTGGACGCCTCCCGCGATCCACGGCACCGATGGGGTGACCCGCGCCGAGTCGGCGATCCGTGCGCTCTCAGTGCGTACGAGGATGCTGGGTTGGAGATCGTCACGATCGTCCGTCGACGCCGCAGGGCGCGAATAGGCATGCAAGTGACTGCATGATCATGCGCAGAATCAACGCGCGCTATTCGGCAGAGTCGGATGCCAGCCGGCTGTGCAGGCCGCGCGCAGATCGCCTCGTTCGGTCGCCGTGGATGAGATCCAGCAGGAGGTCGGATTGCCGCCCGTAACGGCGGATATCGTACACTAGCGTCTGGGCCATTGGTCACGCTGAGTGACAAAGGTGGCCTGTCTATGGGCAGCCGCCAACAGCCCCGGTGGAAAGCTCCGATGATCATTCTCATCGATCTGGCCGTACGGCCAAGTAGTGACAATTTATTTGAGAAATGCCATTTATGATGAGAACCTAGAATGAGTGTAGGTTCTCATCCTTGTTATCACCTGGGATGTCCCTGACCGGGACTCCTGTCTGAGTTCTCACCGGTCTGTCCGCCGAGTTTTCTCATCGATCTGTCCTTTTCCTCAGGACGGGTACGACGGGGCGCGCCGCGATCGCGGCTGAGCATCAAGGCGAGACCGTAGTCGTGACGGAACGTGACCACCGAAGGTACCCTCTTGGGGACCTGGGGGCCGTGAGTAGCAACCCCGGTCGAGGGGCAGTTCCTGTCCGGGCAACGCGTCTCACCTACGAGTCCGGTGAGCAGGCGCTACGGTCGGCTTCGTCTTGACCGCTTCTGTGCCTTGCAGCTGATAACGGTCTGCCGTCCTTCGGGCGCTACGGTTAGAGCGCCCCCCGCATCTTGGGGGTTAGGGCTCGGCCCGCCCTGTCGGCTAGCATTGTCATCTCGTACGCCACCAGGCCCATGTCGCTATCGGTGGCCGCGAGCACAGTAAGGGTCGAGCCATCGCCGATCGAGACCACGATCAGCAGGCCGCGCTGCATCTCCACGACTGTCTGGGTGACGGCCCCTCCCTCGAACATCCGCGACGCGCCTTGGGTCAGGCTGGTAAGCCCGGAGGTGATAGCGGAGAGCTGATCGGCCCGGTCCGTGGGGAAATCTTGGGAGCAGGCCAGTGGGAGCCCGTCGGATGACACGACGATCGCGTGAGCGATTGCTGGCACGCGCTCTATGAGGTTGGTGAGCAGCCAGCTCAGGTGCTTGATGGGCTGGACTGAATTCACACGTCTTCCTCACTTTCGGTTCCCGGGGCCTGATTGGCCTGCAGTGCGGCGCGCCCCTCCCGGCGGCCGCGTTGGTAGCTCGCCATCCACTGCCGCGTGGCTGACGCCGAGCGTACGGGCTCCGGCTGGTACGCCCTGCTTGGCTCGGGTACCCTGCCGGGTACCAGGTTCGCCTGCGGGACGCGCTTGGGCAGGCCGGCCGGAGTAGGGCCGGCCGCCGACGGTGACTTGAGCGCTTCCGCGGCCCGCCAGCCCTCATCGGCCGCCGAACGCCAGCCATCGGCGGCCTCGGCGGTCCGATGACCAGGTTCCTGGTCGGACATCGCAGAGATGGCTTCGTGCTTGCCGCGACGGAACCAGTCGGACTCCACCGATTCGAAGATGGGCAGCCGGTTCTCCGCAGTGCTCATCGCAGGCGACACGATCACCTCGGCCTGTGAGTCTTGGACCCCAGAGCTCGCTCTCGGGTCCGGGCCGGACCGCGCCTCCGAATCGCTTCGCGCTCTTACGTCGTCCCACTGCTCGTGATCAGCCTGGTCAGTTCCGCCAGAGGCAGACTGCGCAGCTCCGGGGCCGTTTGTATTTCCGGTGGCCTGGGCACCGGGCGATGGGACTGCCTCACCGTCATCGGCCAGTTCTCTGGTGCTTTCTGGCTGGCCTCCATGGGTGCTGGGGCCATCCGCGCTGAACCGTGGCACCGGGTCGGCGGCCGCGGCAGACGCGCGCGCGGAGGCGCGGGCTGCAGCATCGGCCGGTGGGTACCCTGCGGCCCTGGGGCCAGCCTGGAACCGCTGCGACCCGGACAGGGCCCCGGACGCCTGATAGGTAACGGTTTCATCAGGCAGCCAGATGAGGGCAGTCATGCCGCCTGTGGGACCTGGGCGCAGCCGTACCTTGATCCCATGCCTGGAAGCCAGCCGCGCCACCACGAACAGGCCCATCCGCCTAGACGCTTCCACGTCCACCACCGGCGGGTTGTCCAGTCGGCTGTTCGCGTCTCGCATCTCGTCGGCCGGCATGCCCATGCCCTGGTCGGTGATATCGAGCAGCACGCCGCCACGGGTCAGCAGGTGCCCGCGCGCGGTAACGGAAGCCTCAGCCGGGGAGAACGAGGTGGCGTTCTCCAGCAATTCGGCGAGCAGGTGCACGACGTCGTTGACCACATGCCCGCGGACCGAGATCCCCGGCTGCACGTTCAGCGAAACCCGCTCGTAGTGCTCGATCTCCGACACCGCAGCGCGCAGCACGTCGACCAGGGCGACGGGTTCGCTCGAGCGCTGCAAGGCCTTGTGGCCAGCCAGCACGAGCAGGTTCTCCGAGTTACGGCGCATCCGGGTCGCCAGGTGGTCTAGCCGGAATAGATTTCCGAGCCGCTCGGAGTCCTGCTCGCCTTGCTCCAGATTGTCGATCTGGTGAATCAGGCGCTGCACCAGGGCCTGGGTGCGCCGTGACAGGTTGACGAACATCGCGCTGATGTTCCCGCGCAGCGCCGCCTCGTTGGATGCCAGTCCGAGCGCCGCCTCGTGCACCTGGTCGAACGCGCGCGCCACCTCACCGATCTCGTCGGTGGAGTCCACGTCAATGGGCACGATCTCCTGGGGCACTGCCTCACCATCGGACTGGTTGATCCGGCGCACGGCCTCGGGCAGCCGGTTTCCGGCTACGTCGAGGGCGCTGCTGCGCAGCCGGTGCAGCGGGCGGGTCATGGACCTGCCGACCACTACCGTGGCGGCGAACGCGAAGCCGAGCACCAGCACGACCGCCGAACCCCAGGTGATCACATCGCGGATTGCGTTGTTGCGCAGCGTTGTGCTCCTGTCGATCACCGACGTCACCAGCTGTGCTTCCACCGAGGACACGCCGTTGACCACGTCGTAGAGCGACGATTTGGCGTTGGCGATCACCGGATCCTCGGCGCCCGGCGACGAGTTTGGGGTCAGCGAGAGGGCCTGCTGCACCTGGGCCTGGGCACCGGCCACGGTCGGTGCCGACAGGGCACTGTCGAACAACTGGCGCTGGCTGGCCGTGGCGGCGCTGTTAAATTGCGCCTCGTTGGCTTGCTGCTGCGCCGCGGCGTTCGTGATCGCCTGCCGTATGCCAGCAGTGAATCCGCCCGGGTTCAGGCCGATCAGGCTGCTCGACTGCGCGGCCGTGATGAGCGCCTGCTCCTCCGAGGCCTCGTCCTTCATGGCGGAGACCAGGCCGGCCACACGCACCCCCCCGTTGAGTGCCGGGTCGCTGCTGCCTGCCGCGACCTGGTCATCCAGGGCCAGCAGGGTGTTGATCTTGTTGGCGTAAACGCGGATCACCACCAGGGCGGGCAGCCGGGAGCGAGTCGCCGCCGTCCGCAGAGGCCCGAGCCCGTCGATCGCGGCAGCCGCAGCACGGGCATCCTGCTGTGTCAGTTCGGAGTATCCGCTGCCGATGTCCCCGAGCAGGCTTTTCACCTGGGCAGCCCACCGGGATGAGACAGCGTAGTCTCCATGGGAGAGAACCCTCAGCTGGAGCCGGGAACTCGGCGACCGGGGCGCAGCCCGGCCGCCGTTAGCGCCCAGGGCGATGAACGTAATTGTGTCCTGGCGCTCCTGCTGCAGCGCTTGCTCCAGGCCGATGATCTTCCCGTTGAGATTGGCCAGCTGCACCACCCGCTGATACGCAAACGCACTCTGCGCCGACGAGGCGATGCGGATGCCGCCTAGAGTGACAGCGGCCAACACCGGAATGATGACCAGCAGGAGCAACCGGGAGCGGACCCTCCAGTTCTTCAGCGCATTCGGTGAGCCGCGGGCGGGTGCCTGGGATGCAGGGTCATCCCGGTGCTGGCCGGTAGCCCCGTGCTGGCCATCAGCCGAGGCCGGAGCAGGGTCATCCGAAGGCAGGCCGCCCGAGGCGGCACGCTCATCCACTGCGGCTTGCTCTCCGGCGCGCGTTGACGCCTGCCGCAGTGCAGCCTTCCCGCTCCCGGACCACACAGCACTGGTACCCTTCACCACGGGCCGCTGGACACCCGCTCGGATGCGGGGGTAAGGTGCCCCTTCCCCGCTGGCGATCATCGTGCATGATGCCACGCCCAGCCGGTGGCAACCCTAACGTGCGACCGGGCGGTGCCGCTGGGTATTCAGAGCATCTGTGACTGGAAATCAGCGTTCGGCTACAGTAGGCCGGCAACTGGGCGATACTAGGACACCGTGTTGCGCTGCCGCCCTTTCCGCGGAGGGAACCCCATGTGGCGAACGCAGGCCGGCACCAGCGGCACGGCCCGGCGAGTCTTGCTAGGGTTCCTGGCCGTCACCTTGCTGACAGTCGGCTGCACGCCGACTGCTGGTTCCAGCGCCACCGCAGGGGGTCCATTGATCACGGTGGCGGTCATCCCCGGCGCCGACAATGCCCCGGTCATGATCGGCATCAAGGAAGGGCTGTTCCGTGATCACGGTCTGAACGTCGCGGTCAAGACCTACGGCTCGCTCCAGCGCGAGTTCCAGGCGCTCAAGAACGGCAGCGTAGATATCGCGGCCGGCGACTACGCCGACTTCTTCTACGAAGATGCCGTGGGCAAGGCGTCCGTGCACTTGGTCGCCGCCGGCTACGACGCTACGCCAAACGTGATAGAGGTCCTCAGCCTGCCTAGCTCCGGAATCAGGACTCCGCAAGGTTTGGTGCACAAGGTGGTTGCCACCCCCGAGCCGCAGCTGATCCCGTCCGGCACCGGCGTCCCCTACAGCATCGAGACGCTGGCAGCACAGTCGGTCCTGAACAGCGGCGGCGTCACTCCCACAGATGTGACGTGGAAGCCTACGCCGGTACAGAACATGATCAGCGAGTTGCGCAGGGGGAAGGTGGGCGCGATCCTGGCCACCGAGCCCTACATCACAGAAGCGGAGTCAGAGCTGGGCGCGGTCGAGGTCATGGACGCGTGCAGCGGCCAGACCGCCGGCCTGCCCATATCGGGGTACTTCAGCCTCGCCGCCTACGCCAGCGCACACCGCGCGCAGCTTCAGCAATTCCAGGCCGCGCTGGGATCGGCGCAGGCCAGCGCCGCCGGAGGGTCGCTACAGACGATGCTGCCGCGCTTCACAGGAATGAGCACGCAGAACGCTGCCCTGGTCACCATCGGCTCCTTTCCGACGTCGCTGAGCGTCGGCCAGGTACAGCGAGTCGCCGACCTCATGTATGTTACCGGGGTGATCAGCACCCCGCTGAGCGTGAGCAAGCTGGCCAGCGGTTAGCTGCCGCCCAGCTGCCCTGTAAGGCGCGGGGCCCGGCTCTCACGACGTCTGCCCGGCCGCCGTTCCCGCGGCCCGCCCCGGCACCTCGTCGGTGAAGTGGCAGGCCGCGGTGTGGCCGGCCGTGACCGGCCGGGGGGCGGGCTCCTCCACCGCGCACCGCTCGGGGCCGCCCAGCTGCTCCCGGAGCCAGCACCGGGTGTGGAACCGGCACCCGGGCGGCGGCTCGGCGGGGTTCGGCGGATCGCCGGGCAGGATGATCCGCTCCCGCCGCGCCTCGGCCGACGGATCGGGCACCGGCACGGCCGACAGCAGCGACACGGTATAGGGATGGCGGGGATCGGTATAGAGATCGGCCGCCCCGCCCTGCTCCACGATTTGCCCCAGATACATAACGGCTACGCGATG
>Ga0207692_10000384_pt1 | contig 15316 bp, 10 predicted proteins | sample LARL52metaG_FD_184345 | JGI IMG/M metagenome (GOLD analysis project Ga0207692, IMG submission 184345) | Corn, switchgrass and miscanthus rhizosphere microbial communities from Kellogg Biological Station, Michigan, USA - LAR L5-2 metaG... | ecosystem: Host-associated > Plants > Roots >...
GGACGGATGGCGAAGCCGGCGGGCTTCCAGCCGACCGTAGCGAAAATCGCCCACAGTTCACAGATGCTGTTGTGCCGCAACGTGTTCACGCGAATCGACGGAGAGCCGTCGAACGCCGTCGAACGCCGTCGAACGCGAGGATCTTTCGGGTCGACCGCGGTGAGCGGAACCCGTTCACACCGCCCGTCGGCACCGCGGTGTCCTGCCCGTTGCACGGCGGTCCCCACAGGCCCAGCTTCTCCCGCGCCGCGGCCGTTTCGGCGTCGGCGAGCGGTCCGGCCGCGCCCTGCGCCCGCAGCACGCCCTGCCGCACCGCGCGGAACGCGTAGTCGGTGCCGTCCGCGAGCTCCAGGTTGACCTCGCCGGGGTTGATGCTCGAGAACCGGACGGGCTTGTTCAGCAGCGTCGACCTCGCGAACGCCAGCGCGGCCGCCGACCAGCACGCGGCGGGCGCGGCGAGCAGCGAGACGCGCGCCTTCACACCGTTCGGGAACTCGACCGTGCGGCTGTCGATCACGCTCTTCAGCAGCAAGCCGGGCGGGCGCTGCTCGGTGGCCCGCGGGGAGGGCCGCGGCGACGTCGACGCGGGCGGCTCCGAACCCGAGGTGCAGGCGGCGCAGGCGGTGGTGAGCAGGATGATGAGCACCATCAAGTGCTTGCGCGCCACCGGAGACTCCCACCTAGTTGAAACTTTTACTACCGTATCCTGATCTTGTCCGCGCTCAATCAGCCGTTCGGAGTTGATCTCGTGGGCGAAGCGGTCCAGCGTGGACGCAGCCGCCGGCCGACCGGATGGTGGGAACCCGTCACCTGGCGGGTTTCGCCTGCCGGGTCCCGGATGGCCCGGACCCGCGGTCGACCGTCAGACTGAACGCGGGCGCGGGATCCACAAAGGAGCGTGACATGATTCGGGTGGTCGTCGTCGACGACGAGGAGCTGGTGCGGACGGGGTTCCGCCTCATCCTCCAGGCGGCAGGGGACATCGAGGTCGTCGCGACGCCGTCGGGCGCGCAGGCGGTGCGCGAGGTGAGCCTGCACAAGCCGGACGTCGTGCTGCTCGACATCCGGATGCCGGACGTGGACGGCCTCACGATCCTGCGCCAGCTGCAGGGCCTGCAGAACCCGCCCGTCGTCGCCATGCTCACGACGTTCGACTCCGACGAGTACATCGCGATGGCGCTGCGGTCGGGCGCGGCCGGTTTCATCCTCAAGGACACCGGACCGGAGCAGCTCGCCCAGATGGTGCGCACGCTCGTCAGCGGCGGCGTCGTGCTCTCCCCCAAGGTCACCCGCACCGTCGTCGACGGCTACCTGGGCTCCGGCGCGGGCTCCGCCGCCGCCGAACAGGTCGACCTGCTCACCGAACGCGAACGCGCGGTGCTCGTGCTGATCGCCGAGGGACTGTCCAACAACGACATCGGCGCCCGCATCCACGTCAGCGTCGGCACGGTGAAGGACCACGTGAGCGCCATCCTCACCAAGCTGCGCGTGGGCAGCAGGGTGCAGGCCGCGCTGGTGGCCCAGCGCGCCGGGCTGCTCGGCGAGACCGGGGACAGGGCGTGAACACCGCGAGATCCAGCCGGGTCGCCGACGCGGTGGTGCTGGGGGTCGCCGCCGCGGAGGGACTGCTCACCGCGATCCTCGAAGAGACGCCGTACGCGATCATCCCGGTCGTGGTCGCCGTGCTCGCCCTGGTGGTGCGGGACCGCTGGCCGCTGCTCGCGTTCCTCGCGACGCTGCCGGCCGTGCTGTGGCCCGGCTCGATCGTCCCGGCGCTCGTCGGGCTGTACGCGGTGTCCTCCCGCTACCGCGACTGGTGGGTGCTGGCCGGATGCGCGTTGCTCGCCGCGGGCGGCTTCGTCTTCCCTACGTCCGACCTCGCGCCGGCGAACCTCGACTCCTACATGCTGCTCGGCATCATCTACTTCACGATGACGGCGATCGCGCCGATCCTGCTCGGCCAGTTCCTGCACACCCAACGCGAGCTGGCGCTGCGGCTGGAGGAGGTCAAGGAGGCGCGCGAGCACGAACGGCGCCTGGACGCCGAGGCGATCCTCGCCAAGGAGCGCAACCAGCTCGCCCGCGAGATGCACGACGTCGTCTCCCACCAGGTGAGCCTGATCGCGGTGCAGGCGGGCGCGCTCATGGTGAGCACCCCGGACCCGAACGCCAGGCAGGCGGCCGAGAACGTCCGGCAGCTGTCGGTGAACACCCTCGACGAGCTGCGCCACATGGTGAACCTGCTGCGCGCCTCCGGCACACCGTCGACCGAGCTGACCCCGCAGCCCACGCTGACCGACCTGCAGCGGCTCATCGACAACAGCGCGATCGACGCACGGCTCGTCGGCAACGCCCCGACGGACCTCGAACCGCCCGTGCAGCGAGCGATCTACCGCACCATCCAGGAAGCGCTGACCAACGTGCGCAAGCACGCGCCCGGCGCCGCCGCCACCATCGAGATCAGCCGCGACGACACCGACCTCACCGTCACCGTCACCAACACCGCGCCCACCCGGCCGAACCTCGCCCTGCCCAGCGCCCACCACGGACTCGTCGGACTGCAGGAACGGGCGGCGCTGCTGGACGGGAAGCTCCACACCGGACCGACGCCGGACGGCGGTTTCCAGCTACGGCTGCGGCTCCCGGTCAACGCGGGCTGACGGCGACCCGAAGCGGGCCAGGTAGACCGCGCGTCCCGCGAGGCTCACCTGCAGGTGTTCCATCACCGGGTCGAAGAACGTCTTGCGGTGGGCCTCGTCGGTGACGATGGTGGCGATGAAGTAGAGCGTCGAGAACGCGGCGATGAACAGGCACACCTGCACCAGGTCGTTCGACAGCGGCACCTGGACGCCGAACAGCACGCCCTGCGTCGGATCGTGCCCCACCCACGACTTGATCGCGGCGTCCGGCACGGTGAGCTTGCCCAGCAACACGAAGGCCGCGAACACGATCGCCGCGAACACCAGCGCCTGCAGCAGCTGGGTCAGCAGCAGGATCAGGAACAGGTTCGCGCGCTCCAGCCGGGTGAACGGCGGCGCGCTGCCGGGCACCGAGTCGCCCGCGTCGCCGAACGTGTCGGCGGGCAGCGCGGGAAGGCGATTCCGCCACCCGGTGATCAGCGCGCGCAGCTCGGCGGCGAACACCGAGCGCAGGAACAGTCCACTCAGGACCGCGAAGAACCCGAGCACCAGCCAGATCCGGTTGCGCGGGATCTGGCCCGCGCTCTGCCAGATCTCCGCGGTGTAGAACCCGAACACCGTCACCAGCAACAGCAACGGCATCGAGCGGCTGGTCATCGTGCCGACGCTGCGCAGCTGGCGCACCGCCGCCCGCAGCGCCCATCCGAAGACCGAGCCCATGCCGACCGCGGTCAGGGCGAGCAGCAGTCCCACGACGACCAGGCTGGCGAACACCGAGGCCACCACCTCCGACCACCGAAACGTGCTCTCGAACAGGTTCGCCCCGATCGGCCACACCACCACGTAGGCGCCGATGACCGCCAACGCCGCGCTGGACCCGCGGTCGTCCAGGGCGCGGTCCCGGGCCCAGTTCGCGGCGAACCACGCGCCGACGAGTGGCACCACCACCGACGCGACCAGCACCGCGGTGTAAAACACCAGGAAGAGCACGTTCTCCAGCCGGGACCCGAACTCCGAGTCACCATCGGCGGCCGTCAGCACGACGTAGAGGAGATCGGACAGCCCCAGCCACGTCACCGCGGGCACGATACGGACGGCGAGGTTGCGCTCCAGCCCGCGCACCACCGCGGGCAGCCCCCTGCGGCGAAACCACTGCTCGGCCCGGCGTGCGTCCAGTTCGGACGGTGTCATGCGTTCGATCATCCCGTCTGCCGGACTCCGCGTGCCGACGCGCCATGGTAGGCCGCCGGGTCAGCTCACGCGGCGGGGTGGTTCACCGAGCCGCACCCACTGCCCTCCGAACCTCGCCGTCCATCCGCACAACAAGCCCGGTCAGCTCACCCGCCGAGGCGTCTCGCCCAACCGCATCCGCTGCCCAGCCAGCATCGGCACAACCGGCCCGGTACGGCTGAAGAGCTTCGGCGGCAACAGGGTCAGCGGCGGCGGCTGCTGCCCGTTGAGCTTGGCCATGAGCAGCTCCACCGCGCGCCGTCCCAGCACGTCGGCCGGCAGCTGCACTGACGTGAGCCGCAGCTGTTCGGCGAGCTCGTCCGGGCAGATCGCCACCACGGCGACGTCGTCGGGCACCCGCCTGCCCTCGGCGCGCAGGCAGTCCACCACCCAGCCCAGCACGGCCTCGTTGTGCACCACCAGCGCCGACATCCGCGGCAGCTCGCGCAGCAACGTCGTGACGACGGCGTGCACCGAGTCGTACCGCTGCTCGGCGGGCAGGGCGGTCGAGGCGATGCCGCGGCGCATGGCGGCGGCGCTGAACCCGGCGAGGGTGCGTTGCGCGAAGCCCGTCCTGCGGGCGTAGACCGCGCTCGGCGCGCCGAGGAACCCGATGCTGCGGTGCCCCAGCTCGGCGAGGTGGTCGACGCAGCGCGCGCCGGCGGCCTCGAAGTCCAGGTCGACGCAGGTGAGTCCCTTGACCGCGGAGGGGTGGCCGAGCAGGACCGCGGGACGGCCGAGCTCGCGCAGCACCGGCAGCCGCTCGTCGTCCAGCGCCACGTCCATCACGAGGAACCCGTCCACCCGCGCGCCGCCCGCGACCCGGCGCAGCCCGGCGGCGCCCTGGTCGGCGGTGACCAGCAGCACGTCCATGTCGTGCGCGCGGGCCGCCATGACGACGGAGGTCACGAACCGCATGACGACCGGGAGGTGCACGCCTTCCCGCAGCGGCAGCACGAGCGCCAGCACGTTCGTTCTGCTGCTCGCGAGTGCACGTGCGCCCGCGTGCGGCTGGTAGCCCAGCAGCTGAATGCTTTCCCGCACCCTCACGCGAGTACCGGCGGAAACGGGGCGTTTGCCCGTCAACACGTAGGAAACCGTGCTGGGAGCCACACCCGCGTGTTTCGCCACGTCCACAATGGTGACCACGTCGACACCTCCGGACCGAACGAATCGAAGCGCTTCGAACGTGGTTTCAGAATGTGACACAACCGAAACTCACGCGTCAAGCAAATGGCACTTGTTCGACATCTTCGACGAACAACCCGTCGATGCCCGCTGGCACGTTCGGCCGCATGGACTGAACCGATTTCTCCTCTGCATTCGACGGAATTCGACTCGAACGGTGTCGAATGCTCTCGCGCTCCGACCTACGTGAAAGATCTTCCGCGTTCGACCGCGGAGTCGTAACCTTCGAGTCGAGGTCGGGCCGTTCGGGGGAACCCCTTGCCGCAGAGGAACGATGAGACGACTGCTGGGCGCGCTGAGAACCGGCCCCCTGAGGTGGCTGCTGGTCGCCGCCGTGCTCGCGACGAGCGCGGCCGCCGCGTGCGGAGGTGCCCGCGAGCAGGCGGCACCGGCCCCCGCGACCACCACCGCACCGGACACCCCGTCGGTCATCGAACCGCCGCAGAGGTCCGGTCTGACCGTCCTGCGCGTCATCGACGTGCGCACCGTCCAGCTCTCCGACGGTGAGGAGGTCACGGTCAGGGGACTCGCCGCACCCGACGCGTGCTGGGCCGACGCCGCCGCGACGTTCGCGCGGTCGGTGCTGCTCGACAAGCCGGTCGAGCCGGGCCCGGACGGCACGCTGCGGCTCTCGGACGGCACGGACTACAGCGTCCTCGCCGTCGAGCTCGGCATGGTGCGCAACGACTCCGCGGACGACCGGCTGCTGAAGGACGCGGAGGCGGCGGCCTCGGCCAAGCGGATCGGCCGCTGGGGCCCTCCCTGCACGCAGCCCGCCACCACCACGCCGCCACCGGCCCCCGCACCCGTCACGACCGCCGCCCCCGCGCCCAAACCCGGTTGCGCGGTCACCTACCAGGTCACCACCAGCTGGCCCGGCGGGTTCCGCACCGACGTGACGATCCGCAACACCGGCACCACCGCGGTCAACGGCTGGACGTTGCAGTGGAAGTTCACCGACGGCCAGACGATCTCGCAGATGTGGAACGCGACGCAGAAGCAGACCGGCGGTGACGTCTCCGCCACCGCCGTGTCCTACAACCAGACCATCCCGCCCGGCGAGTCGCAGCTGATGGGGTTCCTCGGCACCAGCGGCGGCACCAACACCGCCCCGCGCGCCTTCACCCTCAACGGACAGCCCTGCGCCACCGGGTGATCCCGGTCAGCCCGCCACGATCCGCCACTGCTGGTTGGTGCTCGTGCCGCCGCTGTACTGACCGAGGTTCGCACCGGCCGTCGTGCGGCCCATGCCGTCCAGGTAGAGCCCGGTGGCCCGGTTCCTGATCCGGACGTCGTTGCCCCTGCTGGTACCGGTCACGACCGTCCACTGCTGACTCTGCCCGGCCGTGGCGGGGCGCTGGGCCGCGTCGGAACCGTTGGCCGTCCGGCCCGCGCCGTCCAGCAGCAGACCGGTGTCCGCGTTCCTGATCCGGACGTAGGCGCCGTCGTTCTCGACGACCCACCGCTGGCTCGCGGCGGTGCCGCCGGCCTGGCCGACCGCGGAGTCGGTGGTGCGGCCGAGACCGTCGACGTACTGGCCGGTGCCGACGTTGCGGATGCGGACCGTGGTGGTGCCGCCGTCGCCCACGCCCCAGGCGTAGCGAAGCCGTTGCAGGCCAGTGGGGTTGGTCAACGACAGCGCGGTCCCGCTCCTGGTGGTCAGGCTGTACCAGTCGCCGTCGCGCAGACCCGGCCAGTACACGCTGCCCATGCCGAGGCTGCGCAGCTTCGCGCTGACACCGCGGACGTAGTCGGCCATGTACGACCCGCTGGGGATGCTGTAGTCGATGGAGTCGAAATACACGCCGTTCTTGCTGCCCGGCCCCATCGCGCCACCCCACTCGGTGGCGACGGTGCGGCTCGCGTAGGAGCCGATGTAGCTCGCGATGTGGTCGCCCCACTGGGTTTCGCTCTCGTAGCCCGCGAAGAACGAGTAGTCGTGCACGGCGAGCAGCGTGCCGTCGAGCCTGCGGTCGTTGCCGACGGCGGGCACGTTCTGGGCGAGGCCCGCGCCGTCGAGGATCACCCTGCCGCGCGGTACGTTCGAGTACCTCGACAACCAGCCGTTGTACATGTTGTTGAGATCGGACGTGCTGTAGCCGTGCGGCTCGTTGATCACCTCGAAGTAGGCGTTCGGGTTGCCGCCGTACTTCGCGACCACCCTGTCCCACATCTGGTTGAACGAGCTGACGTTCTGCGGCCTGCCGCCGGTGTACGCCCAGTACGCGAGGATCACGTTGCCCTTGCCGAGCGCGGCGTCGATCGCGCCGGTGTAGGTGTTCCAGTACGTCGCCACGGTCGGTTCGTTGATCGGGATCCGCACGGTGTTGGCGCCGGTGATCGAGTACAGCCCGCCGACCACCTGGTCCGCGACCGCGGCGGCCGAGGAGTAGGTGTCCGACGCACCCAGCCCCGACGGGTACAGCACGCCGTTGACGAAGTTGTCCCTCTGGTCAGCCCAGTTGACACCCCGGAACTGGCTCGTCGAGGCCTGCGCCGCGCCGGAGATCGCGGTCATCAGGCCCGCGACCAGCAGCAACAGCGCGGAAAGCGCTTTCCATCTACTCACGTCCTGCTCCACTTCTGGTTCGTTGCGGCGGTGGGTGTGAGATCGTCAGAAGGCCCGGTCGTCGCCCAGCGGGGGTCCGGGATTTGTACGACTCATCGCGGCTGTTCGAGCACGTGGGTGCGCGGCGCGTCCAATGAGAGCAGTGGCGCGAAGTCGCGTCAAGGCTGGTGAACGTGCCTGTACGCCTGATTGTCGGCGTTCGACGGCGTTGTTGACGTTGTCGATTTTTCGTTCGACGGCTTGTCCTGCTCGTTCGACGCGGCGGTATGCTCTGCGGCACCGGAAAAGTCATACACATGACGGGAGGCGTCTCGGTGGATTCCGATGCCGCGGTCGTACCGTCCGCCTCCTACCGTCCCGGCTACGAGCTGGTGGCCGAACGGATCCTGCAGCTCATCGCCGAACTGGAGCTGCGGCCCGGCGACCGCATGCCGACCGAGAACGAGCTGGCCGGCCGGATGGGCACCAGCCGGACCGTGGTGCGCGAGGCGGTGAAGATCCTCTCCGCGCTCGGGCGGGTCCGCGCGCACAAGGGCCGCGGGCTCTACGTCGCCGACGACGAGGGCATGCTCGGTTCGTCGCGCTGGGGCGGGTTCTTCCTGCCCACCGACCTCGACCACGTCTACATGCTGTTCGAGTTCCGCCGGGTGCAGGAGACCGCGGCCGCGAGCCAGGCCGCGACCCGCGCGACGCCGGCCGAGCTGCGCGCCATCGAGCTCGCCGCCGAGATGTGCCGGGAGGGGCACGTGAGCGGGCGGGCGGCGTTGTTCGACCAGGGCGACGACGACTTCCACCTGGCCGTCGCGGCCGCGTCGCACAACCAGTTCCTGCTCGCCGCGGTGCGCGAGGCGCGGCGGCTGCAGCGGCAGTCCAACGTCATCGGCCTGCACGGCGCGGTCGGCAGCCACGCCGCCGAGGCGGTGCAGGAGCACGCCGCGATCTACCAGGCCATCCGCGACGGCGACCCGGAGGCGGCGGCCGCGGCGGCGGCCGTGCACGTGGACCGGACGCTGGAGGACTACCGGCGGGAGATCCAGCGCCGCGTCTTCGGCTGACCTGGACCCGTCTTCCGGATGTGTGCTACAAAACTTCCGGTGTTTGGTGTGATGTATCGCACTGAACCGATGCACTGACGCATCGAGGGAGGGACGCATGTCCGCCATCGAACGCACCGGACGACCAGACCCGCGCAGGCGAAGACGCGTTCTCGTCCAGATCCGCCTTCTGTCGCGGTAGTCCCCTGCCCTCTCCCGCGACCCCGTGATGAAAACCGACACCGTGCCCGTCCGGCGCGGCGCCGAGGTCTGCGTTCGATCCCCTCGTTCCACTGTGGACGGGCGATCTCCCTGTGAACAAAGGAGTTCCTCGATGTCATCCCGCTCATCACGGCTCACCGGACTGCTCGTCGGCGCGGGCGCGTCGATCGCGCTGGTCGCGGGCGCCACAGCAGGCACGTCCCAAGCCGCCACGCAAGGCCCGTGCGACATCTACGCCGCCGGCAACACACCTTGCGTGGCCGCGCACAGCACGACCAGAGCGTTGTACGGGTCGTACGCCGGTGCGCTGTACCAGGTACGCCGTTCGTCGGACAACACGACCCGTGACATCGGCCTGCTGGCCGCGGGCGGGGTGGCCGACTCGGCGGCGCAGGATTCGTTCTGCGCCAACACGACCTGTCTCATCACGATCATCTACGACCAGTCCGGCCGCGGCAACCACCTCACCCAGGCACCGCCCGGTGGCTTCCCCGGCCCGGCACCGGGCGGTTACGACAACCTGGCGAACGCGGCCGCGGCCCCGATCACCGTCGGCGGGCACAAGGCGTACGGCGTCTTCGTCAACCCGGGAACCGGCTACCGCAACAACAACGCCACCGGCACGGCGACCGGTGACCAGCCGGAGGGCATGTACGCGGTCTTCAACGGCACGCACTACAACGGCGGTTGCTGCTTCGACTACGGCAACGCCGAGCGCAACAGCCGGGACAACGGCAACGGCACGATGGAGGCCATCTACTTCGGCAACATCAAGGTCTGGGGCTACGGCACGGGCAACGGCCCCTGGGTGATGGCCGACCTGGAGAACGGCCTGTACTCCGGTGTCAACGCCGGTTACAACGCCAACGACCCGACGGTGAACCACCGGTTCCTGACCGCGATCATCAAGGGCGAGCCCAACCACTGGGCCATCCGGGCGGGCGACGCGCAGAGCGGCGGCCTGTCCACCTACTACGACGGCAAGCGCCCGAACGTCAACGGGTACAACCCGATGCGCAAGGAAGGCGCGATCATCCTCGGCACCGGCGGCGACAACAGCATCGGTTCCGCCGGCACGTTCTACGAGGGCGTGATGACGTCCGGCTACCCGACCAACGCCACCGAGGACGCGGTGCAGGCCAACATCGCCGCCGCCGGTTACGCCCTCGGCAGCAACACCGGTGCCGGCCCGCTGCACGCCACCGGCGCCGGCAAGTGCCTCGACGGCGCGGGTTCCGGCACCCAGCTGCAGATCCGTGCCTGCACCGGCCAGGCCAACCAGTCCTGGACGCGCACCGCGGAGAACCAGCTGACCGTCACGGTCGGCGGCGCGGCGCTCTGCCTGGACGCCAACGGCCAGGGCACCAGCGCGGGCACCAAGGTGATCACCTGGAGCTGCAACAGCCAGTCGAACCAGCAGTGGCAGTTCAACGCCAACGGCACGATCACCGGCGTCCAGTCGGGGCTGTGCCTGGACGTGACCGGAGCCTCCACCGCCGACGGAGCCCTGGTCGAGCTCTGGACGTGCAACGGCGGCAGCAACCAGCAATGGGCGCTCGGATAGGCGATTTCCCAGCTGGCCCGCAGGCGCGGCGGGTCGGGTGTGGTTGACGGCGATTCGATCAAGACCCCCCTTCAACGATGAAAAAGAGGGTTTCGATGTTCACCAGTCCACCCCCGCGCCGACGGGTCAGAACGGCGCTGGCCGCTCTGACCGCCGGGCTCACCGCGGCCACTCTGACGATGTCCCCCGCGACCGCCACCGCGGCGGCGAGCACGCTCGGGGCGGCGGCGGCCCAGAGCGGCCGCTACTTCGGTGCCGCGATCTCCGCGAGCCACCTCGGTGACTCGGCGTACGTGAACACCTGGGGCGCGGAGTTCAACAGCGTCACGCCCGAGAACGAGATGAAGTGGGACAGCGTCGAGCCCAACCGCAACCAGTTCAACTTCGGTCCCGCTGACCAGATCGTCAGCCAGGCGCGCAGCCGCGGCATGTCGATCCGCGGCCACACGTTCGTGTGGTACCAGCAGATCCCGGGCTGGGTGAACGGCCTGAACGGCGACGACCTGCGCGCGGCGATCGCCAACCACATCAACCAGGTGGCCGGGCACTGGAAGGGCCAGATCTACGCCTGGGACGTGGTGAACGAGGCGTTCGAGGAGAACGGCAGCCGCCGTCAGTGGTTCGTGCAGCAACGGCTCGGCGACGGCTACATGGAGGACGCGTTCCGCACCGCCCGCGCGGCCGACCCCAACGCGAAGCTCTGCTACAACGACTACAACACCGATGGCATCAACGCGAAGAGCACCGGCATCTACAACATGGTGCGCGACTTCAAGACCCGCGGCGTGCCGATCGACTGCGTCGGCTTCCAGACCCACCTCGGCCAGGGCGCTAACCTGAGCAGCTACCAGGCGAACCTGCAGCGGTTCGCCGACCTCGGCGTCGACGTGCAGATCACGGAGCTCGACGTCGGCGGCTCCGGTTCCGCGCAGGCCGAGACCTACCGGACGGTGGTGAAGGCATGCATGGCGGTGAGCCGTTGCACGGGGATCACCCCGTGGGGCATCACGGACAAGTACTCGTGGCGGTCGGGCGACACCCCGTTGCTGTTCGACGGCAACTACAACAAGAAGCAGGCCTACACCGCAGTGCTCGACGCGCTGAACGGCGGCGGCGGTGGTGGCGGCAATGGCACGCTGCGCTCCGTGTCCGCGGGCAGGTGCCTGGACGTGCCGAACTCGTCGACCTCCCCTGGTACCCAGTTGCAGATCTGGGACTGCGGCAGCGCAACGAGCCAGCAGTGGGTGCGCTCGACGGCCGGTGAGATCACGGTCTACACCGGCGACTCGAAGCGGTGCCTGGACACGTCCGGCACGGGTTCCGGCGCGTCGGCGACCATCGCGAACTGCAGTGGCGGCAACGGCCAGAAGTGGAACGTCAACAGCAACGGCACGATCACGAACGTCCAAACCGGACTGTGCCTCGACGTCAACGGCCGCGGCACCGCCAACGGCACCAAGGTCATCGCGTGGACCTGCAACGGTGGCACCAACCAGCAGTGGACCGGCCTGAAGGACCCGGGCCCAGGTCCCGGCCCCGGCCCGCTGCCGTCGCGGTTCACCTGGAGCTCCAGCCAGCAGCTGATCGCGCCGAAGTCCGACGCCACGCACAACATCGCGGGCATCAAGGACCCGTCGGTGGTGTACCACGACGGCAAGTGGCACGTCTTCGCGAGCGTCGCGAACGCCGCCGGCTACAACATGGTGTACCTGAGCTTCACCGACTGGGCGCAGGCGAGCGCGGCACCCCACTTCTACCTCGACCGGTCGGGCATCGGCACCGGCTACCGGGCGGCGCCCGAGGTGTTCTTCTTCGCGCCGCAGAACCTCTGGTACCTCGTCTACCAGGACGGCAACGCCGCCTACTCCACCAACCCGGACATCAACAACCCGGCTGGGTGGAGCGCGCCGAAGCACTTCTACACCGACATGCCGAAGATCATCAAGGACAACATCGGCAGCGGCTACTGGGTCGACATGTGGGTCATCTGCGACGCGACCGACTGCCACCTGTTCTCCTCCGACGACAACGGCCACCTCTACCGGTCGCAGACCGCGATCGGGAACTTCCCGAACGGCATGAGCGACCCGGTCATCGCCGCGCAGGACTCCAACAAGTACGCGCTGTTCGAGGCGTCCAACGTGTACAAGGTGGACGGTGCGAACCAGTACATGATGATCGTCGAGGCGATCGGCGCGCAGGGCAGGTACTTCCGGTCCTGGACGTCGAGCAGCATCGCCGGGCCGTGGACGGCACTGGCCGACACCGAGAGCTCGCCGCTGGCGGGCGCGGCCAACGTCACCTTCCCCGCCGGCGCGTGGACGAAGGACATCAGCCACGGCGAGATGATCCGGTCCGGCCGCGACCAGACGCTGACCATCAGCCCCTGCAACATGCGGTACCTGTACCAGGGACGTGATCCCAACTCAGGTGGCGACTACAACAGCCTGCCGTGGCGGCTCGGCCTGCTCACCCAGACCAACTCCCCGTGCTGACGGGCTAGGAGAACACGTTGTCCAACGCACCGGACGAACGTCCGTCGGTCCGCCGCCGCACCGTGCTCGGCGGCGGACTGGCGGCGCTCGCCGCCCCGGCCCTCGCCAGGACCGCCGCGGCCGAGCCCGCCGTGCCCGCCGCGCCCGCGACGGCGGCGGGCACGGTCGGGGCCGCGGCGTGGACCGACCCGCCCAACGGTTATCCCGAGTGGAACAACAACATCGGGATCTTCCAGGTCAACGCGCAGCCCGCACACGCCACGCTCATGCCGTACGCCGATCTCCAACAGGCGCTCGCGGCGGACCGGACGGACTCGCCGTTCCGGCTCGACCTGACCGGCACCTGGAAGTTCAAGCACGTCACCAAACCGGCGGACCGCGACCTGAACTTCTGGCGCACCGACTACGACGACAGCGCCTGGGCGAGTCTGCCGGTGCCCGCGAACTGGCAGCTGCACGGCTACGACAACCCGATCTACGTCAACATCACCTACCCGTGGTGGGGTGCCAACGGCCAGAACGAGAACGCGCAGCCGCCGTTCGCGCCGACCCGCGTGAACCCGGTCGGCCAGTACCGCCGGACGTTCACGCTCCCGCCCGCGTGGCAGGGACGGCGGGTCCACGTCCACTTCGAGGGCGTGAAGTCCGGGTTCTACCTGTGGGTCAACGGCACCAAGGTGGGCTACCGCGAAGGCTCGTACACGCCGGCGGAGTTCGACATCACCGACCAGGTCAAGGCGGGGTCCAACCTGGTCGCGGTCGAGGTGTACCGGTTCCCGGACGGGGACTGGATGGAGGACCAGGACATGATCCGGCTGGCCGGGATCTTCCGGCCGGTCTTCCTCTACTCGCTGCCGCCGGTGCACCTGCGCGACTTCACCATCACCACACCGTTGCGGGACAACTACACCAACGCCGACCTCGCGGTCGCGGTGGTCCTGCGCAACGGCGGCGGCCAGCAGCCCGGCACGTTCACCGTGGAAACCCAGCTGTACGACCAGAACAAGCAGCCGGTGTGGCCGGAACCGTTGCGGACAGCGGTGAACTCGCCCGCGACCGGCCAGGAGGCCACCGCGCGCGGCTCGAAGGCCGTGCAGGGGCCGAGGCTCTGGTCCGCCGAGCACCCGAACCTCTACACCGCGGTGCTCACGGTGCGCGATCCTTCGGGGGCCGCGGTCCAGACGGTGTCCGCGCGGGTCGGCTTCCGCGAGTTCGCCGTCAAGGACGGGCTCATGCGGATCAACGGCCAGCCGGTGTCGTTGCGCGGCACCAACCGGCACGAGATGCACCCCGAGCGCGGTGCCGCCCTGACCCGTGAGGACATGATCCGCGACATCACGGTGATGAAGCAGATCAACATCAACTCGGTCCGCACGTCGCACTACCCGAACAACCCGGTGTGGTACGACCTGGCCGACGAGTACGGCCTGTACGTGCTGGACGAGACCAACCTGGAGACGCACGGCGTCCGCGACAACTACCCCGACTCCAAGTCGGACTGGACCGCGGCCGTGCTCGACCGGGCGGCCCAGATGGTGCACCGGGACAAGAACCACCCCTCGGTGGTCATCTGGTCGCTCGGCAACGAGGCGGGCGGCGGCAGCAACTTCGTCGCCATGCGGGACTGGATCCGCGCGGCCGACCCCACCCGGATCATCCAGTACGAGGGCGACAACCGGTCCCAGGTCAGCGACATCCGGTCCGCGATGTACGAAAGTCCCGCCGGGGTGGCGAACCGGGCGAGGGACACCAACGACCGGCGCCCGTACGTGATGATCGAGTACGCCCACAGCATGGGCAACTCGACCGGCAACTTCAAGGAGTACTGGGACGTCATCAGGGCCAATCCGATCCTGCAGGGCGGCTGGATCTGGGACTTCGTCGACCAGGGCCTGAACTGGAAGACCTCGTCCGGCGCCGCGTACGTGGCCTACGGCGGCGACTGGGGCGACAACCCGAACGACGGCAACTTCTGCGCCAACGGCATCGTCACCGCCGACCGGCGGATCAGCGGCAAGGCCGTCGAGGTCAAGCAGGTCTACCAGGCGATCAACGTCGCCGCCGCCGGTGCCGCCGGAGCCGTCCGGATCACCAACGAGTACCTGTTCACCAACGTCAACGAGTTCACCGGCGCCTGGGCCCTGGTCGCCGACGGCACGGTCGTCCAAAGTGGAGAGCTGACCGCGGCGCAGCTCGACATCCCGCCGCTGTCGAACAGGACCGTGCAGGTCCCGGTCCAGCGTCCGGCCAGTCCGGCGCCGGGCGAGGAGCACTTCCTGCAGCTGTCGTTCCGGCTGAAGGCGGCGACGCCGTGGGCCGACGCGGGCTTCGAGGTGGCCAAGCAGCAGCTGCCGGTGAACTTCGACAGTCCGCCG
>Ga0207692_10000388_pt1 | contig 15180 bp, 15 predicted proteins | sample LARL52metaG_FD_184345 | JGI IMG/M metagenome (GOLD analysis project Ga0207692, IMG submission 184345) | Corn, switchgrass and miscanthus rhizosphere microbial communities from Kellogg Biological Station, Michigan, USA - LAR L5-2 metaG... | ecosystem: Host-associated > Plants > Roots >...
ACCCCTGACGAGGAGTTTTCATATTACTGGCTGTGTTTCGGCACGCTGTTGAGTTCTCAAAGAACACGCGCTCACCGGATCCCAACTCCGTTTCCGGAGTTTCTCACTCGGGGCTTGTGTTGCTAAAGCTTATTTGGTGTTCCTCGCCGGTGTCAAATCAGCCTCTGAGGGGCTCTTTTGTTCTTCCGGCTTGTGCCAGGCCCGTTCCGGTTTGTTTTCCGGCCCGTGTCGCTCTGACTTGGAGAACATTACACGGGCCTGTTTCGATCTCCAAATCGGGGGTCACCTAGGCCCCGGAACCGCCGTTGACCTGCGGGTTCTCCACGCGGAACACCGGATGCCGCGACGCCTCCGCCTCGAACGCCGAGACCGGGTCGCCGACCCGTGCGTCGAAGAAAGGCCTGGTCACCGGTTCCTTTCGTACATACGCGGCCAGCACGGGCGCCGCGACGGCCGCGGAAACCTCCGTCAAACGAACCTGACGTGACCTGCGTCCCGTTCGCACGACCGCCGTGCCGGCCGCTCGTGCGTTGCGCACCCAGTCACGAACCCCGTACGGCGCGACGAACCACTCCTGCCCGTCATGGCGCATCAGACGGATGGGAATCGTGCGGTCCAATCCACTGCGGCGCCCGCGGATCGTCAGCAGCACATAGTGGGAGGGCGCGACGCCCAGCGACACGGCGCGGCCGATCACGACGTTGCCGACGCGGCGGACGAGGGTCGATCGGTAGGTCTTGGCCACGACGTCAATCATGGACCTCGTGTTCGACGTGCTCGTGATCGGCGGCGGCCCGGCAGGCCGCGCCCTGGCCCGCGCCTGCGCACAGGAAGGCCTCGACACCGCGATCGTCGACCGCCACCCCCATCGCGTCTACACGGCGACATACGGGGCATGGGCCGACGAGCTCCCACCACACACACCGACAAAGGCAGTCAGCACGACAGTTCGCGCCTACGCGCGCGAAGAGCACCTGATCCCACGCACCTACGTGGTCCTCGACAACGCTCATCTACACGAGTTGCCCGAAGCGGTCACCGTGCTCCAACGCCCAGCACCGGCGCGCTACACGTTCAACGCCACAGGCGCGCGCAAGGGCCGTGCGGAGCAGACGGCGGTGGGCACGGTCATCGAGTCGGACGACACCGATACAACGCTGATGGATTGGCGCAACGGCGACACGTTCCTCTACCGGGTCCCGCTCGGCGGCGGCGAAGTCCTCGTCGAGGAGACCTGCCTGGCCCGTCGTCCGGGCATGCCGCTCAGCGAGCTCAGAAGCAGGCTGCACGCACGGCGCGAACCCGGTCGGCGAGAGGAACGCGTCCGGTTCCCCATGGACGCACCGCGCGACAAGGGCCTGGCGTTCGGCGCGTCGGCGGGCTTCATCCACCCGGCGACCGGCTACAGCGTGGCCGCCTCGCTGCAGCTCGCGCCGAAAGTCGCGCAGGCCGTCAAGGAGGGCGAGAACCCGCACCACGTCATCTGGTCGAGAAGGGCCCGGGTGGTCCACGGGCTGCGGCGACTGGGCCTGGAGGCACTGCTGCGAATGGACGCCGACGAGACCAGGGACTTCTTCGAGCTGTTCTTCCAACTGCCCGCTGACCTGCAGAAAGCCTACCTGTCGGGGCGGGAGGACGTCCGCGGGACGACAGCGGCGATGTCCGCCTTGTTCGCCTCGGCGCCACGTCATCTCAAATGGAAGCTGATCTTCGGCAAACCCGCAGCGTGAGCCCGGTGCTACGGAGGGCCGACGGGCCGTGGCGCATCGGCGCCAAAGTGGTGAATTCCCGGTTAACCACTCTGGCGCGAAGTCATTCGCGCCTGCACGATTTGAGACGTGCCCGCATTGCTGGATGACGTCAGGTTCGCCTTCCAGCCGCTGTTCAACCTCAACACCGGCGGCGTTGTCGCGGTCGAGGCGCTGGCCCGCCCCCACGACGGAACTGTGCAGGACCTTCTGCAAGCTGCGTTCCAGGCTCGGTTGCTCGGCAACGCCGACGTCGGTCTCGCCTGCCGCGCCCTCCGCGCGGCGGCCGACTTCGAACTGCTGCTGCCGCTGCACGTGAACCTGCTCGCGCTCACCGTGGCCGACAAACCGGAGATCATGTCGCCGCTCTACAGCGCGCTCCGCGAGGTCGGCAGGACGCCGTCGAGCGTCGTGATCGAGGTCGGCGAGCCGTACTCGCGGGCCAACCGCGCCAGGCTCGCCAGAGGCCTCAAGACTTTGCGAGACAACGGTTTCCGCATCGCGCTCGACTGCGTGGGCGAGGGTGACGTGCCGCTCGGCCTGCTGACCAGCGCCGCGCCGGACTTCATCAAGCTCGACCGCGAGATCGTCCGCACGTTGCCGGACGACGCCGCGCGTGGCGCGCTGGTGCGGTCGTTGGTGCACCTCGGCGAGTACACGGGCAGTCAGGTCGTGGCCGAAGGTGTGGAGACCGAGGCGGAGCTGACGTACCTGCGCAAGCTGGGAGTCGGGCACGCGCAGGGCAACATGCTCGCGCCGCCGCAGCGAAGACCTGCCGTGAACGCCCGCATCGCTCCCGAAGCGGTCACGGAGACCGGCGAGATCCGGCGCAGCAACACCGGTCCCAGGGTCACGGACTTCCTGCACCCCGCCACCACGCTGCCCGAGCACGCCACCAGCGAGGAGGTCCGCGAGGTCCTCGCCTCGCAGCCGTCGGTCACGGGTGTCGTGCTCGTCGACGACGAGGGGCGCCCGAAGTGGTCGGTGGACCGCAACCGGTTCCTGCTCGCGGTCACCGGGCCGTACGGGCACGCCCTGCACGCCAAGCGCGAGGCGGCGCGGCTCGCGGACAAGCCGCACGTCATCGGTACCGAGTCGTCGGCGCTCGACCTGCTCGACGTGGTCGCCCATGCGAACCGTGAGCGCACCAACGACGACCTCATCGTCGTGGACCACAACGAGCGGTGCATGGGTGTTGTGCGCGTTGCGGATGTCGTGCGCGGCGTCGCGGAGCTCAAGGTGGAGCAGGCGGCCGCGCTCAGCCCGCTCACCCGGCTGCCCGGCAGCGACGCGATCGCGAAGGAGGTCGACCGGCGCATCGGGGCCGGCGAGATCTTCGCGGTCTCCTGGCTGGACGTGGACAGCTTCAAGCTGGTCAACGACACCGTCGGGTTCGCGGCCGGGGACGACCTGATCCGCGAGATCGGGCACGACCTGGCGGAGCTCGCGCACGCGTTCCCCGGCGTGCGGGTGGGGCACGTCGGGGGTGACGACTTCCTGGTCCTCGCCGGGCTCGACGAAACGGTGCCGCTGAGTGCCCGTTTGCTCGACAAGCCGTACACGGCGGAGGGACGACACATCACCCTCTCTCTTGCGACCCTTATCTGTGCTGCGGGGTCAGTGGGGTCGTATCGCGAGGTGTCGCGATTGCTGGCACCGGTCAAGGAGCACGCGAAGTCGCTCGCCGGATCGAGCTGGGTCATGGGAAGGCCGGGCAGCGAACGACGCGACGTGCTGCGTGGTGCCGAGCAACGTGCGGTGAGCTGAGAAGTACAACCGAACGCCTCATGTGCGACGACCTGATCACTCATAGCATCGAGGTCGCTACTCAGCGCACAGGAGGTTCGGCGTGCAGGTCGGCAGCAGAGCTCAATCGGTACCCGCACAACGCACGAGCGCGGACGGTCTCCTCACCGTTGGGGTGGAAGAGGAATTCGTCCTCGTCGAAGCTTCCACGGGCCATCTGGCCAACCGCGCCACCGAGGTGCTCGCCGGCGCGGACCGCTACCAGGTCGACCTGCAGCAGGAAATCGCGCAGTACCAGGTGGAATCGGCCAGCGGCATCTGCACGGACATGGGCGAGCTGCGCGACGAGCTGGCCGTCGCGCGCCGGGCGTTGATCGAACGGGCGGCGCGGCACGACGCGCGGCTCGCCGCGACCGGAACCCCCGTGCTGGGCCTGACGATGCCCACGCCGTTGACGAACTCCCCGCGCTACCACCGGATGGCGCAGGAGATGGGAGCGCTCACCAACGACCTCGCGATCTGCGGCTGTCACGTGCACGTGGGGCTGCCCGACGACGAGTCGAAGATCTTCGTGAGCAACCACCTGCGGCCGTGGCTGCCGACGCTGCTGGCGCTCGGGGCGAACTCGCCCTACTGGCTCGACGCCGACACGGGCTACGCGAGCTGGCGTTACGTGGTCTGGAACCGTTGGCCCACTTCGGGTGCGCCACCGCACTTCGACTCCGCGGCCGAGTACTACGCGGCCAGGGAGGAGATCGTCGCGAGCGGCGCGGCGATGGACGCGGGGATGCTCTACTGGGACGTCCGGCTGTCCGCCCACCACCCCACGCTGGAGCTCCGCGTGTCGGACGTCGCGCCGACGGTCGAGGAAGCCGTCCTGCTGGCCGCTCTGGTGCGCGGAATCGCCGCCACCGCACTGGGTTCCGGTGCCGCGCCCGCCCCGATCCCGCCGCATCTGCTGAAGGTCGCGATGTGGCGTGCCGCGCGCGACGGCCTGGAGGGCTTCGGGATCGACCCGGTGACCGGTGCGCCGACGCCCGCGTCCACGATCGCCGCGTCGTTGCTGCGGTGGGTCCGGCCGGCGCTGGAGTTCTCCGGCGACTACGAGATGGTGAGCGACGGCATCGACCGGTTGCTGCTCGACGGCACGGGGGCGGCGCGGCAGCGGAGGGCGCTCGCGCGGCGCGGCCGCCTCGACGACGTCGTGGGATTCCTGGTCGCGCAGACTGCCCCTGTCTAGGAGCAGGCCGGTCCAGAACACGGAAATCCTTCGGGTGATGTTCACTCGATCGGGTACATCTCGCGTCTGCTTGGTGTGCGTCCAAGCCTGGATCCGGTAGTTAGTCCCCGTGGCCACCCCCATCTGGGCACCGGGAGTGAACGGTCCGGAGAAACCCAACACCGCTCGCGTCAGGGACTACTGGCTCGGCGGCACCCACAACACGGAGGCCGACCAGGAACTGGCGGCCCACCTCGTGTCCGCGGCACCGCACCTGCCGTACCTGTGCCGCACGCACCGCTCGTTCCTGGGCCGGATCGTCAGCAGGCTGACGGCGCTGGGGATCCGGCAGTTCCTCGACCTGGGTTCCGGCCTGCCCACCGCCGACAACGTGCACCTCGTCGCGCCGGACGCCCGCGTGGTGTACGTGGAGATCGATCCGGCGGTGGCGAGCGAGGGCCGTGCGATCGTCGCGGGCGACCCGCGGGTCTCGTACCTGTGCGCGGATCTCTGCGAGCCGGAGAAGGTGCTGGAGTCGGTGGAGGTCCGCTCGACGCTGGACCTGGCCGAGCCGGTCGCCGTCCTGGTGCTGGACGTGCTGCACTTCGTGCCCGACTCCGCCGAGCCGCACAAGGTGCTGGCCCAGTACGTGGACGCGTTGGCGCCCGGCAGCTTCCTTGGGCTCTCGCACACCTGCCGCGACCCGTTCATGCTGGCCGCGGTGGGGCTTTTCGGTGCCATGTACGAGGATCAGCCGTTGCCCGCGTTCACGTTCCGGTACCCGGAGCAGGTCGTGCAGTTCTTCGACGGCATGGAGATCCTTTCACCGGGCGTGGTGCCGATCCCGTTGTGGGAACCGGATCCCGACGAGGTCCAGGACCGCAACCCGGAGCACTTCCAGGGCTGCGGCGGCCTCGCGCGCAAACCCTAGGCGAGCAACGGGATAGCGGCCAGCACGACCGTCGACGCCACCGCCATCGACATCCCGTAACGCAGCTGCTGCCGAGCCGTCGGCAGGTCGCGCGCGAGCAGGAACGCCGAGCAGGCCGCCACGCCCACCGCGGCCCACACCAGCCCGAACCTGAACCACAGACCGCCACCGACCAGCAGCAGCCCGCCGACCGTCAGCTGCGTGGTCGCGTTGACCGCATGCGTTGTGCCGTAAACGACAGCGGGTGTCCTGGAGCCGACCCGCGCATCCCCCGCGCGGTCGGGAACCGCCCACCACAACGCCCTGCCGGTCGCGAGCGCCGCGGCACCGGAGAACACCAGCCACACCGCCGGGTCAGCCTGTCCCCCGGCTGCCGCGTAGGCGGTCACGCTCGGCAACAACCCGGCCGCGATCGCCAGCACCACCGGACCGGCATAGCCACGGCGTTTCAACCTGATCGGTTCGAGGTTGTAGGCCAGGTACAGCACGAGAATCAGCCCGACACCGACCGCCACGCGCCACGACACGGCGACCGCCAGCGCCTCGGCGAAGATCATCTCGAAGATCGCCAGCGCGAGGACCCTGTCCGCGCCGATCTCCTGCACCGCCTGCGCCAGATGGCGTTTCTCCGCGGTGTGGATGTCGTTGCGGACGTCGGCGTAGGCGTTGAGCGGGTTGCCGGAGATGATCGCGACGAAGTTGGCGAGCACCGCGATCACCACGGCGAGGTCGAATCTCGTTGCGTAGCAGGCACCCCAGGCCGCGCAGCACGCGTAGTGCACGCCGAAGGGGTGTTCCAGTCGGTGCAGGTGGGTCAGCGCCGGCAAGTGGCCACCATCGCGAGGCTCGGCGGTGGCGCCATCGCGGCGCCCCGCAACTGGGGTGTGCAGGTCGTGGCGTTGAGCCGGATGCGCCGGTGCCGCAGCAGAGCGGTGACGATCAGCCGGATCTCCAGCAACGCCAGGTCTTTGCCCGGGCAGTGGCGCACTCCCCCGCCGAACGGGAAGAACGCGCCCGGTGGTGGCTGTTCGCGGGTCGGGTCGAACGCGTGCGGGTCCGCGTAGGTCGCGGCACGGCGGTGCGCGAGGTAGATGCTCGGCGTGAGCACCATGCCGTCGTGGCTCATCCGGTTGCCGGCCAGCGTCGCCGGCGGGGACAGCCGCAGCGACTCCGTGATCGTGGCACCGAGCAGCTCGGGGTCGTTGAGGACCTCGTCCGCGAGGCCAGGGGTGCGGTCGATCCAGTACACCGTCCACGCGGTCGCGCTCGCGGTCGTCTCGTGGCCGGCGAAGAGCAACGAGACGACCTGGTCGCGCAGGTCCTCCCGCGGCAGGTAGGCCGCCAGCGCGGGTGGTTGCGCGGTGGTGGCGCGGTGCAGCAGCATCCGGTCGAGCTGCGGGTCGAACCTCGTGGTGCCGGGGGTGAGGTAGCGATGCGCGAGGGTGCGGACGCGGCTGCCGAGACGGCGGTCCAGCCAGCGGGTGAACGCGCCGAGCAGCTCCTCGTCGTCGACGCCGAAGACGATGCGGCCGATGATCCTCAGGGTGAGCCTGCGCGTCCACTGGGCGAGCCCGACCGGGTCGCCGCTCGGCAGCTCGGCGATCGAGCGTTCGACCAGCTCGTCGATGAGCTCGCGGTAGCGGTGGCCGCGCAACATCGGTGCGAGCGTGCGGCGGTACGCGGTGTGCTCCTCGCCGTCGAGCCAGAGCACGGAACGGTTGCCCAGCAACGGGCTCAGCGTCCGGCTCGGCGGGTGGCGCAGGTCGCGGTCGTGGCGGAACAGCGCGGCCACCACGTCCGGATGCCAGACGAGCCAGCGCCGGTCGGAGAGCTTCACCAGGCCGTCCTCGAAGTCCTCCACCGAGTCCAGGAACGGGAGCAGGTGCAGCGCGAACCTCAGCTCGGTGCGGTTCATCGGCACACCGCGCAGGCGAGGTGGAGCGCCGCCATGCCTTCCGCCCGCACGATTCTCGTCGGGGTGTACAGGTCTTTGTCGTGCCAGAGCGGCGGATGCTCGCGGTCGCCCCACTGGTGCAGGAACTTCGCGCCGCGGGTCATGGCTTCGCTGACGTCTCGGGTCGAATGGGACAGAATCCTGATGGCGTAGGCGGTTTCCTCGTAGGTTCCCGTCCATCTGCCCCACGAGCCGTCACTTCGCTGCGTCCGAAGCACCCAGTCGACCGCCTTTTCGTTGCCCCGCAGGGCGTTCGTCACGCACGCGGTCGCGTAGTAGGGCGAGGCGTGCCACTTGTCGCGCCAGAAGCCTTCCGGTTGCTGCATGTCGCGCAGCCACTCCTCCAGTTGCCGATCTTCGCCGAGTGCCTGCAGCGCGTGGGCGTTCGTGCTGGTGGACGGAGTGCGCTCGTTCGGGAAGCAGGCGACGTGGCGGGCTTCCCGATAGCGGCTGAGCACCTCGGTGGACCTCGGGCTGTCGCACAACGCGAGCGCGTGCAGCGCGGTGGCGGTGTCGTCGGCGTCGGCGGGAAGTCCCGGACCACCGGCCGCGCCTTCTTCGGTGAACGCGGCTTTGATCTTCTCCGGCATCGGGTCGGGGACGTCGAGGCCCGCGGACCTCAACGCGACGATGATCCAGGAACGTTCGAACAGCGGGACCGGAACGCCGGCGGGGACGGGACCGCCGTGTCTGCTTTGGACGGTCTCCAGGTAGTCGAGGCTTTCGCCTCTTCGCGGCCCCCGCAACCAGACGGCGGTGGCGGCGGGGCTGGCGGCGACGATGCCGTCGACGGCTCTCACCTCGGGACGGGGACCGAAGATCTCCAGGGTGTGCCAGAGCTTGTCCGGGAGCGGCCGCTGTCTCAGCGCGTGCAGCGGGCGCGGGTCGAGCGGGGTGCGCAGCCCGAGTCTCTCGGCGAGCGCGGGCACGATGAGCTCGACGGCGACCGTGTCCGGCAACTTCAGCGGAAGGCTCAGCAGCTTCCGCAGCGCCTCCAGACCTCTGCGCGCCGCCGGGTGCCCTCCGAGCGCGTCGACCGCGCTGAGCGTCGGGACCAGCGCGTACTCACCTGGCCCTCCCCACGTGCCGTCGGGGTGCTGGGTGTCGATGAGGAAGCGGACTCGGGCGTCGTGCCCGGTGAGCCACGGTGCCAGTGCGACGAGCCTGCCGGTCTCGTACACGGAGGGTGTAACACCGCTCCAAGGATCGTCGGTCAGTTGCGCTAACAGGCTCATCACGGCCCCCGTAGATAGCAACTGCGTAACCTCAGGGCCACAGAGAGTAGCACTCAGGACCGTTCGGCCCGCAAGGGTTTAGGCCGTTCAGAGGACCACCCTGCAGGGTGGTTTAGCCGAGCGGACGCTGCGGGACGGGAGGTGTGTCGTGACAACAGCGCGCGAAATCATGCACCCCGGAGTGCAGTGCGTGGACGAGGACGCGGTCGTCGTCATGTGCTCGGACGTCAGAAACCAAACGGGCAAGTCGCTCGTTCCCGCGAATGCCCTTCACCTGGAGGTGGTGTGGTCGTCCCGCCAGGACTTGAACCTGGGACCTACCGCGTATCAGACGGACGCTCTCTCCAGCTGAGCTACGGGACGGAAGTGGAGGACGAGGGTGTCGAGCCCTCCAGGGCGATCTTGCAAGGATCACCTGCGCGCCGGCGCGTCCCCCGATGTGGTTGTGGTGCCCTCACCAGGATTCGAACCTGGACTGGACGCGTTCTGAGCGCGTTGCCTCTTCCGTTGGGCTACAAGGGCGAGCGGATCCGGGGAGTCGAACCCCGACTGTCATGGCCCTCAACCATGTGCCTCTACCAGTTGGGCCAGATCCGCTTCTTGTTCGACATTCAGTTGTGCCGCACCGACGGAAGGAGTCGAACCCTCGGGAAACGGGTTTGGAATCCGTTCCGCTTCCGAAGCTCGTCGGCATTCTCGGGCAGGACAAAACGCGGTGTTCCCAAAAAAATGGCCGCCAGGGGTTTTCCCTTGGCGGCTCCGAGGTCTTGACCTGCTACGAGGTCATGGCCTGGAACCCCACGCCAGCGCCAGCAGGCAACCGGCGAGGAAGGCGCGAATTCGCCATCCCGCGAGCTGAACCTTGGCAAGCATGTCATCCTCCGTTTGATCTCTGTCCGTCTTGCTGCGATCAAGTTAGGCGACCCGGACGAGCGGTCGCAACGCATTTATTGAACCAAAGAAAAACGGCGCGCACCCGGTGGATGCGCGCCGTTCCAAAGCTTGAGAACTCAGACGGTGAAGCCCAACGCGCGCAGCTGCTCGCGGCCGTCGTCGGTGATCTTCTCCGGGCCCCACGGCGGCATCCACACCCAGTTGATGCGGAAGTCGCTCACGAGACCGCCGCCCGCGCCGCCGGTCAGGGCGGCTCGGGTCTGGTCCTCGATGACGTCGGTCAGCGGGCAGGCCGCGGACGTCAGCGTCATGTCGATGGTGGCGACGTTCTCCTCGTCGACGCGGATGTCGTAGACGAGGCCCAGGTCGACGACGTTGATGCCGAGCTCGGGGTCGACGACGTCGCGCATCGCCTCTTCCACGTCGTCCAGTGCGGCGACGTCGGCCTTGGGCTCGAAGACCGGCATGCCCTCGGCTCCCCGGACGACCTCTTCAGAACCGGTGCTCATGCTGCTCCCTGGCTTCGTGCTACTGCGTCCTTGAACGCCATCCAGCCCAGCAGCGCGCACTTCACGCGTGCCGGGTACTTCGCGACGCCGGCGAAGGCGATGCCGTCCTCCAGGACGTCCTCGTCGGGCTCCACCTGGCCGCGGCCCTGCATCAGCTCGACGAACGCGTCCATCTTCTTGAACGCCTCGCCCACCGGCTTACCCACGACGAGGTCGGTCAACACCGACGTCGAGGCCTGGCTGATCGAGCAGCCCTGGCCGTCGTAGGAGACGTCCTGCACCACGTCGTCGACGACGTGCACGCGCAGCGTCACCTCGTCGCCGCAGGTCGGGTTGACCTGGAACGACTCCGCGTCGTACGGGTCGCGCAGGCCTCGGCCGTGCGGGTTCTTGTAGTGGTCCAGGATGATCTCCTGGTACATCTGCTGAAGCTGCATCTCAGGCCACCCCGAAGAACTTCTGCGCCTCGCGGACACCGCCTACCAGGGCGTCGACCTCGTCGAGCGTGTTGTACAGGTAGAACGACGCGCGGACGCTGGACTGGGCGTTCAGGCAGCGGTGCAGCGGCCACGCGCAGTGGTGACCGACGCGGACCGCGATGCCCAGGCTGTCGAGCACCTGGCCGGCGTCGTGCGGGTGGACGCCCTCGATCTCGAACGGCACGGCGCCGCCTCGGTCGACCGCGTCCTGCGGACCGATCAGCCGGACACCCTTGATGCCCGAAAGGCCTTCCAGCGCGGCAACGGTCAGTGCGTGCTCGTGCGCGTGGATGCGTTCCATGCCAACAACACTCAGGTAGTCCACCGCGGCACCCAGACCGACGGCCTGGGACGTCATCGGCGAACCGGCCTCGAACCGCTGCGGCGGCGGCGCGAACGTCGAGCCCTCCATCAACACCCGCTCGATCATCGAACCGCCGGTGATGAAGGGGGGCAACGCTTCCAGCAGCTCACGACGTCCGTAGAGGACACCGATGCCGGACGGGCCGAGCATCTTGTGGCCGGAGAACGACGCGAAGTCCACACCCAGCCGATGGAAGTCGACCGGGCCGTGCGGAACCGACTGGCACGCGTCCAGCACGGTCAGCGCGCCGACCTTCTGCGCGGCCGCGACGAGCACGTCGACCGGGTTGATCACGCCGGTCACGTTCGACTGGTGCGTGAACGCGACGACCTTGGTGCGCGGCGTGATCACACTGTCCACATCGGACAGGTCGAGGCGGCCGTCCGGGGTCAGCGTGAACCACTTCAGCGTCGCACCGGTGCGCTGCGCGAGCTGCTGCCACGGCACGAGGTTCGCGTGGTGCTCCATCTCGGTCACGACGATCTCGTCGCCGGCCCCGATCCGGAACCGCTCGGCCTCGGGACCCGAGGTGGCGGCGTTGCCCATCGCGTACGCCACGAGGTTGAAGCCCTCGGTGGCGTTCTTGGTGAACACCAGCTCGTCGAACGAGGCACCGACGAAGTCCGCGATGCGCTGGCGCGCACCCTCGTAGGCGTCGGTGGCTTCCTCGGCGAGCTGGTGGGCGCCCCTGTGCACAGCCGCGTTGTGCTGCTCCAGGAACGCCCGTTCCGCGTCCAGTACCTGCGTCGGGCGTTGCGAGGTGGCGCCGGAGTCCAGGTAGACCAGGCGCTTCCCGTCACGAACGGTGCGAGACAGGATCGGGAAGTCCGCTCGGAGAGCGGTCACGTCCAGTGGTGCTGCGGTGGTGGTCACAGCGCCTCCTCTCAACACCTGTAACGTCAGGAAAGGGCTGCGGCTTCCGACTTCCCGGTGTACTTCACGTAACCCTCGGACTCGAGCACGTCGGCGAGCTCCGGACCGCCGGACTCGACGATGCGGCCGTTCGCGAACACGTGCACGAAGTCGGGCGAGATGTACTTGAGGATCCGGGTGTAGTGCGTGATCAGCATGACGCCGACCTCGCCGTTCGCCTTGTAGCGGTTGACGCCCTCGGACACGACGCGCAGCGCGTCGACGTCCAGACCCGAGTCGGTCTCGTCGAGGATCGCGATCTTCGGCTGGAGCAGGCCCAGCTGCAGGATCTCGTGGCGCTTCTTCTCACCGCCGGAGAAGCCCTCGTTCACCGAACGCTCGGCGAACGCCGGGTCGATGTCGAGGTCGGCCATCGCGCCCTTGACCTCCTTCACCCAGTGGCGGAGGTTCGGGGCCTCACCGCGCACGGCGGTGGCGGCGGTGCGCAGGAAGTTCGACATCGAGACGCCGGGCACCTCGACCGGGTACTGCATGGCGAGGAACAGGCCCGCGCGGGCGCGCTCGTCGACGGACATCTCCAGGACGTCCTCGCCGTCGAGCGTGACCGAGCCCGAGGTGATCTCGTACTTCGGGTGACCGGCGATCGCGTACGACAGCGTGGACTTGCCGGACCCGTTGGGGCCCATGATGGCGTGGGTCTCGCCCGCCTTGATCGTCAGGTCGACGCCCTTGAGGATCTCCTTGGGGGCGTCCTCGCTGACGACCGAGACGTGCAGGTCCTTGATCTCAAGCGTGGCCATGACTACCTAAATCTCCTGGTGCTGAAGTCAGTTCGTGGTGACGGTGACATCGACGAAGACGTCTCCGTCACGGATGTCGACGGCGAAGACGTCGACCGGTTCGGTCGCGGGCAGCGAGTTGGGCTTGCCGGTCTCCAGGTCGAAGCACGACCCGTGCAACCAGCACTCGATCCCCTTGCGGGACACGTCGCCCTCGCTCAGCGAGACAGCGGCGTGCGAGCACTCGTCCGCGAGCGCGTGCACTCGCTCGCCGTTGCGCACCAACACGATCGAGGTGTCCTCGACCTCGGTGGCGAACGGCTTGCGGTCGTCCAGTTCGGACAGCGCACACACGCGAATCACGCCCCGACCGCCTCGAGCTCTGCCTCGATGGCGGCTTCGAGGCGCTCGCGCACCTCGGGCACGGCGATCTTCGCGATCAGCTCCTGGAAGAAGCCGCGCACGACGAGACGCCGTGCCTGATCCTCCGGGATGCCGCGCGCCTGCAGGTAGAACAGCTGCTCGTCGTCGAACCGGCCGGTGGCGCTGGCGTGGCCCGCGCCCTCGATCTCGCCGGTCTCGATCTCCAGGTTCGGCACCGAGTCGGCGCGCGCGCCGTCGGTGAGCACCAGGTTGCGGTTGAGCTCGAACGTCTCGGTGCCCTCGGCCGCCACGCGGATCAGCACGTCGCCGATCCACACGGTGTGCGCGCCCTCGCCCTGCAGCGCGCCCTTGTAGACCACGTTGCTGCGGCAGTTCGGCTGCGAGTGGTCGATGAACGGGCGGTGCTCCTGGTGCTGACCCGCGTCCGCGAAGTACAGGCCCAGCAGCTCGGCGTCGCCGCCCTTGCCCGCGTACTGCACGACCGGCGTGATGCGCACGGCGTCGCCGCCCAGCGTCACGACCGTGTGCTTGATCGACGCGTCACGGCCGAGCTTCACGTGGTGCTGCGAGACGTGCACGGCGTCGTCGGCCCAGTCGTGGACGGCGATCACCTGCAGGTGCGCGCCGTCCGCGACGAGGAACTCGACGTTCTCCGCGTACGCGCCGGAACCGCGGTAGTCCAGGACCACCGTGCCCTCGGCGAACTGCGCGGCCTTGACCAGCAGGTGACCGTAGGCGACCTGCTCGGCGCCCGCGCCCGTGATGGTCACGGTCGTGGGCTCGGACTTCGCGTCACCCGGCAGCGTCACGACGGTGGCGTTCTCGAAGGACGAGTACGCCTGCGCCGCGATGCGGTCACCGGGCACACCGGCCTTGCCGAGGCGTTCGTCGTCACGACCGACCGTCTCGACGGTGACACCGGCGGCGGCGTTCACCTCAACGGCAACCGAACCCGTTGCCGCAGCGCCGGAGTGCAGACCGGCCAGACGCTTGAGAGGCGTGAAGCGCCAGATCTCCTCACGGCCACCCGGCACCTCGAACGCGTTCACGTCGTAGGACGTGAAGTGCTCCGCGCGCGAGGCAACGGGAATGACAGCTCCGTGGGAGTGAGGTTGAGTCGACAGGGCGGCCATGTCAGCCGACGGCCCCTTCCATCTGCAGTTCGATCAGGCGGTTCAGTTCGAGGGCGTACTCCATGGGCAGCTCGCGCGCGATGGGCTCGACGAACCCGCGCACGATCATGGCCATGGCCTCGTCCTCGTTGAGGCCGCGCGACATCAGGTAGAACAGCTGGTCCTCGGAGACCTTCGAGACCGTGGCCTCGTGGCCCATCGCGACGTCGTCCTCGCGTACGTCGACGTACGGGTAGGTGTCCGACCGGCTGATCGTGTCGACCAGCAGCGCGTCGCACTTCACCGTCGACTTCGAGTGGTGCGCCCGCTTGTTGACCTGGACCAGGCCGCGGTAGGAGGTGCGGCCACCGCCGCGCGCCACCGACTTCGACACGATCGTCGAGGACGTGTGCGGCGCCAGGTGGACCATCTTCGCGCCGGCGTCCTGGTGCTGGCCCTCGCCCGCGAACGCGATCGAGAGGACCTCGCCCTTGGCGTGCTCGCCCATCAGGAAGACGGCCGGGTACTTCATGGTCACCTTGGAACCGATGTTGCCGTCGATCCACTCCATGGTCGCGCCCTCTTCGGCCTTGGCGCGCTTGGTGACCAGGTTGTAGACGTTGTTCGACCAGTTCTGGATCGTCGTGTAGCGGCAGCGGCCGCCCTTCTTCACGATGATCTCGACGACGGCCGAGTGCAGCGAGTCGGACGAGTAGATCGGCGCGGTGCAGCCCTCGACGTAGTGCACGTACGCACCCTCGTCGACGATGATCAGCGTGCGCTCGAACTGGCCCATGTTCTCGGTGTTGATCCGGAAGTAGGCCTGCAGCGGGATCTCGACGTGCACGCCCTTCGGCACGTAGATGAACGAGCCGCCGGACCACACGGCCGTGTTCAGCGCGGCGAACTTGTTGTCGCCGGACGGGATCACCGAGCCGAAGTACTCGCGGAAC
>Ga0207692_10000393_pt1 | contig 15118 bp, 18 predicted proteins | sample LARL52metaG_FD_184345 | JGI IMG/M metagenome (GOLD analysis project Ga0207692, IMG submission 184345) | Corn, switchgrass and miscanthus rhizosphere microbial communities from Kellogg Biological Station, Michigan, USA - LAR L5-2 metaG... | ecosystem: Host-associated > Plants > Roots >...
GTGGACGATCGGCAGCGCGGCCCCGCGCCACCGCGTCAGCCCACGCCCCACCGCTTCACCGATCGCGCCCACCACTCACCCCGACCTGGCTCGTCCGTCTCTGCCGCCGCCAGTCTTGGTCCCGGGGCCATCAGGCACAACCGGTTCGTGGTCCAGGCGGCACCGTCGTGGGGGCGCGCCTACCTCAGACCAGTCCCAGCGCGGCCGGGGCCTTGGGGTCGGAGTCGGCGAGGAACGTGCTGCAGCGCTCCCACTCCTCGTCCTCGCCGATCTCCCGGGCGGCACGGGCGAGTGCGCCCAGCGCGCGCAGGAAGCCCTGGTTCGGCCGGTGGTCCCACGGCACCGGGCCGAAGCCCTTCCAGCCGGAACGGCGCAGCTGGTCGAGGCCGCGGTGGTAACCGGTGCGGGCGTAGGCGTAGGCGGCGACGGGGTCGCCGGCGTGCAGCGCCCGTTCGGCCAGCAGGGCCCACGCCTCGGAGAAGTCCGGGTAGGCCCGCACGATCTTGGCGGGGTCGGTGCCGCCGTCCGCGGCGGCCTGCGCCTCAGGGCGGTCGGGAAGGCGGGTCGGCTCGGGCCCGAGGAGGTTCTCAACCATGCGGCCCATCGTGCCGCACGGACGGTCGCTAGGAGATGAACACCCTCATGACAGCGGCCACAACGGCCAGCATCAGAGCGGTCACGAGCACGCCGGCGATGATCTTGTTGTTCATGGCCTGGCATGGTTCCCCGCTACGCCGAACAGATCAACGCCGTTCACCCCATCGTGCACACGAATGGGAAACATCAGGGTAAAACCAGGGTGGTTTCGCCTTCCTGGACCCCGGACGTGCGCTCATGATGTTCGGATGATTCAGGGGGTAAGGCAGTTCCGGGACCAGTACTGGGAGCGTGGCGCGCCGGGCAGGGAGACACCGGCGGTGCTGACCAGGCAGCTCTACCGGCTGTGGCTGGCCGGTCTGGTCCTCAAGCTTCTCGGGTCGTCGTGGGACGTCTCGTGGCACTTCAAGTGGCTGCGCGACGACCTGGCGCCGCCGCATCTGATCAACACGGTCGGCACGGTGATCGTGGTCGGGCTGACGCTGTTCCACACGTTCACCGGCTACGGCGCGGACAAGGCGGCCCTGCGGCTGATGCAGGTCGGGTGCGGGATCTTCCTCGTCGCCCTGCCGATCGACGTCATCAACCACCGGATCAACGGGCTCGACATCACGTCGTGGAGCGGCTCGCACGCGCTGCTCTACCTCGGCACGGCGGTCATGCTGGCCGGTGCGATCCGCGGCTGGATGAAGTACTTCCCGGACGGCACCATGCGGACGTTCGGGCTCGTGGCGCTGTGGTTCTTCTTCCTGGAGAACGTCTGGTTCCCCAACCAGCACCAGGAGTACGGCGTGCGCGCGTTGCAGGCCTACGACAGCGGCAGGCCCGAGGCCGAGCCGATCCTGCTGCAGTTCGCCGCCGACCAGCTGGGTGTGCCGATCGGACGCGAGGCGGTCGTGCACTTCGCGCTGCCGATCGCGGACTGGGTCTACCCGGTGTGGGGACTGGTCGCGGCGGCCATCGTGCTGGTGATCGCGCGCAGGACGATCGACCGGCCGTGGGCGGCCACCGCCGTCGCGGGCGGTTACGTGGCGTACCGGTGCCTGATCTGGCCGGTGCTCGCGGGCATCGACTTCCCGAAGTCCGCCGTGCCGTTGTTCCTGATCTTCGTCGGGCTCGCGATCGACGCGGCGCACTTGGTCAAGATGCCCACACCGGCCGCGGCCGTGCTGGGGTCGGCGGCCGTCACGACGGTCGGCTACGTCGGCATCTGGTTCCAGCAGGAGTACCTGTGGGGCCCGCCGATCGCGTTCGCGTCGGCGGCGGTCACGGCCGTCCTGCTCGCGGTCCTCTGGACGTTCGGCGACATGGCCGTCCACCGCCCGGAAGCCCAGCTGCTCGCCGCCCGCCTCAAGCTCAGCTGAAACGCACGCGGGGAGCTTTCGTGCGCTTGTGGCGTACGAAAGCTCCCCGCGTGCGGTCGGAAATCAGCCCGCGATCATGCGGCCCGACGACTTGAGGTGCTCGCACGCCTGCGCGATGCGGGCGGCCATGGCCTGCTCAGCGGCCTTGAGGTAGCTGCGCGGGTCGTAGGCCTTCTTGTTGCCGACCTCGCCGTCGACCTTCAGCACACCGTCGTAGTTGGCGAACATGTGCGCCGCGATCGGGCGGGTGAAGGCGTACTGCGTGTCCGTGTCGATGTTCATCTTGATGACGCCGTACGACACGGCCTCGTGGATCTCCTCCAGCAGCGAGCCGGAGCCGCCGTGGAAGACGAGGTCGAACGGCTTCGAGCCGGCCGGCAGGCCCAGCTTCTCCGCCGCCACGTCCTGGCCCTGCTTGAGGATCTCCGGACGCAGCTTGACGTTGCCCGGCTTGTACACGCCGTGCACGTTGCCGAACGTCGCGGCGAGCAGGTAACGGCCCTTCTCACCGGCGCCGAGCGCGTCGACGGTCTTCAGGTAGTCCTCTGGCGTCGTGTAGAGCTTGTCGTTGATCTCGTTGTCGACGCCGTCCTCCTCGCCGCCCACGACGCCGACCTCGATCTCGAGGACGATCTTCGCCTTGGCGGAGAGGTCGAGCAGCTCGCTCGCGATCTGGAGGTTCTCCTCCAGCGGCACGGCCGAGCCGTCCCACATGTGCGACTGGAAGAGCGGGTTGCCGCCCTTGTCCACCCGCTCCTGGCTGATCGCGATGAGCGGACGCACGTACCCGTCGAGCTTGTCCTTCGGGCAGTGGTCGGTGTGCAGCGCGATGTTCACCGGGTACTTGGCGGCGACCACGTGCGCGAACTCCGCGAGCGCCACAGCGCCGGTCACCATGTCCTTGACCTTGGTGCCCGAGGCGAACTCGGCACCACCGGTCGAGATCTGGATGATGCCGTCGCTCTCGGCTTCAGCGAATCCGCGCAGAGCCGCGTTGAGAGTCTCCGACGAAGTGACGTTGATCGCGGGATAGGCGAACTCGTTCGCCTTGGCCCGGTCCAGCATCTCCGCGTAGACCTCGGGGGTTGCGATGGGCATCGGTCGTCCTCCTCAGGTGCCCTGAACGCCGTGTCAAACGCATCCTACGAGGGTGTGTCACGAGACCAACGCGGCGGCCAATTCGGCGTAGTGCCTGTTCTGTGGCTACTCGCCGGTACGGGCATAGTGGGAGACATGGCTACCGCCCGGTGGAACAACAAGATCATCGCGTCGAGCGACGACACGGTGGTCGTCGAAGGCAACCACTACTTCCCGCTGGAGTCCGTCGACCAGAGCGTCCTCAAGCCGTCGGACCACACCTCGATCTGCCCATGGAAGGGCACGGCGAACTACTACTCGTTGCAGGTGGACGGCTCCGAGAACACCGACGCGGCCTGGTACTACGCCGAGCCGAAGGAGGCCGCGGCGCAGATCAAGGGCCGCGTGGCGTTCTGGAAGGGCGTCGAGATCAGCGCTTGAGCCCCAGCGCCGCGGCCAGTTCGGCGAAGTGCCCGTTCAACGACTGGATGGCCACGTGGTCGGCGCCCGCGTCGAGGTGCGCGTGCAACTGCGCGGCCACTTGGTCGGGGTTTCCGTGCGCGACCAGCGCGTCGACCAGGCGGTCCGAGCCGTTGTCCGCGAGGTCGTCCTCGGTGAAACCCCAGCGCAGCCAGCTGCTCGTGTAGTTGGTGAGCGTGAAGTAGTACGCCAGCCGCTCCCGCGCGACGGCCCGCGCCGTCTCCGGGTCCGGCTCCACGACGACGGTGACCTCCGGCGCGAGGAGCTTGTCGCCGAGCACCTCGCGTGCCTGCGCGGTGTGCTCCACCGGCACCAGGTACGGGTGGGCGCCGGCGGTGCGGTCGGCGGCGAGCTTCAGCACCTTGGGGCCGAGCGCGGCCAGCACCACCTGTTCCGCGGGCACGTCGAGCCGGTCCAGGTAGGACACCAGCTTCGGGTACGGCTTCTCGTAGGCCTGGTCGATCTGCTTGTGGCCGACGCCGACGCCGAGCACCAGCCGGTCGCCGCCGATCCGGTGGAACGAGCGGGAGACGTCCTCCGGCTCGGTCTGCCAGACGTTGATGATGCCGGTCGCGATGGTCATGGAGGTCGTGGCGCCCAGCAGCCGCTCGGGCAGCTCCAGGTCCGACTCCGGCGAGCTGCCGAGCCAGAACGTCCCGAACCCGAGTGCCTCCAGTTCGGCCACCCCGTCGATCCGGTCGGCCCACTCGTACCGCGAACCCCAGACGCCGAACTTCCCAAGATCGCTCATGTCCCCCTCAACACGGAGTAGGTTCGAAATATGTCGAACTTGAGCACCTCAGACCTGAACGTGTCCCGCCTTTGCTTGGGCGGCAACGTCTTCGGCTGGACCGCCGACGAGGAATCCTCGTTCGCCGTGCTCGACGCGTACACCGCCGCCGGCGGGAACTTCGTCGACACCGCGGACGTGTACTCGGCCTGGGCGGACGGCAACTCCGGCGGTGAGTCGGAAACGATCATCGGCAGGTGGCTGGCCAAGCGCGCCGACCGCGACGAGATCGTGGTGGCCACGAAGGTCGGCATGCTCGCCGGGTTCGACAACCAGAAGCGCGACACGATCCTGACCAGTGCCGAACGCTCGTTGAAGCGCCTCGGCGCCGACCACATCGACCTCTACTACGTCCACCGCGACGACCCGAACACGCCGCTTGAGGAGACGCTGGCCGCGTACGACCAGCTCGTCCGCGACGGCAAGGTGCGGTACGTCGCCGCGTCCAACTTCTCCGCCGAACGGCTGGCGCAGGCGCTCGCGATCCAGGAGCGCGAGGGCTTCGCAAAGTTCGTGGCGCTGCAGCCCGAGTACAACCTGGTGAGCCGCTCGCAGTTCGAGGGCGGACTGCAGCGCGTCGTCGCCGAGAACGGTCTCGCGACCGTGCCGTACTTCTCGCTGGCCAAGGGGTTCCTCACCGGCAAGTACCGGCCTGGCGTCGAGGTGGACAGCCCTCGGGCGGGCGCCGCTTCCCAGTACCTCGACGAGCACGGCCTGCAGGTCCTAGAAGTGCTCGACGAACTGGCCGAGACGCACTCGACCTCGGTCGCGGCGGTCGCGCTGGCGTGGCTCGCGCAGCAGCCCACGGTGGCCGCGCCGATCGCGTCCGCCCGGACGTTGGAGCAGCTCGGCGACCTCCTGCCGGTGCTGAGCCTCGAACTGACCCAGGCCGAGGTGGACCGCCTCAGCGCAATTTAACTTGCCAGTAGCTTACTCGGAGTAGGTTGCGTTACCGTGGCGGACATGGACGTCACGGGCAAGGTGGTACTGATCACCGGCGCGGCCAGGGGCATCGGCGCCGAGGTGGCGAGGCAACTGGCCGCGCGCGGGGCTCGTCTCGCGCTCGTCGGGCTCGAGAAGGCCCAGCTCGAAGAGGTCGCACGGCAGACCGGCGGCAAGGCGTGGGAAGCCGACGTCACCGACTGGGACGCGCTCGAACGCGTCACGAACGAGGCCGCCGAGCACTTCGGCGGCATCGACGTCGTCATCGCGAACGCGGGCATCGCGGCCACCGGGTTCGTGCGTTCGATGGACCCCAAGGCGTTCGAACGGGTCATCGAGGTCAATCTGCTCGGTGTGTGGCGCACGGTCCGCACGGCACTGCCGCACCTGATCCGCAGCCGCGGCTACTGCCTGGTCGTGTCGTCGCTGGCCGCGATCGTGCACATCCCCGGCAACGCGGCCTACTCGGCGGCCAAGGCGGGCTGCGAGGCGTTCGCGGACAGCCTGCGGGCCGAGGTCCGGCACCTGGGCGTGGACGTCGGCACGGCGTACTTCTCGTGGATCGCCACGGACATGGTCGACAGCGCCGACGAGCACCCGGTGTTCGGCAAGCTCCGCAAGGGCATGCCGGGCCTGGCCGGCAAGAAGTACCCGGTCCGCGACGTCGGGAAGGCCGTGGTCGGGGGTGTGCGGAAACGAGCGAAGGCGGTCCACGTCCCCGGCTGGGTGGGCGCGCTGAAGTACTTCCGCGCGTTCACGCCGATGGTCGTGGACCGCCAAGCGGTCGAGGAGGTGGCCGACGCGGACCGGCGGATGGCCGCTTCGGACACATCAGGTCTGGTCGGTCCAGGTGGGCAGGCCGCTAGTCGGTGAGCCAGCCGCCGAGCAACGCGTTCCAGACGCGGATCTCCCACTTGGTGATCACGTTCGCCGGTGTGTACGGGTCGGCGGAGATGATCTCCTTCAACGTCGTCTCGTCCGGTGCGTCGTAGATGATCAACGCGCCGGTGTCGTCGGCGTACGGACCTGCGGCGAGGACCACGCCCTTCTCGGCGAGGGAGGCGATGTACTCGCGGTGTGCCGGGCGCACCGCGAGACGCTTCTCGCGATCGGGACCGAACACCAATTCGACTGCAAAGCGGGCCATGCGACCACCGTAGCGACGGTGACCGGTACCGTCCTACCTTGTGGTTGGCGACGAAACCCCGCGCACCGTGCAGGACACCCTGACCAACCTGCGGATCCAGGACGGCGTCGCAGGACCTCCCACAGGGCCACTCACGCTCGAAGACCTGTACAAGCAGCACCGCATGCGCCTCATCAGGCTCGCGCTGCTGCTGGTGGACGAGCCCGCGACGGCAGAGGACGTGGTGCAGGAGGCCTTCACGGGCCTGCACCGCAACTGGAAGGGCCTGCGCGACGCGCAGGCTGCCGTGGGCTACCTCCGCACGGCCGTGGTCAACGGTTCGCGCAGCGTGCTGCGTCGGCGCAAGACCGCCCGCGACTACACCCCGCCGCACGTGGCGAACGCGCGGTCGGCCGAGTCGCTCGCGATGCTGACGGCGGAGCACCAGGCCGTGGTCAAGGCCCTGCAGCAGTTGCCGCCGCGTCAGCGCGAGGTGCTCGTGCTGCGCTACTACGGCGACCTGTCGGAGGCCGAGATCGCCGAGGCGACCGGCATCTCGAAGGGCACCGTGAAGTCGACGGCCTCGCGTGCGCTGGACGCCCTGCAGAAGATCATGGCGGGCTGACGAAAGCCGTTCTGCCCGGTGAGAGCGGTCTCACCGGGCAGGAACACGCCCCCAATCCGGCACTTGGTATAGACCAATAGGGCCTCGATGCCGCAGGATCAGTCCTCGTGGCACGCAGACACGTGGTCGCCGTCGACATCGGCGGCACCGAAACCAAGGCGGCGCTGGTCGCCGGCACCCCGGACGCGGTGGCGGCGCAGCAGCACGCCCGCCGGCCGACTCCCGGCGAGCTGGAGCCCCTCCTGGCCGTGATCGCCGAGCTGGTCGACGAGCTCGGACGGGCCTGCGAGCACGAGATCGACGCCGTGGGGATCGTGGCGCCGGGCATCGTCGACGAGGCCAACGGCATCGGCGTGTACACGACCAACCTGCCGTGGAACCGGTTCCCGTTCAGCGCGGTCCTCACCGAACGACTGGGCGTCCCCGTCGCGTTCGGGCACGACGTGCGCGCCGCCGGACTCGCCGAGTGCCGGATGGGTGCCGCGAAGGACCTGCGCAACGCGGTGATCATGCCGATCGGCACCGGGATCGCCGGCGCGCTGCTGCTCGACGGGAAGATCTTCAGCGGCGACGGCTACGCGGGTGAGATCGGACATGTGAACGTCGGCCACGGCGTGCCCTGCGCGTGTGGCCAGATCGGCTGCGTGGAGACGGTGGCGTCCTCCGCGGCGATCGCCCGCCGGTACACCGCACGTACCGGCACCCCCGTCAACGGCGCCGCCGATGTCGCCAGAAGGGTGAAAGACGGGGAGCAGGACGCCGTCGCCGTGTGGCATGAGGCCGTGGACGCGCTCGCCAGGGGGATCCTGGTGCTGGCCACGCTGCTCGGCCCGGAAGCCGTGGTGCTCGGCGGCGGGCTCGCGCTCGCCGGGGACCTGCTGGTGGAGCCGTTGCGGGAAAGGCTGGACGGCCTGATCGCCTTCCAGCGCCGACCGGAGCTGCGGCTCGCGGCGCTCGGCGACGAGGCGGGCTTCCTCGGCGCGGCGCTGCTGGCCATCGACATGCTGGAGGCGTCATGAGCACGTGGGGTGGACCTGTCGACGTGACCCTGGCAGGTGGCCGGGTCGTCACGCCGGACGGGGTGCTCGAGAACGGGTGGGTCAGCGTCCGGGACGGCCGGATCGCCGCGGTCGGCGAGGGTGCCGCGCCCGAGGGACCGACGACGGACGTGGGTGGCGGCACGATCGTGCCGGGGTTCGTCGACATCCACTGCCACGGTGGCGGCGGTGACGCGTTCACCAGCAGCGACCCGGCGAAGGTCCGCAAGGCCGCGGCCGCGCACCGCAGGCACGGCACCACGACGTTGCTGGCCTCGCTGGTCTCCCGGCCGGTGCCGGAACTGGCCGACCAGGTCTCCGCGCTGGCCGAGCTCGTCCAGGAGGGTGTCGTCGCGGGCATCCACCTCGAAGGTCCCTTCCTAAGTGCGGCGCGGTGCGGCGCACACGACCCGGCGATCCTGTGCCCGCCGGAGCAGACCGCGGTGACGAAGCTCCTCGACGCGGGCAAGGGCACCGTCCGGATGATCACGATCGCCCCCGAGCTGGAAGGCGCGGTCGTCGCCGTCCGCCAGCTCGTGGACTCGGGCGTCATCGCGGCCATCGGCCACACCGACGCGACGGAGGCGCAGGTCCGCCCGGCCGTCGACGCGGGCGCTTCGGTGGCGACGCACCTGTTCAACGGCATGCGCCCGCTGCACCACCGCGAACCGGGCCCGATCGGCGCGCTGCTGGACGACGAACGCGTGACCGTCGAGCTCATCTGCGACCTCGTGCACCTGCACCCGACCGCGGTCCGCCTGGCCGCGCGGCACGCGGGCCTCAAGCGCACGGTCCTCATCACCGACGCGATCGCGGCCGCCGGGGTGGGTGACGGCGTCTACGACGTCGGCGGCCTCGAAGTGCGCGTGGTCGACGGCGTGCCGACGCTGGCGGGCGGTGCCGCGCTGGCCGGCAGCACGCTGACCATGGACATGGCCTTCCGCAACGCCGTCAACTCCTGCGGCCTGTCGCTCGTGGAGGCCGCGTACGCCGCCTCGACCCGCGGTGCGGAGCTGCTCGGCCTGGACACGGGCAAGCTGCAGCCGGGCTGCACGGCCGACATCGTGGTGCTCGATGCAGAATTGAGGCCGAGGGACGTGATGAGCAAGGGCGAGTGGGTCAAGGACCAGGTGGATGGCTGAAGATCCGGAACGGCTGGTGACCGACGCGTTGCGCGCGCAGGCGACCAGCACGAATGCCGGATTTGCCGTACCTGTCCCGATTTCCGAGGAACGTCCGGCACCCATGTCCGCGTGGCTGGTCCTGGGCCTGGCGCTGCTGTTGGGCCTGGCAGCGGGCACGGTAGCCGCAGTGATCACGCTCAGCTGACATGTACCGTTGAGGCCGTGACGATTGCATTGGGCCCTGACTGGCTGGACCCCGAGAAACTGCTGACGATGCTCGGCCCGTGGATGCTCGTCGGGCTCTGCCTGATCATCTTCGCCGAGTGCGGGCTGCTGGTCGGGTTCTTCCTGCCGGGCGACTCGCTGCTGTTCACGGCAGGTCTCTTCGTCGCGGCGGGCCACATCTCGACGCCGCTCTGGCTCGTCTGCGCGCTGCTGACGGTGTGCGCGTTCGTCGGCAACGTCTGCGGTTACTACATCGGCCGCAAAGCAGGTCCGGCGCTGTTCAACAAGCCGGAGTCGAAGATCTTCAAGAAGGAGTACGTCGACAAGACGCAGGAGTTCTTCGACAAGTACGGCCCGCGTGCCATCGTCCTCGCGCGGTTCGTGCCGATCGTCCGCACGTTCATCACCGCCATGGCCGGCGTCGGCCGCATGGACCCGAAGAGGTACTTCACCTACTCCGCGATCGGTGGCGTGGCGTGGGCGGCGGGGCTGACCGTGCTGGGCTACTTCCTCGGCCAGGTCGAGTTCATCCGCAAGAACCTGGAGATCACGCTCATCGCGATCGTGCTGATCTCGGTCGTGCCGATCATCTTCGAGGTGATCAAGGCGCGCAGGGAGAAGAAGTCGCTGCTGGAGGAAGAGGCGGACGACATCACGCAGGTCATGGAGGTCCAGCTCCAGGACGACTCGACGCAGATCATCCCGCGCGTCGAGCGCTGAGCCGGACTCCTAGAGGCTGAACATCGAGCCGGGGTTGAAGAGGTTCTCCGGGTCCAGCGCGCGTTTGAGGTCGCGGTGCACCCGGAGCCCGACCGGTCCGATCTCCTTGGCGAGCCACTCGCGCTTGATCTTGCCGATGCCGTGCTCACCGGTGACCGTGCCGCCCAGCGCGAGCCCGACCGCCAGGATGTCGTCGAACGCCTTCTGCGCGCGGGCGAACTCGTCCTCGGACGCGGGGTCGTAGACGATCGTCGGGTGCATGTTGCCGTCGCCCGCGTGGCCCACGACGGCGATCTTGAGGTCGACCTCTTTGGAGATGTCCTCGCAGCCCTGGATCAACTCGGCGATGCGGGTGCGCGGCACGCACACGTCGTCGGTGAGCCACGAGCCGTAGACCTCCAACGCGGTCAGCACGGCCCGGCGCGCGGTCAGCAGGTCGCGGCCCTCGTTGATGTCGTGCGTCGCGTACACGAGGTCGGCTTCCGAGCAGATGGCCTCGATCTGCCGCAACTCGTGCCGGGCCTGCTCGCCGCCCGCGTCGGACTGGCAGATCAGCAGCGCCGCGCAGCCGGGGCCCGCACCGAGCTCGGTCCGCAGGTACTGCTCCACGGCCTCGATCGAGGTGCGGTCCATGATCTCCATCAACGACGGCACCAGGCCCTCGCGGACGATCCGGCTGACCGCGGCACCGGCGGTCGCGGTGCTGCCGAACGCGGCGACCAGCGTGGCAGGGGCCTGCGGGAGGGGCTTCAACGCGAGCGTGGCCCTGGTGATCACGCCCAGGGTGCCCTCCGAGCCGATGAAGAGCTTCGTCAGGTCGTAGCCCGCGACACCCTTGACCGTGCGGCGGCCGGTCCGCAGCACCTCGCCGTCGGCCAGCACCACCTCCAGGCCCAGCACCGAGTCGGTGGTCACGCCGTACTTCACGCAGCACAGGCCACCGGCGTTGGTGGACAGGTTGCCGCCGATCGTGCACCAGTCGTAGCTGCTCGGGTCCGGCGGGTAGAACAGGCCGTTCTTCTCGACGGCACCGCGCAGGTCGAGGTTGACCACGCCGGGCTCGACGACGGCCAGGCGGTTGTCGGCGTCGATCTCGACGATGGCGTCCATCTTGGTCGTGACGAGGACGACGCAGCCGTCGATGGCGTTCGCCGCACCGGAAAGGCCGCTGCCCGCTCCACGAGGGACGATGGGGACGCGGTGCCGGGCGCAGGCGCGCACGACCGCCTGCACCTGCTCGGTGTTCAGCGGGAACACCACTGCCAACGGGCTGCCGTGCGGAGCCAACGGCATCATGTCGCGCTGGTAACTCGCCGTGACATCAGCGTCGGTCAGCACACCGGAGTCACCCAGTGCGGTGCGGAGTTCCGCGAGCAACGTCTCCATGCTCACCACGCTAGTCCGGTTCGACTGGTTCACTCGACAGTGAGATCAAGTGAGATCAACGGAACGGAGTTCACGTGGTGACCGAGTGTGCTCAATCCAGATTTAGTCATCCCGTTAGGCCGATGTCGCCGTGCCACCGCGCGACCACGACGTAGGCTGGTTAACCGTGGCGCATGCTTTCGCCTCGCTGGAGACAGCCGGTCCGGTGGCCGTGTGGCTCATCGTGCTGAGCTTCATCTTCTTCGAGTGCGCTTTCATCTTCGGGCTCTTCCTGCCCGGTGACTCGCTGCTGTTCGCCGCCGGCGTGGTGCTGGCGCAGCACAACAGCGAGCTGTCGGCGTGGGCTCTGTCCGGTGTGGCCCTGATCGTCGCCGTCGTCGGCAACCAGGTCGGGTACTTCATCGGCAGAGGTACGGGCACCCGCGTGCTCGCCCGCAAGGGCGGCAAGGTGCTGAACCGGCACAACCTCAAACGCGCGGGCGACTTCCTCGACCGGCGCGGGTTCTGGGCCGTCGTGCTGGCCCGCTGGATCCCGTGGATCCGCACGCTGGCGCCGATGATCGCCGGTGCCGCGCGGATGGACCTCCGCCGCTTCACGCTCGCCACCGCCATCGGAGCCGTCGCGTGGGTGCCGACGCTGGTGCTCGCCGGCTACTACGGCGCGGGCATCCTGCAGGAGCTGCCGTGGCTGGAGACCGCCGCGGTGATCGTCAGCATCGCGTTCTTCCTCGGCGGCACCGGGTGGGGCCTCTGGCGCTACCGGCAGGAGATGCGCAAGCCGATCGACGACGACGCCGACCTAGAGCACCTCAGTGATCAGCAGGTCCGCTGAGCTCTTCGACGAGTTGACCATCAACGCGTTGACGTGGTCCGTGCCGTGGAGCACCCGTTCCTGAGCCTCCGACAGGGTGCGGCCGTACCGCAGATGGCGGTCGATCAGCCGTTGCACGCGCACGTCCTCGTCGATGTGCAGGAACCACGCCTCGTCCAGGACGATCCGGACGCGCTTCCACTTGTCGTAGTTGAGCAGCAGGTAGTTGCCCTCGGTCACGACCAGCGGGACGTCCGGGTGCACCGGCACCGCGCACGCGATCGGTTCCTCGATCTCGCGGCGGAACTCCGGCGCGTAGATCATGTCCGGCCCGCACGCCTTGATCCGGCCGAGCAGGTCGACGTAGCCGGGGATGTCGAACGTGTCCGGCGCGCCCTTGCGCTCGACCAGCCGCAGCCGTTCCAGCTCGCTCTGGGCGAGGTGGAAGCCGTCCATCTCGACGAGCACCGCCTGGCCGTCGAGCGCCTCGACGAGCCGGCGTGCGAGTGTCGACTTGCCGGAACCGGGTGCCCCACCGATCCCGAGGATCTTGCGCTCGCCCAGATCGGTGAGCGCTCGGGCCCGCTCTAGCAGCTCCTCGAACCTGACCTGCTGTCCTGCCACCGTGCCAGCCTCTCAACCCAGTCCCCGACCGCACCGACCCGGACGGCCGCCGCCTCCGACGCGAAGCCGATGGCGGCCACCGGATCCGCTCCTGACGCCAGCGCGTAGGTATACGCGCCGTGCCAGACGTCACCGGCACCGTTCGTGTCCTTCACCTCCACCACCGGCACGGGCACCTCGCCGGACGAGCCGTTCCGCGACCAGGTCACCGGCTTCGCACCGTGCGTGCGAATGACCAGCGGCACTCCGTACGAGTGCACCTCGGCCTCGGACCGCTCGAAACCCGAACTGCAGGCAGCCACGTCCACCAGCGGCAACAGGTGATCGAGGACAGGTTTCCAGCTACCGGCGTCGAGCACCACAGGCAATCCGAGAGCTTTCGCCTGTTGGGCGACGGGGATCACCAGGCCGTCATGGTGTCCGTCCAAGAGCACGACGTCCGCGACCGCGAGCAGACCGGACAAGTCGGGCGCCGTGACGGGCACCGACGCGTTGCGGGAAACGACCGTGCGCTCCCCATCTGCGGTTCTGACGACGACCATGCTCACGGGCGTCGTCGCGGCCACGGCCGTCACTTGGACCGGGGCCAAGGACGCCCGCACGAATTCACCCAGTGCGTCGGCACCCAACGCGGTGAGCAGTGACGATTTCCCCCCGAGTGCCGCAACGGCACGGGCCGCGTTGGCCGCCGGACCTCCGGGTGAGAGCTGCGCGTCGAGCGAGCGGATCTTCTGCCCCGGTTCCGGGAAGGCGTCCACCCGTTGAGTCACGTCGAGAGTTGTGAGCCCGACACACAGCACGGCTGCCATCTGGGCTTCCTCCAAACGGGTAAGGTCCCGGCCATGGTCACCATGCGGGATGTCGCGGCTCTCGCGGGGGTCTCCATCACCACGGTGTCACACGTGATCAACGAGACCAGGCCGGTCGCGGAGGACACGCGTGAGCGCGTGCAGAAGGCGATCGACGAAACCGGGTACACGGGCGACGCCATCGCGAGATCGCTGGTCATGGGCGGCACGAAGTCGCTGGGCCTCGCGGTGTCGCTGGTCTCGCACCCGTACTTCGCCGAGCTGATCGCCGCCATCGAGTCCGAGGCGACTCGCAACGGCTACTCGCTCGTGCTGATCGACACGCGGGACACCCCCGAATCCGAACAGACCGCGGTCAGGATGCTGCGCTCGAGACGGGTCGACGGACTGCTGCTGACACCGTCGGCGGGCGGCGGCAGCCTCGTGCTGCCGGAGCTCAAGAGACTCAGCATCCCCACCGTGCTGGTGGACCGGCTGACCGTGGCCAAGGACATCGACCAGGTCGGGCCGGAGAACGTCCAGGCCACCTCGGGTCTGGTGCGCCACCTCGCGGAACTGGGGCACCGCAGGATCGGCATCGTCTGCGGCAAGGCGGGCGTGGCGACGACCGAGGAACGCATCCTCGGCTACCGGCTCGGTCTCGGCCGCGCGGGCCTGAAGTGGGACGAGGCGATGGTGTCGCAGAGCGGCTGGCTCGCGCCGCTGCTCGACCAGGACGACCCGGCGACCGCCGTCGTGGCGGCCGATCACCTGGTCACGGTCGGCATGCTGCACGAGATGCGCGCCCGCGGCCTGAAGCTCGGCACGGACCTGGCCGTCGTGTCCTACGACGAGGTCGAGTGGGCGACGTTGATCGACCCGCCGCTCACCACGCTGGCCCAGCCGGTCGAGGAGATCGGCAGGACCGCGGTGAAGCTGCTGCTCTCCCGCATCGCCGACCCCGAGCGGCCGCCGGAGACCATCCGGCTCGCGCCCTCGCTGATGCACCGGCAGTCCTGCGGATGCTGATCCCCGGCCTCGTCTCGGTGACGTTCCGGCAGCTGACGGTCTCCGAGATCGGGGACCTGGCGACGGAGTGCGGGCTGCAGGCCGTGGAGTGGGGCGGTGACGTGCACGTGCCGCCCGGTGACTTCGCGGCGGCACGGCGTGCGCTGGACACCGGGCTGAAGGTCGCCGCGTACGGGTCCTACTACCGCGCGGGTGTCACGGATCGGTCCGAACTGGCGGCGATCCTGGAGACCGCGGCCGAGCTGGACGCGCCGCTGGTGCGGGTCTGGGCCGGCACGTCCGGCTCGGCCGAGTGCCCCGACCGCGGGCCGGTGGTCGAGGCGTTGCGGCACGCCGTCGAGCACGCCGAGGCGATGGGTACGCGGATCGCGTT
>Ga0207692_10000394_pt1 | contig 15111 bp, 25 predicted proteins | sample LARL52metaG_FD_184345 | JGI IMG/M metagenome (GOLD analysis project Ga0207692, IMG submission 184345) | Corn, switchgrass and miscanthus rhizosphere microbial communities from Kellogg Biological Station, Michigan, USA - LAR L5-2 metaG... | ecosystem: Host-associated > Plants > Roots >...
CAGCTGGCGCGGCGCGGTGATCGGCGCCGAGGTCTTCGTCCTGGCGCTCACGGCCGTGCTGATCGCCGCGCTCGCCCCGTGGTGGGCATGGCTGGTCGTCGCCGCCGCGGCGATGCCGCCGCTCGCCCGCCACGGGCACCCCGCGCACCGGCCGATCGTTCAGTCGGCGGTGACGACGCCGCTGGTGCGGAAGATCTCCACCGACGCGATTATCCGCGCGTACGAGGCGGCCGGGCTGTGCTCCACCGACCCGAAGAAGCCGGCCGATCACCTCGGGTTCGGGTCCACCATGTCCCGTGACGCGCTCGGCAAGGGGTCGCAGGTCGTTGTGTACCTGCCCTACGGCGGGACGTTCGCCGCGGTGCTGAACGCCAAGACCAAGATCGCGTCCGGGCTCGACGTTGCCGAGTCGCAGGTCTATTTCGAGCGTGACAAGAAGTCCGAGCGGCGCCACACGCTCATCGTGCTCGATGAGGACCCGCTGGCCACACCCGCAGGCCGGACGCCGCTGCTCGACTGCAAGCAGCGGTCCATCTGGGGCAAGTTCCCGTTCGGGCTCGACCAGTTCGGCCGCCGCGTGGCGTTCTGCCTCATGTGGGTGTCGATGCTGATCGGCGCGCAGCCGAGGAAGGGCAAGACCTTCTCCGGGCGCCTGATCGCCCTGTTCGCGGCACTGGACCCGTACGTGCCGATCACCATCATCGACGGCCGCATGTCGCCGGACTGGCTGCCGTTCCGGTACGTCGCCCACCGCTACGTCCGGGGGACGTTCCCGACCGCGGACGGCGACCCCGTGCAGAAGGCCCTCGCCGCGCTCCGTGAGATCCGTCGCGGCATCGACACCGTGAACGAGGAACTCGCCACGCTCACGGTGAAGGAATGCCCCGAGGGGAAGCTGACCGAGCACCTGCACCGCACCAATCCGAAGCTCCGCGTCCGGCTGCTGGTCATGGAGGAGTTCCAGGTCTACTACGAGCTGCCCGACCAGAAGATCAGCAAGGAGTTCGCGCAGCTCCTCGCCGAGATCCAGGCCATGGGCCCGGCGGCCGGCGTCATCGTCGCCTCGCTGTCCCAGAAGCCCGGCGGCATCGGCGGCTCCGGTGACGCCCAGCGGCTGTTCACCCGCTACCGGGACAACCACCAGGTGCGGTTCGGCCTGCGGTGCGGCAGCCGGGACGTGTCCAACGCGGTGCTCGGCAACGAGGCGTACGGCGAGGGGTATGACTGCTCGGGCCTGCCGCTGGACGCCAAGGGCGTCGGCATCCTGTACGGCTTGTACGACGACGCCCCGACCGTGCGGACGTACCTCGCCAACGGCGAGGACGCCGAGGTGATCTGCCTTGCGGCGCGCAAGCTCCGGGAGAAGCACCGGACGCTGTCCGGTGACGCGCTCGGCGTCGACGTCGCCGAGCCGGAGTCAGACATCGTGGCCGACCTGCTCGACGTGATGGGCGCCGACTCCGGCCTGTGGTGGGAGACGGCCGCCGAGCGGCTCGAGGCGCGGTTCCCGACGCGGCACGGCGACGTCACCGCCGAGGCTGTCAGCGCCGCGGCGCGCGGCCGAGGCATCCCGAGCGCCGACGTCCGGTGGCCGCCCGGCCGGGCCGGCACCAACCGCAAGGGCTGCCGGAAGACCGACCTGACCGCGGCGGCACGGCCATGAGGCCACGGCACCCGTGCCGCGTCGACGCGGCACGCGCTGACCAGCGGAAACACCGCGAGGCGCGGCACATCGCGGCTGGTGCCGCACCGCGTGCCGCGCCCTCTCGGCCCGCTGACCTGCGGTTCCGCGAGGGCCGCGTGACGAACGGCGACGACGAAGGACGGCGACCCCATGGGGTTCAAGCTCACCGTGGCCTTCCGCTGCGGGGCATGCGGCAAGCCTCGCGGCCTCGGCACGCACGTCTGCTCGCCCGGCAGGCGACGGCGGCGCCGCACCACGTTGCGCAACCCGGTCACCTGGGAGTGCGGGACGTGCGGACGTCGCCGCGGACTGCGGCACACCTGCAGCCAGAGGACCGACTTCAAGGCCCGCAGGCGCAAGCAGGCAGCCGAGGAACGGCGCCGCAAGAGACGGGCCGTCAGGGAGCGCCAGGCCGCCAGGCGCAAGCAGGCAGCCGCCGCCCGCCGCGAGCGCGACCGGGCACGGAAGGCGGCCGCGCGCCAGCGGCGGGCAGCCGCGCCGCGCGCCCGCACAGGCGACTCGCACGAGCCCGGCAGCTGCGGCAACCGGGAGTGCCCGAAGTACGGCTGCAAGGCGTACTGGCAGGGCGTCGAGGACACCCTGAGTCTCTTCGAGGAAGTGTGACGTGGAAGTGATCGTGACGGGCCTCGAGGCGGCCGCCGTCGTCCTCCTGGTCGTGCTTGGCTGGGCTGTGTTCGTGTACCTCAGCCCCTACCGGGAGTGCCGGTGGTGCCAGGCGTTCGCCAGCCTCGGCCTGCGCTGCTGCCGCTGCAAGGGCACGAAGCTGAGCCGCCGCCTCGGCGCGCGGCTCGTCCACAAGGTGGGGCTGTCGCTGCGGCAGGCATGGGAGGAGCGGTGAAGCGCGGCAAGCGGCCCGCCGGGAAGCTCGCGGTGGCCAGGGTGTGGGCGCTGCCCGTGATCTGGCTGTGTCACCGTGAGCCCGAGCGCCCGCAGGTGGTCGTGATCTACGTCGACGCCGCCACCGGCATCGTCACGGGTGCCGCGCCGCGCGCCGTCGTCGCCGGGAAGGCCGTCCGGGCACTGCCGCCAGCTCATAAGGCGGTCTTAGGCATATCTTGGTACCACGTCTTTAGCGCCCTTCAGAGGAATCTCTGAAGGGCGCTGGCGTGTTCGCAACTACTTCCGTACAGCGCTTGACCCGGTGTCAGAAGCGGTGCCGCTCCGCATGCCCTGGCCTGCGATGCTCCGCCGTCGTGACACCGCTTGTCACACGGTAAAGGCCGTGGAGCGAACTCCACGGCCTTCAATCGTCCCGCTCCGCGCCGAGCCGACGACGCGGAGCGGGATGCCTTCTCACGGCCGGGCGGTCCAGCCGCCGCTGCCGTGCTCGAACCGCGCTCCGCCGGAGTCGTACACGGCGCCGGTACGGGCCGAGGCGACCGCGCCGGGCAGCGAGTTAGGCAGCACGGGCATGTACACCGGCCCGCCGCCTCGTATGCTCTGCCGCAGCCGCGCCGCCGCTTCCTCGCCCGCCTGGCGCAGCTGCTCGCCTGCCTCGGCGCGGAGCCGCTCCTGCTCGGCCCGGTCCCTCTGCTGCCACGTCCCGCAGCGCGATGCGAGCGCCTGGCACGCGGTCAGGTCGCCCCGCCTGGCCGCCGTCCACAGCGCGCTCACCGCCTCGTACCACCGGTCAGGCCGCAGGCCGAACAGCGGCGGGGGCAGCACCTCGAAGTCCCACGACGTGCCAGACGCCTGCTCGGCCTGCGCCAGCCGCGTAGCGAGGCCTGTGAGCGCCTTGACCGTGCCGTCGCCGGTAACCGCCTCCCGCAGCGCCGCGGCGGCCTCCGGGGCCAGCTCGGCGGCGAGGGCGGCGGCTTCCCGCCGGGCAACCTCCCGGGCCGCTGCGTCGATCTCCGCGCGGACAGCCGCGATCTGCGCGTCGGTCTCGGCCAGCCTGGCGGCGGCGAATTCCCCGGCCTTCGAGGCGTCGGCGAGGTCGGCCACGGCGTCGGCCCTGCGAGCTCGCAACGGGGCCGCGTCCTGCCCGGCGGCGAGCAGCTCCAGGCGCTCGGCGTCAAGCGCGGCGATCGCCCCCTGGCTCGCTGCCGCGCGGGCCTGCCACGACTCCAGCACGGCCGCCTGCTCGTCCCGCTGCTCGGCGAGGCCGTTGAGCAGCTCGGCGCGGATCGCGGCCAGCTCGGTGTCCCTGAGGTCCGCATCGATCTCGGCCAGGCCGGGATGGGTGAGGATGACCTCGCTGCCGAGCGCCCGCCGCACCGACGTGATCTCCAGTCCGCCGGCGGCGGACTGCTGGAGGCGCTCACGCAGCCGGTGGGCGGTGCTCGCGGAGATGCCGAGCGCGGTGGCGACCTCGCGCTCGCTTCGCCCGGCGGCGAACAGGTCAGCCCCGCGCTGCTCCTCGGCGTCGGTAAGCCTGCGCTGGTTGGCTGCCTCGCTCATGTGATGGTCCAATCGAAGGTCACGGACTCGGAGACGCCCGTCGAGGCGTCGGTGACGGTCACAACCGGCGAGCTAATCCCGGCCGTCGTGGGGGTGCCGGTGATCGCCCCGGTGCCGCTGTTGATGCCCAGCCCGGCGGGCAGACCGGCCGCGGCGTACGTGAGCGACGGGCCGTGCCCTCCGGCGGCGATCGTCAGGGTGCTGATCGCCGAGCCGTGCGGCGACGACTGCGCCCCCGGGTTAGCCAGCGAGAGCACCAGCGTTGCGCCCGCGGTGGGCACCGACTGGCCCGACTCGAGGCTGTTCCGCCATACCAGCGGGCTCATGCCGCGCCTGCCTTCTGCAGCTCCCGCTCGGCCAGGTCGCGGTACGAGGCCGCCATCTCCTGGTTGGACACGCGGCCGGCCATCTGCCGGTAATCGAACGCCTTCGCCAGCGCCTCGGCCCGCTCGGCGGCGGCCGTGCCGGTGCTCTTCGCCAGGCTGGTCGCCGGTGCCGGGCCCTTGACGAGCTGGCCGCCGGAGCTGACAAACCGCCGCATGGCGGCGATGTCCCGCTCGAGGTCGCCGAGGCGGCCCGCCTTGGCCATCTCCATCAGCGCGGTAGCAACGGACTGCGCGGCCGCGGCCTTCTGCACGAGGAGGTCGATCGCCGGGTACTTGGCGGCCTGGGTGGATGTCATGTTGTCGCCTTCCACTGGGGGTGTGTGCCGCCAGGGTGGCCCGGACCCCCAGCAGGCCCGGGCCACCGAAGGCGACACGTCAATTGTCCCACGAACCTTCAAGTTTCACGTGAAGGTTGAAGGTTTGGCGGACGTGGCATTCGGTGACACGCGCCGCTCCCGGCCTGCATCGATGCACCCGGTATCTGAGCTGGCATCAAGAGCGACGGGCCGCGATCTCGCGGTAGATCCTCGCCGCCTCGAGTCGCGCCCTGGCCTTTGCGCGCACCTGCGGCGCCGCTCCCCCGTGCATCCGGCAGACGAAGCCGCCGCGGATCGACCAGTTCCCGCACCGGCGGCCGTCCCGGCGCTTCGCCGTGCACCGGCGCGGCCGGGTCGCCTTGAGCAGCCCGGACGTGCCGCGCTCGTGCTCGGCCCGCAGCTGGTCGACCCAGCCCTGCAGGTACGGCAGCGAGGCCCGGAACTCCCAGATCGCGGCGAGCCGCTCCGCGTTCCGTCTCACCTGCGGAGCGGACCCGCCGTGGACCCGGCACACCGTCGCGCCTAGGACGGCCTTTGCTCCGCACTGCTGGCCGTCGCGGCGGCGAGCCGTGCAGCGTTCGCGTTCCAACGGACGTTCCTCCGGACGGTTGCATGGGGTCTACGCGCGCGCGTGCGCGTCTTGGGCTCTCCGGTTACGGCCCCGCGAACACGGGGAGCGGAGCGGGCAGGCGCTGCCCGCAGGACTCGCATACGGGCGCCGTGACGGGCGTGCTCAAGGCCTCGGCCTGGCGGTGCTCGGCGCGCTGGCGGGCGAGCTCCAGGCGGCGGGCGCTGCCGTCGTCGAGCAGCTCGGCGAGGGCGGTCATGCTGTAGTTCCTTCCGTCGCGGTTGTTTCGCTTGCGGTGTCCTCCGCTTGCCGGCGAAGGATGCACTTGACGTGGCACCACCCGGTGTCGATGAGGCCGATTCGCTGCCCTACGGTGATCGGCGCACGGCATGCCGGGCACACGCTGCCGCGGCGGGCCTTCATGGTGCGCCGGGCGAGCTGGCGGGTCATGGCGCCGCCTCGCCGTGATCGGCTTCTGACAGTAGGTCCGCCGGGTCAGTTTCCGCCGGGTCGCTGACCTGCCGTTCTGACGTTCCTGACGGTTCTGACACTGCTATGTACAGCCCGCGGTGCACCTTGTCGATGCGCCCGTCGTCGCTCAGCCGCTTGAGGTACTGGTAGACGTCCTTACCGAAGCGGCCAACGAGGTCGCCGGCGCGGATTCCCTCGGGATGTGCGCGGACCTCGGCGAGCACCTGAACGCTGGTGTCGCCGAGCGCCTGCGAGTCCTCGCGGGTGCGTGCCGCGGCGGCCGCGGCACGCAGGCTGGCGCCCTCCAGCTGCCACGTCTTGCCGTCGCCGATGGTGAGCGCGTAGGAGTCCTCGGGGACGTCGCGCCCGGTGACCTTGAGTAGCCCCTCGGCAGACTGCCGCTTGCGGCACAGCACGACCACCGTGTCGGCCGCGCCCGCCAGGCCGTGAGTGCCCGAGACCGCGTCCACGAAGTCGTCGGCGGTCGCCTTGCGGTCGTGGTGGAGCACGACGACGGCAAGGCCGGGCGTCGAGTCGGCGCGGCTCTTGAGGGCGGTGCCGACGCGGTAGTCGCGCTGATAGGCCGACTCGCCGTTCATCGCGGGCGGCATGACCTTGCCGAGGGTGTCGACGACGATCATGGCCGTGTCGGGATGCCTGCGCATCCAGGCGTCGAGCGTCGGCAGCAGCATGCCGGGCTGCAGGCGGGTCATGTACTGGAACAGCCCGGGGATGTCCTCGTGGTCGCCGAGCAGGGCGCGGCACCTGTCCTGCATGCGCCGGTCGCCGTCCTCGAGCGCGAGGTACAGCACGCGGCGCGACGGAGCGGCCTTGATAGCGCCGAGCGCGACGCCGCCGGACGCGACAGCGAGCAGCAGCGCCAGCGTGAGCCATGATTTGCCGGCCTTCGGCGGCCCGACGAGCAGCGTGAATCCCTCGGGTATGAGGCCGTCGACGGCGTAGGCGAGCGGCGGGAAGTCCTGCCCGGTCAGCCAGGTGCCGTCGCGGACGCCGGAGAGCAGCCGGGCGTCAAGCTCTCCCGTATCGCTGTCAGAACCGTCAGGTGTGTCAGAAACGTCAGTGACACCCTCACTTATGACGGATTCCCGCGGGTCGGCGTTCGCGGCCTGCACGGCTGCGCGCTGCGCCTCGTCCGGCGTGGGTGTCCTAGTCACCGGGTTCCCTTCATCGCGGACGTTATGGTCCGCATGGCTTCGGTTTCGGGCAGCCCGGCCGCGACCGCGGAGGCGAGCAGTTGGGCGGCCACGTCGCGCTCATCGGCGAGGCCGGCGGCCGTCATCTCGGCGGCGCGGCAGGCCGCCCAATGCAGCGTGACGTTCCGGGTGCCCGGCTTCGCGGCGGCGACCGTCCGCAGCAGCCCCTCGAGGCGCTTGCCGGGCTGCCCGGATGGGGTGAATTGGTTCACGCCGTGAACCCTTTCGGGCCGCGGCTCTAGGAGGCGCGCGATCCATGCCGGCAGCGACGCGGGCTCGTCGTCGTAGATCAGCTCGTACGCCCTGCCGCCGACCACCGACCCGGCGCCGACGACGTAGCCGCCTGCGGCGCGGACGTCGACCTGCGGGCCGACGAGCGCGACGCTGTTGCGGATCACCGGGGCCTCGGGCGCGGCGAAGTACAGGTGCCATCCGCCGGAAGGGGTTGCCACGGTATGAGTCGACGGCCAGTCCATCCCGGCCGCGTCGCAGATCCACGCGAGCACGTCGCGGCCGTCATTGACGCCGGGCAGCTCGCGCCACTCTGCGGGCAGTTCCTCGTGCGCGTCGAGATCGAGCACGACCAGGCGGGACGGCCCGCACGCGATGCCCACGTTGTGACGGTCCGATGGCCAGTACCGGGCGATACGGTCCGGGTCGCTGACGGCGAGCTGTTCCCATCCCTGGTGCCCGTCGCCGCAGTAACCTCGCCGCGGGCACTCGTTCTCCGGGTGGTCCGGCACCGCTGGCCGCTTATCATCCGGACGGCAGGGGAAGACAGCCCACCCGCGGGCGGCAGCCGCAACCGCGGCATCTCGCGTCACGCCGACGCCTGCGCGAGCTCGCAGCAGCGGCGCAAGTCCACGTCCGTCGTTCGCTCGATCGAGCCGCCGCAGCGCCAGCAGGTGCCGGAGACGGTGGCATCCTGTGACACGTACCGGGCGAGCCGCAGGTCAGCGACCGTGCTCCGCGCCCCTATCGGACGCGCGGACAGATGCTCCGCGTCCGGCGGCCGGGGTAGCTTACGCTTGCTCATAGACGTATCCCTTGCGGAGGGGGTGGCGTTGTCGGCGGCCGGGCCTAGTGCCCGGCCGTTCCGTTTCCGTCGCCGAGGAGCTCGATCAGCGACGAGGTGACGATGACCTTGCGGCGGCTGACCGAGATGACCTTGGCCGGGAACGTGCCGCACCTGATCGCCTCGTACGCCGTGCTCCTCGAGCAGCCGAGCGCGAGCGCGGCATGGTCGACGTCGACGGTCGCGGGCCACTTGCGGATCTCGGCCAGCGTCGGGCGGTTAGCGGCGGTCACGAGACTGCCTCGCGGCCGGCCAGCTGCAGCAGGAAGCGGGAGTACGCGGCGAGGTTGCGCCCGCGCGGCACCCTGCCCTGCTCCCATCGGAGGATTGATGCCGGGTGCACGTCGCCGCACGCCTGGGCGGCGTCCGCGAGCGTGAGCCCGGCGCGTGTTCGCAGTTCCCGCGCCTTGCCGCTCTCGATCAGCGATCGGACCGGATCGGCGAGATCCGGCAGCGTCGTAGTGCTCATGCCAAGGACGATAGGGCAACGACCTTGCATATGCAACGCCGTAGGCTTATCGTCTGAATGGCAAGCCGATGAGACGGCGCAGCGGAAGAGGCCCCACATGACTAGTCACGGCACGTTGCCTACGCAAAGACATTGCAATACCGTCGTGCCAATGGCGCAGCGTCCGAAGAACTTCAAGATCTCCAGCGTCGTGGTGTCCCCGGCGGCAAATGTCCCCCCGGTCCGCATCAGCCCGACCGCTGCTGTGCCGGCCATGTTCACGGCCTTGCTGCGACTCGAGGTCCCCGACGTCGACGTCGAAGTCTTCGTCGCCGCCGTCAACGGCAATCCGCCGACGGTGCAGAAGATGACTGTCTGGACGAGGGCAGGCGCGTCGCTCACGTCAGGCACGCTGCGCCAGGTGCTGCTTGACCCGATCCTGCGGGCGGCGATCGCCGAGGCGTCCCGGCCGACGACGGACATGTCCGGTGTCATCCCCGGCGCGTACCACGTCGAGGGCGATCCGGAACATCAGGTGTGGGTGGACACGCCGCCGGGCGCGACTGAGCGCGTGCGGCAGATCGCGCGGCTGTACCGGGACGCGGTAACTGCAGGCAGCCGGTCGCCCGGTCTGGACGCCGCGAACGCCGTACACATCAGCCGCGCACAGGCGGCTCGCTACATCAAGAAGGCCCGTGAGCTCAGGCTGCTGCCGCCGCAGGAGGAGACGGTCAAGGCTCCCGCTCCCGGACCGCACGATCCTCGCGTCGACCCGGTCGCCAATCCGCCCGTCAAGCCGGATCTGGGTCCGTCGATCTTCCGCGACCCGCACGGGCCGTGGCCATGGGAACAGAAGGAGGAGCTAGTGCAGCCTGTTGTCGCCGCCATCGTTACGTCGGAGCTCGGCGTCCTCGTCGGGCGCCGGAACGACGGCAAGCCGCCGTGGACGTTCATCGCGGGCGAGCAGGACGTAGTGAGAGACGACCGGCCTGAGAACACCGCCGTCAGGGAGGTCAAGGAAGAGACCGGCCTCGAGGTCGAGGCCGGGGCAGTCATCGGAGAGCGGGTCCACCCGAAGACCGGCCGCACGATGATCTACATCGCCGCCTCGCCGGTCCGCGGAACCGACGTGTACGTCGGCGACGAGGAGGAACTCGCCGAGGTCCGCTGGGTCAGCCTCGCCGAGCTCGACGAGCTCATGGGCGCGGGCAACGTCTTCGGGCCGGTGCACGAGCACCTGGCCCGCGAGCTCGGCGAGTAGCCATGGCGAAGATCACCACGACCGAGCTGAAGAACGGCGAGAAGCGCTACCGCTTCACCGTCGACGTCGGCCGCGGCGCCGACGGCAAGCGGGTGCAGCGCCAGTTCACGTTCACGCGCCTGAAGGACGCGAAGGCCAAGCTCGCCGAGGTAAGCCACCAGGTGAACGACGGCACGTACGTCGACCGCTCCAAGGTCACGGTGGGGGAGCTGATCGACAGCTACCTCGAGCACGCGCTGTTCGAGCGGGAGGAGAACACGAAGGTCTCCTACCGCTGCGCGCTCGCCCCGGCCCGCGAGCTGCTCGGCCACCTGCGCGCGCAGTACGTCACCCGCGAGGACGTCGAGCGGCTCCGCGACTGGATGCTCGCCAAGGGCCGCAAGCGCGGCGGCAAGCCGGGCACCGGGCTCGGTGCCCGGTCGGTGCGGCTGACCCTCGGCCGTCTGTCGGCGGCGTTCGACCTTGCCGCCAGGGACCGCCTGGTGACGTCCAACCCGTGCCAGTACGTGAAGCTGCCCGAGCAGGGCAAGCGCCAGCCCGCCACGTGGAGCGCCGCGCAGGTGCAGGCATTCCTCGCGGTCGCGCAGGCGGACCGGCTGCACGCGGCATGGCGGCTGACCCTGTACGGGCTGCGGCGCGCCGAGGTCTGCGGGCTGCGCTGGTGCGACGTCGACCTCGAGGGCATGAGGCTGACCGTGGCGAGCACACGGCCCGTCGTCGACGGCAAGGTGATCGTCAAGCCGCCGAAGTCGGACCGCGGCGTCCGCACGCTGCCGCTCGACGCCGATCTCGCCGCCGCGCTCGAGGCGATGCACGACCGCCAGGTGACGGAGGCGATGGAAGCCGGGGGAGCATACGAGGCCAGCGGCTACGTCGTCACCGACGAGCTCGGCCGGCCGGTGCACCCCGACTGGTACTCCGATGAGTTCCACCGGCTGCGCGAGGCCGCTCGCATCGAGCGGATCACCCTGCGGAACGGCCGCGCGACCGCCAACACCCTGATGGCGGACGCGGGCGTCCCCGACCACATCCGGGCCGCCTGGTGCGGCCACACGGTCGCCGTCAACGTGGCCTCGTACACCGCCGCCAGGCCGGAATCGCTCGGCCAGGCGATGGCCGCGCTGAGCGCCGTTTACGGCTCGCGTGACAAAAAGTGACAAGAAAGGCCCCCGGGTGACCCCGGGAGCCTCCGAGTAAAACTGAAAACATGGCGCTGACCTGCTAGAACCCTGGCGCGCTCGGAGGGACTCGAACCCCCAACCTTTTGATCCGTAGTGGGTTACGGATCGTCCGGGCAGAGCAAATCAGTCCGAACGGGCACAGAACTAGCAGGCCAGCGCCCCGGAGCGTCCAGAACGGACGCCGTAATCCGGGGCCTGCAGGCCGGTCCGTGACAAGCACGTGACACGGCGGCCCGGTGCGCGGGAGCAAGCCGCGCACCGGGCCAAGGGCCCCGATCGATGCAACCGATCGGAGATCCTGAGATGACAGTCAACACCACCACCGAAGCCCCGGCTGTACGCGACCAGGAATGCCTGTTGTGCGGTGCGGCCCCCGGCCAGCCGTGCCAGCCGAAGCCCGAGGGCGACCACCTGGCGCGCTATCTCGACGCCTACACCGCCGGCCAGCTGACCAAGGCGTACATGGCGATGGTGCTCGGCGAGCTCGTCGTCATCGACCAGTGCGCCGTCATCACCGCGGCAGGTGCCCGGTGACCGCCCCCGACCTCTCGTACGGCCTCGAGGAACTGGCCGGCCTGATCACCTTCCGCGTCGGCGCCTGGCACGACTTCGGCTACGAGGTGCCCCCGGCGCCGGAGTGCAAGGCGATCCCGCCGCTGGGCGAGCGCTCCGCTGAGGCGATCAAGGCCGGTCATGAGGCGATCGAGTCAATCGACGAGCTGACCCGCCAGCTCTACCTACTGCGCGACCAGCTCATCACCGAGCTGCGCCAGGACGAGGACCTGCGCGCGGCCCGCGTGGACGCGATGCTCGCCGAGCGCGGGCAGGCGGCGGTGGACGGGAGCGAGCAGTGAGCGCCGTAACGCCCGGCCGCGCCGCGTGCGAGGCGTTCTGGGCAAAGGTCCGCGAGCCTCACGGCCTGCCGGACCTCGGCCCGGACGCCGCGTGGGCATGGGCCGGGTCGCAGAACGCGCAGAACGCATGGGAAGCCGCCGCGCAGGCTGTCATCGCCGTGCGGCGGCCGCACGAGGACGGTGAGGCCGCCTACCGCCTCTGGGCCGAGGTCATGGCCACCAACGGCGTCGACTGCCACCCCTACGACCGCCTCGGCAACGTCGAGCAGATGGCATGGCGCGAGGTCGCCGCGCGGATGCGGCCCGCGCCCGCGCAGGCCGAGCAGCTCGCCGAGGTCCGCGCCGTGCTCGACGACTTCGATTGGGAGCACGACGACCGGCAGTACGCCCTCGAGCACATCGGCGACATCGTGAACGGGAGGACCCGGTGAGCGACCACAGCCACTACGGCGAGTACGCCGAGGCCAGGCACGACCACCGCGGCGAGTACGCGGACGACCGGCACGACCACGACCTCGAGTACGCCGAGAAGCACCACCGGCACTACGACGACGAGCGCGAGGTCGAAGGGCTGCGCCACGAGATCCGCGGCCTCCGCGAGGACCTGCGCCGTGAGGTCCGCGCGCTGCGCGAGGACCTGGCGTCGGCGCTCGGCCGGATCCGCCTGCTCGAGCAGCAGACGCCGCAGGCCCGCCAGCTTGAACTTGAGGCGGACCAGGCCGCGGCGGACCTCGCCGAGTCTGAGTCGTGGCGGAGCACGCTCGCCGACTACGCGGTGGCAAGCGGCTCGGCCGAGTACGACGACGAGGACGACGACCGGGAAGAGACGGGCGAGCAGCCCTTTGCGGCGGTCCCGCGGCTCCGGCGCGTCACCTGCACTCGTACCGTCTGGACCGATGGCAACCCTGAGCCGTGCGGGCTGCCTGTCGACCATGACCCGGACGAGGAGTGCCCTGGCAACCCGCACGCGCGTCCCGCACCGGAAGCGGGCCAGCCGTGAAGGCCGTCGTGATCGTCCTCGCCTTCCTCCTGGCGGTCTCGCACCCGGCAGCCACCGCGGCTTTCCTCGTCACCGGCCTGGCAGTGTGCGCCGCGTCCGTCTGGCTCGCCTGGCGGGGCGCCCGCTTCCGTTCCTGCCCGCACATGAGGATCCTCGCGTGAACGTCGACACGGGAGAGTTTCGGGCGCTCACCGCCAAGGTGAAGCAGCAGGACAGGGAGACGACCTTGCTCATCCGCGCAATGGCGGTACTGGTCGGCCGTATGCCGAAGGCATCCGAGCAGGCAGGCCCGGAGCTGCGCGTCATCAAAGGAGGCAAGCCGTGAGCGCTTCAGACCAGCCGTTCGACGTCGAGCAGTTCGCCCGCGACACGATCAAGGCGATCGAATGGAGCGACGACGACGCCGAGGAGCTCGAGAACCGCGTCATCCGCCTGGAGGAGATCGTCGCGGCCAGGTGGCCGCGCAGCCTCGTGCTCCGCTGGCGGCTCGCCCGGGAGATCCGCGCGTCCGTCGCCGCGGTCAGCGACGAGATTGCTCCGCGGGGCGACTTCCGCGGCCGGCGCGTCGAGGCGTCCGTCCAGCGGGTCGCACTCCGGCGCCAGCAGCGGGCCGCGCGCAACCGGGACACGTCATGAGCGGCGCGGAGCGAGCGATCCGCTGGTCGACGATCGCCGCGGTAACCGCCGTCGCCGCCGTCGCCGGGTGGGTCAGCTACGAGCACGCCCTGGCCGTCGTCCGCGCGCACGGCGAGAACGGGGCGGTCGCGCAGGTGTACCCGGTGACCGTGGACGGCCTCATCTACAGCGCATCCATGGTGCTGCTCGACGCCGCCCGACGCCGCGCCTCAGCGCCCGTGCTGGCGCGGTGGCTGCTCGCGGCCGGCATCGGTGCCACCCTCGCCGCCAACGTCGCCGCGGGGCTGCACTTCGGCCCGGTCGGCGCCGTGGTCGCCGCGTGGCCCGCGCTGGCACTCGTCGGTAGCTACGAGCTATTGATGCTGATCATCCGCAGCGGAGCACGCGCGGAGCAGCCGGAGACGGTGGCAGCACCGGGTGCACCCGAGCCCGTCACCGATCCGAACGCCGTCCGCGCTCAGCTCAACGGCCACGCGGCGAAGGCCGAACGGCTGTTCGCCGCCGACGTCACCGCCGGGAAGGTGCCAGGCGTCCGCAGGATCATGCGCGAGATGCACGTCGGTGATGCCAGGGCCCGGCTCGTACAGCAGTACCTCGAGCACGTCGCCGCATCTGACGGCGACTCAGAAGCGGCCCGCGAAACCGCAGGCCAGCACGTACCTGTGTCACCGGGTGCCACAGCCCTGAAGGGCTGAAACCACAGCTCCCGGCGCGACCGGCGCCGGGCCTCAACAGGAAGGAACAGAAATGGAACTGTTCAGCAGGACCGAGAAGGTAAAGGAGCTGCACGGCGAGATGGTCCGTGCCGGCGCGGCGCTTGACCGGGCCGGTTACGCCGCCGCCCGTGACCGGCGCAACGCAGCTATCCGGGAACTGCCCGCCGATGAGCTAGCCAGCCTGGACTTCGCGGCCCTGACCCGCGAAGTCATCCAGCGGGACACCTGGTAATCCAAAAGCCCCCGGCGCCGGGCTAATGCCCTGAGAAGCCAGCCCGGCGCCGGAACTCTCACCGAAATGAGGTAACCATCGTGTCAGAGGACCCGGTCGACGGCGTTGTTTCGCCGCCGCAACTGCACCTAGTGCCCCGTGATACCTCGTTCGAGCACGCGCTCGACGAGATCGTGCCCAAGCCTGAGCCTGTCCACGACGGCGACGGCATCGAGATCCCCCGCCTCGGCGGCGAGCGCAAGCCGATCGTCCCGGTGCACCTGCAGACCTGGCAGGGCATCAGGAGCACGGCGTACAAGCACGCTGACGCCGCCCGGTTCCACACCCTGTTCCACCTGCTGCGCTCGCCCGGGTACCTGGTCATGGGCGTCCTGTGGGCGTTCGCCGGGGCCGCGAAGGTCGCGAAGTCGCAGCGCGAGTGGTGGTGGGTGTCCGAGCAGTCGTTCCTCCGGTCGAAGGCCGTCGTCGACGGGAACTCGCCGGAGTGGCGGGCGCTGCACAGCATGGCGCGCAAGACCCGCAGCTGGCGCGGCGCGGTGATCGGCGCCGAGGTCTTCGTCCTGGCGCTCACGGCCGTGCTGATCGCCGCGCTCGCCCCGTGGTGGGCATGGCTGGTCGTCGCCGCCGCGGCGATGCCGCCGCTCGCC